>Ga0114931_10008214_pt1 | contig 12666 bp, 8 predicted proteins | sample 2SBtaG_FD_89579 | JGI IMG/M metagenome (GOLD analysis project Ga0114931, IMG submission 89579) | Deep subsurface microbial communities from Kolumbo volcano to uncover new lineages of life (NeLLi) - 2SBTROV14_V59a metaG | ecosystem: Environmental > Aquatic > Marine > Volcanic | place: Kolumbo...
ACCTTTTCGACAGGATTAGCAACGAGTCGAAGTCTAGGATCAGGATAATGAAGAATGTCGAGTATTGCCATAGGACTATTGAGTAACAAAGTTGGTAATAGTTTATCAAACTTCAGGCATGTTTTGGAGACCGATCTTCTCTACGGATGGAAATTGTGCACGTTTCTTGCTTAGACAAAGTAATAAGCAAAAAGATTACGTCATATAAAAAGTCTTCCATCAGGAATGCAATGGCTGAAATATATGTTGTAAATAAGTCAGAGTAAATTAAGATTATCAAGGTACTGAAATGTATAAAAAAATATTTTGTTTTCTAATTATGAGTTGTCTTTCATTTTCAGCCTTTTCAGCTGATTTGGGATTACGTTCAGATCATCCTGAAAAATATGTCGTTAAAAAAGGTGACACTTTATGGGATATTTCGGCTGTATTTCTGAAGAGTCCCTGGTTATGGCCAGAGATCTGGCAGATCAACCCGCAGATACGAAATCCCCACCTGATCTATCCAGGTGATGTACTTGAGCTGGCTTTTTGTGATGGTAAGCCCTGTCTGAAATTCAGCTCAGGTGGACGCAATGTCAAGCTTTCCCCTGGAATACGTTCATCGGTTAATGAACATGCCATCCCTCCCATTCCTCTGGATGCCATTCGCCCTTTTCTGTCCCGTCCTCGTGTTGTCGGGCAGGAAACACTCGATTTGGCTCCCTATATTTTGGCCAGTCAGGATGAACACCTGGTTGCAGGTGCAGATAACAAAGTCTATGTGCGTGGGATTAAGGAAAATGAGCAAAGAAACCGTTATATGGTCTTTCGAAGTGGTGAGGTCTATCGGAACCCACCGTTAGAGGGCAAAAAAGAAGGTGAGATTCTTGGTTATGAGGCACTTTATATAGCTGATGCAGAAATGCAGCACTTCGGTGATCCCTCAACAGCCTTGATCACAAGTTCTAAACGAGAAGTTCTGGTGGGTGATCGATTATTACCTGAAGAAGATCCCTTAGATGTAGAATTTTTCCCGCATGCACCTGATCATGAAATCGATGGAAAGATTATTTCCGTTATGGATGGTGTATCTCAAATTGGTCAGTATCAGATTGTGGTGCTGAATAAGGGAGCAGAAGATGGCTTAGAAGCTGGACACGTATTATCCATTCATAAAAGTAGTCGCTATGTTCGTGACACTATCAAGCGAAATTATAATGCTAAAAAAGGTAAGCATCAGGGATCTGCAGAACTTATAGCATTACCGGAAGAGCGTATTGGTGAACTAATGGTTTTTCGAACTTTTGATAAAGTTAGTTATGCTCTGGTGATGGAGCTGCAACGACCTGCCCATATTTATGATGCCGTCCATCTTCCATAATTCTGACAAGAAGTTCCGGAGCTTCATCCACGGATTATCAGAGCTTCCCCAGGTTTTATGACAATTAAGAGCTGTCGGATCGGAAGAGACTCAGTTATTATCCTCGTTCTATGGATGGAGTAACGAATACAATCTCAAGTGAGAAATCTGCAAATCATCTTCCAGAAAACTTGAAATATTGGCTGGCACTAAACCGTCTGAAAGGTTTTGGTCCGAAAACAATTCTCTCCTTATTGGAGAGGTTTGAAGATCCTGAATATGTCTTTAACGCTTCTAATGCTGATCTGAAGCATGCTGGTTTGACATCGACGGCAATTGACCAGCTCAGAAATTCTAATCGACAGGTTGATGAAGATAGTGCCTGGATGGAAGCACATCCACGACATCACATTATCACCCTTTATGATTCACACTATCCTTCGTTACTGAAAGAATTAAGCACTCCACCGATTGTTTTATATGTCAATGGTGATCCAGATTTATTGTCTATGCCTCAACTGGCTATTGTCGGAAGTCGATCAGCGACAACGGGAGGGCTGGAGATTGCCAGTGAATTTTCCCATTCATTGGCTAAAGCCGGAGTTGTGATCACTAGCGGGTTAGCTCTTGGAATTGATGCTGCAGCACATAGAGGTGCACTGGATGCGAATGGTAAAACAGTTGCTGTATTGGGAACGGGTCCTGATCGGATTTATCCGGCCAGACACCTGGAACTGGCTGAACAAATTGTCGATACGGGAACGATTGTCACAGAATTTATCCCCGGAACAATACCAAGAAAAGATCATTTCCCACGACGGAACCGGGTGATTAGCGGACTGGCATTAGGCACACTGGTTGTTGAAGCGGCTAAACAGAGCGGATCCTTAATCACGGCTCGTTTTGCGATGGAGCAGGGCAAAGAGGTCTTCGCAATTCCCGGTTCGATACGAAACCCACAGGCTAAAGGTTGTCATGCTCTCATTCGAGAAGGCGCTAAACTGGTTGAGTCTGTTGAGGAGATCATCGAAGATCTCGGCCCCTTGTTTGCCACTTTATTTTCAGAACAAAAACATGAGGAAAATAAGATTCAGAATGAGTTCGATTCAGGCAAAAAAATGACGGGTGAACAAAAGCTGATCATGGATAAACTTGGCTACGATCCTATTTCGGTAAATGAACTTGTCGAAAGATCGGGATTGACGGCCAGCGAAGTTTCCTCCATCCTGTTGGCGCTTGAACTGGAAGGATATGTCAGTTCACAGGCGGGTGGTAAGTATGCAAAACATAATTAAATTTTAAAAGAACTATGAAACAAACAGTCTTAGACGTATTGATTTTTCTTTTTGAAAATTACCTGGGTGACACAGATTCGGATGAAAATGATCTATCGTACGATGAGTGTTCCTTACGTCTCGAACTCAAAGAATCCGGATTTGACGAAGTTCAGATCGCAAAAGCATTTGAATGGCTACAAGGTCTGGCTGCACAACACGATAGTCTGGCTATCAACGCAGTAGCAGAAAGCACAGCCATTCGCATCTATACCTGTCAGGAAGAACGCAAACTGGATCTTGAGAGCAGAGGATTTCTTTTTTTTCTTGAACAGATTGGCGTGTTGGGGCAACATAGCCGCGAATTAATACTGGATCGTGTGTTGGCACTGGAGTCGGATGTAATCGATATGGAACAATTAAAATGGATCGTCCTGATGGTGTTATTTAACCAGTCAGGAAAAGAAGAAGCCTTCGGCTGGATGGAAGATCTGGTCATGGATGAACATAACGGCATTATCCATTAATTATCTCAACTATAATTTCTGAAAATTCTCGTATGACAACTAATCTGGTAGTGGTGGAATCACCGGCTAAAGCAGGCACCATTAAACGTTATCTTGGCAAGGACTTTGAGGTTCTTGCTTCTTATGGCCATGTTCGTGACCTATTGGCAAAGAAAGGTGCGGTTGATCCTGAGAATGGTTTCGAAATGAAATACGAAACCGTTGATAAAAACAATAAGCATATCGCTGCAATTATAAAAGCGATGAAAAAAGCCGATGCACTCTATCTTGCGACTGACCTTGACCGCGAAGGGGAAGCCATTTCATGGCACCTGGCAGAGATCCTGAAAGAAAAGAAACTTCTGAAAGATAAAAAAGTCTATCGCGTTGTCTTTAGCGAGATTACCAAGGGTGCAATTCAGGCCGCAATCAATAATCCACACGAATTATCGATGGACTTGGTTAACGCACAACAGGCCAGACGCGCACTGGATTATCTGGTAGGTTTTAACCTCTCTCCATTACTCTGGAAGAAGATCGCACGTGGTCTTTCGGCCGGTCGAGTGCAAAGTCCAGCTTTGCGTCTGATCGTCGAGCGTGAAGAAGAAATTGAACGATTTGAACCCCAGGAATACTGGACGATCGAAGCATTAAATACGCATAATGGCGCTAATTTTGATGCAAAACTGAATCTCTATCAGAATGAAAAAATCAAACAGTTTTCCATCACAGATGCAGAAAATGCCAATCGGATCCGTGATGATCTGATCAAGGCTGCCGGTGGAAAATTACTAGTCAGTGCTGTTGAGAAAAAACAGAGAAAAAGGAATCCTTCACCTCCTTTCATCACTTCGACCTTGCAGCAGGAGGGTGTCAGAAAGTTGGGTTTTACCGCACAACGTGTTATGCGAACTGCGCAACAACTTTATGAGGGTATCGAAATTGAAGGTGGTTCCGTCGGTTTGATCACCTATATGAGAACAGACTCGAACAATCTGGCACAAGAAGCGATCAGCGAGATTCGCGACTTTGTTTCAGAACGCTATGGCAATACTGAAATTCCAGATGAACCTCGTGTGTTCAAAAGCAAATCAAAAAATGCACAGGAAGCGCATGAAGCTGTCCGGCCAACCTCAGCAAGACGCACGCCACAGGAAATGAAACCTTTCCTCAGTGCCGATCAATTTAAGCTTTACGATCTGATTTGGAAGCGTACTGTTGCGTCACAAATGAAACACGCAACCATCGATCAAGTGGGTGTTAATTTAACATGTGGTGAAGGAAATATCTTCCGTGCCAGCGGTTCTACGGTGGCCGATCCCGGTTTTATGGCGGTTTATCTGGAAGGAAAAGATGATGCGGCCGAGGGTGATAATGACGAAAAGAAATTACCGGTATTAAAAGAAGGTGAGACAGTCACTCTGAATGAGATAAAAGCTGATCAGCATTTCACTGAGCCACCACCCAGGTTTACTGAAGCGAGTCTGGTAAAAACCCTTGAAGAATATGACATTGGTCGACCATCGACCTATGCTTCAATTATTTCAACTTTACTTAACCGTGAATATGTCGAGTTTGAGAAAAAGCGTTTTACGCCCACTGATATGGGACGAATAGTTAATCGATTCCTGACTGATCATTTTTCAAAATATGTGGATTACGAATTTACTGCAAACCTGGAAGACACATTGGATGCTATTTCACGTGGTGAAAAACAATGGATTCCTGTCCTTGAAGAATTTTGGGGGCCATTTGAAAAACAACTACAGAATAAGGAAGAAAATGTCTCCCGAAAAGAGGCCAACCAGGCACGTGAGTTAGGTACTGATCCGAAAACAGGAGAGCCAGTCACTGTTCGCATGGGACGCTTCGGTGCTTATGTACAGATTGGTGATGTAGAAGCTGATGAGAAGCCCCGCTTTTATGGCTTGCAGGCTGGTCAGAAACTTGACACGATAACGCTGGAAGAAGCGATGGAGCTTACGAAGCTTCCACGTGATTTAGGTGAAGATCTGGAAGGCAATCCTGTTTCTACGAATATCGGACGTTTTGGTCCTTATGTTCGCTATGGTAACAAGTATGTTTCCATCAAAGATGGTGATGATCCTTATACTATTAATCTGGAACGTGCACTGGAATTGATCGAGCTAAAAAAGAAAGAAGATGCAGAAAAGAATATCAAGGAATTTGCTGGCACTGAGATTAAAGTTCTGAAAGGTCGCTATGGTCCTTATGTCACCGATGGCAAAAAGAATGCACGTATTCCAAAAGATAAAGAGCCTGGATCGATTACGTTAGAAGAAGCTCAAAAGATGATCGAAGAAGCACCAGAAAGAGGGCGTGGACGACGTAAAGCAAAAGCCAAGGCCAACTCAAAAACGAAAGCTAAGGCAAAGAGTAAGGCTAAGTCTAAAGCAAAAAAGAAAACCAAAGCCAGGGTAAAGGCTGAACAGTAAACCACAGCAGTGGTTAAACAATTCTCCAACTGGCATTTGAGACGAGCATCTGAAGTTATCAGAAGCGGTGGTGTGATTGCATATCCCACTGAGGCCGTTTACGGACTCGGTTGTGACCCATGGAACTCTCAGGCTGTTTCCAGAATACTCAGAATAAAAAACCGTCCGGTCAGCAAGGGGCTGATCGTAATGGCATCGGATCTCGCACAGCTTAATTCGTTGATCACCTTTCCTGACAGCAAGATTGAACAAAAAGTTACAAACACCTGGCCTGGGCCTGTTACATGGATCATTCCTGCTTCAGATCAATGTCCTTCATGGTTGAAGGGCGAGCATAGCGGACTTGCTGTACGAGTAACTGCCCATCCTCTTTGTCGAGCCTTGTGCAAGATAGCCGGACCCATCGTTTCAACTAGTGCTAACTTATCTGAAAAGCTACCTGTAAAGAATGGATGGAGTATCAGGATGAAGTTTGGACAGACGAAAATCGGCGGTCAACTGGATTATATTTTAAGAGGAAATTTATCGGGAGAAGATCGCCCAACGACGATCAAAGATGCCCTTTCTGACAAACAGATAAGATAACTTTTTGAAAAAGAAACAGTTGTTTTAATTGATGGAAAGCGACTAAATTCTAAAGAACGTAAAATCAAATAGTTACAAGGTTCGCCAATAGTTCAGCCTGCTTGACCCGACATCTACTATTGTTGGAAAATATAATAACTCATCATTTGACCTAAGGAAGGGATCATGCATATAAGGATATTTATATTAGTTTCTGTTTTTTTATCGTTTCTATTAACCGTACTACCCACGCAGGCAACCATTCTTTTTTCAACAAGTTTGCAAGCATGGCAAGCTGATATGTCGACAACCTTTTCTCGTCATCTTGATCATGCCACTTTTGAAACAAATTACGCGAATATAGTCACAACAGTTACCGGCGGGTTTCCAGCGTTGCCGGATCAATCCGACTCAAGCTATGAGTCAAACCGAATGAACTGGAACAATAGCGCAAACAATGTTGATCTGGGCAGGACGGCAGTTTTTAATAAAGCCGACACAAACTTCCAATGGAGTTTTGAGATCGGAGCTAAGGAAACAGATATAGTCACAAGCTCTGCAACACACGATCATGGTACTCAGTACAATGTTGGAGATATTGTAGAGGCACATGTTTTTTATAACGACAGGGTTAACAGAAATAACTTTGATCAGGTCAATGCTTTCACCGATGTTTTATCCATTGGCAAGCATAAAGGATTTGATACTGATGAAGTGGCAGATGGTGATCCCTATGCATGGGACAATGATGATTTCAGTATTGAAGTGACCAGTGGCCCCGCTCTCTATGCATTGGCCTTTGAAATTGTTAATAACAAAAAGTATATAGACACCTCGTTTAATGGCGGTTCTTCTGATGGCGGATTGTATAGCTATGGTCGTGAATCGATCAGTATTACAGACAGCAATGGTCAGGTGTTTAAGATCCAGGAAAAAACGGGTGAATTACCCATTATCCCTGGCTATTACAATGATCCTGCTACGCCCGATGTGGATGAAGGAAAATATAAGGATAACTTTGATGATGTCCAGTTTATTGGCATTGTCTCAGATATACCTTTTACCCTGCTAGAATTTAATGAAGATTCCCGATCAGATGATATAGGCATCAAAAACCTGATGTTTGCTGGAACAGCTTCACCAGTCCCTCTTCCTGCTGCTTCCTGGTTGCTAATAAGTGGCCTACTGGGAATATTTGGAATGAGTGGAAAACGAGAAGGTTTTATAAAACAAAGGGTTAATATTACTTGATTTTGCCAATATGTAGACAAAATTAACAATTGACACACCATTTACCCTTTTATATGGAAAACAGCCAAAATATAATGCACAGCTATATTTATAGTGATTTGAGTGTTTCAAAAGGAAATAATATGAAAAAGTTATTAAGGACAATTCTGCTGTTTACAGTCTTTCTTAGTACGGGAAATGCAAATGCAACTTTTTTCTATTATAGTGGCTCTGGCACGACAAATTCCAGTAATGCTTTATCTGCATGGGAAAGTAAAGTAAGTTCAACAACCATCAGTGGTCAAAGTTTGTCTATAGATCTTTTTGATACTACCTATGCTCATGTCAATGGTGCAACTGGACTTGGTTTTGGATCAACAGACAATAACGTTAACTTAAGTGTAATTTCTGATACAACACTTCAAAATAGTGACACAAGTGGCACAGCTACTTTTACGGGTGCAAACTCAGGGATCGCGGGATTTGACTGGGATTTTAAACTGACATCTTTCGAAACTACAAATAGTGGAGCTACGCATAGTGGTGTCTTTTTCAATGATGACCCAACAGGTAAAACACCAGCTCAGCAAGATGCATTCAACGAAGTGCTTTCTATTGGCAAATTTAACGGTTTTACTTCTGGTGATACACATGAATATCAAAATGATAATTTCACACTGGAAATCACGAACAGTGCTGGTTTGTATGCGTTTGCCTTTAATATGGTGAATAACAAAGACTACGGTGGAACCGGATCAAGCTCAGATGAATGGTTGGAAGTCTTTGCCGATAAGGCCGCATCAGGTACCTCTTTTGAAAATAGTGGAGATACCACATTGGCTTTTTTTGGTGATAGTGACGGTGTGAATCCAACTAATAATGCTATTCCTGGATATAGTGGTACTTACGAAGATAACTTTGATCACGTCAGTTTTGTGGGAATAGTTACTGATGATCTTAATCAGGCATTTAAATGGCTTGAGTTCAATGAGGACAATAATCCTAACGACATCGGGATTTATAATTTACGATTTGCAGGAGTGAACGCTGTTCCTGTTCCCGCCGCCGTCTGGTTATTTGGTTCAGGTTTGATGGCATTATTCGGTCTGGGAAGAAGGCGTTCCAGCTAATATATTCTAATCCGATCTTGCAGAGAACCTGCTAGATCGTTTCACTCAGATGTAATCTTCATAATTCCACCTTGTAGTATTGTGTTTCGAATTACAAGCAATCACAGAAATCCTTTTTGACGAGGAGTAAAATCTATAGATCCTGACGTCAGAAAACTCGATATCTGAAAATTGTCACGGCTCTTGCCTGTATTTACAGCAAGTAAACGTGACTGATTTATTGTTAAAATTAAGACCTGTCGAGAGATTTTTCTATTTTAACGGTAATATTGGGTAACTTATCCCATTGTGGATTAACCCAAAAAAGAGTGAGTCACTTGGAAAAGAACAAGCTGTCTGTGGTCAAAACACGATTGGTGGAACTGGAATACGAGCACCGGGATCTTGATGAAGCAATAATCCGGTTTTCTCAGGATCAAAACCCTGATCAGTTGCAATTAAAGCGGATGAAAAAACGCAAGTTGAAGCTAAAAGATCAGATAACTTTACTAAAAAGTCATTTGATCCCTGACATTGATGCCTGAGGAAGTTAAAAAAGGCATGGGTTATGCATTGGATTGTGCAATATGCAAGAAAATATAGCAGAACAGAAATATAAGCATGAGATTCGCCAGTTAATACCGATTAACTACTTGTCGACACTGCTTCAGGAACAACTGATCTATCAGGCTGAGGTTGTTATGATCCCGAACGGGACTAGTCTGTTTGAGCAAGATGAAAAGTGTGAGTGCCTTTATTACCTGCTTTCTGGTGATGTGGATTTATACAGAAATCAGGAAATTGTTAAAACAGTATCAGCCGGGACAGCGAGTTCCAGAATCGCTCTAAATAAAAACCTCTCCTTTTCTGCCATTGCGAAATCCCGCGTTGTTTTACTCATGGTTGATCGAATACTTGTTGAAAGACTGGTGATTCTTGGCGGAAATATCGATCTGGCTGGTGATTCGGCCAATGAAAATAATCAACATTGGGTGACACCGTTACTATCATCGAAGGTTTTCTCACAAATTCCTCCCTCCAATCTACACAAAACCTTCGATCGATTGGACAGTATGATCGTGAAAAAGGGTGATCAGGTAGTTACCCAGAATATGCCAGGAAATTATTTATATATTATTCGTGAAGGTAGCTGTGTAGTTACAAAACATAATCACAATACCGATGAAACGATTAAAGTAGCAGAACTTGAGGTCGGAGATTGTTTTGGTGAAGAAGCATTGCTTTCAGATCGGAAACGTAATACTTCTGTGACTATGCTAACTGCTGGTAGATTGATGAGGCTCTCGTGTAAAGATTATGAAGAGTTGATGGATCAACACACTTTGAATGTCGTGGATTTTGATCAGGCTTCATCCAGAGTCAAACAGGGGGCAAAATGGTTGGATGTACGTTTCAAGGACGAGTTCTCGCAATGGCATCTAGAGGACAGTCAGAACATTCCACTTCCTCAATTAGGGCAGGATCTGGATGAACTGTCTAAGGATAAATCGTATATTATCTATTGTGAAACAGGGATCAGAAGTTCTGCAGCGGCGGCGTTATTAAATGGAAGAGGGTTCGATGTTTCATATTTGGAGGGGGGAGTACGACAGTATCCCGAGGAAAATGACATGAGTGAAAATTGGCTAGATGGCCTATCTGACGTATTGAGAAATAAAGGTCAAAAACAGACTGGCAGTTTACCTGAAAAACAGATTGATATGAGTCATATCAGAGAATCTATAGGTAAACAGGTAATGGCCGTTGATCGAAAGATCCGTGATCTGAAGGCAATATTTACAACAGAAAACCTTCTTGCTCAGGAATGGCTGGAAAATGATCAGCCTGCAGAAGATCTCGGAATCTTGATCGAAGCTCGTAAGAAGATTGATCATATAGAGGAAATGCCAGCAACGACTTTGCATGAACAGACCAAGGAGCAAAGCGATAATGAGCTCGGCTTACTCCGTAAGCAACTGGAAAGTGCACAGAACCATATTCAGGAAGAAAGAAATCGTGTGACTACCGATGACAAAGATTCTGAACAGAAAGAACTGACATTAAAACGAGTTTCAGAAGAACTTGAAGTGATCAAAAATCGGCTTAAAGAACAGGAGACTTTTGAATTAACACGACGAGAAAGTTTTGAACAACAATTGGCGACAGAGCGGAAAAAAATGCGTGAACAACTTGCACGTTTTACGATGGGAATTGAAAGCCAGCAAACAAAAAGCATGGAAATCGAACAGATCAGACGGGCTGCTGCACTCGAAACACGTCACATCCTGGAAAAATTCAAAAATGCCCATGAACAATACCGAATTTACCAACAAAAGACTATTCAGACAGTGAGAAAGCAGTTGCAGCAACAAGCTACTCAGGTAATCCAGAAAGCACGTCAGGCACAAGCTGAAAAAGCAGCCGCTCTTGCATCCCTACGTGCAGTGCAGAAGCAGCTGAATGAATTGAGAAAGCAACGTGGATCGTTAAAAGCAGAGCAAACGGGGGCTTCCGATGTACCAATGTTGGTCGATGTTGAGTCTGTAGGAGACGAAATAGAAAAGGCTAAAGATAAGTTTTATCAGGCAGATTCAGAACTATCTCTCGCAAAGATGGCGAAACAACAAAACCAGGAAATGCTTGATCAAGTGGCCAAGAATGAAAGCAGTGTTCGTCATGAATTGGTCAACTGGTTTATATCGAATGATCAGTTCAAACTGGATCGTGATAATTTAACTGAAGAACAAAAGGCCAGTCTTGAAAGAGTGAAGAAGATAGCTCATGAAGCACTTGAGGAAGCTTTTAATGGAAATCATCATCGCTCAGACGGTGCCGGAGGTCACTTTTTCAAGAATTATAAATAACCAGATCATCCTGACTCGTTGTAGCGGATCTTAATTTCCTCATATCCAAAAAACTCTTTTTCCTGTATTTTACCCTGCTTGTGATTTCAGAAAATGTAGGCTCATTCCTTGTATAAAAAATTAGAAGAACGTCTTAAAACATTAGCTGAAACAAATAATGAAAGCCTTCTACAGGGTGGACTTAAAGGTATTGAGAAAGAGAGCCTGAGAGTCACCTCATATGGCCATATCGCCCAGACCCGACACCCGGCAGATTTGGGGTCAGCTCTGACACATCCATATATAACCACCGATTATTCAGAAGCACTGCCGGAATTAATCACACCACCGTTTTCAGAAATAAAAGAAACGCTGGCATTTCTTAGCGATCTGCATCATTTTATTTATGCAAACATTGAGGATGAACTGTTATGGGCAACCAGTATGCCGTGTTTGCTGGAAAATGATGAAAGTATTTCCATAGCAGAATATGGTAGTTCTAATATCGGACGCATGAAACATATCTACCGACGAGGTCTGGCCTGGCGTTATGGCCGCGCAATGCAGGCGATATCCGGCATCCATTATAATTACTCGATCCCGGAAAATTTCTGGCCTATTTACCAATTACTGGAAAATGATAAAACTGATCTGCAGGATTTTATCTCAGAATCATATATGAATCTGATCCGTAATTTCCAACGAATTGGATGGATCGTATCTTATCTGTTCGGAGCCTCCCCAGCTGTTTGTCCTTCTTTTATCAAACTAAGGCAAAAAGAGTTCGAAAAATTTGACTGTTCATCCTGTCATGAACCACATGCCACCTCTTTGCGAATGAGTGATATTGGCTACAAAAACAGTAATCAGGATGGAATCATCGTTAGCTACAACTCACTGGATGACTATGTTGCCAGCCTCAAAAAAGCCATCAAAACACCCTGTGAAGAATATGAAAAGATCGGTGTGGTTGTGGATGGAGAATACCGGCAACTGAACACCAATATCCTGCAAATCGAAAATGAATATTACAGCTTCGTCCGACCAAAACAGATCGCAGAATCCGGCGAAACGCCGTCTCATGCCCTCGCAACACGCGGGATCAAATATGTAGAGATCCGTGCAATCGACGTCAGCCCGTTCGATCCCATCGGTGTCAACGAGCAACAGCTACATTTTATGGAAGCCTTGTTGATCAGTTGTTTATTACAAGATAGTCCAGATATGGATGCCGAAGAAAGAAATGAATTTGAGCGAAACCAGTCAACTACAGCCTGTTGTGGACGCAACCCTGATCTGAAACTTTCAAGAGACGGCAAAGAGATTCTGATCACAGACTGGG
>Ga0114931_10008215_pt1 | contig 12666 bp, 9 predicted proteins | sample 2SBtaG_FD_89579 | JGI IMG/M metagenome (GOLD analysis project Ga0114931, IMG submission 89579) | Deep subsurface microbial communities from Kolumbo volcano to uncover new lineages of life (NeLLi) - 2SBTROV14_V59a metaG | ecosystem: Environmental > Aquatic > Marine > Volcanic | place: Kolumbo...
CTACTTTAGAGCCTGGTGCAAATCAGGCCGCATCGGAAGGATGCTCCCGGCAGTAATTCTGGGCAAATTCCAGCAACTCATCCATGGCGCGGTGGCGGAATTTCTGTTTCTGGTGAACAAACGAGAACGGTCGCTCCAGCTTGGGGGTCAGGGGTAATGCGACCAGAGTTTTCAGTTGCAGTTATTTGTGAATGGTGGCTCGGGACACTACCGACACGCCCATCCCCGCCTCTACGGCACCTTTGACCGCCTCGGGGCTGCCCAGCTCCATACAGATACGCACATCATTGGGATTGATATCGGTGTGTTGCAGATATTCCTGGATGACCTCACGGGTACCCGAACCCTCTTCCCGACAGATGTAGGGGTGCTTGAACAGGTCTTCCATGGAAACACGGTTACGGCCCGCCAGCTCGTGGTCCGGCGGCATAATGGCCACCAGTTCATCCATCCGGCAAACCTCGACGACAAGGTTTTTGTTGGTTACCGGGGCCTCGACGACACCGAGATCAATCACATTGTTTTCCACCATGGACACGATGCCCTCGGTATTCGACACCTTGAGCTGAACATTGACGTCCGCGTACTGGCTGCGGAAATCCCCGAGCAATGCCGGCAACATATATTCCGCAATGGTGGTACTGGCTCCGATCGTGACCACCCCGCTGATATCCTCGGTCATCTCCCGCACGGCATTTTCCATCTCGGTATACAGCTCGAAGATCCGATCGGCAAATTCAAAGACTCGGTTACCAGCCTCGGTGAGGCTGATCCGGTTGTGGGTCCGGTCGAACAAGCGGGTATTGAAGTGTTCCTCCAGCTGACGAACCTGAAAGGTCACTGCCGGTTGTGTCATATGGAGGGTTTCCGCTGCCTTGGTAAAACTCAACAAGCGTGCCACGGTGTGAAACACCTGAAGTCTGCGATCTGCCATAGTGATTCTCTTTGCCTTTTCCGGGGAGTGACCGGGGGTATGAGACCCGCCGTCAAGTGCCTTCCGCTTATAATAGCGCAATTAATCTTATTTATAGTACCAATAATCGGGGGAATATAACAATGCACTTATGGAAAAAACACAACGGGGAATTTCACCCCAGCCGCCGGCGCCGCAACGCATAGTAAAGCACCGGAATGACTACCAGCGTCAGCACGGTGGAAACCAGAATACCAAAGATCAGCGAAATGGCCAGACCACTGAATATCGGGTCATCCAGAATGAACAATGCACCCAGCATGGCCGCCAGCCCGGTCAATATGATCGGCTTGGCCCGCACCGCGCCGGAGCGCAGCACCGCTTCCTTGAACGGGATTCCCGAAGCCACCTCGCTGTTGACGAAGTCCACCAATAAGATTGAATTACGTACGATGATACCGGCCAGGGCGATCATGCCGATCATTGAAGTGGCGGTAAAAGGTTGTCCGAGCAACGCATGTCCAGGCATAACCCCGATAATGGTCAGCGGTATCGGCGCCATAATGATCAGCGGCACCAGATAAGAATGAAACTGGGCCACGATGAGCAAATAGATTAACAACAAACCGACCGAATAAGCGATACCCATGTCGCGAAAGGTTTCATAAGTGATTTGCCATTCGCCGTCCCATTTGATGCTGTCCTGATAGGGGTTTTCCGGCTGCTGAATAAAATACTGACGAATGTCCCGGGTTTCGGGAAGCTCACCGTCGGCGACCTGTCCGACCAGGTCGAACATCCCATAGAGCGGGCTGTCCACTTTACCGGCCACGTCAGCGGTGACGTAAACCACCGGCAGAATATCCTTGTGATAAATCGCTTGTTCACGCTGACCCCGGCTGATGCTGAGCACATCAGCAAGGCGTACCGACTGCCCCCCGGCACCGGTCAGGGTGACAGCCAGCAGTTTTTCGATATCGTCCTTGTCGCGCTGATCCAGTTCCAATCGCAGCGGAACGGCGTATTTGTCATGACCGGTATGCAGATAGGTCACATCCCGGCCCGACAGCAAGGTTCCGATGACCTCCACCACCTGTTGCTGGGAGACTCCGAACAGCGCCGCGCGGCTGCGATCGAGGCTCAGATTCAACTGGGGAGCCGGACTTTGTACGCTGTCATCCGTATCCACCACTTCCGGCGCAGATTCGAATAAATCTTTGAGTTTTCCCGCCAACGCGATCTGTCCCGGGTAGTCCAGCCCATAAATCTCCGCCACCAGGGGAGACAGCACCGGTGGCCCGGGGGGGACTTCGACGATCTTCAGTGAACCGCCATAAGGCGATACAACTCGCAGCAGATCCTGACGCAGACTCTGGGCAATTTCGTGGCTCTTGCGGTCACGTTCCCCTTTTGCGACCAGATTGACCTGGATATCACCCATATTGGACTGGCGGCGCAAATAATATTGCCGCACCAGCCCGTTGAAATTGATCGGTGCCGAGGTGCCGGCATAGACCTGGTAATCGGTGACTTCCGGCACGGAAGCCACGACCGCCGCCATACCATCCAGCACCCGGCTGGTCTGTTCCAGCGGCGTACCCTCGGGCATGTCGAGCACGATCTGGAACTCCGACTTGTTGTCGAACGGCAGCATCTTCAGTATCACCCATTGATTGACCGCCATGCCCAGCGACAGCACAATCATCACCAATAGGGCCAGACCCAGCCACAAGCGGCGGCGCGCGCCGCGCTCTTCATCCAGAAAAGGCCCCAGGAACCGCTGAAACCAGGGATAGAGTCCTGCCTGGGCCGCCGGCTGGTGAGTTTCCTGGTGGCGGATCAGATGCCCGGCCAGCCAGGGAGTGATCACAAAGGCCACCGCCAGGGAAATCAACATGCCGATACTGGCGTTGATGGGAATCGGGCTCATATAAGGTCCCATCAAGCCGGTCACAAACGCCATCGGCAACAGGGCGGCAATCACGGTCAAGGTGGCCAGTATTGTCGGCCCGCCGACTTCATCGACCGCCCGGGGAATAACCGCCATCAGGCGATCCGAACCCATCTGCAGGTGGCGGTGAATGTTTTCGACCACCACGATGGCATCATCGACCAGGATGCCGATGGAAAAAATCAGTGCGAACAAAGAGACCCGATTGAGAGTAAACCCCCAGGCCCAGGAAGCGAATAAAGTCAGTGCCAGGGTGATGATCACCGCCAGACCGACGATCACTGCCTCGCGCCAACCCAGAGCGATCAGCACCAGGACGACAACCAGGGCCGTGGCAAAAACCAGCTTGGTAATCAGGGTATGGGCTTTTTCATTGGCCGTCACCCCATAGTTCCGGGTGACGGTATAGTTGACGCCTTCAGGAATAACAATGCCTTCCAGATGCTGTGTACGGGATAAAATCGCATCGGCGATCTCCACTGCATTGGTACCCGGTTTTTTACCGATAGCCAGGGTCACAGCCGGAAATTCGCCCTGCACCGGGATGTCTTTTTGTACGGCTTCGGGTCCGGTACCGAACCAGACATACTGCCGGGGATCATCACTGCCCGCACGAACTTCGGCGACATCCCGGAGATAGACGGGAGCGCCATCCCGCATGCCGATAACCAAGCCGGCCACGGCTTCAGCATTGCGCAAAAACTCTCCGCTGCGCACTTTGATTTCGCGGTTATCGCTCACCAGGGCTCCGCTGTCCGCGGCCTGATTGGTCACCTGCAGCGCCGTACGCAGTCCGTCATAGGCGATGCCATAGCCGGCCATTCGCTGCGGATCCAGGAGAATATGAATCACCTGATCATTTCCACCCAGGGTATTGATCTCCCGCGTTCCCGGCACCCGTTTCAGCTCGGCCTCCAGCGCATGCGCCAGATGCTGCAGCTGCCCCACCCCGTAATCAGGATTTTCCGACCACAGAGTCAGCGTGACGATGGGCACGTCATCGATACCTTTGGGTTTGATCAGCGGCTGCAGATTACCAAGATTCGGGGGCAGCCAGTCCTGGTTGGAAAATATCGCGTTATACAGCCTGACGATCGCCTGGGTACGTTGTTCACCGACCGCATATTCGACTGTCAGAACCGCCTGCCCGGGCCGGGAGACCGAATAGATATGTTTGACACCTTCGATTTCGGACAGCACCTGCTCCGCCGGCGTGGTGATCAGTTGCTCAATTTCCCTGGCGGTCGCACCAGGAAACGGAATGAAGACATTGGCGAACGTTACATCGATCTGTGGCTCTTCCTCACGCGGCGTCACCAGGATGGCAAAAAACCCGAGCAACAGCACAAGCAGTGCCAGCAGCGGCGTTATCTGGGCATCGAGAAACAGGGCGGCGATGCGCCCGGAAAATCCCAATGGATTATTCAAGCGTCTGCTCCTGCTGCTTCAAGATTTCCACGGCCACCGCCGGATCCGTCACCACTTTGTCGCCGGCAATCAAACCGGCCAGAATCAAGGTCTGATCCTGGTACTGAATACCCGGTCGGACCTGGCGGAAATGCAGCTTGCCATCATCATCGAGCAAATAGACGCCGGCGAGTTCACCGCGATAAACCACGGCACCCGCCGGTACACTGAGCGAGCTTTTTTCACCAACCGCCAGACCGACTTTGACCAGCATACCGGGATACAGATGGTAATCGGTCGCTTCGGGAAGATTGATCCTGACCCGGAAACCATGCTCGGCACTGTCGGCGTAAGGATAGACGGTGATCTTGCTGGAACTGACCTGGTGTTTGATCTGCCCGTAGCCCCAATACACTTGCAGGAAGGTCGCCCGCCTGACCTGTTCCACATAACGTTGTGGAACACGGGTCACCACCCGCAGTTTTTCCAGTGACAAGCCCGTCAGCACCGGGGTACCGGGTTGCACGGCTTCCCCCGGCTCGACAAGACGTTCAGTGACAATACCGCTGTAAGGCGCCCGCATACGCGTGTAATCCAGTTGCTCCTGGGCGCTTTGCCGGGCAGCTTCCGCCTGGTCCAGCCGGGCTTTGGCGGCTTTCAAGGCTGCCACGGCTTTATCCAGGGCCGCCTTGGCCACCAGCTTTCTCTAATAGATGTCGCGCACACGATTATGTTCGTCCCGGGCTTCCTGCAACCGTGCACGCGCCTCGCTCACAGCGGCTTCCGCCTGCTTGAGAGCGGCCTGTTGCGCCGCATCCCGTAACTGCACCACCAGGCTGCCACGTTCCACATAATCATCGACGTCAAAAAAAATCTTTTCGATTCGCCCCGAGGTCTGGGCGGACATGGTCGCCTGATTCACGGCCTCCACCGTGCCGTCAAGCAGCTCTTCAATCGGGTAGGCATGCTTTTCAACAATCTGCGTCGGCAGATCCAGCGCGGAGACGACACCGGGAATCAGCCACAGCAGGAAGAATGAACGGATAGCCATCAGAACCGCCTCATATCCAATTACCTTTCCAGGGTAGATACTTTACAGGGTTCTGAAAAAAAACAAACCCGCCTGGCGCGGGTGAATTGCCTGGAGAAGGCACTCGCTACATTTTGAACTTCGCCATCAGTCCCTGCAGCTGTACCGACAACCGGGCCAGCTCGTCGCTGGCGCTGGCCGTTTGTTGCGCACCCGCCGCGGTCTGGTCGGCGAGCTCGCGAATATTGAATACATTGGCATTGACCTCATTGGTCACCGAACTCTGCTCTTCCGCCGCACTGGCAATCTGCATATTCATAGTATTGATGGTCGACACCGCACCGGCGATCCCGGCCAGTGATTCGGCCGCTTTCTCCACCTGCTCGGTACTCGCCTGGGCCATAGTCTGGGCGCCCTCCATGACCTTGCCGGCTTCTCCCGCTCCGGCCTGCAGACGTTCGATCATTTCCTGGATTTCCTGGGTGGACTGCTGGGTACGGCTGGCCAAAGTACGCACCTCATCCGCCACCACGGCAAAGCCCCGTCCTTGTTCACCAGCGCGGGCCGCCTCGATGGCCGCATTCAGGGCCAGCAGATTAGTCTGCTCGGCGATACCCCGAATGACATCCAGCACCATGCCGATATTTTCCGATTCCTGCTTGAGATTGTCGATCGCCTCACCGGCCCGGCCGACTTCCCGTTCCAGATTTTCGATCGCCCCCAAGGCTTCGGTTGACACCATGGCGCCATCCTTGGCGGCCTGATCGGCTTCCTGGGCGGACCCGGCCGCACTGGCGGCATTGGTGGCCACCTCCTGCACCGTGGTGGTCATTTCGCCCATGGCCTGGGCCACATGCTCAATCTCGGTGTGCTGCTGCTGTACCCCTCGATTTGCCTCATCCGTGATAGCTGACATCTCTTCGGCCGCCGAAGCCAGTTGCGTGGTGGCGCCACTGATTTCACCGATAACCGAACGTAGATTTTCTGCCATCGCATTGAAACTATTAACGATATTCCCAATCAAATCATGGCTAACCATGTTGCAGTCATGACTGATATCATTTTGCCCAATGGCATTGGCCACTTCCGAAATGCGTTTCAGTTTTTTCAACAGAATTTGATTGACCAGATAAAAATTGGCAACCCCCATAACCACCCCAGCCACCAGGCAGCCGAGCACAAACCAGGTTTGCATCCCCTCCCGGGTCTCAACAAACCAACTGGCATAGACAGGAAACAATAAGCCCATCAGCACACCAAAGCCAATGCTGGCAAACAGCAGGTTACGTAAAATACTGGGTTTCATAGACTGTCACCTTAACGTCATAATTCTGACTTACAATCGTTATCGTTATCACACAGCAACCACCGTGCCAACGGGGCGGATGGGTTAGAACCGACCCAGCAATTGCTGCAAAACCTGTATCTGTTGTTCTGCCTGGCTCAGCTGGTTCAGTACATCTCCAGCCAGGTTTGCCTGGGTATGATTGGCGTGCACCACTTCCCGTATGGAAGTAACCGCCACACTCTGTTGCTCGGCCGCGCTGGCAATCGTGGTATTCATGCCATCAATAGTCTGTACATAAGCGGCAATTTCTGCCAGTGACACACAGGCGCCCTCGATCATTTCCTCGACCACGCCAACCTGATCGGTGCCCTCTGCCATGGTCGTCTCCGCTTCCTTAGCCTTGCTCTGCAGCGCTTCGATCATTTCCTGAATTTCCTGAGTCGACTGCTGAGTGCGACTGGCCAGGGTACGCACTTCGTCGGCCACCACGGCAAAGCCACGGCCCTGTTCACCGGCCCGGGCCGCCTCGATGGCCGCATTCAGCGCCAGCAGGTTGGTTTGTTCGGCAATGCCGCGAATCACATCTAATACCGCGCCGATATTCTGAGATTCCTTACCCAGCCGCGCCACCGCATCTCCAGCCCGGGCGATATGATCGGTCAGACTCGCCATGGAGCCCAACGCCTCGGTCATGGTAACTTTGCCATTTTCACTCTCCGCCATGGCCTGATGGGTGGAATCGGCCGCCGAAGCCGCATTATTGGCAATTTCTTCCACCGCGGCGCCAAGTTCGTCGATGGCGCTGGTCACCTCATGTGCACTGTCGCTGGCATTGCACTGCCCCACCAATCCCACTGAGTTCTGCAGCGACTGGTAGAGAGCCGTCAGCTCTGAAGCCACGGAATCGTTATGTGTCCGATTTGCCGCCAAGTGGCTTACCAGCTGATCGAACTGAGCGGCCAGTTGTTCAGACACACCGTCCGGCTTTGGCTCCAGCGAAACCGAATAATCCCCTTGGCTTAATCGCTCAAGACGCTCCGCAACAGCAATATTTGCCGCCTTGTTCTTGCCATCGAACAACACCACCAGCAACCCCAACAACGACCCCACTCCCAGCAACAACCCGGGAGGAACATTACCCGCGAGACCGGTGAAGGCCGCATCAGCAAAACCCAAGATCATCATCAGACCCAGCAAGACCAGCTTTGGATTTATTGCGCCCAATACTTTCACAAGTCGCTCCCCGGGTCTCGCCCCGCAGTTTGTTGTTGTGCCCGAATGCACAAACGCTCTATTCAGAGTAACGGCGAAGCAGTGGAAAAACTTTAAGGAGGTAGAGAGTACCCTACCCCTCTCTACTCACTGACTCCTGAGCTGTATGTGTCAGGAGAGTGAGCACGATCGGTTAACGTCCGCAGGAGCGACCGAAAAGTAAGCGAAGCGAGTTATCTTTATAAAAAACAAAAACCTGGACAACAAAAACCCCGCATAAGCGGGGTTTTTGGTCAGGCACTACACTATGCGATTAGTCATCCGGGTCACCGCCAACAGCGACGGTCAGCGCTTTTCGAATCGCCTCCGGACTGGGCATGATATTCATGAAACTATTATTGCCCATCATCTTCAGATCCGGACGGCTGACCGCCATGCGGAAACGCATATGCAAGGCGATGACTTCATTGCCATCCACCAGAATCTCATAGGGTAGGTAAGCGCTGGTCTTCAGTTCTTCGAAATCGACCACACCCATAATATGTTCGTCGTCATAGTTGATGTTGCCCCCGGGTGGCGCTTTTTTGGAGACTCCAAACACAGTCTGCTTGGCCCCGGGGATATCCACACGGTACACCTTATGAATACCGACCTCATTATTGGCCAGGTTCTTCTCAACGGCTGCAATGGCTTCTTTATAGCTGCCATACTCGGCCAGCTCATAGGGGTCGTCGAAATATTCCATACCAAAGGTATAGTGATATTTTTTCAGTTTCCGTGCCGTCAGGCCTTTCCTGGAACCGAATTCCTCGATCTTGCCCAGCGCTTTTTCCAGCGCCGCCGCGGTGTTGCTCAAGTCGCTTTTCAGCCGGTACGCATAAGCCATATAGGTCGAGTTGAAATAAGCCACCTGCAGATCGTTCCCTATCTTGGTTACGGAAGCTCTTTGCGGTACCGCAAAAGCGCCATACTCCGACATGGTCGCGACTTTTTTCAGTGCATCGCTGGTGAATATAATGACGGTAGCCTTGTCGACATGCGCTTTGTCATCATACGGACTGTATTCACCCAGGATGGTGAAACCGGCGCCTTCCAGCTTATCCTTCACCTCAGCGATTTTTTCATCGAAATCCCCGGTGCCGCGCCAGGCCAGCACAAAGGGCTTGTATTTTTCCGCTGCCTGCACCGCTGATCCCAGCGGCATCAGTCCGGTTGCCAGCATGGCGCCGGCCAACAATATTTTCAGCCAATTTTTCATACTTTATTACTCCTCATCCATTTATAGACGTGATTGATATGTCGGCTTCCCGGGGTAAAACCTTACCGGCAGGGACGTCCCACCCCCATCCCGGGAATTTAAAAAAGGGGCCACCTGTTCGACGACCCCTTTCATTGTTATTCACGTTTTTTACTTGTTAAACCTCGGCCGAACCACCGCCGCTTAGAATTTCATGCCATAACTGATTTCCAAGGCATGCTGATCCATGCCGATCGCAGTATCAAAACTGAAAGCGGCATTGAAGCCGGTACCCTGGTAAGTGTAACTCTGGTCTTCTCGCAAGGCACGCATGTACGTCATTGTGACTTCAGAGTAATCATCAAACGCATAAGTAGCACCCAGGGTGACATGTTTTTGGACGATTCCCGGAGCAATAATATTGAACAGGTTCTGGTCATTGTCGATCGGATTACCACCGACATTCAGGCCGCCCCGGAAGGTCCAGTGTTTGTCATACTGATGATTGATCCCGATTTTGACCACAGTGATATCATTCCAGCCGAAACCCCAACCGCTGTCGGAACCCAAAGGATTACTGACGGAACCCGCCGCCCCCTGAGTCAGTACTGCGCTCAGTGCGTTGAAGAACTCGTCAGCGGTCGGACCGGGATTATTAATCGACGCCACACCACTGTAAAGGATCCGGGTCACATCCACGGCAACCGCGGTTTTGGGGGACATCTGGTAAGACAGACCGATGCCGAAGCTGGCTGGAATATCGAAATCACCCTGTTCGGCAAACAGGCCTTTGTATTTTTCGAATTTCTGCATATAGATTTTGGAAGTCGCAACCAGACCCAGTGTGAGATCATCACTCATCTTGCCGGTCCAGCCGATTTTAACCCCCGCGCCCCAGGCATCGTCATCGCCGACATTGGTCACTGCGGATGCATCGGAGGAAAGGCCATTGAACAAACCCAGGCCATAGGCACGGAAACGCTGATAGCCAATCAACAGGGAGGCGCCAACTGTCTGTCCTTCACTGATTTCCTTGGAAATACTGGGGGCGATGATCATTTGCGCCAGATTGACACCCAGCGTCGCACCGGCACCCGCCGTGTAATCTTCATAAAGCCCCGTGCCAGCACCATTGAAGAGCACGGGAGCAATGGTTGCGGCAGGTATACCATTCATTTCCAACATTCCGGCAAAACCACTCTGGCCACCAAAGGCCGGCATGGTGGATGTTGCACCAATCGACGGGCCGAAGGCCGAGTTATAAATGTTGGAATTGTAACGGGTGTTCATACCCCCGGCACCGGTCATGGTCAGACCTACCGTCATATCCCCCATCCTCATCGCCGCGCCCAGATTGGGGACCGCAAATGCCGTGGCGCCACTGTCATGATCTGACAACACACCGGCCCCGGACAAAGCTCCACCGGTCGCCGTTCCGACATCAACTCCGGAAGCATCAAGACTGCCATCACGCAGCGGGCTGAACAATTCGATACCCGCATCAATCCGATTGGTCGACAGCATGCCCATGGCGGCCGGATTGGTGGCGGCAGCCAGACCATCCTGACCATAGGCAATACCGGCACCCGCCATACCACGGGTTTTCGCCCCATAACCGATCAGAAAATAACCGTTGGTTGCCTGAACCGCAGGCGCAGCAAGCGCAGTGGCCACGGCTCCGGCAATGATGGAATTTTTTAAGTTAGCCTTCATAATCTCCTTTCCCTCCTGATAGGAATATTTGGATTGTTGTGTTAACACTACAAGCTGTTGCGAGACGCGCAACAGCTTGACGGCTTCTTGACGATTTGTCAAATGGTTTAAATTACAGCAAGATGCATGCCTGATTTAAGTGGTATTCTATTATGTTGTAACAATACAACAACAAAGTCTGAATTTTTAACAACGGGCGGCAAGTATGTTTCAATCAACCCCCACCCCAATAAGCACCGCATAAAGAGGAGAGATATATGACGTATTCATTACAATCCAAACTAATCCGATTCGTCGTGTCATGCTTCATAATGAGCGGCAGCAGCCAAACAATCGCCGCTGGCTTTGCCATCATTGAGCAAAGTGCCAGTGGCCTGGGCAATGCTTTCGCGGGTGGCGCAGCAGTGGCCCAGGACGCCACGACGATTTTTTTCAACCCCGCCGGCTTGCGTCGACTGGAAAGCCGGCAGTTAGTGGTGGCCGGACACATCATTGCGCCCCAGGCCAATTTTTCCAACACGTCCACGACTGATCTGCTCGGTAACTCGGTCGCCACCGGTGGCAATGGCGGAAACGCTGGAAAAACAGTTTTCGTCCCGAATTTTTACTACGCCACGCCGTTCAATCAGCAAATCAGCCTGGGAATCGGTATCAACGCCCCTTTTGGGCTGCGGACTAAATATGACAGTGACTGGATAGGTCGTTATCAGGCCATTGAATCCGACCTGACAACCGTCAACATCAATCCCAGCCTCGCCTGGCAGGCCGGTGAACGGCTGGCCCTGGGTTTCGGAATCAATGCCCAGTATGCCAAAGCCACGCTGACCCGCGCCCTGGATACTGGCAGCGGCTGTGTCGGCACCTTGATCAGCACTGGCTTACCGGACGCCACCGCAGTCTCGACCTGCGCCACGAATTTTGGTCTCAGCCCGCAGCAGAATGATGGTCTGGCCGACATCACCGGCGATGACTGGAGTTGGGGATTCAATCTGGGGTTGCTGTATGAACTGAACGACAGCAGCCGCCTCGGCTTCGCTTATCGTTCACGGATCAAGCATAGCCTGAAAGGCGACGCCGATTTCACCATACCCGGCGGATTCAGTAATTTTCTGGCCTTTGTCGGCAGCGGGTCGTTTATCGATACCGGCGCCACGGCTGCGCTCGACCTCCCCGAAACCGCCTCCCTCAGTCTTTACCATGATATCAACGCCAACTGGTCCGTCATGGCCGATGCCACCTATACCCGATGGTCCCGCTTCGAAGAATTACGCATCAAATTCGCTTCCGGACAAAACGACAGCGCCACACCGGAACAATGGAACAATGTCTGGCGGTTTTCACTCGGGGCCAATTACCGGATCGACAAGAACCTGACGCTCCGCGCCGGACTGGCTCTGGATCAAGAGCCCATTCCCAATGATGCTCTGCGCACCCCACGCATACCAGGACACGACCGTACCTGGCTGGCGCTCGGCGCCCGGTTTACCACGTCTGAGCAAATGGATCTGGATATCGGTTATGCCCATCTGCAGGTGAGCGACACTCACATCAATCACAGCAACGCCAGTGCCGGCACTATCATCGGCGACTACAACAGCAGTGTCGATATTTTCAGCGCCCAGCTGAATTACCGCTTCGACTGAACAAAAAAGCCCCGCCTGGAGCGGGGCTTTTTTATTGCTGCCGGCGTTAACCGGCATAGCAGAATGCTCAGGCTTTCTGGATCAGGAAGTGGAATTTGCCTCCCTCTTCCTTGGATTCCATCAGGCTGTTGCCGGTCTGTTTGGCAAACGCTTCAAAATCTTTTACCGAACCCGGGTCGGTCGCGATGATATGCAGAACCTTGCCACTGGCCAGCGCACCCAATGCCTTCTTGGCACGCAGGATCGGCAACGGGCAGTTCAGGCCGGACGCA
>Ga0114931_10008216_pt1 | contig 12663 bp, 9 predicted proteins | sample 2SBtaG_FD_89579 | JGI IMG/M metagenome (GOLD analysis project Ga0114931, IMG submission 89579) | Deep subsurface microbial communities from Kolumbo volcano to uncover new lineages of life (NeLLi) - 2SBTROV14_V59a metaG | ecosystem: Environmental > Aquatic > Marine > Volcanic | place: Kolumbo...
CGAGGTGCCGGGGCAGACGTAGAAATCCAACCCGCGGGCCTGCAACCGGGCGCAGGAGCGATCGAACGAATGGTCAGCCTCATAGCCCCAGACCAGCGGGACCACGTCGTTGGGCAATTCTGAAACAAGACCGGGGTATTTATCCAGCCAGTCGCCCCAGAAGAGGATGCGCCGGCGATGGCGTGCGGCGGCGCGGCGGAGCTTCAACAGGTATTGGAGATACACTCGATCGACGCCGCGCCGGCGACAGGCGCGGCCGCTGCGGCCCTGGCCAAGTTCCCAAGGCTCGTCGCAACCGACGTTGAACAGGCCGCTTGAAAAACAGGGTAGTAACCGGTCGTACAGCGACGAGATCAGCCGGATCGAGCCGGGGTCGATTGGATTCAGCGTCGTGGGGCGGCGGCGGAGTTCGCCCCAGGGGGTTTTCCACGTGCCGGTGCATTCGGCAAGGCTGGCGTAGGGCCGACGTGCGAGCCATCGCCCGAGGTGGCTCAGCGAGTTTTGATTGGGGACCAGTTCGACACAGCGCCGGCGACAGAAGCGGTCGAGGTCACGGATTTGAGGGCCGGTCAGCGGGGAGGTTCCCCGCCAGACCGCCTCGTGGCCGTGATAGGCGAAGGTGTGCTCCATGTAGAGCTGGACGTGGTTGATTTTCCAACTCGCCAGCATGTCAATCAGGCGTTTGAGCGTGGACAGGGTCGGCACCTTGTTTCGACTGATGTCCAGCATGACGCCGCGGACCGCAAAGTCGGGCCAGTCCTCGATGTCCATCGCAGGAAGGGTAGCACGCCGAGTTTGGAGCCATTGCCGCAGGGACAGAATGCCGTAGCGGAAGCCTGCCTCGCTGTCGGCGCGAAGGCGGATGCCGCGGGGACCGACTCGCAGGTGGTACCACTGGTCGCCGTGGGCGCTGGAGGTTCGTTCCAGGGTGACGATCGTATGGGGTGATGAATCGTCGGCGTCTGCGCGGCGGGCCGACTCGAAGCGAACGGACTTGGTGACCGGCTGCCAGATGTCCGCGGATCGACTGCGGGGGCCGAGCAGGCTGCGAACCAGTCGCGCGGACTGGATGAGCAGCGGGTCGTCGTCTTGAGCCGTGTGGATACGCCACAGCCTGCCTAATGGCAAGTGCCCGGGAAGGCGGCGCACCCGGCGTGGGTGTGGCAGGAGATGGTCTTGCGGCAAATGTGAATCAGTCAACTCGGTGGGCCCTGGGAGTGGCGTTGAGTATAGCCGCATTGTCGAACAGCCTTGGCTGGGTCATCGGGTGCGTCTAGCAGCCCGTGGCAAAAGTCATTCGGGTCATCGGCGGCCATTTCGGGTCAGCTCTTCGTACACGAAACTCAGCGAATCTTTAGGATTCGCCTACGTTTCGCTCCCTCGATCCGACGCGAAATGTCGCGTCGCGGACCTCGAAGCACTTTCACCATGGACGGCTAGCGTATTGAAGGTCGGACTGCCCCGGCAGCAGCCGATTTCGTAGTAACAGTTCCGGTCGTTCGCAAAACACCACAGTAAGAGTTCAGCCGTGTTCAATGAACAGGAGAGCCGGTTGCCCGAAAGCCTGCAAACGTAGTGCAAAATGGATGCTGCCTTGAAGTTGAGCCGACGTTCTTGCCGCCATGCCACAAGGGTAAACAACTCAAACTGACCGATTCGACTCTCGAAGCACCGCAGCGAGCCGGGCCGTCCTCGGCCCCGGCTGAGTAGGGGCTGGTCGGCGGACCGGGCCGAGGACGGCCCGGTTCGCACGAGATCACGTAACAAGCCATGTAATATGCACTGTTAAGGTCGAAGCGCGCGAATGATTCGGTCAGTTTGATTTAACAACATGTGGAGAATCGCATCAGCTAAATCTCTACTTTTTTTCCGCCCCAAGACCCTCGACAATGCACGCCTCTGAACACTTACCGATTAAGAAAAGATGTAGGGTCGGGCCCATGTGCCGGAGGTCGGTAAAGATGCACGCTACGCCTACAAAACGGCCGGCAGGGGCGACGTCCGTTACGCAATAAGTCAAACTGTTCCAACGATGCGTGTGATCTGTCGGTCGATTGCATTGGCCTTTGACGCACTACTTTTTGGCGGCGATATCTTTGTCAGCCTGTTGCCGGGCCTTTTTGGTTTTCTCGGCGTCGATCATTTGCTGCTGTTGGCGCGTGAGGACTTGCTTTTCCAAGCGGGCGCAGAGGCTGTTGAAAATGTCGGAGATGGGTTTGCGAAGACGCTTCAGCTCGGCGGCGTGGTACTTGCGACCGGCCTCGCTCTGAGCGGACTCGCTGAGACGCCGGGCCTTTTCGATGTCTCTTCGCCGGGCGCTGAGGTAGTCCGCGGCCTGCTTCTGGGAGCTCTTTAGGATCGTCGCGGCCATGCCGCGCTGCCGCTGGTCACACTTGTAGTAATTGCAGAACCACTTGACGTACCGCTCCCACGCGGATTCATCCGAAGAAATCGCGTTCAGGTCCGGCTTTTTCTTCAGCAACGCCGCCTCGACGAGCTGCGTCCTTTCGGCCTGCTTCTGATGATAGGCCGCCATCGCCGCGGCATGGATCGGATCGTTCTCCAATCCCCAATCGCCGGGGTTCCACTTGCCCGCCTGCCAATCCTTGACCATCTTCTCGATGGCGTGGTGCCGCTTGAGGACGGCCTTCATGTCCACGTCCAGTATCTCGCGCTGCTGCGGCGTCATGGTCTTGCGGAGTTTTTGTTCCACCCGCTGAACAGCGGCCAACGCATCGTCCATGATCGGCCCGAACTGCTTGGACCACTTCTGGACCTGCTCGGCCGTGAAGGGTTTCTGTTGGGCGCGGGTCTGGGCGATCTCCAGGGCGACCGGCATGATCTCCGTGAGGTGCTTCATCGTCACCGTCATGCTCTCGGTGCGCATCTCCCGGGAGACCAGCGACCGTTGGTCCGGCGTCAGACCGTAGCGCACCTGAAGCCCGTTGAAGAAGACCTCCTCTCGCTGTGCCGGGTGCCACGGGTCGATCCGGGAGACCTGGTTGATCAGGTCCAGCGAGAAGCGGTCCGGCTCGGAATCCCAACCGTTTTTCGCGAAGATGTTGGTATAGGCCTCGGTGATGGTGCCGGCTTCGTTCTCCCACGGCCCCATCCGCTTGGCCTGCTCCTCGAGCTGCTTGACCTCTTTGAGGTTATCCAGGGTCTGATTCGGAGGTCCCGCACCGAATGCCGACAGCGAGAGGAGCGCCAGGGCTGGGGCGACGAATCGCCGAACGACCCGCACCCCCATCCGCCTATCAGGATGGAACCGGCGCCAGTCCGTATTGTTCACAGGCATCTCAAACACAATTGCCACCTCGATTCTGGGCTCGATCGATGGCCTCGCGCAGCTTTTCGAGGACCTCCAACGGCCGTGCGACACTCTGCCAAGAGCCCGTTCCTCCCTCGCCGGCCGCGGTCTGGAACGTCACCGTGCCGACGCGGACGAGCCGCTCCGAAAGGCCGAGGGTCAGATAGGTATTTTGGATTCGTTCGAGGGTGCATTCAAACATTTGCACCTTGAACACGCCGCGGATGCTCATGACGCGGCGGTTGGTCAAGACGTAGAGCCGGGAGACCCACTCGATCGTCGCCCAGCCCAGCCGCGTGCCGGCCACCAGGATGGCCACATTGAGCACATAGACGCGATAGGCCGGCGCGATCAGGTCCGCCCCGGCCAGAGACGCCAGAAACAGCGCCACCGCCATCCACCGCAGGGAGACCAACAAGACGAACCAGGCCGAAGGCTTGATGGCGAAGTGGACGACCTCCCCGCCATCGAGCAGATGGGCGGGCAGAATCTCTTTGACCGCCAGGCCCACGGCTTGGTTGCCGGACCCTTCGACGTGGGCGACGACGGCCTTCTTACCCCGTGGCTCGGCTTCCACCGTGATGGTCACTGGTACAACTCCGCCTTCAGGACGCCGATGTCCGGCCAGTTTCTATAATGATCGTTGTAATCCAGGCCATAGCCCACCACAAAAACGTCCTCGATGTCGAACCCAACGAAATCGGCCAGGAGGTCTTTCGGGGCCTTGTCCGGCTTTCGCAGGAGCGTGCAAATCCGCAGGCTTGCGGGCCGGCGTCGGCTCAACTCCGCGGTCACGAGGCGGAGGGTCCGTCCTGTATCCAGAATATCGTCAACGACAAGCACGTGGCGTTGGCGGATGTCCACGTTCAGGTCCTGAATCACCCGGGTCTCGCCGCCCTCGGTCGAATGGCCGCGATATCGGCTGATGGTCATCAGGCCGATATTCATCTTGAACGGCAGGCAGCGGATCAGGTCGGCAACAAAAATGAGTGAACCCGCCAAGACCGGGACAATCACCAGGTCTTGAGAGTTCGCGCCGTAGGCCTCGGCGATCTCGTCGGCCAGTTCCCCAACGCGTTGCCGGATCGAGTCCCGGGAAATGAGGATTCGGGCCAAGTCCTGCTCCATTTCGGTATTATAGGTCGCACCGGCCCGTCAACAACATGGGGACGACCAGCACAACCACCTGACTTCCCGCGGCGAGCGTCCGAGAAACCAGAGAATCTGTGTGCCCGTCATCGGCAAGGTCGCCTTTTGGCTCAGGCTCGACAGATTTCCCTGCACCAATACCGCAGATGCCCCTCGATCCGCCCGATGAAATCCTGGTCGGCACGCATAGGGATTGAACATCTCGGAGCCAAGAATCATGTCTGTACAGCATGAAGACTTTGATCGCGACCAGGAGCCGCTCATCCTCACGATCCACGAGACGATCGAATCCGACGCTGCGATCAAAAAGGCCCTGCATCAATCGGGCTATCGAACCATCGCCGCCGAGGATGGGGCCACCGGAATCATCATCGCGGAGAAGTACTCGCCACACGCCGTCTTGTTGGATGCTGAACTTCCCGGCATGGATGCCTGTGTGCTTTGCGAGGAGCTGAAATCACGGCTCCCCACGGCCGACATCCCCATCCTCTTCCTGACCAGCGCCCGCCCAACAAACGAAGCAATCCAGCGTTGCTTCGATGCCGGAGCGCATGATTTAATCACCAAACCCAAGGCGAACGACGACGAGCAAAAGACGTTCCTCACCAACTTGCAGGCCCGGCTTCGGGTGGTCCTTCGCGAACAGGCCCTGCGCGAGGCCTATCGAATGCTGGCCATACAGGACATCCAGACCGGCCTGGAAAACCGGCGACAGTGTTTCCTGCGGCTCGGCGACGCCATCATCACCGCCAGAAGGGAGAAGATGGAGAGCATCCTGATCCTGGGCGACATCGACAAGCTCGGAGCGATCAACGACCGGTTCGGCTACGACTTCGGGGACGAGGTAATCCTGACCTTTGCCCGGCTGGTCAGGCGATTTATTTCCCCCGACTGCAAGGCGGCACGGATCGGCGGCAACACGTTGGCCGTGATCTTGAAGAATTCGTCTCGTGATCGCGGCGTGGCGTTCTGTCGCCGCATCGCGCAGACCTTCGGTGCCATTGCCTTCGACGCCGACTCCGAGCCCAAGCACGTCACCGTCAGCTTCGGCCTGTCCTCATATGACGGCCACCCCGCGGATTTCAACGCCGACCGATTCATGTACGAAGCCGACGTGGCCCTGTTTGAGGCCAAGGATCGCGAGCAAAACCGCGTCTGCGCCTACTGGGACCTTCCCCCACAGTCGCTGCCGGCCATCGCCCCGCAGAAGCGTCACGCCCGGCGCAAGGAACGGCACAAGTCCAATCGCGCATACCTCGGCGTGCCTGACGCCGCGCCGGAGAAACAGGCGTCCGATCCGACCGTCTGATCGAAAACAATCTTCAGAATCGTAGACATGTCGGGTATCGCACGGGCTGCCGCTTTGGCGCAGCCTGTGGGCAGCCATATGATACATTCGTCATGTTGCGCAATCTCAAACTGGTGTTGGCCTACGACGGCACCGACTTTCATGGCTGGCAGTATCAGCCCGGCCAGCGGACCGTTCAGGAATCGCTGGAGAAGGCCCTGCGCCGGACGCTTCGCCATCGGGTGGCGCTTTTGGGTTGCAGCCGCACCGACTCGGGCGTTCACGCGGCGGGCTACGTGGCGAACCTCTACACGACCAGCACGGCCCCGGCCGAGAACATCTTTCGACGCATCGGCTCCCGGCTGCCCAAGGACATGACCCTGGTCCACCTGGCCGAGGTTCCGCTGACCTTCCATGCCACGCTCTCGACGGTCTCCAAGCTGTATCGCTATCGCATCTACAATGCGCCGATCCGCCCCGTCGAACAGTTCTGCCAACGCTATTGCTACCATTGTTGGCAGCCGTTGGACGTCGACCCAATGCGCCAGGCCGCCGCCTGTTGGGTGGGCTCGCACGACTTCAGCTCTTTCGCCTCGTCCGGCAATGCGCGACGGACCAACGTGCGAACGATCCATCGGATCGAAATCTACCGCGTCGGCCTGGAGGTCCGCATCGACGTCGAGGGCGATGGGTTTCTCTACAAGCAGGTGCGAAACATGGTGGGAACGCTGTGTGAGATCGGCCGCGGCAAGTGCCCCACCGCCAGTGCCGCGGACATCTTGGCGGCCCAGGACCGCACCGAGGCCGGTCCCACGGCCCCGGCGCGGGGATTGTGTCTTCAGTGGGTCCGCTACGACCTGCCTCACCTGCCGCCGCCGTCCGCCGAGTTGCTGGAGAAAGCCCGAGCGGCCACGCCGCCCAAGGGTGAACAGCGGGCGCGGGTGGACGACCGTCCATTTTCGACGGCCCCGATCCTGCCGGGCGTGAAAGTGGTCGAAGAACCCTCAGGATAGTATGACAGCGCTACGTTCTTTCTTGTCCCAACGACGCAAAGGGCTTCCAGCCACGGGTGGAGCGAAGCTCAAGCCCGTGGTCATCGTGATTAGTCTGATGAGTACCCCCCGGCAGGGCCGGCGGCGCTCAAGGGACAAGAAGCTGCTTGCTACACCGACATCTTTCTCCGCCCCTGTGGGGCGGCAAGATAAGGAATTGGGCATCGTTTGCGGGGGTTCCACGTTGTGAGGCTGCGCCGACGCAACGCTGCCCCCCCGGCTACAACCCGCGTCGTACAATGCCAGATGCTCTGGAAATGCACAGTGCTGCCATAATAGCTTGCCATTCTCTCGGAACGTGTTTGAGAAGCCCTAGATCAGAGCTACGCCGGTCAGAAAGCGGTTGATTCTCGTCGCGAGGGTCGTTTGATTTAGGCGTGGACCGACTCCTTCATGGTTGCGGCTATGATCGGTCATGCTCTGTGTGGAGGTGCATTCGATGATTCCGTCGCGCGGCTTGGTGGAGGTCTACTATAATCCACCAGTGAGCACCATCGACAGCATTACAGTTGATCCGCTTACCCTGGAGAGGCCGATCGATCTGCATGATCTCTTCGGCGATGACAGGCCCGTGGAGTTGGAGATCGGTTGCGGCAAGGGGGGCTTTCTGCTTCGGCAGACTCGGGCCCATCCGGATCGAAACTTCGTGGGCATCGAGTGGGCCAACAAGTTCTACAAGTTTGCCGCCGATCGCATGGCCCGATGGGGCCTGACCAACGTGCGGATCATGCGGACCGACGCGAAGCACTTTGTAATCCACCGCCTGGCGCCGGGCTGTCTGGCGGCGATGCACGTTTATCATCCCGATCCCTGGCCGAAGAAGCGGCACCACAAGCGCCGCCTGTTTCAGGCGGATTTCGTCGAGGCAGCCGTCCGGGTCCTGGCCGTCGGTGCCCGTCTGGCCGTTCAGACCGATCACGCGGAATACTTTGAGCAGATCAAACGGGTGACGTCGGCCCGCCCGGAGCTGCGGGTGGTTCCCTTTGACGACCCCGATGCCGGCACGTTGGGCGAGGGGATGGAGACCAACTTCGAGATCAAGTACCGGCGCGAGGGGCGGCGATTCTATCGCCTGGCATTTCGGCGGGTGACATGATGGCCCGGGCTGTCGCATTTGCTTTCGTGTTTGCGATCCGTGCATACCAGTTCGCCGTGCGGCCGCTGTTGGTGGGGGGGTGCCGGTTCGTGCCGTCTTGCAGCGAGTACGCCGCCGAAGCGATTTCCAGACATGGACCCTGGCGCGGCGGATGGCTGACGTTCAAGCGGATTTGTCGCTGCCGTCCCGGCTGTCGCGGCGGGTTTGATCCGGTGCCTCGGCCTGATTCTGAAAGGACAACCTCATGCCGCTGATTCATATTCTGCTGATGTTTTGGTGTTTCGGTTCGCTCGGCGGCAATGTGCCCAAGGACTTTCCGCCGCTGCCGGATTTTCAGAAGCGCGTCAACTATATCGCCTGGTATAAGCAGGCCAGGCACGTGAGCGACGTGGACAATGCCTATCTCGCCTATGCCCGATTCATGCCAGGTTTGATCGGCAGCACGGTCTCCAAGTCCGACTGGCCCAAGTTCGACGGGATGCTCACCGCGACAGAGGAGCAGCGGAAGGCGCGATACCCCCGCTGGGACGGGCCGATGCCCTGGGACCCGCGCCGCCATCCGCGGTGGGAGGATTCGTATCAGCGAACCAAGGGCATCCTGAAACAGTACGCCGCCGCGGCGAAGAAAAAGACGCTCGTTGCTCCGCCCAACAAGAACGGCGAATCCGACACCTTGGACAATCTCCTAGTGTCCATCTTGCTGCCGCATCTCGCGAATCTGAACAGACCGTGCTCCAGAGGCATACGCGAGGCGGCCTGGCGGATGAAGGACGGCCGAATCTCGGGCAAGCGATTCGCCAGGGCCGTTCACACCAATCTGCGAGTGGCCCACCAACTCAAAGACTCGGTCTTTATGATCGAGGGTCTGACATCGGTGGCGATCAGGCAAAGGACCTATCGAAACATCCGTTGGGCCCTGGCTGAAGGCATTCTGTCGAAGAAGCACGTCGTGGCGCTGGCCAAGCTGCTGCGAAGAATCGACAGGGATTCCGTCGACATGGCGCCGGTGCTGCGCGGCGAGTGTGCGTTTCTGTTGGACGCATTGCAATACGTCTATGGCCCGATCACCGGCGGGGCGCCGCGGTTCAACGGCAAGCGCTATCAGGAAGTCACCCGCCAAAACATGGGAGCGGCCAACCGCTTTGCCCTGGGGGCACGGCTGGCGAGAAACCCGCAGGCGGCGGCCAAGGCCATCCTCGACGCCCACGTGGCGATGATTCCGCACATGCAGCCGGGCTTTGACAAGAAACACATGCAGGCCCTGGGCGATTTATATGAGCGCATGAAAAAAAGCAGCAAGGTCACCAAGGCGCTGCTTCTGGGAAGCTCTGGCTATGGTCGTGTCTATCAGATTGCAGCCCAGTGCGAGGCCGATCGCCGGGCGACACACCTGCTCGCGGAAATCTTTGCTTATAAGGCTCGGAGGGGGAAGTGGCCCAAGAGTCTCAAAGCGCTGGGCAAACGGGCGGGCAAGCTCATCAAACAGGACGTCTTTCGAGGCAAGCCGTTTGTCTATATTCTCCACGGTGATGGGCCGGTGCTGTACAGCGTCGCCCTGGACGGCACCGATGACGGCGGCCAACACAATGACCACTGGGTTAATGGGGACTACGTCTTCTGGCCGATCCCCGACAGCGCTGAACTCCTGGCTGCCTCGCGGCTCTATCGCGTGCCGGACGAGAAGCTCACGGCGATCTCGGCCATCGACGCAAAACGCAAGGGCAAGACGGTCTTCGTCTCCGCAGAGGTGGCGTCGATCTCATCCCGTCCGAGCAAAAAGCACGGCCTGCGACACACGGTCGGCCTGAGTCAAGGCGGTGCGACGATCGAGTTGTTCTATTACGAATCGGTTGGGAAGAAACTGACCGAGAACCAGAAGTTCAAGCCCGGCATGCGAATTCGCGTCGAGGCTGTGGTTGTTGAAGGATCAGGCCATACCCCGCGGCTGAAGCTGAGCGATGCGAGGAACTTGGCCATCGAGCCGCAGGAGTAGGATGGGTCGGATGACCCATCCTACGGATGTCTTCGAGCCGCGGGCATCAGCCCGCGCGGCGCTACGATGAGTGCAGGACGTTTTTTCTCTGGGAAACTCCGCGCGGGCTAAAAGCCCGCGGCTCGTTTGTTGATTGATAGGATCGTCTGAGAAGCGCGGTGAGGATTATCGAACGCGGCTTTATTGTTTGGTCCGCTTTGCGGGACGGCCGTAGCGGGTGCCTTCGCCGGTGATGTGGATTTCGGAGGGGAGTTTCATCTCCTCCTCGGGCGTGGGGTGCCGCAGTTCGGTCATCGCCTTGTTGACGCACATCCGCATGTGGTCCACCGCCTCGTCGATATCGTCGGTCAGCAGAAAAAGCTCGAGGTCTTTCGGCGAGACGGTGCGGTACTCCTGGAGCATTGTCGTTTTCATGAAGTCCATCAGCGGCGACCAGAACTTCGAGTCGAAAAGAACGACGGGATACCGCGGGCTCTTGCCGGTCTGGATCAGCGTCATGGTCTCGAAAAACTCGTCCATGGTGCCGAACCCGCCGGGGAAACAGACGAGGCCCAGGCAGTATTTCACGAACATCACCTTGCGGGCGAAGAAATAGTGAAAGTCCATGCTGACGTTCTGGTAGGGGTTGCCCTCCTGCTCGTGCGGCAGGGTGATGTTCAGGCCGACCGAGACGCCGCCGGCCTGGAACGCGCCTTTGTTGGCCGCTTCCATGATGCCGGGGCCGCCGCCGGTGATGACGCCGAAGCCCTTTTCCACGAGCTTGGCCCCGAGCGTCTCGGCGCTTTGGTAATGGGCGTCGTCCGGGGTGGCGCGGGCCGAGCCGAAGACGGAGACGGCCTGGCCGACGTGGCTCATCGTTTCGAACCCGTCGACGAATTCCGCCATGATGCGGAAGAGTCGCCAGGTTTCATGTGATGGGTCTCGGAACAATGGTTTGTCCGACATGGTTGTTACTCAGCGGTCAGAGCGTTTGGGAACGATGCAGGTATCCTATGCAAAGTTTCGCGAAGAGGCAAGCGGGGGTGAGACCTTAGCGTGTCCGAGATCAATCAGACCCCTAAACCATCATCGCCGGAACCAAACAGATCCGCCAACGCGCTCCCCGTTGGGTCGCGGCTAAACGAAATCCGTGAGAATTGTGTCCATTGTGCACATGATTTTACTGCTAAGAGACTAAGCGCCGGCGCCGGGTTCTTTCTTGGGGAGATACTTGCTCAACAATGCAATGGTCTGAGGATCGAACAGGGCCGCCTTGCCGAAACCCGGCTCGGCTCCGGCGGCGACGGCGTCCTGATGGGCGCGGGGGTAGTTGCTGATCATCATCATCGGCGTGGCTGCGAGGCGTTCGTCAGCCTTGGCCTTTTGGAGCAGGTCGATTCCCGGACTGCCGTCGGCGAAGATCAACCGATTGAACAGGATCAGGGAATAGTTTTTTTCCCGCATCTTCGCGAGGGCCTCGTCCACGAACATGACGCAGTCCACGTCCACGTCGAAGTGTTTTGTCAGCATTTGCCGGATCATGCCGTGGTCGGGGCTGCAATTGCCCATGTCGAGGACCTGCGCTTTGGCTGATGGCATCCTGGGTCTCCTTGAACGACAACTTCGGATTGATCCGCATCGGGCCACCGTGTACAGTGAGCCGGTGCGGGAGCGATCTCCACAAGGGCTGAAACGCGACTATGATAGCTCAAACCGACCAACCTTTGGAGATATGGATAGACGGCTTCTTTGAGGCGTGGGCATTGGTCCTCGCGGCATAGCGATCGAAGCAATCTACTGCTTTGAAAGACCGCGCGGACTGAAGTCCGCGGCTCGTCCCGGGACGGAGGAGTGGTATTACGGATGCGACTTTCCAGGCGCGCTGAACAAGTGAGTGAATCGGCGACGATGGCCGTGGCCGCCAAGGCGGCCGCGCTGCGCCGATCGGGCGAGGACGTGCTCGGCTTCGGCGCGGGCGAGCCGGACTTCCGAACGCCTGCGCACATCAACGCCGCTGCCAAGCGCGCCCTGGATGCCGGCCACACCGGCTATGCCAAGCCGGGCAGCGGCATTCCCGAGGCCCGGGCGGCGGTCTGCGAGAAGTTTCGCCGCGAGAACGACCTGCACTACGAACCGGACCAGACCATCATCACCGTCGGCGGGAAGGAGGCCCTGTTCCTGGCGTGTGCGGCCTTGTTGGACCTCGGCGACGAGGTCCTGCTGCCCGTGCCCTATTGGGTCAGCTTCCCCGAGCAGGTCAAGCTGTGCGGCGGGGTGGTGGTGCCGATCCGGGGCGAGGAGGCGAACGATTTGCGCTTGACGCCCGATCAGGTCGCCGCCGCGGTGACGCCCAAGACCAAGGTCTTTATCTTCAACAGCCCGTCGAACCCCGGCGGATTCGCCTATCGGCCCGACGAGGTCCGCGCCATCGCCGAGGCCCTGAGCGGCCGCGACATCGTCGTCTTCAGTGATGAGATGTACGACCGGCTGCGGTATGGCCAGTGGCGGGAACACCTCAGTTTCGCCCGCATCAGCGACCAGTGGTACGAGAAGACCATCACCTTCAACGCCGCGAGCAAGACCCACGCCATGACCGGCTGGCGCGTCGGCTATGCGGCGGGCCCCGCCGGCATCATCCGAGCGATGGGCAGGATTCAGAGCCATACGACCAGCGGAACGGCCCACTTCACGCAGCACGCACTGGTCGAAGCGCTGAGAGGCGACCAGGCCCACGTCGAAGCGATGCGGAGCGAATACGAGCGGCGGGGCAGGCACATGTGCGACCGGCTGAATACC
>Ga0114931_10008217_pt1 | contig 12662 bp, 12 predicted proteins | sample 2SBtaG_FD_89579 | JGI IMG/M metagenome (GOLD analysis project Ga0114931, IMG submission 89579) | Deep subsurface microbial communities from Kolumbo volcano to uncover new lineages of life (NeLLi) - 2SBTROV14_V59a metaG | ecosystem: Environmental > Aquatic > Marine > Volcanic | place: Kolumbo...
ACCTCAATGGCGACGGCAGAGTTGGCCCGATGGACCTGCTCACCATGCTGTCGAACATCGACGCAACCCCGGCGCAACGTGGCGGCGTGACAAAGCTCCTCAGCCACTATGGCGCCAAGACGGGCGACGCGCGATTTGACGCCACGATGGACCTCGATGGCGACGGCGTGATCGGTCCGGGCGACCTGCTCGCCACGCTGGCAGGTCAGCAAGCGACCACGCCCAGCGCGCAGCAGACGGCGACCGAGCATGATGACGATGGTCAGGACGACGAATCATCTGCCAAAGATGTCGGGGAAACACAAAATGCGACCGCCGCTGCGCCCAGGACCTTTGGCCAAACTGACCTCGAAGGCCTCCTTGCAGAGTTTGGCCAGTCCGATGCAACGCGAACCGGCTCGCTCAAATATGACCTCAATGGCGACGGAACCGTCGGACCACAGGACCTGCTGTCAGCGCTGGCCAATTTCACCGGCGAAGACACTGGTCCACGGGCGGCGCTCAACGCAGTGCAGCGCATGTATGGGGCGCGCGCAGGAGACGATCGCTTCAACTCCACGTTCGACCTCGACAATGACGGTGTGATCGGCCCGGGTGACCTGCTCAGCGCACTGTCGCAGATGGGATCGATCATTAAGAGCGCGTGACACAAGTAACAAAACATCCCTGTCTGTCTGGGGGATGAGCTGGGCTTCTGATCAGTCGACTCGCTGCGTTATCTTGGCAAAACGCACCCAATGGACCGCTCAGAGATCTGTGCCACCAGAGGAGGCGGCGTGTGTGCTCGGGGTTGTGAGCGTCAGGCCGTCGTGCGCCAGGTGAATTCCATCGGGCAGTGTCGCGTTCGTCTCCGTGTGCTTGAGTTGGTGCGCCATGTGCACAAACCATGTCTGCCCGGCGCCAGCCTGCAGCGCGACATCCACCGCTTGATCGAGCGTTAGATGTGTGGGATGATGCCGCGGGCGCAGCGCGTCAAGAACCAAGGTCGCTGCGCCGTCGAGGAGCCGCCACGACTCCGTTGGCACGCTGCTCACGTCGGTGCAGTACGCAAGCGGCAGGAACGATTTTGGCGCATCAGCGCCATCAGGCTGACTCTTCACGCCGGGCTTGCGCTCAATACGGTACCCAAGTATCGGCAGTCTGCCATGCATCAGGCGGATGGGCGTGAAGCGCACACCAAAGAGGTCAATAGGCGCAAGTGGTTCGGGTATTTCGTGCGCAATCAGCCGCGCGATGAAGCTGCGGTTGACGTTTCGTTCAGGCTCGAAGATGTGCCGATACACCCGACGCAGCGCGTCGAGCGTGTGGCGCTCTGCGTAGATGTCGATGGGCGCGTCCATGACCGCGTTGAACCGCCGGACCTCGTCAAGACCGAAGATGTGGTCCACATGGTTGTGCGTGAAGAGGATCGCGTCGCAGCGCGTGAGCCCTTCGCGCAGCGCCTGTTGACGCAAGTCAGGCGTCGCGTCGATGAGCACGACGCGCTCGGCCCCAGTGGAGTCCCTCCAGACAAGGGCGGCGCCAGTGCGCGTGCGTTTGTCGTGCGGGTCATCGCTCACACAGGTGGCGCAGCGGCAACCGATTGCGGGCACCCCCGCGGATGTTCCCGTGCCAAGGAAAATGAATCGCATCGCTGGGGACGGTAGCCGGGTTTGTTCGGGCGCGCGTCACGGCGCGTTTTTGGCGGCGATTGTCAATGTTGAACGCGCACGCCGCGCCCCGGTCGATACGGCATCTCATGGACCCCACAATGACCAGCGTCGTCCAGCCGCAGCCAGACGCGCCGCAGCGCCAACCAGAAGCGATCCCTGTCGAGCCAGGCGTCGAAGCGTATGGCGGTGAATACCAGGCTCAGCAGCTCGCCAAATACCGCGACCGCGAGCACAACCACTGGAAAATACGGATAGATCTCGCCAGACGCCTCTTCGACGAGCACGTGCCTGCTGGCGCCTGCACAACCGCCAGCCAGCCGATGCGCCTGATCGACGTAGGCTGTTCAATCGGCACCTTCGCCATCGAATTCGCCAGGCAAGGCTGTGAAGCGTTCGGTGTCGATTACGACGCAACGCCATCGAAGCAGCAAGGGCGCTTGCCAAGGAAGAGGGCGTCAGCGCGACGTTCTCAACCAGCGACGCGCAGGATGTGGCGCAGGAGCACGGCTTGTTCGACGTCGCGGTCTGTTTTGACTTGTTCGAGCACCTCTTCGATGACCAGATGGGCGCACTTTTCGCGTCGCTGCATCGGGCTCTGGCGCCGGGGGGCGTGATTTTATTTCATACATTCCCAACGGAATATGAATATATATTTCAGGAGAATGGCGGACGCCTGGGCAAGGGGCTCGAGCCGTTTGCGCACATCGACGATCCATCGTTTGCGCGCCTGACGCGAGCCTACGCAGCCCTGCACGACGTCTGGCGGCTGTTCAACTTCGGAACGACGCACAGTGAATCGATCCAGACCTGGCAGCACTGCAACCCGACAACGCCCGGGCGCCTTTCTGCAATCCTGCAGCGCGCGGGTTTTGAGATTCTTGAAATAGAGGTCGCCGACCTGTATCCATTCAAGACGGAGGCGCGCGAGCGTCATAACGGGCAGCGCGTTGCGATGCGAAACCTCTTTGGCGCCGCTCGACTCTCAGCGGGTTGATGATGGCGCTGCGCCTCGATCAGGATCGCTGTGACTCGACGCATTCGAGAATCAGGTGAAGAATCACTTGGTGCGCCTCTTGTATGTGCGCAGTGTCGTCGCTGGCGATCACGACAGCGTGATCGCATAGCGCCTTCGCTTCGCCGCCGCCTTTGCCGAGCAGCCCGATGGTCAGACACTTTTCGCGTCTGGCGGCTCGCAACGCTGCAACGATATTCGCGCTATTTCCACTCGTCGAAAAAACGACAAGGCAGTCGCCTTGGCGCGCCAGGGCTGCGATCTGTCGAGCAAAAACCTCTTCAAAACCAAAGTCGTTTGCGATGCAGGTCAGCGCGGTAGGGTCCGCGTTCAGGCAGAGGGCGGGGATTGGCGGCCTGTTAGCCCGGTAGCGCCCGACAAGTTCCTCCGCCAGGTGCAGCGCCTCAGCTGCGGAGCCGCCATTGCCACACGTTAGCACGGCGCTGTTGTTCTGGACCACTTCGCGAACGACATCGCAGGCGCGGGACACAGCGTTCAGATCGTCACCCAGCGACGTGATCGTTCGGGCGCTATCCCTGATTCGGCGAGCGAGATGGTCGTTGTTGCTTGGCATGACAAGGCAAAGAGTTCACAAGGGCTCGACGTTGCGTGCAAACCGACATGGTAGGAAAGCGTGTGTCGGTGCGGTGCAGCAGCTGGTCTGGATTTGGCCATTGAGGCGCCCTGTCACCTGCCAGTGGCGTGCGCGTTGCTGGAAAGCGAGGCCAAGTGGTCGCTTCAGTCAGCGTCAAGGCGTAGCATCTTCGTTTCCACGCTGCGGACTGTCGTCGTGCGGAGGAGCGCAGCGGTGTGCAGCGAGTCGAGGGTGTAGCTCAGTCGGCAGAGCATCGGCCTTTTAAGCCGCTGGTCGTGGGTTCGAGTCCCACCGCCCTCATGTCATGATCCGAAGAACCATCGGCAAATCGCCCGGAAGGCGTCTTAATCCGTGACACGCGCAGGGACGAGCGAACAAATCCGTGATTGCGACGCGCTGGTCGTCCACGCGTGCTGGGAGGGTGATGCGCTCCACCTCTGGGGGGAGGATGTGCGCAAGGTCGCTGCGCAGACAAGCGACGAACCGGACGTAGAGCGTCAGGCGAACGAACGCGCGCTGGCCACGCATGCAAGCGAAGGCGCTTCTTCACCGCATCCCTTCGCCGCTGATGCGCAGTCGCTGCGTGGGGCGCTTGCTGCGTTTGTCGGGGGCGCAGACACCTACGCAGGGTCTGAGGAAGATTGCACGCTGCACCTGCCCAGCGAAGGCTCCGTTCCCGCGTTGAGTCTGCGCGCATCGCACCTGTCGGGTCGAACGACAAGCGCTGTTGCGTCACCTCCTTCGGTTGATGCGACAGGCGTCTGTGGATCAATTGCAACGTGGATGACGCCCACACTCGCGTTCGCGCCGATGGACGCGCTGGCGATCTGCAGCGCTGCGTCGTCCTCGCAATCGCGCGCGATTGATGTGGACCTCCGCTTTTTCGCAGACGCAGCGCGTGTTGCGTGCCTCCTGGTGGCGGAGGGGCGCATTGTCCCCATGCTCATCCGCAACGAGGATGGCTCACTGCGGGCCCAGTGGTATGGTTGGCTGAGCGATGCGTCCTCACGGGCCCGTGTAGTTGCGATGCTTTCTGCGATGCCTCCCGCTGCCCGGGCGGCGTCCGTGGCGACTCCATGGACAATGCTGGAGGATTTCCTGCACGCAATGATCGACGCGCGATGCAGAGCAATCCTCAAACACGAGGATCTTGCCGATGCGCTCATGGGGCGCGACCCGAGCGACTCCCATGTGGCGTGGCTAACGGGATTGTTCAACGGCGAGTCAGCCACGCCTGCGCATGGTGATCGGGCCGATCGGCTTCTTCGAGGCGTTCGCAGGTGGCTTGGCAGACTTGAAGACCAGGGGCAGGACACCTTGTGGCGTCTGCTGCTCCGCGTCGAGGAGCCTGACCTCGAGGTGCTTGAAGCCAAGTTGGCAGCGACGCCTTGGCGGATCGGTTTGTTCCTCGAACCTCGCGCAGATAATGGCCGGCCCATCCCAGCGGACGAGGTCTGGCGGCTGCCAGTCGATGAAGCCATTGTTGATGGTCGTCGACTGGACGCTCCCCATGATCTGCTGCTTGCGGAGCTCGATCGCGCTGCCCGGCTGTGTCCGCTGCTTGAGCGCGCCATGCGCGACGAGCATCCTCTCGCACTTGAAATCAGCGCGCTGGAAGCGCAGAAGTTTCTGCGCGAGGATCGACCTGTCCTGCTTGAGCAGGGAATAGGCGTGGCTCCTCCTGCGTGGTGGGGCGCCGCTGACGCCAGACTCGGGGCGCGGGCTGTCATTGAGCCAATCGTCGCAGATCAGGACGCCTTGACTGGTGACGCCGCTGGGTCCGAAGATAGCGCGCCGGACGGCTTTGCGCAACAGAGCGCGTCTGGCGGGCTTGAGCAGTTCGTTCGCTTGCAATGGCGCCTGGCTATCGGCGACGCGCCTATTTCCATGGAAGAACTCGAACGATGGGCCGCCGAGGGCTCGCCCTTCGTGCGTTTTGAGGACCGCTGGATAGAACTGCTCCCCAAGGACATCGAAGCCGCCCGCGAACTGCTTCGGCTGGGTGAAGTGCGCGAAATGCCCTTGCGCGAGGCTATAGGCGTGGCTCTTGGCGCCGGCGCGGGCGCGTCGGAACTGCCCATCGTCGGCGTCGAGGCCAAGGGGTGGCTCGAATCCGTGCTTGCGGGCGTGCGCGAAGGCGCAACGCTGACGAATATCACCCAGCCTGACGGGTTTCATGGATCGCTTCGGCCTTACCAGGTCGCGGGATTGTCGTGGCTCGCGTTTCTGGAATCGCACGGTCTTGGCGGCTGCCTGGCGGACGACATGGGCCTCGGGAAAACCATTCAGGTCATCGCGCTCCTCCTCTGGGAGCGGGAAGAGACCGCGCGCACTCCGCATGGCGCGAATGTCGGACCGACCCTCCTCGTGGTGCCCACGTCGGTCGTGAGCAACTGGCTGCGCGAAATCAAGCGCTTTGCGCCTGCCTTGCGCGCCGTGGCGCACCACGGTCCTGACCGGCTTCACGGCGACGCGTTCATCGATCAGTCAGCACGGGTGGACGCGGTCGTCACGACGTACGCCCTTGCCCATCGCGACGGTCAGGACATGGCGCTGGTGCACTGGCGCAGGCTCGTCCTTGACGAAGCGCAGAAGATCAAGAATCCCGATGCCAAGCAGACGCGCGCTGTCCGTATGACGCCAGCCCAGACGCGCATCGCGCTCACGGGCACACCAGTCGAGAACCACCTGACTGATCTGTGGTCAATTATGGATTTCTGCAACCCAGGTTTGCTCGGGCCGCAACATGCGTTCCGCAGGACGATCGCTGCGCCAATCGAGCGCGACCACGACGAAACCAAGCGAAAACGCCTGCGGGCCGTCATCAGGCCGTTCCTGCTGCGCAGGCTCAAGAGTGATCCAACCGTGGAGATCGACCTGCCTGACAAGATCGAAACGCGCGAGCACTGCTCGCTCACACTCGAGCAGGCAAGCCTCTACGAGCGCGTCGTGGAGGAGACGCTTTCAGGCGTCGACAGCGCCACGGGCGTGCGCCGGCGCGGGCTCATCCTCGCTGGCCTCACGCGCCTGAAACAGATATGCAACCATCCCGCCCAAGCCCTTTCCGAACCGATCGGGAGCGCGGGCGTCGATCCGGGATTCGCAAAACGCTCGGGCAAATGCGTCAGGCTGATCGAAATGCTGGAAGAAGCGCTTGACGAAGGTGATCAGGCCATCGTTTTCTCGCAGTTTCGCGTGATGGCGGATATGCTCGCGGCGCTGCTGCGCAGGCGATTCGATTGTGATGCGCTGCTGTTCCATGGCGGAACGTCCCGCGAACAGCGTGAGCGCATAGTCGATCGATTTGAGAAACGCGACGGATCGGCGCCCATCCTCGTGCTGTCGCTTAAAGCGGGCGGACTGGGTATGAATCTCACCGCAGCAAATCATATGTTTCACTTTGATCGCTGGTGGAATCCCGCTGTGGAAAATCAGGCGACCGACCGCGCCCACCGCATTGGCCAGACGCGCACTGTGCATGTGCACAAATTCGTCGTGTCCGGCACACTGGAGGACCGGATCGACGAAATGATTGAGGAAAAAAAAGATCTTGCCGAGCGTGTCGTGGGCGCAGGTGAGCACTGGATTACGGAGATGTCGACCGACCAGCTGCGCGACGTGCTGCAGCTTCGGCGTGAAGCGATAGACGCTAACGGCGTGCTCGCTGCGAACGTTGTATAAAAGGACTCCAGTCGCAAATGGCGCGACGAGCGACAGCCAGAGTGCGAAGACCAGCCCTGCGGACGCGCTCTGCGCGCGGCGCTCAGGGCGCTGCAGGCGCCCAGCGGCGCAAAGGCGCAGGTAAAGCAGGGTGGATCGAGCAGCGCTTGATGCGCATCATCGAAGAAACTGCTGACGCGACGTCGCTGGCCCGCGCAGACGAGCTTGCCCGGGCAGGGCAGATCGTGCGCGTCGCCATAGAAGCGGGCGTCGCAAGCCTCACGCTTCGCGCCAAGGGACGCAACGCGCAGGAATTGACGCTACAGGCGGCGCCAATCGACTCGAAAACCTGGGATAAAGCGATTAACGCCCTGTCGCGCGAGGCGCTCTTCGCAGCCGCCATTCAAGTGGGCAGGATCCCCACCAGCGTGGACGACGCGTTCGCACCCCTTGGTGTTCGGCTGTTCCCCGCGCGCGCCGAAGAAATCGCTGTCGAGGGTCGAGGTGTCCAGGCTTGGAATCCCACAGCCTGCTGGGTGATGCGCGTTCTCGCGGACAGGCTTGCGCGCGAGCCGTTGCAACTGCTCACATGGAGAGGCATGGAGGGCGAGCAGGTGGTCGAGCGCGTTCGCCAACGCCGGGCCGCCATAGCAGGTAGAGCGGCTGGCGCACAGCCTGCCTATTTGCAGTCACCGCCGCCAGCCGCTGTGGGGCTGGACGCTGACCTGCCTGTTGATCCCGCGACGTTCTGGTCTGCAGGCGCCGATCTTGACGCGTTAAACCTGACCATGCACAAACCCGAAGTCGCCCACGCGCTTCTTCGCCGTCTCGGGGCGTCGCCCTTCGAGGACGCGAAGTTTCCCATTCTGGGTCTGCTTGCGACCTGCTATTCCTGCTTTGAAGCGTCGAAAGATGACGACGCACCTTCTGATGGTGGCGCAGGCGCCAGCAATGTGATGGGCGGGCCCGATGAGCCTGCTTCTGGGCGTTGACCGGCCAGCCCGGGCCCCTACACTGTGCTCGCCAGTCCAATGGTGGAGCCGGCCGTGAGGCGTCAAAGCGCGAGAGCGCCAAGGCGAGGCGCGGGCAGGGGCAGTGGACCCGCGGCGGTCTGCTGTCCAGCTCCGGATTGGTTCGCTGCGGTGACGCGCTCGGGCGACGCCGGCCATTTGTTCTCGCTTTATTGGGGCGATGACGCTTTGCCAGCTTCCCTGCACGCGGACCGCGACGGTGGTCTGACGTGTATGGGTGATGCGCGCTCGCGTGCTCTTTACAGACACGCGCCTGGCGCCCGCAAATCAAGAGGAGCAATCCACGCCCAACAGGCGTGTGGAGCCCATTGGCCCGTAGTGTAACGGTAGCACACCGGTTTTTGGAGCCGTTAGTCCAGGTTCGAATCCTGGCGGGCCAGTTGCTGATCCTGTCAAGCCTGCCGCGCAAGGCTGAGCAGGACATGTACTGGCGAAACGGCGCAATATGCTCCATGCGATTTCGGGTGTTTCGATCATGGCTCAGCCAACAGCCGCCATTGTGCTTGCAGCGGGCAAAGGCACGCGTATGCAAAGCGACCTTCCCAAGGTCCTGCATCGCGCCGCCGATCGGTCGCTTGCACGCTGGGTCTTTGACGCCTGCAGTGACGCAGGCGCGGCGCCCATCGTTCTTGTCGTGGGATATGGCGATGCGCAGGTTCGCAGCGAGTTCGCCGGTGAAGCGGCCGCCTGTTTCGCCAGACAGGAAGAGCAGCTGGGCACGGGCCATGCGGTGCAGCAGGCTGAAGCGATTGTGCGCGACAGCGGCGCACATGACGTGTTTGTTCTTTGTGGCGACGGGCCGCTTATTCGTCCGGATACGCTCAGGCAGCTGCGCGACCAACGCCGGATTGCGGGAGCGGCTTGCGCGCTGGCGACTGCGACGCTGCCCGATCCTTCGGGCTACGGCAGGGTAGTGCGCGACGAAGCGGGCCGGTTTCAGTCGTTTGTCGAGGAAAAAAACGCGTCGGCTGCGCAGCGGGCTATTTGCGAAATCAATCCGAGTTATTACTGCTTTGCGGTGGATGCGCTCTTTGCAGCCTTGCGTGATGTCGTGCGCGATCCCGTCAGCGGTGAGTTTTACTTGACGGATGTGCCTCCAATGCTCGCAGCGCGAGGCATGGTCGTCGAGGTCGTCGAGGGGCTCACGTCTGAAGACGCAGCGTCGGTTAACACGGTCGAGCATCTGGGTGAAGCGGAGCGCGTGCTTCGCGCCCGCCTGAACGGCGCAATGACGCAGGGGGAGTCCTGATGCAAGCGATGACCCAGGCGGATACGAACAGTCTGAAGGTCTTCGCAGGAAGGTCAAGTGGACTTGTCGCCGAGCGCGTCTGCGCCCGGCTCGATCTCACTGTCGCCAAGGGACGCTGCGACGCGTTTCCTGATGGCGAACTCATCACCAAGGTGGATGAAGACGTGCGGGGCAGGGATTGCTTTGTCGTTCTCTCGACGTGTCAGCCTGTCAACGACAACCTCATGGAGCTGCTGCTGTGGATTGATTGTCTGCGCCGTGCGTCAGCGTGGCGCATCACCGCGGTGCTTCCCTACTTTGGTTACGCAAGGCAGGACCGCAAGGACGAGGGGCGCGTGCCCATCACTGCGAAACTCGTGTCAAACCTCATCACCAAGGCTGGCGCCGATCGCGTTCTGGCGATGGACCTGCACGCAGCCCAGATTCAGGGATTCTTTGACATCCCGCTTGACCATCTCTCTGCATCCCCTGTTTTTATCGAGTATTTCCAGTCCATTCGAAGCGAACTTGGCGACCTGGTTGTGGTCAGTCCCGACGTGGGCAACGTCAAAGTCGCCAATCGATACGCCGAGTTGCTGGACGGCGATCTCGCTATCGTTGAAAAGCGTCGTCTCTCAGGGAGCGAGGTCAACACCGCAAACCTCGTCGGCGAGGTGACGGGTAAGACCGTCCTGATGATGGATGACATGATTTCAACTGCAGGCACAATTACGCAGGCGGCCAGACTCGTTATGGATCGGGGCGCCAAGCGTGTGATTGTGGGCGCCACGCACGCGGTTTTTGTTGGAATGGCGCTCGAACGACTGGCTGCGGCGCCCATTGAGCGCGTCGTCGTCACCAACACCATTCCCGCGGATGAGCGTCGGACGCCCATCGAGGATAAACTTCTAGAGTTGTGCGTCGGTCCCCTGCTGGGCGACGCGATTCACCGGATTCACCACAACATGTCCGTCAGCGCACTGTTCCGGCCGGGAACGGGGCCCAAGCGGTAGGGACGCGCACCAGCGCAATGAGACGCCCTGAATAACCTCAGGGTGTGGAGACGCACCAAGAACTATGAGCATGTCAAAAACAACCGTCATTGCAGCGACCCATCGAGATCGTCTTGGGTCTCGTTACACGCGCAGACTTCGGGCGTCAGGGGGGCTTCCCGCTGTGCTGTATGGCCACAAACAGGACGCAATTGCCCTCACTGTCGACGCTGACGAAGCGCTCAAACACTTCCGCGACGGACGACGGGTGTTTTCGCTGGAAATCGAAGGCGGCGACGCGCAGACCGCGCTCCTTAAGGACGTGCAGTACGACTACATGGGGACGGACATCATCCACGCGGACTTTGAGCGTGTGAATCTTGAAGAGCGCGTCGATGTGCAGCTGCGCGTTGTGTGCAAAGGCGATCCCATCGGGCTCAAGACCGCGGGCGCCATCATGCTCCATCCCACGACGGAGATCGGCTGCAAGTGCAAAGTGTCAGATATTACTGATCGTATTGATGTAGATGTGTCGGAGCTCGAGACCGGCCATTCCATGCACGCAAAGGATCTGACGCTGCCCGATGGCTATGAACTGACGATGGACCCCGAAGCAGTCATTGCCACCATTGTTGTGCAGAAGAAACAGGAAGAGGAAGTCGGAGAAGAGGCAGTCGTGGAGGGCGAAGGCGGCGAGCCCGAAGTCATCGCTGAGAAGAAGGACGAAGACGCGAAGGGAAGCGAGTGAAAGTGATCGTTGGTTTAGGCAATCCGGGGGCGCAGTACGAGCGCACCAGGCACAACGCTGGATTCATGGTCTTGAATCGGCTTGTGGAGCGCCATGCGCCGGGCGTGACGCCTCGCGCAAGATTTCACGCGCTCGCTGTCGAGGCGGCGTTGCCTGACGCGGGCAAGTGCCTGCTTCTTAAACCCACGACATATATGAATCAGTCGGGCCAGTGCGTCGCGGAGGCGGTGCGCTTCTACAAGGTTTGCGTTGAGCGCGACTTGCTCGTGATCGTTGACGATGTCGCCCTTCCTTGCGGCACGATCCGACTGCGCGAGCAGGGAGGCACGGGCGGGCACAACGGGCTCGCGGACATTCAACAGCGTCTGGGGTCAGACGTGTTCGCAAGACTTCGCGTGGGGATTGACGGGCCAGGCGCCATCCCGCAAGTCGACTATGTGCTGGGGCGTTTTACGCAGGAACAATGGGATGATACGGCGCCTGCGCTGGATCAGGCGGTCGAAGCGACTTGTATGTGGGCGGCGCGCGGCGCAACCACAGCCATGAATCGGTTCAACAAACAAAAGCCGTCGCAAGCGAACGATGCGCCGGAAGACGTGAACGATGCGACACAAAGCAGGCGGATTGCGCAGCGCGCCAAGTCCGCAGACGAAGAGGAACCATCGCGATGAGCGAGACAGGTGTGAAGTATTACGAAGGCATGTTCGTCTTCGCGCAGGCGATGGACCTGGGCGATGGAATTGATCGGCTCAACGAAATCTTCAGCAGAGCAAACGCAACCTTGCTCGCGATGAGCAAATGGGACGAGCGCCGATTCGCCTTTCCAATCAAGAAGCACAAGCGGGGCGTCTTCATTTTGACGCACTTCTCCTGCGATCCGTCCATGCTCGTGCAGATCGAGCGCGACTGCAATTTGAGCGAACTCATTCTGCGGGCGTTAGTGATTCGCGCAGACCACCTCACCGAAGAGGAAATGCGCAGCCACGATGCGCGCGAAGCCCTCGTTGATGACGTGAAGCTTCGCCGTGAGCGTGCAGCTTCACGGGCGGCGGACCGGGCAAGTCGGGCAGCGGCGGCGGCGGCCCGCGAGGAGCAGGGACAGAACGTCGCCAGCAGCGTCGAAAATGACGCTGAGATCGATGTTGAGACAGATGCGTCAGAGGCGTCTCCCGCGAGCGCTGAAGCGTAAAGACTGACGACCAGACACTGCGGGCGCGCGTGGCGCGCCATGCGAAAAGGACACAGCCATGGCTGGATCCGTAAACAAAGTCTTTCTGATGGGCAATCTGACGCGCGATGTCGAAGTGAAGCATATTTCGCCTGAAAACGCTGTTGCGCATATCGGGCTTGCGGTCAATCGAAGGTTTCGTACGCGCGAAGGCGAACAGCGCGAAGAGACAACCTTTGTCGATTGCGAAGCCTGGGGCAAGACGGGCGAGATTATGAGCCAGTATCTCAGCAAGGGCCAGCCCGTCTTCATTGAAGGACGCCTCAAACTCGACCAGTGGCAGGATCGCGAAGGCAACAACCGCTCGAAGCTCAAAGTCGTCGTCGACAACTTTCAGTTCGTCGGCAGCAAGGGTGACAGCGGGGGGGGGAGTGGCGGCGGTCGCAGTGGACGTGGCGCAAGCCAATCCAGCCAGGCCAGTCACACGGGTCAGCCAACTCAGACCGGCGGCGGATATGCGCCTCTTGAAGATGACGACATCCCGTTTTGAGCAGATTCGTAATTCACAGTGAAACA
>Ga0114931_10008218_pt1 | contig 12662 bp, 13 predicted proteins | sample 2SBtaG_FD_89579 | JGI IMG/M metagenome (GOLD analysis project Ga0114931, IMG submission 89579) | Deep subsurface microbial communities from Kolumbo volcano to uncover new lineages of life (NeLLi) - 2SBTROV14_V59a metaG | ecosystem: Environmental > Aquatic > Marine > Volcanic | place: Kolumbo...
AATGAGCACCGAGGTCAAAGGGTTCAAGCGGATCAACTTCTTCAAGGGGTTCCTGACCACCGAGAGCGACTGGAACGACGCGGAGAAGTACCACATCGAGAAGCGCAAGCTTCACAACCGCGTGTTCCACGCGCCGGGCGTCGTGCGCGGCCAGGGCAGCGGCCTCCGGATCGTCGCGCGCGCCCGCGGCGACCTGTCGGTGGAGGTGCAGTCGGGCTACGCTATCGACGGGCAGGGCAACGACCTGGTGTTGTGGGACGCGGTCATCCGCAACTTCAACCCCGAGGAGTATCGGCTGCCGCAGACGCTGTACATCGTCCTGCGCTTCAGCGAAGAGCTGACCGACTTCATCGCCTACAAGGAGAACCTCGAGTACAAGGGCCACCGCCGCGTGCTCGAGCGGACCACGGTCGAGGTCTCACAGACCGAGCCGGACATCGCTCGCGAGATCGAGCTGGCGCGTATCTATCTCGAGAAGGGGGCGACCCGCATCCGCGATGCCCGTGACCCGGCCGATCCACGGGCCAACGAGATCGACATGCGCTTCGTGCCCTACGCCGGGGTCGCCGGCGCCAACCTCGAGCCGACCATGCGCAACCGCATGGAGACTGTGCTGTGGTCGCTGCGCAAGCAGTTCCTCGAGTACACCCGGCGCGGCGTGATCAGCGGCCACGACGTGGTCCAGGGCGCCAACTCCGCGCTGATGATGGCCTCGTCCAACCAGGTCGACCTGCGCAACGTCTTCGACGTCTTCTATCTGATCGTCGAGGGCGAGGGCGAGCTGTGCCTGGACGTGGACGTCAACCACCCGAACATCGCGCAGAAGAAGGAGTTCTCCGACTTCAAGCGCCACGTCGAGATCCTTCGCGGCCTGCTCGCCGAGGGTAAGAACAACATGGAGGCGTTCACCAACTTGCTCGCCTACCAGAGCAAGGCGTGCGAGGTGGCCGGCGCCGCGGTGGCGGGCGAGAAGGCCGTCATCGAGGTGGCCGAGACCAAGAAGGAAGAGGTCAAGGTCGCCGATCTCAAGGACTGGGAGGGGGTCAAGATGCTGCCCCGCCCCGAGGCCGAGATGAACCTCGAGGGCCTGACCTGGCTGCTGGTCGACGAGATCGACATCCTCGACAAGGATTCGGAGGAGAAGCACGAGTTCACGATCAAGGAGGCCAAGGACTCCTACCGGTCGCGGCAGAAGCTCAAGTACCCGGACGGCACGGTCGTCGAGGCGACCGGGCGCGCCCACGTGGGTGGCTTCGCGTCGTACAAGGTCCACAACCTGACGCCGGGGCGCCCGCTGGTGATCCTCCGCCGCATGGACTACGTCTACGGCGACTACGAGATCGAGTACTTCGTCGACGGCAAGTCGGTGACCACGGCCTCGTGTCAGGGCACCGACCGCATCCACCGCTGGCGCAACTGGCCGGTGCTCATCGAGGGCGAAAACATCACCAACTCCAGCGTGACCATCAAGCAGATGGCGCTGACCGCCGGACGCGACGTCAACATGTTCCACCTCTGGGTGTACCAGCCCAAGTAGCCGGCACGGGGGCGCTCGCCGGGGGCCGTGAGGCTCTGGTACAATAGCGCGCCGGGAAAAACCATGTTCTTCCGCTATCTCGAGCCGATCCTCAGGCCCTTCCGCTCGGCCCGGAACAAGGTCGTCAAGGTCAAGACGGTCAAGGGCAACATCAAGATGGATGTCAAGCGGGTCGGCCGCATGGGCAGGAACGTCAAGAGTGCCGGCAAGGGCGCGGCCGACAAGATGAACAAGGTCACTGGCCAGGCCAACCAGGCGCGGGGCCAGGTTCAGCAGGCCCAGGGCCAAGTGCCCGGCATGCCCCCCGGCCAAGCCCCGGGAATGCCTCCCGGCGCTCCGGGAGCACCCGGGGCCATCAACCCGAACCCGGAAGTGAAGAAAGTGGGCCTTTTCGGACGCAAGAAGGTGTGCACGCAGTGCGGCCAGGAGCTTCACAAGTCGTGGGATGCGTGCCCGTACTGCGCGCAGGCATCTCAGCAGGCGGCGCCGGCGCAAAAGACGATGGCGTTCATGATCGACACGGCCGGCGGCCCTGCCATGCAGATGCTCGGCTGGATCGTGCCGGTCAAGGGCCGCAGCGCGGGCAGCTCTTCACCCTGGCGCCGGTCTCGGTGGTCGGCACCGAACCCGACTGTACCGTGGTGCTGACCGATCAATACATGTCGTCGAAGCACGCCGAGATCAAGGCCGAGGGCGGCACCTGGGTGCTGCGCGACCTCGGGTCGACCAACGGCACCTTTGTCAACGACAAGCGGATCGATCAGCACGAGCTGATCGACAACGACTTCGTCAAGTTCGGCCAGTCCCTGGTCAAGTTCAAGAGCCTGTAACCAAGAGCCTGTGGCCAAGAGCCCAAAGCCAAGAGCCTAAAGATCGATGCAACGAGCCGCGCGAATTCTTGGCCTGGTCGTGCTCGCCCTGGTTTCCCAGAGCGGGCTGGTGCACGCCCAGAAGATGAAAATTCTCGACCTCGAGCTGGTCGAGCCCAAACCCGAGGAGAAGAAGGCTGACAAGAAGGCCAAGCCGGTCTACCGCGGCGTCGTCGACTACGCGGTCCCGGGCCTGGCGGCGGAGAAGTTCCAGCTCAAGGACATGGACGCCGATCCGCCGGTCGTCGCGCCGGCGGACAAGGTCATCACCTTCCCCGACAGCAGCGACACCCTGGCACTGGTGGTCCTGGTTCAGGGCGACCAGCTGTGGATGGGCAACGACACCTACGTGCCCGCCGAGGATCCCGATCAGCTGCAGGGCGCGTTCAGTGGCCTGCCGGACGCCCTCCAGGCGCTGGCCAAGGCCGGACCGCCCGGGTCGATGGCGTCGCTGCTGATCTACGCCGGCGGCCAGGTGACGGCAAAATACGCCAACAAGCCGCTCGATGGTCTGCCCGGCGCGCTGGGAACCCAGCAGGACTACAACGCCGCCAGCGTACCGCTGATCGCCGGCATCGACCAGGCGTACAAGGCGCTCACCGAGATGACGGGCCGCCGGGTGCTGGTGGTGTTCGGCGACGGCACCGATGCCGCGGGCGACATCTCCGAGCAGCTGGGCGATCGGGTCAAGAAGCTGCGGGCGCTCGACGTCGAGACCTACACCATCTACTACTCGGCGACCGCGACCGAGGATCCGACGCCCAAGAACAACTTCAAGCTGCTGGGCTACACCAACGCCTACGAGGCGACCCTGCGCGACAACTTCAAGTCCAAGGCCGAAGACATCGTCGCCAGCCTCGCCGCCCGCTACTACGTCGACTTCGCGGCGGCACCGTTTGCAACCAAGGACAAGCACACCCGCGAGCTGACACTGTTCATCGGCGACGCCGAGGGCGAGCCCAAGGAGCTGGCCACGGTCAAGCTGCCGACACCACCGGAGGAGAGCTCGCTGTGGTGGCTGTGGCTGCTGATCATCCTGATCGTCGTCGTCCTGGTGATCGTCATCGTGGTCAAGATCAAGAACCGCGAGCCGGCGCCGCCGCCGGTGTTCGAGGCGCCGCCCGAGCCAGCCGCGGCAGCGTCGCCGCAAAAGACGATCATGCTGGGAATCGGTGGCAACGACGAGGGCTTCCCGATCGTTGGCTGGGTGGTGCCGATCTCCGGCCCCAACCAGTACCAGACCTTCAAGCTCCACCAGGGACAGACGGTGCTGGGGACCGGCGGCGAAGCCCACGTGGTGGTCGACGACACGTTCATGAGCACGCAGCACGCCGAGATCGTCTGCACCGCCACCGGCTTCACCCTCAAGGACCTGGGCTCGACCAACGGAACGTTCGTCAACCAGCGCCAAGTGGACACCCATGAGCTGTTCGACAACGACGTCTTCACGCTGGGCAAGACCGACTTCAAGTTCAAATCCATCAACTAGGCGCTGAGATGAGTAGTCCGGTCTTGATCGCGATCATTGCCGGCGGGGTGGTCCTGCTAGTGGTGATGGTGATCGTTCTGGCCCGGGGAAAGAAGTCCGGTGGCCAGCGCCAGTGCCCCGGGTGTGGGCGGGTGATGATGGCGGGCTGGACCCGGTGCATGTTCTGTGGCTGGCAGCCGCAACCGCGCCTGGAGTTCATGACCGGCCCGCTGGCCGGGCAGGTCTGGCCGCTGAGCGGCGAGGTCACCACCATCGGTTCAGTGGCCGGCAACAGCATCGTCCTTTCCGACCCGGCGGTGTCGCGCAAGCATGTCGGTATCCGCTTCACCGGCACCCTGTTCGAGGTGGCGGATCTGGGATCGACCAACGGCATCTACGTGAACGGTCACAAGATGCCGCAGAAGCAGCTGGTCAGCGGCGACCTCCTGCGCGTCGGCAACACCGAGTTCGTCTTCCGCCAGGACTAGTACCTCGGGCCGGAAGCCCGATGCGGGTTTTGGCCCGGCCCGGCCTGGGTGAGGCCGGTCAAAACCCGCGTCGGCCATCCGTCTGCCCTCGGCCGCCTTCGATCGTTGCTTTTCGTACTCGAAACCCGGAACGGAGTTCCGGGTCCGAGTACTAGTCCGCCCCGGCCTCAACTAGGCGGAATTCAACGGCCGGGGGAGCGCCGACTCCGGATTTTCGGTACTATGCGCGGGTATGGGTGCAAAGGTCCTCTTTCGGGACAGCCAGGGACGCGACGGTGAGATTCACCTCGACCCCAGCACACCGATCTACGTGGGCAGGGCGCTCGAGTGCGCGATTCGCACCGATGACGCCATGGTGTCGCGCAAGCACTCCATGATCCGCATGGAAGGGGGCCGCTTCACGGTCGAGGATCTGGGCAGCTCCAACGGTACGCACGTCAACAACACGCGCGTGACCAAGCAGGCGCTCAATCACAACGACGTGGTTCGCTGCGGCTCGCTGTGGCTTCGCTACATCGAAGACAGTCCGATCGGACAATCTGCAGGCCAGGCCGCGCCGTCGGCGCAGAGCCCTCAACAGGTCGCGCCGACCCCGCCCAAGCGCGGTGGAACTGCGCGCCTGGATGTCTCCGGCGGCGTCGCCAACGCCAAGCCGGCTGCGAGCCCCGGACCCGCGCCGGGCTACGGTGGTGGCGCGCCGGGCTACGGTGGTGGCGCGCCGGGCTACGGTGGTGGCGCGCCGGGCTACGGCGGTGGTGCACAGCCGGCCGGTGGCACGGGCTACGCGGCGACCCAGGCGCCCCCGGTGCCCCCGGGCGGTAGCCCGATGCCCGGAGCCGGTGCACCGGCGGTGCCCAAAGGTCCGCCGTCGATGCCGCCGGCCGATGTCGGCGCGATGCGCGGCGGCGCCCCGGACATGCCCGCGAGCGTCGAGTCGTCGGTGGTCGTCGACCTCGGTGATCCAGAGGAGCTGAAGAAGCTCCGCGCCGAGCTCGAGGCAGCGCGCGCCGATCTGGAGAAGCTGCAGGACGGCTACGACCGCGAGGTCGCCGACGGCAAGCGCATGCGCGCCGAGTCGCAGACCCTGCGCGACCGCATCGAAGAGCTTCGCCGGCAGATCGCCGATCGCGACGAGCAGGTGGTCGCTCACGGTCGCGTCGCCGAGGAGCTGCGCCACGAGCTGAGCCAGACCAAGGACGAGCTGGCCGGCACGCGCGGCGAGCTGGCCGAGGTGTCCGAGAGCGTACACGCGCGCGAGCGCCAGCTGGCCCGCGGCCAGGAGGATATCGCCAAGCTCAAGGACGAGATCGGCGATCTCAAGCGCCAGCTCGGCGAGGTCTCGCGCACCAAGGACGAGGGCTGGAAGAAGCTCAACGAGCAGCTGGCCGAGATCGAGCACCTGCGCGAGGTGATCAACGAGCAGGAGCGGATGCTCGAGGAGCGCCGGGTCGGGCTGGTCAGTCAGGAGCAGGCGCTCAAGGAGCTGCGTGCCGACAAGGAGAAGCGCCTGGTCGAGATCGCCAAGATCAAGGCCGAGCGCGACGAGGTGCGGGCCAACGAGGGCCGTCACACCGCGCAGATCCAGGCGATCGACGAGGAGAACCGGCGACTGAGCCGGCTGCTCGCGCAGTCGCAGTCGGACGGCGGAGGCGGTGACGCCAGCGAGCACACCATCAAGCTGGCCGACGAGCTCAAAGAGCTGCGCGTCGAAGTGCGCAAGCTGGAGTCTGACCGCGATCGGCAACAAGAACAGGTCGACCGCGCCGAGAAACAGGTCGACCGGCTCGAGCGCGAGATCGCCGGGCTCGAGGTCGACCTGCGCGACGCCCAGGAGCGAGCGGAGAAGGCCGCGAGCGCGCGGCAGGTGGCCGAGGAGTCGCTGGCCAAGGCCGAGGTCGGGCGGCACAAGGCGGCCGAGGAGGCGCTCGAAGCGGCCAAGGCGCGCGACGTCGCGATGACCGGCTCGGATGACGTCCGCCGTGAGCTGGACCGGTCCAGGCGCCGGGTCAAGGAGCTCGAGGAGGGCAAGAGCGGTGGCGACGACGAGGCGGTCGCCGAGCTCGAGGCCAAGGTGCGCAAGCTCGAGCTCGAGGTCAAGATGGCCAAGGATGGCCAGACCGAGGCGGAGCGGACGCAGAAGACCGTCGAGGCCGAGCTCGAGGCCGCCCGCGCCGACGCCAAGCACGCCCGCGCCGAAGCCGAGGCCGCGGCCCTGCTGGACGAGGACGGGGCGGCGGCTGCCTCCGCTGGCGGGGATGTCGATGGTGGGGCCATCGCCGACAAGGCCCAGGAGGTCTACGAGGGCATCAACGACGTGCTTTCGGAGCTCCGCAACAACGTCGTCCTGGTGCAGGGCGAATTCGACACGATGTCCGAGGGGCAGGATGGCGAGTCAGTCCGTATGATTCGTGAGGTCCTGGAGAACCTGCTCGGCAACGCCGAGGACGCCAAGGGCGTCTTGCGCAGCCTCCGCGAACTCGTGGAATTCGACTGATGCATGAGCTGGGAAACAAAGTCAGCAGCCGGCGCGAGATCGAAGATCTCGTAAGGGCTCGGTATCCCTTGATCTCCGTGGTCTCCCACGAGGAGTCGCGGGTCGAGGAGTCGCTCAAGCGCATGTGCGTCGAGCGGGAGATGCGGCTCGAGATCTGGTCGATCACCGAGGGGTTCCACGTCGCCGCCGGCGGCACCGGCAACCGCGACGTCAAAGATCCGATCAAGGCGCTCGAGCACGTGAACCGGGGCGAGGGCAGGGCGATCTACGTCCTGCGCGACTTCCACCCGTTCATGAAGGAGCCGTCGGTAGTCCGCCGGCTGCGCGATCTGGCCACCGCCCTGCGCCGGACCAAGAAGAGCATCGTGCTGTTGTCGCCGGTGCAGAAGGTACCGCCGGAGCTGGAGAAGGCGATGAGCGCCATCCTCTACTGGGACCTGCCCGACCGGATCGAGATAGAGTCGATCGCGCGGCGGCTGATCCCGCAGGCGCCGCCGGCGACCCAGCAGCAGATCGAGGCCGAGCCGTCGTTCATGGAGCGGGTGGTCGAGGCCGCCCTCGGGCTGACCGAGATCGAGGCCGAGAACGTCTTCGCCAAGTCGATGGTGCGCACGCACACCTTCGACATGGATGTGATCCTCGAGGAGAAGAAACAGATCATCCGCAAGAGCGGAATCCTCGAGTATTACGAGCACCGCGAGGAGTTCAGCGACATCGGCGGCCTGGAGTCGCTCAAGGGCTGGCTGGTCAAGCGGCGCAAGGCGTTCTCGTCGCGCGCCCGCGACTTCGGCCTGCCGCTGCCCAAGGGTATCTTGCTGATCGGCGTGCCCGGCACCGGCAAGTCGCTGACTGCCAAGGCGGTCGGAGCGCTGTGGGAGATGCCGCTCCTGCGCCTGGACGTGGGCAAGATCTTCGCCGGTCTGGTCGGTTCGTCCGAGGAGAACATTCGCTCGGTCATCCGCACCGCCGAGGCGATCGCCCCGGCGATCCTGTGGATCGACGAGATCGAGAAGGGCTTCTCCGGCACCGGCTCGTCCAACATGTCCGACGGGGCACCACCTCGCGCGTGTTCGGCTCGTTCATCACCTGGCTGCAGGAGAAGCAGTCGCCGGTGTTCGTCATCGCCACCGCCAACGACGTCAGCGCGCTGCCGCCGGAGCTGCTGCGCAAGGGCCGCTTCGACGAGATCTTCTTCTGCGACCTGCCGGATCGCGAGGAGCGGCGGCTGATCTTCGACATCCACCTGCGCAAGAAGAACCGCGACCCGGCCAAGTTCAACCTCGAGAAGCTGATCGACATGACGCCGGAATACTCGGGCGCCGAGATCGAGCAGGCGATCATCGCCGGGCTCTACGACGCGTTCGATGCCGGCGACGACCTCGACACCGAGCGGCTGGAGGCGTCGCTCGCCGACATCGTGCCGCTGTCGGTGACCATGCGCGAGCGGATCGAAGCGATGCGCGAGTGGGCGCGGACGCGCGCGCGCGGCGCGTCCAAGAAGAAGGCCGCCCCGGTCCGCGGTCGCCCCAAGGGGACCTGGATCGAGCGCGCCGGCGCGCCGAAACCGGCGGAGGAGAGCCCCGCCGAGCCGGCCGCCGACGCCCCGGCAGACGAGCAGAAGCCCGAGCGCGAGCTGGAGCTGTAGATGTCGCACTTCACCAAATGCGAGCTCAAGATGACCAACCTCCAGGCGATCAAGAAGGCGCTCGAGGATCTGGAGTACGAGTTCACCGTCGCCGAAGCAGGGCAGGCGGTGCGCGTGCGCGGCTGGCGCGGGCAAGAGCTCGACGCCGCCATGTCGGTCAACATGGGCAAGTACGACATCGGTGTGGTCGGAAACGCCGACGGCACCTATGACCTGACCGCCGACTGGTGGGGCGTCGAGACGACCAAGGGCGTGAGCGAGGAGGAGTTCAAGAACAAGCTCAGCCAGCGCTACCAGTACCACAACGTCCTGCAGGCCTGCGAAGCCAAGGGTTACACGGTCGAGGAAGAGGTCGACGAGGAGGACGGCTCGATCCAGCTGGTCGTCCGCAAGTGGGTGAGCGAGTAGCCATGCGCAAACAGGACATCGAGATCACGATCAGCCCGACCGGCGAGGTGTCGTTCACGGTCAAGGGCGTCAAGGGCGCCAGCTGCATGGACGAGACCCAGTTCCTCGAGGAGGCGCTCGGCGGCGGGGTCATCGATCGCGAGCGAACTAGCGAATATTACGAGCAACCGACCGGCGCCGAGTCGTCGGTCTGGGCCGGATCCGGGGAAGACTCGGACGACTGATGTCGTAATACGAACGCAGAGATGGACGAGCGGAACCCAGACCTCGAGGAGGAGCTCAGCGACGACGAGCTGGCCGAAGCGGAAAGCTCGTCGATGTACGACGAGATCGCCAAGCGCTGGGATCCGTCGCGCCTGCTCAAGCTGGTTTCCAAGCGCGCGGGCAAGGGCGAGCGCCTCGACCTGACCACGCGGCAGAAGTACGAGCAAAAGCTCGGTGCCAACCTGGGGCACGTCCGCATCTACACCGGCGAGTTCGCGCGCGAGGTTGCCCGCCAGCATCGGGCCGAGGCGCTGACCATCGGCTCGACCGGCATGATCGTCATGGGCGAAACCGCGGACCGGTCGGCGGCCACGACCGAGGGTGAGGCGCTGCTGGCGCACGAGCTGACCCACGTCGCTCAGGCGCAGCGCGGCGTCCACCGCAAGGGAACGTTCGGGGAGGCGACGCCGCTGGCCACGGAGCAGACCGAGGCCGAGGCCGAGGCGTCCGAGCACGAGGCGCGCGCCGAGGCTCAGGGCGGAGAGCACGGCGACTCGGACAAGGAGCATCAGGAGGAGCTCGAGAAGGCGATCATCGAGCGGGTCCTGCAGATGGTCGGAGACTCCGAGCGCGTGTGGAAGGAACGCTCGGGCAAGGGCCGCTTCCGGCCCTGACCGAGGAGGGCGGCGGCCATGACCACCGAAGCCGACGAGGGGATCGACGTCGTCGAGTCGCGCCATCAGCTGCAGCAGCTGGCCGCCGAGGGCGACCTGGCCGGGCGGCAGATGGTCGGTTTCGTCGCCGCCGGCGTCGGCCTGCGCAGCGCCGACCTGGACGGCGTCACCCTGGAGCGCCTCGACCTCGGCGATGCAGATCTCGACGACGCCCGCATCGAGGGCGCGACCCTGCGCTCGATCGACCTGCGCGGCGCTCACTCGGTCGGCTCGCTGTGGCGGCGGGTGCACGCCGAGAGCTGTGACCTGACCGAAATCGACCTGTCCGGCGCCGAGCTGCAGGCGTGCGAGCTGGGACAGATGCGCATGGCGCGCGCGCGGCTGGTCGGCGCCAAGATCCAGGGCACCCGGTTCATCGAGACCGAGCTGTACAGCGCCGACTTCACCCGCGCGGTGATCACGCGCAGCGCATTCGCCGGCTACGCCGGCAGCACCTTCTCGGTCAGCCGTACCGTGTTCCAACACGCCGCGCTGATCGAGGTGGATCTGGGCAACTGCAACCTCTACGGCGCCGACTTCACCGGCGCCCTGCTGGTGCGCTGCGACCTGCGCGGCGCCAACCTCTGCGAAGCCATGCTGCGCGGCGCCCACCTGGTCGGTTGCCAGACCGCGGGCGCCGACCTCGACGGCGTGGTGCTATAGGAGCTGACATGCCCGAGCGACCCGACCTCAGGCAGATCGCCGGAAACATCCGCGAGGCGCTGGCCGACTACGACCGCGACGCGCTGCTCGAGATCCTGACCTACGTCTTCAAGGAGTACGTGGTCGAGGGGCCGCCGCCGCTGCTGGTCAACCAGAGCGAGCGGCTCGAGGATCTGGCGGGGCTGTCGTTCGGCCAGCTGGTGGCGGCGCTGCAGACGCGCCTGGACTACCCGGAGCTGTCGCTGTTCGCGGTCGACGGCGAGCAGGTATCGGTGCGCGTCGGCGGCGTGATGACCCCGCTGGCCGGCGGCGCCCAGGCCGCCGCAGCGGCTGCGGTGCCCGAGCCTGAGCCCGCGCCCGCGCCGGCTCCCGCCGCCCATCCGCAGCCGGGCGTCCAGGTGGTGGAGACCGGACTGGTGCGCCGGCCGCACCCGACTCCTGCGGCCGCGCCGGCCGCGCCCGAGGCGCGCCGCCCCAGTGGTCTGTCGGTTCGCGGCCGCCCGTCGGCTGGCGCCGGCTCTACGCCGACCCGCGCCGCGCAGCCCGCCGCTCCGGCGCAGCCCGGGCCCGCCGAGCCCCCGGCCGAGGCCCCGGCGGCCACCGAGCCGCCGGCCAAGGATCCCCCCGACGGCGACGACGCCTCGGTGCGCTTCAGCCTGCTCGAGCTCGACTGACATGAGCGCGGTGGCCCGCAGATACTACGTGCGCGGTTGTGACGCCCTCGATCGGGGCGATCTCGAAGGAGCCGTCGATGCTCTGCGCTCAGCCGTCGATCTGGTGCCGACCTTCGCCTCGGCCCGGGTCGCCTACGCCGTGGCGCTGGCTCGCTACGGCGACTGCCCGCGGGCGGCGCAGACGCTGCGGGCGGGGCTGGGCCGGCCGGCGACGCCGGTGGCAATAGCGACCATGTGGGCCACGCTGGGCGACGTTCTGACCGCCGGCGGAGACTTCCTCGCCGCCGAGGACGCCTTCCGTCAGGCGGCCCAGGAGCCGCAGCACGAGGGGCGCGCGGCGGCCGGCCTGGCTCGCGTGTACGGCAAGCTGGGTCGCTACGACGAGGCGTTCGCCCAGCTGCACACCGCCGCCGCGGCCAACCGGGCGCTCGAAACGGCGAGCGACGAATAGCACACCGGGGCGAGTCTCGCGCACGTATTGCGTCTGGCGCTGATTGGTGCGCACCGCTTTCAGCAAGCGGGGATGATTTCGCGCTCAATGGCCGTCTGCGGTCGGCATTGTTCTTGAAGGGGTGCTGGGGCGTGGCCATGAGCGTCAGCGCGAAGACCGGTAGCGGCCCGCACATGCGACGGTTGGTCTCGGGCCTCACGCACAAGCTGCGGAACCCCCTCAACGCCGCCCGGCTCCACGCGGAGCTCCTGGGTCGGCGCACCCGGCACACCGCCCCGGAGCTACACGCCTCGGTCTCGGCGATCGCCCGCGAGCTGGACCGCATTGCCGACGTCGTCGATGACTTCAACGAGCTGAGCAGCACGGCGTTGACCCACCCGCGGCTGATCGACGCCACGGCCGTCGCGCACCGTGTCGTCGACGAGCTGGCGGTCGTCATCGGCGATCGCGCCATCGAGCTTGTCACCTCGTCGAGCGACGACGCGGTGCTGGTGCACGCCGACCCGCGCCAGCTCGAGCGGGTGATCGAGCACCTCGTGCTCAACGCCATCGATGCCGTCGAACGCGAAGGCCGGATCGAGATCGACGTCTCCTACGTCGACGCCGGCGTGCGTGTGGCGGTGTGCGACACCGGGCCGGGCATCGACGCCGCCGAGTGCGTGTTCGAGCCGTTCTACTCCACCAAGGAGGGCGGCACCGGTCTGGGGCTGGCGGTGTGCAAGCGGATCGTCGAGCAGCACGGCGGCGTCATCCGCCTGTGCGACTGCGGCGTCGAGGTGGTCCTGCCCCGGGCAAACGGCGAGACCCCCTGCGGTCCGGGCGAGTGAGCGCTGGCCCGCGCCAGTACTCGGAGCCGGAGCTCCGTTCTACTAGTACCTCGGGCCGAAAGTCCGATCCGGGTTTTGGCCCGGCCCGGCCTGGGTGAGGCCGGGCCAAAACCCGCGTCGACCATCCGTCTGCCCGCGGCACCCTACGATCGTTGCTTTTCGTACCCGAAACCCGGAACGGAGTTCCGGGTCCGAGCACTAGCCGATCGTGCCGGCGGCGT
>Ga0114931_10008219_pt1 | contig 12661 bp, 6 predicted proteins | sample 2SBtaG_FD_89579 | JGI IMG/M metagenome (GOLD analysis project Ga0114931, IMG submission 89579) | Deep subsurface microbial communities from Kolumbo volcano to uncover new lineages of life (NeLLi) - 2SBTROV14_V59a metaG | ecosystem: Environmental > Aquatic > Marine > Volcanic | place: Kolumbo...
GGTTCTGTTGGTCTGCGGGCGTTCCTTAGCTGCACCGCACCCTGACGGCTGGACGTCTTTTACGCAAAAACACCAAGCCCGCGGCGACCAGCGCTACGCTGGCCGGCTCCGGCACAGTAGCGCCTTCGACCCGAACGATGATGTTATCAACGCTAAGCATGTCGTTGGTCGTGAAATCTAAATCATCGACAGAAAAAAACAATTCCACCGCTTCGCCGGCAAGTGCCGTGATCTCGACGCTACTGGAGCCTAACAAGTCGATGGTAGGAATCATCAGCCCAGCCGCGGGACTCAATTGCGCAAAGGCATCCTGTGAGCTGGATACATTGACCGTCAGTTCGTAGTCGAGAAACAGCCGTTCACCGGATGCAATCGTCGGCAGGTCGAAGTCCTGGAACAGACTGACTGTAAAGACGATATCGTCATTGGTGAGTTTGGCAGCGCCGCCCTGCAATAAATAGTTGCTTCCATAACTGCCCTGTGGAGTGAAAGGTCCAACGAAATCAGGGATTGAATCGTCGAACACCTCCCCCATCCATGAAGTAAAACCGGCCGCGAAGTTACCATTGGCAAGCGGTACCGCCAGACTGGCGCGTATCGAAAGCAGCATGAACCCGAGTGCCAAAACAGTGATGACACCGATCTTCCTGTATTTGTTCATCGATATTGCCTCCGAGGACTTTGACTTCTTCAGAGCGCCAGCCTCCTATACAAACTTGATGGCTGGGACTGAGAGAAAACAAAGCACATTCTGTACCAACAGTCCTGTCGACGAGAATATGTATTGTGTTTTCATACAGTTACCGCCTGGACTGGATCGCCCACCAGGGCCGTCTCCTGGTGGAGTGTAAAAAATCCTGACAAATTCCAGTCCTTTTTGAATGTGTGATTCCCGTAAAATTTGGCGCTGTACAATTAACTGTTTGATATTTCTCATGTTTAGCACCATTCATGAGTTGTAAAGTTTACTGACAAATAGTTTGAAAACACTGGGATTTCAGTACGTTACTCAGTTGCGGGCAATTTGTTGTGGGGGTGCGGTGTAATCTGCTGCGGGATACACAGTTAATTTATTTTAGGAACAAAAGCTAATTCGTTAAGACCGAGGCACCAGCCACTGTAATTGTTGCTGGAGACTGAATCAGTGCCGCTATGGCAACAATGAGAAGCAATTTATCGATGTAATCATAATCCGTTTTTCCTGTGCTTCCCGGGTCGCGTGAAAAGCGCACCATCTCGATTGGAGTTCACTGAAATGGCCCATCGCATGTGGGCCGAGTTTTAAGTGCAAACTTATAAGAACTATGCAGTTGCAGACTTACTCTATAAACGACATTAACTTTTAGTGTAGTTGACGGGACTGGACAGTGAGGGGAGCCGTCATTGCAATAGCCATCGTATTGTACCCCGTTACGAAAAACTGCCGACCTATGTTCACTGATGCCAGGTATTGTGTCCGTCATTTTGCTGGTCTATTGTGTTAAATAATTTTAACAAAACCAGGCGGGAATTTAGTTCGTTAAAACACCTCGCGCAGAGCGTGAGCGCAGTGCCTGCGTGTAGGTGCAGATACAGAATGCATTAGTCAGTGATTACCGCCTATACACTGTCGAGTACGGTTTGGCCCGTGGGAGGGAGTGTTGTATTCAGGAGACCTAAGCCGGGTGGCGGGTCGATGGTTCGCTGCCGTGGTGATGCTTCCGATCATCCTGTTGACGGTTTCAACAGCAGCGTCTGCCGCATTTACTCCCGTGGTGGACACAGCGTTCACAGAAAGTTCCAAATTCTACGATCGCATACATCGCGTCTACTACACGCTGATCAGCGCCCGTAACCTGTCGGCCACTCCGCTCAGCGGGCCTCTGCGCATCGTTGTCCCGTCTTCGACCCTTCCAGTGTTGAATGCCGATGGCATTACCGCGAACGGCGAACCCTTCTTCACGATCTCCGCTTCGAGCACATTCGTGCTCGCTCCAGGCGAATCCACCGCGATTGTACGTATCGATTTTCAACGCCTGCGGCGCCTGCTCAGTTATGAACTGCGGCTGGAGCAGGATGTCACCAATGGGGCACCCGTCGCCGATGCGGGCGCGGCCCAATCGGTCAACCTCGGACAGAGCGTGCAGCTTGACGGCAGTGGCTCATTCGATGTGGACGGTGATGCATTGAGTTTTACCTGGTCGCTGATTTCGATACCTGCCGGCAGCAGTGCGGCGCTGTCGGCGACAACCGGCGTACAGCCCAGCTTTTTGGTCGATCGCCCAGGCACCTATGTGATCGAACTGATCGTCAATGACGGTACTGTTGACAGCGCACCGGACACGGTGACCATCACGACCGCCAATACGGCCCCGGTCGCCGTGGCCGGGCCCGACCAGTCGGCGCTCGTGGGCGACACCGTGCAACTCGATGGCAGTGCTTCCAGCGACGTGGATGGAGATGGCTTGAGTTTCGCCTGGTCATTTATCTCCCGGCCCACCGGCAGCACGGTCAGTTTTTCAAACCCTGGGGCAGTAATGCCGAGCTTTGTGGTGGACCGCCCCGGCAGCTACCTGGTGCGGCTCAGCGTGGACGATGGCAATGTCAGCAGTTCCCCGGACACGGTGACGATCACGACCGCCAATTCGGCCCCGGTTGCCGCGGCCGGGCCCGACCAATCGGCCTTCGTCGGTAACACGGTGCAACTCGACGGCAGCGGCTCAAGTGACGTGGACGGCAATGTTTTAAGTTACGCCTGGTCGTTTGTCTCCAGGCCAAGCGGCAGCACGGCAGCTTTTTCAAGCCCGAGCGCGGTGATGCCGACCATCGTCGTGGACCGCCCCGGCACCTATGTGGCGCAGCTCATTGTGGATGATGGCACCGTCGGCAGCACCCCGGACACGGTGACGATCACCACCGCCAACACGGCTCCGGTTGCTGATGCCGGAGCCGACCAGACCGTGTTCGTCGGAAACACGGTGCAGCTCGATGGCAACGGGTCCGGTGATGTGGATGGCGATCCATTAAGCTTCTCGTGGTCGTTAATCACCGCCCCCACTGGAAGCGCCGCGCTGCTGGCCAATGCCACCAGCGTCTCTCCCACTTTCACCGTGGATCTGTTTGGCACCTATGTGGCTCAGCTCATAGTCAATGACAGTCTTCTCGACAGTGTTCCGGACACGATAACCATAACCACTGCGAATTCGGCTCCGGTGGCACGTGCAGGGCCCGACCAATCCGTGTTTGTGGGCGACACCGTACGACTCGACGCCAGCGGCTCCAGTGATGTGGATGGTGATGGACTGACTTTCGCCTGGTCTTTGCTGGCTTTTCCCACGGGCAGTACGGCGACGCTCTCGGCGCCCACCGGGGAGAGCCCCACATTTGTCGCGGATCGTCCCGGCACCTACGTGGCACAGCTCATCGTCAACGACGGCGCTCTGAGCAGCAGCCCTGATTCCACCGTCACCATCACCGTGAACCGGCCTCCGGTAGCGGACGCCGGGCCGGACCAATCGGTCATAGTAAATACGGTGGTACAGCTCGATGGCGGCGCGTCGAGTGATGTGGATGGTGATCCGTTGAACTTCAGCTGGTCACTGTTCGCGGTACCGGCCGGCAGCAGCGCAGTGCTCTCAAGCAACACTGCGGTCAATCCCACCTTTATCGCGGATCGCCCCGGCAGCTACCAGGCGCAACTTACCGTTAACGACGGTATCGCCTTGAGTTTTCCGGATACTGTCACCGTCGAGTCAACGCAGCAGCCACCCAGTATCACGGACTTTGCACCGAAGTCAGCGGCTGTCGGCACGCTGGTTAGTATAACGGGCAATCATTTCGCTCCGATCTTCGCATCCGCGCCGCGGGTTGCGATCACTATGCGCGGCGGCGGAACAATGATGGCTCCCGTAACCCATGCTGATAATGCCGGCATTGCGTTTGCGATTCCGACCGGGGTCACGACTGGCCCAATCACGGTCACTGTTGATGGGCAGAACACCGTAAGCGCACAGCCCCTCGAAATCGTTCCCTCCAGCACCTACGCCATCACGGTGCAACCCGCGGCGGCGGACGTGATTCGTGGACAGTCCGTCGCGGCCTATCGCATCAGTCTGGGAAGCGACAGTGGCTTTACACGCCTCGCTACGCTTTCTGTTTCCGGGCTGCCCCCCGGGGTGAACGCATCCTTCAGTCCCGCCGTGATCACGACCGATCAGATCTCAATGCTGACTCTCACCGTGCCCACGGGACAGCCGTTGTCAAATACCCCGCTGACCATCACGGCCACGGCCGCGATCGAGGGCATCGAGGTGGTGAACTCAACCACGGTGACACTCAATATCGTGCCGGAGACGACTTCCTTCCTCGGCCGCACGGTGGTCGCCGACACCTTGCAGACACCGCTGAGCGGCGTCACAGTAAGCATGCTGGGTCGAGACAATAACGGCACCCCGAATGGCTGCACCGGCACGGATGTCTCAGATGCCGCCGGCAACTTCGCCCTGGTTAATTTGCCTGACGCATGTGCCGGCGTACAACTGGTGCGTTACGACGGTTCAACCGCGAGCGCGCCGCCTGGAAACTACGCCGGCGTCGACCTCGTCTATACCCTGGTCACGGATCAGGCGATTGCCTCGCCGGTCCTGATTCATCTGCCGCGTATTGACAAATCCGAAACCATACAGGTCACGCAAAACGCCGCCGTGGACCAGACCTTCAGCTTTCAAACCATTGCCAACCTCGAGGTGACTGTACCCGCCGGCACCACGTTTACGCTTCGCGGCGGCGCGCAACCTGATCCGTTTCCATTCACCGCGGTGCAAGTACCGGTGGATCGCCTGCCCGAGGAGATGCCTGCATCCGCTACCCAGGTTGAACCGTTCATCGTCGCATTCCAGCCGGCGAACACGGTTGCCAGCCTGCCAGTGGCCGTGACCTTCCCCAATCTGAGCGTTTCACTGCCGGGCGAGCAGGTGGAACTGTCCACTCTCGATCCCCGGCTCGGGACCATGGTGGTGTACGGCACCGGCACGGTCTCTGCTGACGGCCTGAGGATCATCCCCGATCTGGATCCGGCCCACCCGGGTCTGCGCTTCGGACTGGTGTTTTTCGATTGGCATGGCCCGCGCGGTCGCAACCCCAACCGGCCTTGCCAGACCCTGGAGTGTGAGATGGCTGGGGCCGGCCCAGGTGGCGGTGACGGTGGCGGTGACTCTGGTGGTGGCGGTGGTTTTGGTGGAGGCGGCGGCGGAGGCTTCGGTGGCGGCGGAAACCCCGCAGGTCCTGGTGGGGGTCCCGCGGGCGGTGACCCACCTGGAGGGGGTAACCCACCCTCTGGCGGACCACCCGGTGGAGATCCACCTCCCGCAGGCGGGCCATCCGGTGGCGGTGGCGGGCCGCCTGCGCCTGACGGTGGTTTCGGCCCAATGGGCGGATTCGGCGGCTCCGGTGGCTTTGGTAGTGGCTTCGGCAGTAGCAGCGGCGGAAACGGCGGCGGTGGGGGCGGAGGCGGTGACGGCGGCGGCGTGGATCTGTTTACCGGGCAGTTTGCCTTCACCCATACCGATATACGCATACGCGGGCGCACACCTATCTCTACCACCCGGGTCTATCGCTCCCGGTTCGGTAACGCTGGCGCCTTCGGCGTCGGTTCACAGATCAACCTGCAGTACTGTGTGGCGCGCCTGTCGGCCGACGCACTCAGTCTTGATGATCCACACGGCCGCCGCATTCGCTTTTCGCGTAGTACCGGCCAGGTTTTTATTCCCTTCGGAACGACGGCTCTTGAGGGCGCCACATTGACCGAACAAGCCGATGGCACCTTTGTACTTCGTTTCAAATTTGGCGGCATCTACCGATTTGCCAGTACGGGCTGCCTGGTGGAGATGGAAGGCCGCAATAACGACCGCATCACCATTGCCCGCGACACGAACGGTGAGATCAGTCAGATCATTGATGCGGACGGCCGTAGTCTCACTTTGAGCTATACGATCGTGGCCGGGCGGCGGGTGATCAGCCAGATCGCCGATCCGACAGGGCGCCACGTAAGCTACCGCTATACAACCTTCTCCGGTCAACCGGCACTCACGGAGGTAGTGGACGCACAAGGTGACATGACTCGCTACAGTTATGCGAATCTCGGCGGTGGCACGGTAGTGCTGAACTCGGTCACGGACCCCAGCGGCGCCACGGTGCTGCGCAACACCTACAACAACCAGGGCAAGGTGATCCGTCAGACTCTCGCCGACAACAGCCAGGTCAACATCAGCTATCAAGTCAGTGGCGGCACGGTGAGCGAGGCGACTGTTACCGACCCGGAGGGCAACAGCTTCGCCTGCCGTTTCAACAGCCAAGGAGTACCGGTGTCGCGTACCGACAAGCGTGGCCAGATCCAGATGATGGAGCGCGAGACCGGCACCAACCGGATCAGTGCCTTCAGCGACGCCCTGGGCCGCAAGACGCAGATGGAATACGACAGTGCCGGGAACGTCACGCGCATCATTGAGCGGGACGGCTCCAGCACCCGCTACACCTATGAATCCACGTTCAACCAAATCAGTACGATCACCGACAATGAGGGCAATGTCACCCGTTTCAGTTATGACTCGAACGGCAATCTGAATTCCGCGCGCTCGCCGAATCCGGCCAACGCTCTGGATGTATTGAGTTTCAACACCTTCGGCCAACCGCAGCGTATTCGTGACGCTGAAGGCCGCGAGACCGTAAATACCTACGACACACAGGGCAACCTCACGACCATTACCGACGCCCTCGGCAATATCACGACCTTCACCTATGACACACTTTCTCGCATCACCTCGATTCGTGATCCCCGCGGCAAGAAAACCACGTTTGAGTATGACAATCGTGACCGCATCGTGCGCAGCACCAATCCACTGGGCCGGGCCGTCGAGTTTGGTTACGACCCCGCCGGCCGGTTGCGGACGGTCACTGGCGAGACCGGCAACGTCACGACCTATGAATACGACGCACGCGGTCGTCTGACCCGCGTGATCGATCCACTGTCCGCACAGACAACCTACGACTACGACGCCGTGGGCCGTCTGATACGGCGAGTGGATCGCCTGGGGGGGGAGACGCTCTACCAACGCGATCCCAAGGGCCGCCTGACCCTCGCCACATACCCCGATGGCGAATCCGCCGCCTACAGCTACGACGCCATGGGCCGCTTGATCCAGGCCGAGGACTCGGCGTCCGGTGAGTTCGAATTTGACTACGACGATATGGACCGGCTGACCCGGGAAAGCTCACCCAACGGCACCGTGGAGTACGCATACGACACTCTCGGGCGCCGCACCACCATGACCGTGGTCGGCAGCGATAGCGTAATTTACGGCTACAGCAACGAGGCCCGGCTGACCTCGATCAGCCGTGGCGCCGATGACGTCAACTTCACCTATGGCGCAACCGGTCTGGTGCAGACCATTGGCCACTCCAACGGTGTGGTAACCAGCTTCAATCACAACACGCTGCGCCAGCTCATCGACGTTACCCACAGCCTGGGGGCCGCCACACTGGCACGGTCGGGCTATAGCTACGATGCCGCCGGGAATCGCACTGGTATGTCCACGGACCACGGGTTGGCACTGGGGACACCGGAGACGACCAACAGCATCGGCGCTGGCAACCGTATGCTCAGTGCCGGCGCCACCGCCCTGAGTTACGACGCCGCGGGCCGGGTGACGGCGATGACAGGGCCTGGCGGCCTCACGACATTTGGCTGGGACGCGCGCGGGCGGCTGCGATCGGCAGACGGGCCGGTCATGACGGCCACCTTCAGCTACGACCCCTTCGGCCGGCGCATGAGCAAAACCATCAATGGCACACGCACTGACTATCTGTACGACTTTGCCAACGTCGTGCAGGAGTCTCGCGAGGGCTTCCCCATTGCCGATTACCTCTCGGCCCTGGGGCTCGACACCACTTTTGCGCGCACCGGTGACACTGGCACGCAGTTCCTGCTCAAGGACGGACTTGGAAGTGTGGTGGCGGTGACCGACGAGGCGGGAAACGTCGTCACCCGCTATACCTATGATCCCTTCGGCCGCACAACCGTCTTCGGTGATCCTGGTAACAACATGCTGCAGTTCACCGGCCGCGAGCATGACGAGAGTGGTCTGTACTACTACCGGGCGCGCTATTACAGCCCGGAACTGGCGCGCTTCCTTTCCGAAGATCCGGCGGGATTTTTTGCCGGTTCCTCGAATTTATACACCTATGCCTTCAACAACCCGGTGCTGTTCACCGATCCCACAGGCCTGTACCCGCTGCAGTTTTTGTTCGAAAAATGTTTCGAGCGGCCCATTACGCCGGATGAAATCAAGGAATATCAAAGCCCCGAGGGACGTGAACGGCGCCGCCGTGCCTGCTACGGCGTACAGGCCACGGTCATGGGGCTCGACCTGGCGCAAAACGCCATTCCCGGGGGCGGTGGCAAGCCGGGTAAAAGTATTGTTGGAGCCGCGGGTGGGAAAGCCTCGCAGTTGGGCGCGCTCGGAGTAGGCGCTACCGCGGGTGCCAGCGGCGGTGACCAGGCCGGCAGTCTGTCGGGCTCAGACTTCTGATGGAGCGTAATCGCGGTATGCCATGCACAGTGCAATGAACAATCGCCGCATCACAATTTCGCGGCTGATCCTGTTTGCGGCCCTGATTGGGCTGTGCATCATCGCGCGTGCTCAACAGCCCATGAACTATGAGTATGTTTATGACGGCAATGGACAGTTGCTCCGCGCCATTGACTCCGACGGCAATGTGCTCACCTATACTTATGACGCCAGCGGAAATCTGTTGTCCGTCACCCGGGGTACAACGGCCGACCTGGGTCCGCCGGTGATCACGACAATCACTGACGCGAATAGCGTCACTATCGGTACACTGAACGAAGACACCCGCGTAGTCGTGGAACTCACTGGCAATAATCTGCTGGCGGCGGATCTCACCACGGACAATTCAGGCATTGAGATACTGGGCCTCGGTGGCTCGGATACGCTGCTGAACGCCACCCTGGCCATCGCCCGTGACGCGCCACTCGGTGTCGCGACCTTGACCGTGACAACCAGCAATGGCACGGTGTCGATAACGCTCCCGGTGCTCGGGCCACTGCCGCGCGTCAGCGCGCTCAGTCCAGCCGTGGGAGTGTCGAGCGGTGGTACCGCTGTCGTCATATCGGGGACCGACCTGACGCCTGGCACCACTATCAGCATTGGCGGAGAAGCCGCCCTTGGCACTACATTCGTTGATGCCAATACGATGACCGCCTTCACCCCGGCGGGTACGCCGGGTCGGCCGGCGGACGTCGAGGCCCGGAACGCCAACGGCGCGACCCGGCTTGCGGGTGGATTCACCTACACATTTCCCTTCAACCTGCCGGGCGCCCTGGCACTGGCCTCCGGTAGTACGGGAAGTCTCAATGTAAAATTCACCGCACCGGTCAGCAGCGAAACCACCTTGTCGCTGATCAGTTCCAATCCCACCATTGCCGCGGTGCCTGCATCATTCATGGTTCCGGTCGCGGCTGAATCCGTGGCAATACCCGTCACCGCGGGGGCCCTGGGTACATCGACGGTCTCCGTCAACCTGGGGCCAAACTCACTGTCCACTACCGTGTTCGTGAGCCCACCGTTTTCCGGTACGGTTGATCTGGCAACCTTTGCCGTCGGCATGTTCGTCACACCTGCCAAGGGAGTCACACTCGCGCCCGTCGTGGGTGCGCAAATCACTCCAGCGCTATTGCAAACGGTTGGACTCAGCAGCGGAACCAGTACAACGGTCAGTGTGCCACTCGCCGCACCCGCACCCCCTGGCGGTCTCAGTGTAAGCCTTGTCAGCAGCGATCCGGCGCTGGCATCGGTGCCCCCGCAGGTTGTCATTGCAGAGGGCGAACAGAGCGTATCCTTCACGATTACGGGGAATAGCTCGGGTCAATTACTGGTGTCGGTCAGCGCTGGGGGCGAGGTGATTCAACTCAGTGTCCTGGTGGACCAGGCCGTGGATCTCAATGCCGGTGCACTGGCGCCGGTGGTCGGTGCCTTTGTCACCCCGAGCAAGGGGATTACCGTGGCGCCCACCGTGGGCACCTTCGTCACCCCGAGCAAGGGGATTACCGTGGCGCCCACCGTGGGCACCTTCGTCACACCCAGTAAAGGCGTCACCCTGGCACCCATCGTGGGTGTGGAGGTACGGCCCTGAAGACCATGAATCAGTCACCAATCAGTTTGCGACATGACGCTCTGAACGGTGGCCAACGCGAGACAGGAGAACTATCGTGACTATGCAAATCATTAAATTCATACGAAGCCGTAGCTTGCTGAACGGGCTGATCATGCTCGCCCTCGGACTCTCGACCTCCCTCGCCCAGGCCTTCGATAGCGGCAGCACGGGAGCGAACGGACCCTTTCCACCCATCGCATTACCATTAGGGACCACGCAAATCGTACTTGACCTGCGCGACGGCACGGTCGTGTATCTGCCTGACAATACAACGGCCACGCTACCGGCGGTTCCAGGCGGCGGCTTCACCGATGGCATCGTCCACTTCACCACCATTGATGTCCCAAGCGGTGTCACTTTGAGTTTTGCCCCCAACGCGTTGGGTACGCCCGTCAGCCTGCTTGCTCAAGGCGATGTGACGGTTAGCGGCATAATTTCCCTCAGCGGCGAAGCGGGAGGCGCGAGTGGCAATAGCCGGGGAGGACGTGGCGGCCCGGGGGGGTTCAAGGGTGGTAACGGCGAGATCGTAAAGAGTTCTCCTGGTGCGGGATCCGGCCTCGGTCCTGGTGCGGCGACAGGCGCAGGACCACTGGCGGATAGCGACGGTATCGGCGGTGGCGGTGGCGGTGGTTATGGCACACCTGGAGCTAACGGTCAGAATGCGAGCCCCGGTAATTCCGGGCCGGCTTATGGCACGACGAACATTCTGCCCATGCTTGGCGGATCGGGCGGTTCTGGCGGCACTTCAGATACAGATGTTGGGCCCACCGGCGGCGGTGGTGGTGGCGGCGGCGGTGCTCTCTTGATCGCTTCTTCGGCGGGTATCGACGTCCAGGGTTCCATTCTTGCCAAGGGTGGCAAAGGCGGAAACGGGCTTGGTAGCAGCGCGAGTTCCGGCGGCGGAGGCAGCGGCGGCGCCATTCGCCTGATGGCGGAAATCCTCTCCGGAAACGGGAGTCTCGATGCCGGAGGCGGCGCCGGTGGCAGCGCTTTTGGTAGAAACGGCGGTGTCGGCGGCCTTGGGCGCATTCGCCTGGAAGCCGTGACTTTCAGTTTTGCCGGCTCCACCACGGGTGTCGTGAACAACGGCGGGATCGGAGCCGTCTTCCTGCCGAGCCCCCCCTCGGTGCTGATCACCGCTATCGGTGGCGGCGCGGTGACGAATATGCCCACCGGCAATATCGGTGGCACCGACATCGTGCTCAATTCCCCTGGAACCATCACAATCGACCTGGTCGCGGCCAACGTCCCGGTGGGGACCTCCATTGCCGTTACGGCCAAACCAGAGACAGACGGAATCACCATCGGACCGGTGCTGAGCCCTGGGTTGAGCGGAACTTTCGATGCTTCCTCGACCACCGTGGATCTGACGTTCCCATCCGCTGGCCTGTTCTTCATCGAAGCCCGGGCGACCTTTGAGACACCATGAGACATCCACCGAGATCGAAACCGTGTGGCAGCTGGGGAGCACGCTAGCCCCAATATTGCACAAATAAAAAGGCAAAACCTTTATAACCCGATATGATTCAGTTGCTTACAAGGAACAGCAACTGGATTTGTTTGCGGACCGCAGCAGTTGCCACCATTGGTGGCCCAATCAGTTCCGGCTGTTGCTGTCGTCGCTGGCCTCTATTCTGCTGGAGGCCATCCGCCGCCTGGCTTTGAAGGGCACTGAGCTGGCCCGTGCCTATGTGGGCACTTTGCGTCTGAAGTTACTGAAAAACGGTGCGGTGATATTGCGCAATACCCGGCGTATCCGCTTCCTGCTATCGAGCGCCTGCCCCTAACAGCGACTGTTTTTCCACGTTGCTGCGCAACTCGCGCCGGGGTAGTCAATCCTGCTCGCGTAGGGCCACCGCGGTGACAGGGCAGCGGGGTGGACCCATGCCTGCTCGTTTTTGAAAACCACTATAGAGCCCTGGCCATACTCGGCGATACCGGCGCGGGTAAATCCACCACCTTGAAATTGATTGCCGGCATGTACCGGGCCCAGGGCGGATCGGTCACCATTGACGGTGTCGATATCCGCCAGATCAATGCCATGGACCTGCGCCGGGCGATCGCCTATGTGCCGCAGGAACTGCAGATGTTCCATGGTACCGTGGCTCAGAATCTGCGCCTCAATAACATGCTCGCCAGCGATGCGGATCTGGTCCAGGCAGCACGCTACGCCGGTATTCTCGACCAGATACTGGCCCTGGAGAACGGTTTCGACACCCGCATCGGTGACAGCACCACCGAACATCTGCCGCCGGGCTTTCTGCGTGCCCTGTCCCTCGCCCGGGCCTTCGTCGGAGATGATCCCGCACACTTCAATATCATTCCCGGTATGACCATCCAGGCCGACATCACCACCGGCTCCAAAACCCTGCTGGATTATCTGATTCGGCCCATCTCCCGGGGCTTCGACCAGGCCTTTCACGAGCGTTGAAGGGGTTTCAGTTCAACGCCA
>Ga0114931_10008220_pt1 | contig 12656 bp, 10 predicted proteins | sample 2SBtaG_FD_89579 | JGI IMG/M metagenome (GOLD analysis project Ga0114931, IMG submission 89579) | Deep subsurface microbial communities from Kolumbo volcano to uncover new lineages of life (NeLLi) - 2SBTROV14_V59a metaG | ecosystem: Environmental > Aquatic > Marine > Volcanic | place: Kolumbo...
CCAAAATCTCCCCCCAGGGCGCAATAATCAGGCTGTGACCATAGGTTTTCCGGCCGTTTTCATGTGTGCCCCCTTGCGCCGGCGCCAGCACGAAGCAGCCGGTCTCAATGGCGCGGGCGCGCAACAACACATGCCAATGCGCCTGTCCCGTCTGCTGGGTGAACGCCGCTGGAACCGTGAGAATGTGCGCCCCCCCTCGCGCCAAAGCCCGGAAGAGGCCGGGAAACCGCACATCATAGCATATGGTGAGCCCCAGGCCGCCCCAGGGTAATGCCGCGACAACCGCCTGGTTTCCGGCCTGAAAGTTTTTCGATTCGCGGTAGGATTCGCCATCCACCAGATCGACGTCAAACAGGTGAATCTTATCATAGGTGGCGGCAATGGCGCCGTCCGGGGCGAGCAGAAAAGACCGGTTGGCGACTTTGGTTTCAGAGACCCGGATGGAGAGCGAACCGATGAGCAGCCAGAGCCCCAGCTCTGCCGCCAGGGCGCCGAACGCCTTGAGGCCGGGGTCGTCATCTTGCGCCACTGTTTTGGCAAACAGCGCTTTGCCGCCCAGCTCCATCAGGTGGGTGGTTTCGGGGGTGGCGACAAAATCAGCGCCATCAGCCGCCGCGGCGCGGATCAACCGGCAGGCCTGCGCCACATTGCGCGTCACATCCAGACCGGTGCGCAATTGCACGCACGCGGCGTGAAACACATGCCCTGCCATCGTCCCTCACCCCGCGCCGTCATCCGCCAACAACCGGTCAAGGTCGCCGGACTCTTCCAACGCATAAAGCTCCGTGCACCCGCCGATGGCCTGCCCGTTGATCAGAATCTGCGGGAAGGTGCGACCTCCCCCTGAGCGCGCCATCATTTCAGCCCTCTTGTCCGGTTTCAATGAGGCGTCAATTTCTTGAAACGCCACGCCCTTTTTCTTGAGCAAACGCTTGGCCGCCACGCAGAATCCACAGAACATGCGCGTATACATCACAATTTCAGCCATTTTCATTCCTCATGCACGCGGTGGCGCCTTCCCTTGGCTTGTTTATCAGGCTGGACGCCGGAGCGCCACCGTACGGGCCAGCGTGATCACGAACACCTGCGCCGCCCCATTGGCTTTGAGCGTTTTGGCGCAAGCCTCGACCGTGGCCCCTGTCGTCAACACATCATCCACCAGAAGGACGCCCGCCCCCCTCAACCGGGCCCGCCAGCGTGGCCGGACGGAAAACACCCCTGCCACGTTTCGGCGGCGCTGGCGCCAGTTTTTACCAAATTGGCTGGCCGTGCGCCGGTCGCGCGTCAACAGATCCACCGCCACCGGCCGGCCCGCCAAAGCCCCGACGCGCTGGGCCAGTATCGCCGACTGATTGAAGCGGCGACGTATCAGCCGCGTGTAATGCAGCGGCACCGGGGCGATGAGCGCGCAGTGGCCCAGAACATCCGCGCCCGCCCGCGCCATCCACGCGGCATAAGCGGCAACTCCATCCATCCGCCGTCCGTGTTTGTAGTTTAATATCATGGCGCGGCTGGCATCGTCATAAACGAAAACGGCCCGCGCTGCATCATAGACAGGCGCCCGCACCGCGCAAGAGCCGCACACCGCCCCCGCGCCCGCGTCAAAGGCTTGCGGCGCCCCGCACACCGCGCAGACCGGCGGCGCGATGAACTGGATACGCCCCCAAACGGCGGGAGAGATCTGCCCCGGCGCGCCGACCAATGCATCGGACACCAGACACCGCGCGGGCAAGGCCGCATCGAGTACGGTGAGGGAGAACGCAGCCGTTTTTTCTTTTATACAGCGCACCAGCGCGCCAGAAACGGAAATAGCGCCGCGTTCTCCTCGTCCTGACAGGGAATGATACAAGATTTCTCCGCCGCTTTACTGCCGCCAGACCCCAAGTCTCCTCACACTTTAAGCCGATTCGCACACCAGGCGCGCGCCTTTCGTGATGACATCCAATTTATTAGGAAAGGCCTGATGAGGGGCAGAAGGACTCTGCTTTATTGGCCCGAGCGCGCGGCTTGGGATGGCGGATGTACAACGCGCCTGGTGTGGGCGTAAAAAACATTCACGCCTTATGCGCACAGAAGAGAGCCCGGGACATGCCCGTTCCGCCGTAATATTTGCTTTTAAAATCACGGATTTTTTCCACGTTGGACAGACCGTAGCGCTCGAGAATTTCCGCAATAACTTTCGGGCTGAGCGCCCAGTAATTTGTGAAGTCGCCGCCAAAACCATGCATATAACGGCAGGCATAAACATCCTTGCCATGATAAACGGCGGATTCAATGTAAATCCGGCCGCCTGGCTTCAGGCTCATCGCCGAGCATTTGAGCGCCCCCACAGGATCAGGCAGATGATAAAGCGTTCCCAGATGCAAAATAAGATCGAATTCCTCCGGCTGGCAATATTTCCCGGCGTCGCCCTGCACAAAATCCACATCAACGCTGCACAGATCGGCAATCATGTATGCCTTTTCTATATTCCGGGCATTATACTCAAGCCCTGTGACGGCGCATTTGAAATCCCGCGTGAGTGTGAGGGAATTATAGCCAATATTCGAACCGACATCCAAAACGCGTCTGTTCTCAAGCCAGTCTTCTCCGCAATGCCTGGCAATCATTTTCAGCTTGTTCAGGGGGATGTCCGAAAACGGCTGCATGGTCTTAAGATCACCGGTGTTGACACCGTTGGAAAATGAGATGCCAATGCGCCAGGGCTCATATGCTTTGAGCTTTTCAATCAATGAGTCCCGCGATAGGTCAGTCTCAATGGTGAACTTCGGATCAATCATGAGAGCCGCCTGTGCAAACGAAGGTAGGGAGCATCTCCCAAATAGGACGCCCGGACAAAAGTGTCAACGCACTGCCGAAGAGGCGCGCCTCATGACACGGGGAGTGCAGCAGACCTGATTGAAACCTTCTGTCTGCGACACTAGAATGGCTTATGAAGACAGAGAACATCCTTTTTGACCGGGATCTGGTGCGCCGCCACCGCGCACGGGCTGCGCGGGGTTTTGCTAAGTGCGATTTTCTCGCGCGCCGCGCCGCGGAGGATCTCGCCTGGCGCCTGCAAACCATGACCCGGGACTTTCCTCTGGCTCTGGACTTGGGGGCGCGTATCGGGATCCTCGCTGAAGCTCTTGCGGCGGAGGCGCCAGGTTGCGTCGGGGCGCTCATTCAAGCGGATTTTGCTGAAGAGATGATCGCCCGGACGGCACCCCCGTGTCTTGTGGCCGACGAAGAGCGCCTGCCCTTTGGCGCGCGCACGCTTGATGCGGTTTTCAGTGTCCTGACCTTGCACCTCGTCAATGACCTGCCCGGCTGCCTCTTCCAGATCGCCCGGGCCTTGAAACCCGACGGGCTTTTCCTAAGCGCTCTTTTTGGCGGCGACACGCTGAGGGAATTGCGCGCGGCGCTCAGCGCCGCCGAACTTGACTGCGAAGGCGGGGTGAGCCCGCGCGTGGCGCCGTTTGCCGATGTCAGAACGTGCGGCACCTTGCTGCAACGCGCCGGATTGGCTTTGCCGGTGGTGGACAGCGACCGGGTCACAGTCACCTATGCCCATCCGCTTAAACTGATGGCGGATCTGCGTGCCATGGGCGAGAGCAACGCCCTCGCGGCGCGGCGCAAAACGCCGCTCAGGCGCGCCACACTGCGCCGCGCGTGTAAAATTTATCAACAAGACTATGGCGATACGCACGGCCGGGTGCCCGCCACCTTCGAGATCATCACCCTCACCGGCTGGGCGCCCCACCCCGATCAGCAACAGCCCCTCAAACCCGGCAGCGCCAAAATGCGCCTGGCAGACGCTCTTGGTACGGATGAACATACTCTTAAAGAAAAGGCGATACCGCCGCGGATGTCTGACCGGTCCTAAAGCAAGTCCTGCAAGTGCGCCACCAATGGCGCGTCGGCGGGCGGCATGGCGTAATCACGCAATTTTTCCACACGCAGCCATTTTACCGCCTGACCCTCTTGCGGCGCGACAATGCCATGCCATTTGCGGCACAAAAAAAGCGGCATGAGCAGATGAAAGCCGCCGTAATCATGCGAGGCAAACACGAAGGGCGCGAGGCAGGGCCGTGGGATCTCAATGCCCAGTTCTTCCCGCATCTCGCGGATCACCGCCTCTTCCGGGCTCTCTCCCGCTTCCACTTTGCCCCCCGGGAACTCCCACAGACCCGCCATCGTTTTGCCTTCAGGCCGCCGCGTCACCAACACACGGCCATCGGCGTCAATCAGGGCGCAGGCGGCGACCAGCAGAAGTTTTTTGTCAACTCCCCCACTCACGAGCGGTAATCGGCGTTGATGGCAATATATTGATGGGTGAGATCACAGGTCCACACCACCGCCTCGCCCGCACCCATGCCAACATCAATCTCGATATCGATCATGGGTTTTTTCAAATGGCGCGTGACGCGTGCTTCATCATACCCAGGATCCGCCCGGCCCGCTTTGGCCACGCCATGCCCGCCAATACGAATCGACAACCGGTCGCGATCCGCCGGCTCGCCCGCTTTGCCCACAGCCATGACGATGCGGCCCCAATTGGCGTCTTCTCCGGCCATCGCGGTTTTCACCAATGGCGAATTTGCCACAGACCTGGCAATGATCCGGGCCGAGCGGGCGCTGGTCGCGCCGGTCACCTTTACGGAAATGAATTTCGTGGCGCCCTCGCCGTCACGCACCACCTGATGCGCCAGATCCGTCATCACGGCAAGGAGTTTGCGGCGAAAATCCATGAGGCGGCGATCGCCAGCGCGCACGATGGGCGTGTGCGCCGCGCCCTTGCCGGTGGCAAACAACAGCACCGTGTCGCTGGTAGAGGTGTCGCTGTCCACGCTGATGGCGTTGAAACTGTGGCGCACCGCAACAGACAACAGCGTTTGCAGGATGGGCGCCGGAATGGCGGCGTCGGTGAAAATAAAGCTCAGCATGGTCGCCATGTCGGGCTGGATCATGCCTGAGCCTTTGGCGATGCCGCAGATGTTCACCCCCTCGCCATCAATGAGCGCACGGGCGTGCGCCCCCTTGGCAAAGGTATCGGTGGTCATGATCGCCGCGGCCGCTTTTTCCCAGGTGTCAGGTTTTGCCTTGCCATGTGCTGTTTTCAGCGCCCGCACCACGGGTGCAGGATCAAGCACCGCGCCGATCACGCCGGTGGACGCGATCAGCACATCCTTTTGCCGGCACGACGCCAGTTTGCCCGCCGCCGCCGCAATGGCGCGCACCGTGTCGCGGCCCGCCTGCCCGGTAAACGCATTGGCATTGCCGGCATTCACCACCAGCATACGCGCCTGTTCCATGCCGTGATCGGCATCGATCAGTGAACGGCACCAATCCACCGGCGCGCTTGGCATGCGCGATGTGGTGGTGACGCCGGCACAGCTCGCGCCTTTACCCAGCAGCACGACGAGCAGATCATCGCGGCCCTTATAGGTAACCCCCGTGCGCCCTGTGCCCACAGAGACCCCGGCCAAAGGCGGCATCGCGGGAAACGCTTTTGGCGCCAGGGGAGAAATTTTTGGCGCCGCGGTTTTCTTCGCTGCCACTCCCTTGGTTTTTCCGGATGCCGCTTTATTGGCGGTCGTTTTGCTTTTTACCACACCGGCATGGCGCGCTGCCCGCAATGCATTGGTCAGCGGATCCAACTGCTTTAGCAAAGTCGTTTTGAGACTTGATGGTTTGCCTGCCATAGGTCAGATCTCAACGTTGTATGACGGGAAAAAAGACCCCCTCGCAAGGCGGCGCCGGACCTCAACCCGACTCACAACGCCGGCCCCGTCCCCAGCACATAGTCGATTGAGGACCGGGCGCGCAACTCCTCAAGCAATTTTTCGATCACCTGAAATTTTTCATAGCGCACCAATTGGGGCTTGAGCGCCTCAAAAGTCGGCACCACGGGTTTGCGCCGGTCTTCCACTTTAACAATATGCCAGCCGAAGGATGTTCTGAAAGGTTTTGACACCGCGCCCACTTTGGTGGCGAACGCCACTTTTGAAAACGCCGGCGTCATGTCCCGACGCATGAAATACCCGAGATCGCCGCCCTTGTCCTTCGAACCCGGATCAATGGAGACCTCTTTGGCGACCGCATCAAACGCCTCACCTGCTGCCAGCCGGGCCGCGACAGCACGCGCTTCAGCCCTTGTTTTTACCAGGATGTGACGGGCGCGGATCTCGTCGCTTGATTTCAAAATGGCCACCTGCCGGTCATAAAGCGCACGGACTGTTTGCGGTGTCACCTGCCGCGCCACCTCACGGCTCAAAACAAGGTCGCTCAGAACCGCATCGGCGTCGGTGCGCAGCAGCCGCACCGCCGCCCGGTCGCGGTCCAACCCCCTGCGGCGGGCTTCCAGGGCCAGCATTTGCCGATCCACCAGATCCTTCACCAAGTCCTGTACAAGATCCCCGTCCAGCGCCGCCAGCGCCGCCGGTCCGGGGGTGTCCGGATCGACCAGCCCGCGCCGCACCGCCTCATTGAGCACGCTGGAACGGCGGATGGGCCAGCCATCAACGAAAGCGAGCGCCGGATCACCGGGCTCTGTCTGCTGCAACCAGGCTTTCTCATCGGCAGGCAGGCCGAAGGGGACGACATTGAGTTCCGTAACAATGAACGTCAGGAGTGCGCCCAGCAGGACGGCGCCCAGAATGAGAAGCTGGGAAGGTGAAAACGTCATTTTACGCGGATCCTTCGTTTAGCCTGACTCTCCTGGCCCTCTGAATGGCCCGGGACTTGAAAGCAATGCCCGGGGCCGTCATCGTTGACAAGCCTTGAACCCCCGCTTATCTACCCCATTGAGGGACATACAAGAAGAGCCGGAAAGCAGGGGGCGCAAGGGCGGACTTTGAAGGGCCTGTTAACCTGAACCGCCTGATACTTGCTTTTGAAGCGCGAACACACGAGGAATTCCTGCCATGTTAGGTCTGGACGTATTGGCCAAACGTCTGTTTGGCTCTTCCAACGACCGCCGTCTCAAAGCTTACTGGCCGCTGGTCGAGACCATTAATGGCCTGGAAGGGGAGTACGGCGCCCTGACGGATGAGGAATTACGCGGTAAAACCTCCGTTTTCCGGGAAAAAATTGCCCAAGGCGCCTCTCTTGACGCTCTGCTGCCGCCCGCCTTCGCCACCGTGCGCGAAGCCGCCAAGCGCACGCTCGGTCAGCGCCATTTTGATGTTCAACTGGTCGGCGGCATGGTGCTCCATGAGGGGAATATTTCCGAGATGAAGACGGGTGAGGGCAAAACCCTGGTTGCCACCTTACCGGTGTATCTCAATGCCCTGGAAGGCAAGGGCGTGCATGTGGTGACGGTGAACGATTATCTCGCCAGCCGTGATGCCGACTGGATGGGACAGATTTACCGCTTTCTTGGCCTTGAGGTCGGCTGCATCGTTCATGGCCTGGACAAAGAGGAACGCCAGAAAGCCTATGGTGCCGACGTCACCTATGGCACGAATAACGAGTTCGGTTTCGATTATTTGCGCGACAATATGGAATATTCGCTGCCCGCCATGGTGCAGCGGGGTCATAATTTCGCAATTGTCGACGAGGTTGATTCCATTCTCATCGACGAAGCCCGCACGCCGCTCATCATATCCGGGCCAACAGCCGATCAGTCGGAAATGTATAAAGCGCTCGACACCTTCATTCCAGAACTGGTGGAAGCCGATTACGAGATCGACGAAAAAGCCAAATCCGTCACCCTGACCGAAGAAGGCAATGAACACATTGAGCAATTACTGCGCGCCGCGGACATGCTCGAAGGCGATAACCTCTATGACATTGAGAACATCTCTATCGTACATCACATCAATCAAGCGCTGCGCGCCCACAAGCTCTTCACCAAAGACGTCGATTACATCGTCAAGGATTCGCAGGTCATCATCATCGATGAATTCACCGGCCGCATGATGGAAGGACGGCGTTATTCGGAAGGCCTGCATCAGGCGCTGGAAGCCAAGGAAAAAGCCACGATCCAGCCCGAAAACCAGACACTGGCCTCCATCACGTTTCAAAATTACTTCAGGCTGTACACCAAACTCGCCGGCATGACCGGCACCGCCATGACGGAAGCGGCCGAGTTTGAAGACATTTACAAGCTGGAATCCATCGAAGTTCCCACCAATCTGCCTATCGCACGGCTGGATGACGATGACGAAGTCTATCGCACAGGCGCAGAAAAGCTCGCCGCCATCGTTGAGCAGATCGAAGAGTGCCACAAGCGGGGTCAACCCATTCTGGTGGGAACGGTGAGCATCGAAAAATCTGAAACACTCTCCAAATTGCTGAAAAAGAAAAAAATCAAACACAATGTGCTGAATGCCCGTTATCACGAACAAGAAGCGCAGATTATCGGCATGGCCGGCGTGCCCGGCGGCGTCACCATCGCCACCAACATGGCGGGACGCGGCACCGACATTCAACTGGGCGGAAATCTGGATATGATCATCGCACAGGAATGCGCTGACCTGGAGCCCGGCCCGCCGCGCGATGCGGTGATCGCAAAAATCACTCAAGAGACCGAAAAGAAAAAACAGGACGCTTTGAAAGCCGGCGGGCTTTATGTGTTGGGAACCGAACGCCATGAAAGCCGCCGCATCGACAATCAGTTGCGCGGCCGCACGGGGCGTCAGGGTGATCCCGGCGCGTCAAAGTTTTATCTCAGCCTTGAAGACGACCTGATGCGCATTTTCGGTTCAGAACGCATGGACAGCATGCTGCAAAAACTCGGACTGGAAGACGGCGAGGCGATTGTTCATCCCTGGATCAATAAAGCGCTGGCAAAGGCGCAGCAAAAGGTTGAAGCGCGAAATTTCGACATCCGCAAGAACCTGCTGAAATATGACGATGTGATGAATGATCAGCGCAAGGCGATCTTCGAACAGCGCATTGAGATGATGGAAGCCGATGACGTCAATGATATTGTCACTGACATGCGCCATCAGGTTACGGAAGATCTGATCGCCCTGCACATCCCGGAAAAAGCCTATGCGGAGCAATGGGACGTCAAGGGGCTGAAAGAAGAAGTGAAAGAGATTTTCGGTCTTGATCTGGCGATTGACGCATGGGCAAAGGAAGAAGGCATCGCCGATCAGGAAATTCTTGATCGTCTGGAGCGTGAGACCGACCGGTATATGGCCGAACGTGCAATTAATTTTGGTCCTGACGTCATGCGTTATCTGGAAAAGGAAATCCTGCTGCGCACCGTTGACGGAAGCTGGCGCGAGCATCTGGCGCAGCTTGATCACTTGCGCCAAACGGTGGGCCTGCGCGGCTATGCGCAGCGCAATCCGCTGAACGAATACAAAACCGAAGCCTTCGCCATGTTCGAAAATCTGCTGTCTCGTCTGCGCACCGACGTGACAAAGCAGTTGGCACAGGTGCAGATCGCGGTTGATCAACCGCCCATACAGGAACGCCAAGCGTTGTCCCTGCGCGAGAGTCACGCCGATCCCCTGACCGGCACCAATGAAATGGGCGACACGGCGCCCGGCATCGGCCCTGCCGTCAAATCAGCGTTCAACCCCGCCAACCCTGCCACTTGGGGCAAGGTGCCGCGCAATTCGCCCTGTCCTTGCGGTTCCAATAAAAAATACAAACACTGCCATGGCAGCCCCACTTATGCGGCCGACAAAGCCACCGCCTAACATGATCAAGCCCGGCACAGCGCTTGTGGCACGCGCCCAATGACATGGGACCAGACGATCGCCTTTGCCGTCCTGGGGGCCAGCCTCGTTCTCTTCATCTGGGGCCGCTGGCGTTATGACCTCATCGCGGTGGCCGCGCTGGTGGCGGTCACGCTCGCCGGACTTGTGCCCGCCGGCGATGCGCTGAGCGGTTTTGGTCACCCGGCGGTGATCACGGTGGCCGCCGTGCTGGTCATCAGCCAGGCACTCAGCCATTCGGGCATTGTCGATGCCATCAGCCGAAAACTGTTGCCTTTCACAGAAAACCTGGCGCTGCATATCATCGTCATGTCCGGCGTGTGTGCGATCGCGTCGTCCTTTATGAACAATGTCGGCGCCATCGCCATTATGCTGCCTGTGGCGCTGGCAACTTGTGCCGAGCGCGACCGTCCGCCCGCCCTTGTGCTGATGCCGCTCGCCTTTGGCAGCATTCTGGGTGGGTTGATGACCCTGATTGGCACACCGCCCAACATCATCATCGCTGCGTTTCGCGCCGATCTCACGGGCCAGCCTTTTGGCATGTTCGATTTTTCCCCGGTCGGCGTGCCGGTGGCCCTCATTGGCGTGCTTTTTACCGCCCTGATCGGTTGGCGGCTGGTACCGCGGGAGCGGACGGGCACGAAAAGCCCGGACCAGCTTTTCCAGATTGAAGAATACATCACCGAAGTGTGCGTTAAGCCAGACAGCCCGCTTATTGGCCAGCGTTATGGCAACCTGGAGCACGAGGCGGGTGAAGACGTGGTGGTGGCGGGGCGCCTGCGCATCGACGGCAAAATGCGCAAACCGGCGCGCCGCGAACTCATCCGGACAGGCGATGTGATCATCCTCAAGGCCGACCCCACGGACCTCAAACCGATCATGGATCAATTCGGACTGGAGTTGCACGGCAAGATTCCGCAAAAGCTGGAAGAATTGGAGCCCGACAATATCAAAATTTATGAGGCGGTGGTCAGCCCCGAATCGCGGATCATTCAGCGCACGCCTGCTTATCTGCGCCGGCGCAGCGGCTATACCCTGCACCTTCTGGCTGTCGCCCGGGCAGGCGAGCCCATCCGTAAACGGATCAAAGACGTGATCTTTCGCGCCGGCGACGTGCTGCTGATGCAGGGCGACCAGGATTCAGCCAGCGAAACCCTGGCCGAAATGAACCTTCTGCCGCTGCCCGAGCGCGGCCTGAAACTGGGCCAGCCGCAAAATATCTGGCTCGCTCTTGCCATCTTTGCCGCCGCCATCGTCCTCAGCGCGTTCGGCGTGCTGCCCATTGCGGTGGCGTTTCTGGGCGCGATCATCGCTTACATCCTCACTGGCATCCTGCCCACGCGCGAGCTTTACAGCCATATCGACTGGCCGATCATCGTACTGCTGGGCGCGATGATTCCCGTTGGCCAGGCGCTGCAAAACACCGGCGCCACGGATCTCATCGCCGGAAACATCGTCAACATCACATTCGGCCTGCCGGTCTGGGCGGTGCTGGTTTTGCTCATGGTGGTGACCATGAGCCTGTCAGACCTCATCAACAACGCCGCCACTGCACTCATCATGGCGCCCATCGGCGCCGCCATCGCCGGCGCGCTCAGCCTGTCGATGGACCCTTTTTTGATGACGGTCGCCGTCGGCGCGAGCTGCGCCTTTCTCACCCCCATCGGCCATCAATCCAACACGCTGGTGATGGGCCCGGCGGGCTATCACTTCGGCGATTACTGGCGCATGGGCCTGCCGCTTCAAGTGCTCATCGTTCTTGTCAGTATCCCGCTCATTCTCTGGGCCTGGCCGCTTTAATATTTTTGAGCGCCGCACGAAAGCGGCGTATCTGGATTAAACCAGCCCGGCGCGGCCGATTTCCAGAAACTTCACCCGGCGGTCCTGGCGCAGGGCTTGCGGTGTCCAGCCGTCCATTTGCTGAAGGGCGTTGTTGATGGCGCCGCCAGTATCTTTGATGGCCTGGACCGGATCACGGTGCGCGCCGCCCAGGGGCTCCGGGATCACCTGATCGATGACGTTGAATTCGGCTAGATTTTGCGCCGTGATTTTCATCGCCGCAGCGGCATCCTTTATGCGTTCCGAATCGCGCCACAGGATCGACGCGCACCCCTCCGGCGAAATCACCGAATAGACCGCATGCTCCAGCATCAGAACCCGGTTGGCCGCCGCCAGCGCCACCGCCCCCCCCGATCCCCCCTCACCGATGATCACCGACACCAGAGGCACGCCCAGGCTGAGACATTTTTCGGTCGACCGGGCGATGGCTTCGGCCTGGCCGCGCTCTTCCGCACCGCGCCCCGGATAGGCCCCCGTGGTGTCCACCAGAGTCACCACCGGCAGCGAAAACTGTTCGGCAAGCGCCATGATGCGCACCGCCTTGCGATAGCCTTCAGGCCGGGCCATGCCGAAATTATGCTCCAAACGGCTTTGCGTATCGGCACCTTTTTCATGACCGATCAGCGCGATGGAACGGCCCTCAAACCGGCCAAACCCGGCGATGATCGCCGTGTCCTCCCCAAAGCAGCGGTCTCCGGCAAGGGCCGTGAAGTCCTCCACCAATTGGCTGACATAATCGTTGAAATGGGGGCGGACGGGATGGCGGGCGACCTGGGTCTTCTGCCAGGGGGTGAGCTTGGCATAAGTGTCGCGCAATTGTGCGGCGGCTTTGGCCTCAAGTTTGGCCAGCTCTTCGCCGATATTCATCGACGGATCCTGCGTCGCCACTTGGCGCAGCTCCTCGATTTTCCCTTCAAGATCGGCGATCTGGGTCTCAAAATCCAAAAAAACGTGCATGGCGTTTGGTAATGCACCGGGGCGGCGCTGACAAGCGCTCGCGGCGCGTCGTTAAGGAAAGGCGGACCGGAAGCGCCGTTATCGCGACTTTTGCGCCTTTTCGGCGGCGCGGATCAAGCGCATCTGGCGTACGATGCCTTCCGCCTGCTTGATTGACGCCGCATCGATCAGCCCGCCATCCAGCGTCACCGCGCCCATCCCCGC
>Ga0114931_10008221_pt1 | contig 12656 bp, 11 predicted proteins | sample 2SBtaG_FD_89579 | JGI IMG/M metagenome (GOLD analysis project Ga0114931, IMG submission 89579) | Deep subsurface microbial communities from Kolumbo volcano to uncover new lineages of life (NeLLi) - 2SBTROV14_V59a metaG | ecosystem: Environmental > Aquatic > Marine > Volcanic | place: Kolumbo...
GAGTTCCGGTTCGAACCACCAGGTCCGTGCTTGGCGCCGACCCGCAATGTTCTATAGTCAAGGGGTGCGTCGCTGGTCCATCGTTCCCCTCGTTGCCGGGCTTGCCCTCGCCGGTTGTAGCTTCGACCAAAGTGGCCTGGCGTTTTCCGATGCCGGAGGCGGTATCGCCGACGCGCCCGTGGCCGACGGCGCGGTCGTCATCGATGGCCAGGTCATCGACGCGCCCGTCACTGCTGTGGACACGAGCGTGCCGGATCCGCCGCTGCCGGATGCGCCGCTGCCGGATGCGCCGCTGCCGGATGCGCCGCTGCCGGATGCGCCGCTGTCCGACGCACCACCGCCCGATGCTGCGCTGACGCTGGTCGATACGGGATTGATCGTCCGCTACTTCATCAATGAAGCCAGCAGCGGTCAGACGCCGACCACCCTGACCGATTCGGCCCCCAATCCGGTCGATCTCGACATCACCTACACCGATCAGATGCAGTTCACCGCCAGTGGCGGTCACCGCGGGCTCACCTGGACCTCTGCCGGCGCCGACGCCCGCGCCGACGCCGCCGTCAACGGCACCAAGATTCGGACCGGGCTCAACAACTCGAAGACCGCCACCATCGAGGTCGTCATCGACGTAAAAGCCGTGACGGGTCTGTCGTCGCGCATCGTGCACATCGGCGCCGGCACCGAGGCGGGGGAGTGTTCTTTGACCAGCACCGACGACGGTCATCTCACCATCCGTGGCAACAACTTCGACGTCGGCACGTTCCCGGTAGACCTGCCGGCCTCGGGGCGCATCGTGGTGCATGCGGTCGTGGACACCAGCCTGAACACCGCCGGCGATCGCACCAAGCTGTACGTCGACGGCGTCGAGATCGCCAACACCGGTGGCATCGATCCGATCCACAACGACAACTTTTCCATCGGCTCGGACTCCAGCCTGGCCATCGGCAACCGCGCGGTCGGCGGCCGCAGCATCGCCGGCACCATCTACTACGCTGCCGTGTACAGCGCTGCGCTCACGCCGGCCGAGATCGCCAACAACGTCGCCGTCCTGTCGGCGAGCGACGACTGACGCCGTGGCCGACCCCGCGAACACCCGGCTCGACGAGCTCTATGCCGAGTTGCGACAAGAGTTCCCGCGTTTTCGCATCGTGGCCAAGCGCGAGTCGAAGCTGCAGCGGGTGCTCCACTACGGCCTGATGGTCGTTACCTTCGGCAAGGTGCGCGACTATCTCGACTCGTACCACAACACGGTGGGCTCGACCGTGTATGTGACCGACGACTGGGATACCAACGACCCCAACGACCGCTACGTGTTGTTGCGCCACGAGCGCGAGCACATGCGCCAGTTTCGGAAGTTCAGCGCTCCGGGAATGATGTTTCTGTACTGGTTGTTACCGCTGCCATTCGGCCTGGCGTATTTCCGCGCCCGGTTCGAGCGGGCCGGTTACGAACAAACTATCCGCGCCAGCGCCGAAGTGTACGGCCTCGACTATGTGAAGGATTCCTGTTTTCGCGAGTTCATCGTCGATCAGTTCACTGGCGCCGGCTACGGCTGGATGTGGCCGTTCCGCGGGCGGGTAGAAGCCTGGTACGACGCGGTGGTCGCGGACATCGCGCGCTCCGGCGCGTACGCCGGCGAGGATCAAATCGGACCCCTTGAAGAGTTCAGCATCGACATCGTCGACAGCTAGGAGGGTATGATGGGCGGCAGTGCGTAACGTACTCGCTTTTGTTTGTGTCATCGCGATGGTTGGCTGTGGCGACGACGGCGAACCGCCGCTCGAAGCCGACATCGCCGGTTTTTCTGTACGCGTGGAGTCGTCGCCCGCTCACCTGGTGATCACCGGCGCCGGCGATCGCGTGCTCATCGACAGCTTGCTCGGCGGCAACGCCGGCGATAGCCCGTATGACGTGCCCCTGGTGGCGGCGGCCCGGCGCACCACCCGCGCGGACATCATGTTTCAGCTCGGCGCATTTCGTATCGAGGAAGGCGCGCTCGAGCCGTGGACCGGCATCACCGAGTTTCGCAATCTGCGCTACGAGGGCGGGGTGATCAGCTTCGACTTGCGCGCCGGCAAGACCACCATCGGCAGCGCCGCGATCAGTGGCGTCGCCGACGGCCAGCTCGCCATCGACTTCGACACCGGCGACACCAACCGTGCCTCGTTTGCCTACCACTGCGATCCAGACGAGCATTTTCTGGGCTTCGGCGGCCAGACCGCGGCGGTCGATCACCGCGGCTCGACCGTGCCGCTGTGGGTGCAGGAAGACGGCATCTCCAAAATGCCGGTCGACACCTACGACCAGGGCATCTGGTTTTTGCAGGGCAGGCTGCACTCGACCCACACGCCCATGCCCATGTTCGTGTCCAGCCGCGGCTACGGCGTGGTGCTGAACACGTCGTACCGCTCGGTGTTTTCCATGTGCTCCGAGGGCGCCGGGGACGCCGTGCGGATCGAAGCCTGGGAGCCGAACCTGCACCTCAACCTGTTCGACGGCCCGGACCCGGCGGCGCTCATGCAACGCATCACCGACTACGTCGGCCGGCCCGAACTGCCGCCCAAGTTTGCGTTCGCGCCATGGATCGACGCCATCTTCGGCTCGGACAACGTGCGTCGCGTCGCCAACAAGCTGCGCACCGAGGACATCCCGGTGGGAGCGATCTGGACCGAAGACTGGCGCGGCGGCGCAGACGAAAACCTGGGCTACACCCTGGCCGAACAGTGGCGGCTCGACCGCACCCTGTATCCGGACTTCGAGACCCTCGCCGGCGAGCTGCACGACCTGGGCTTCAAGTTCCTCACCTACAACAACAGCTTTTTGGACAGCGAGACCTCGATCTACAGCGAAGCCACCGCGGGCGGCTACACGATCAAAGACAGCAGCGGCGGCGTGTATTTGTTCGACGGCGTCAAGTTCAACCCGACGTCGCTGCTCGATCTGTCCAACCCGGACGCTGTGACCTGGGCCCAGGGGGTGTACCGCGAAGGTCTGCAGCAGGGCTCCGACGGCTGGATGGCGGACTTCGCCGAGTGGCTGCCCCACGACGCGGTGCTCGCCTCGGGCGACGACCCGATGCGCGTCCACAACCTGTATCCGGTCGAGTGGCAGCGCCTCAACAAACAGCTGGTCGACGACATGTACGAACAAGACGGTGTTGACCGGCTGTTCTTCGTGCGCTCGGCCTACCTCGGTTCGCAATCGCTGGTGTCGGTGGTCTGGGCCGGCGATCAGCAGACCGACTTTACCGCCGACGACGGCATGGCCTCGGTCATCCCCATGGGCATTGGCCTGGGCGCCACCGGGTTTCCCTACTTCGGCCACGACATCGCCGGCTACATGAGTCAGCTCACCCAGCCGACCAGCCGCGAGCTGTGGTACCGCTGGGTCACCTTCGGCGCCCTGTCACCGGTGATGCGCACCCACCACGGCCGCTCGGCCCGGGACAACTGGAACTGGGAGTCCGACGCCGAATCCACCCAGCACTTCAAGCGCTGGGCAACCCTGCACATGCGGTTGTTCCCGTATTTGTACGCCCACGCCGACCTGGCGGCGCGCACGGGGATGCCGATGTTCCGGCCGCTGGCGTTCGGCTATCCCGAATTCGAACCCGGCTGGACCGCGTGCGATCAGTACATGCTCGGTGATCGCTTGATCGTCGCGCCCATCGTCACCGCGGGCGCCACGAGCCGCGACGTGTATCTGCCGGTCGGCTCTTATTTCGAGCTGACGACCGGCGCCAACGTGGTGGTCAGCGACGACACGCCCGTGGTCGCCAACGCCGACGTGGGGGAGATACCCGTGTTCGTCCCCGCCGGCACCGTGCTGGTGTTGTTGCCCACACAGGTCGACACGGTCAATCCGGTGAATCCGACCACCAACGCGGTCAGCCTCGCGGACATCGGCAGCGACCGCGAAGTCTGGCTGTGGCGGGGCGGTGACGATTCGTTCACCGAGGTCGGCGGCACCGCCTACGCCTGGCAGGGAACGTCGCTGTCCGCCGGCGCCGTGCTCACCACCGCCGACCAGGACGGCAACGCGCTGACCGTGCAGAGCGATGCCGAGGGCGCGTACGTCGAGGTCGTCGGCGGCGGCACCATCACGTTCAACGGCACCGCCAGCCTGGAGGTGACCGGCGCGGACGCCGGCCAGCATTTGATCATTCGTCTGCGGGGCAGCTGAGGTCGTCGAGCACGAGGCTGAGTGAGGTCCGCGCCGGACTGTCGGCCGGGCCCAGCCACTGATCGACGCCGGCGACGCTGGCGCTGCACAACGTGGCCGGTTTGCTGACGGTGCCGGTGTGGCGGTAGCGAGTCTGCTGCGGAATCATCGCCTCGGTGCCCACGTAGCGCCCCGCGCCGATTTCATGCTCGCAGCGCGCAGTTGTGCTGCCGCGCGACAGGGTGACCGTGCCGTCGCGGACGAAGTAGACGTGGTGGGCGAGCTCGTGCTCGCGAAACACCACTGTTGCCGCCGGCACCTCCGAGGGGACGAACGGGCAGAATTGCCCGCGGCCTTCGCCGGAGGCAACGCCGATGGGACACTCGGTGCAGTGTTTGATCGGCGCGCGGTTGGCTTTGCTCATGCCTCAGACCGTGGGGGAAAAGCTCGGTCGACCGTTGCCGGGGTCGCTGTTGTCCGAAGGGCGGTTGTAGCTGTCGAACACCATGCACACGTTGCGCAGCAGCTGGCAGCCGAGCGCGGTCGCGCACAGCCAGCCTTCATCGAGCTCCAGATCGATCAGGTCGGCGTAGTCGTCGTGGCTGAGCTCTTCGAGCTCCCAGGCGAAGTAGTTGCGGACCGAGATGCCAAACCGGCGCTCGACCTCCGCCAGCTCGAGCTCGGCGTCGCACATGAGCTTGGTGATCACGTAGCGGCGAATCTGGTCGTCTTCGCTGAGGGCGAGGCCGCGCGCCACGGGCAGCTTGCCGGCCTCCACCTCGCGTTGCCAGGTGTCGATGTCCACATGGTTTTGCCAGTAGGCGCCGCCCGAGTCGGAGATGGCGCTGGCGCCGCAGCCCAGCAGGCGGTCGGCGCGGCGTACCACATAGCCCTGGAAGTTGCGGTGCAGGTTGCCGCTGACGGCGGCGTGCACCAGCGGCGAATCCGGTCGGGCGAAGTGGTCGATGCCGACCTGGACATACCCGGCGCGTTCGAACCGCTCGGTGGCGAACAGCAGCAGCTCGGCGCGCTCGAGGCTGTTGGGCATGTGGCCACCACGCTCCACCAACTTCTGGTGGGGCAGTCGTTGGGGCAGGTGGGCGTAGCCGAACATGGCCACCTGTTGGGGGGAGAAGCCGATCACCGCGTCGAGGGTCTCGGAGAAGCTGCGCGGAGTCTGTGCCGGCAAGCCGTAGACCAGATCCACGTTGACGGTTTTGAAGCCGAGCCGCCGCGCGTTGTCGATCACGTACGCCGTCTGCTCCACGCTCTGGTAGCGGTGAATGGCTTTTTGCACCGCGTCGGTGAAGTCCTGAACGCCGACGCTCATGCGCGAAAATCGCAGGTCCGCCAGGGTGGCCAGCAGCTCCACGGAGGTTTCGCGCGGATCGAGCTCGGTGCTCAGGTCCGCATCATCGGCCACGTTGAACGAGGTGCGCACCGATTCGACCAGCCGGCGCATGTCTTCGTCGAGCAGGAAATTGGGCGAGCCGCCACCCAGGGCCAGCTCCACGATCTGGGCGTCGTTGGGCAGCTTTTGGCCGAGGAGCGAAAGCTCCTGGCGGAGCACGTCGACATAGGCGGAGCCGCGGCTGCGGTCCCCGGAGATTTTCACGTTGCAGCCGCAGTACCAGCACAGGCTGCGGCAATAGGGCACGTGGCAATACAGCGAGATCCGTGCACCCGCCGGCAGGTTCGCGAGGTGCGTGTCGGCGTCGGCCGACTTGAACGATGGCACGAACTCGGTCGCGGGGGGATAGCTGGTGTAGCGCGGGCCGCGTCGGGCTCGTTCCGCCAGGCTGTCAGCTGTGAGTGCCACGGGATTTGTCATGCCGCATCGCGGTTCAAGAATCGTGCCCTTGCAGTGCACTGTGTTGTCGTAGGTCATGGTGCAAACGTTGCGACTTCGTTTGCGCGACGTGAATGTTCTGCGCGATCACGACTTCAACTCTGGTAACACCCTGCTAGGCCCTTCCAGCGGCAGCTCCACATGAAACACGGTGTGGTTGTCGCGGCGCTCCACCACGATATCGCCCTCGTGGTTGTCCACAATGCGTCGCACGATGGGCAGCCCCAGCCCTGTGCCGCTGGTCTTCGAGGTCGCAAACGGCTCGAAAATATTGAGCTCTGGTGGAACCCCGGCACCCGAATCGATCACTTCGATGACCGCCCGGGTGGCGTCTCGGTGGACTCCCACGTGGACCCTGCCGCCCGTGCTGGCGGCTTCGATCCCATTGCGGATGAGGTTGTGAACCACCTGCTTGATGCGCTCGTCGTCGAACAGGGCCACCGTGGTGTGTTTGCAGCTGCAGTTGAGCTCGACATCCTGTTGGGCGGCCTCGGGGGTGATGAGTTTCACGACGTTATCGACGAGCTCGCAGAGATCGCCCCGGGTGATGCGCAGCTTTGACGGTCGCGCAAATTCGAGGAAATCTTCCACCAGGCCCGCGAGTCGCTGCAGCTCGTCGCGGACAATCATCGCGGCCTTGTGGGCCTCCGCCGTTTGGTCTGGCGTACCCAGTTTGCGGATGCGCCGGTTGACCAACATCAGCTGTAGTTGCGCGGAGTTGAGCGGGTTGCGGATCTCGTGGGCGAGGCCGGCGGCGAGGTGACCGAGGGTCGCCATCTTCTCGGACTGCTGGGTGCGCAGCTGCAGCTTCCGTTCGTCGGTAACATCGACCCCGAGCGCGCACACCGCAGCCTCGCTGTTGCTCCCGACTTTCCTTACATGCCAACGAATCCAACGCTCTACGCCGCGCCGGGAGATGATCCGGCCTTCGAATGGGGGCGGCGGCTCGTTGCGGAACGCGCCGGCGACCGCTGTGCTCAACTGGTCCGCGCACTGCTGATTGCAGATGGTCTCGAACACCGGTGTCCCGGCCAGCTCGGTTCGGCTGTACTCGGTAATGCGCTCCGCGGTGCGGTTGAACATGACCAACCGACCGTCGTTAGCCACCGTAATTACGATGATCTCCGCTTCCTCGATGACGGCCTGGTAGCGCGCTTCAGACAGTCGCAGTTGTTGTTCGACAACCTCGTGCTCATGCTCTTGAATGCGGCGGACCACGGCCAGGGTGTCCTCGCTGTAGCTTTCGAGCATGATGGTCAAATCCAGGTCGAGCACCCGGGTGATGGCCCCGACGGTGGCGCTGCGGGTGGCGGGATCATCGGCGTAGGCCTGATTCGCAATGCCGATCAGCTCGTCGCGAATCAGCGACATGCCCGCCGACATGAACCGTTGCGGCAGCCCCACCTTGACGTGCATCCGACCGATTCGCTGGCGTTTTTCGCAGTAGGCCTGGTCCCACGGACCGCTGAGCAACTCGTGCAGCCAGTGGCGCAAGGTGCCTTTGAGACGCTCGGTCTGGGCATCGTTGCGTAACACACTGCGGGCCGCGGCGTTGGTTTCAATGTTCTCGTAGAACCGATCGATAGTGTTGCTCAGGTGCGGCTGGACCAGCGGTCGAAACGCCACCAACGCCTGACGATCGCTTTCGCCGAAGCGCACGAATTTCGTGATTTCTGCGAACAGGCCGGACTTCATGACCAACTCTGACGTAGCACGTTCCGGGCCGAGCCATGTAACCGCTGATCTACCCCACATCTACGGCATGCTCTTGGTCGGGCTCAGTGGTTTGTGTACCCTTTGGCACGGGGTTCGCACGTGGTTGCCTACATGAACGCGCCCGCAGCCAATCCCAGTTCCCGGAGACGAACTGTGACCTCTACCAAACGCCGCATTCTTGTCGTGGATGACGAGGCCAACGCCCGCACCGCGTTGGCCGAGCTGTTGCGCGACGAGGGCTACGATGTGGAGACCGCCGCAGATGCCTTCAAGGCGCTTGGCAAGCTCACCTCGTTTGCGCCACATCTGATGCTCACCGATCTCAAGATGCCCGGCATGGACGGCATTACCTTGATGAAGAAGGTGCGCTCCTCGGAAGTGGACTGCGACGTGATTGTGATGACCGCATTCGGTTCGGTGGATACCGCGGTCGATGCCATGCGGCTGGGCGCCGTGGACTACCTGACCAAGCCGATCAACTTCGACGAGCTGCTCATCGTCGCCGAACGCGCGCTGTCCAACCGGCTGTTGCGCACCGAGGCTAGCGCGATGCGGGCGAAGCTGACCGAGCGCCGCATAGGCAACATGGTCGGCGACAGCCCGCCCATTCAACAGGTCTTCAAGGTCATCGACCAGGTGGCACCGTCGCGGGCGTCGGTGTTGATCACCGGAGAGAGCGGCACCGGTAAGGCGCTGGTCGCCGAGGCGATACACGCCCAGAGTCGGCGCGCCGACGGACCGTTTGTCGAGCTGCACTGCGCGGCGCTGGCCGAGACCCTGCTGGAAAGCGAGCTGTTCGGACACGAGCGCGGCGCGTTCACCGGGGCCATGGCGCGGCGGGACGGTCGCTTCCAGAAGGCGCACGGAGGTACCCTGTTCCTCGACGAAATCGGGGAGATTTCGCCGTCCGTGCAGGTCAAGCTGTTGCGGTTCCTGCAAGAGCACGAGTTCGAGCGCGTCGGCGGCTCGCAGACCTTGACCGTAGACGTGCGTATCATCGCGGCGACCAACCGCGATCTCGCGGCAGAAGTACGCAAGGGCAATTTCCGCGAAGACCTCTACTACCGGCTCAACGTGGTCAATATCGAGCTACCCGCGTTGCGCGAGCGCCGCTCGGACATCACCCTGTTGGCCGATCACTTCCTGCGCAAGTACGCCGAGGAGAACGACAAGCAGGTCGCCGGTTTCACCGACGAAGCCATGAGCGCGCTGGTCGGCTACGACTGGCCCGGCAATGTGCGCGAGCTGGAGAACGCCATCGAGCGCGCGGTGGTCATGACCACCGGTGATCGCATCGATGCGGCCAACCTGCCGCGGGACGTGGCGCCGCTGGTCAACAACAACGGCATGCCGCCGATTCCGGGGAGCAGCCTCGAGGATATCGAGCGCTACGCCATCCTCAAGACCCTCGAGGCCACGGGTGGCTCGACCTCCAAGGCGGCGGACATCCTCAAGGTCAGTGTGCGCAAGATCCAGTACAAGCTGCACGCCTACAACGAGGCGCCCAAGTCGCACACCAACGCGGTTCAGATGAGCGACGCGACTGACTGACGCGACTGACTGAGCGACGCGACTGACTGACGCGACTGACTGACCGACGCGACTGACTGACGCGACTGACTGAGCGACGCGACTGACTGACGCGACTGACTGACCGACCCGACTGACCGACGTGGCGAAGCCCGCGCGGTCAGCTCGCGAGCAGACCGACCAACGCGATGAACAGCGCCAGCTGCGCCGTCTCGATCGCGGCGAGCTTGTAGGGTGAGGTCGGCCGCGCGGCGACGAAACAGTGCACCGTCACGTGGGACGCGCGGGGCACGAACGCCAGGCCCAGCACAAGATGGTAGGTCGCAGCAACCGCGGCGCCCACGATCAGCAACGCCAGGGCCAGGCGGCTGTGGTGGAGGCTGCGTTTCGGCGTGAGCTTGCGCAGCTGCCCGCGCACGAGCAACACCGACGAGGCCGCGTAGGCTGCCAGAATGAACGCTGCCACCGCCGCCAGACCCACGTCGCCGCCACCGCCGACGATCGCGACCCCGGACGCGATCCCGCACATCGCCATCCCGCCGAGCTCTACCGCCAGGCTGCGGTGCACGCGCATTACTTGCGCCACAGCGCCTCCACCGAGTAGTAGGAGCGCACATCCCGCGGCCACCACCGCGACCACGGGAGCCACTGTCGCGACCACGTAGGTCGTTGCGATGGCGGCGGTTGTGTAGCCGAGCATGGCGGCCAGGTCCCAGCGGCGCGGGCGAAACCGGCGGGCACGCCGTTCTGTGGGGCCGCGGGCCAAATGAGCCAGCAAAAATAGCGCGAATGTGGCAAACGCGATGGGCGGCTGTGGGGCCATGATCACGGCCAATACGCCCCCTGCTGCGAGGCTTACCAGGGCCCCGTGTTCGGTGGGCAAGCTGAGTGTACGTCCCCGTTTGACGGCGGCCATGCCGGTCATCAAAGCAAGCTTTGCGCCAGCATTCGCTGATCCACGTCAAGTATGGCCCGGCGCTTGCTTATCCACCTCGCCGTGAAACTCCAAGTTGACCAAGCCATCAGCAACTGCAACCAGTGCCCGGTCGGGATGGCCAGCCATCCTGACGGCAGCTGTCCGTTCGTCGATCGGACGCGGCGCGCCGGCGAGCTCATCTTCTTGCAGGGCGATCTTGCCGAGCGCGTGTGGTTCGTCAAAAGCGGGACGGTGCTGCTGTTGCGTCAGGGGAACGAGGATCTCGGCGAAGGCCGCGTGCGTGCCGTGCGCTTCGTCGGCAGCTTCATTGGTCTGGAGTCGCTGGTCGGTGACGAGTACACCGACACGGCACGGGCGAGCACCGATGCGGTGCTGTGCGGCATCACGAAAGACAAGCTCGACAGCTGGCTCGGGCCGCCTCAGGCGCCTGCCAGGGTAGCGCTCGAGCTCAGCCTGCGTGCAGACTCCACCGATTTGCCCCGATTGGCGCAGACCGATGGCAGCGCGGTGGCGCGGGTGGCCGCCTGGCTCAACACCGAAGGACCGCGCGGCGTAACGCTCACGTTACCACGCAAGGTGGTCGCCGACTTGCTCGGCATGCGCCCCGAGACGTTGTCGCGGGCGCTGGCGTCGTTGGCGCAGAGCGAGGCCATCGCGGTGTCGCGCAACAACCTGCGCATCCTGGACGACGACAAGCTGCGCGAGGCTGCCGGCGTTGTATGACCGTGGGGGCGGGTCCCCCAATCGTGGCGTTTCCACACCCACCAGGCGAGGAACCTCAGTTGCGATGGCGTCCGCTGGCGTGGGTATTTCGCGCAGAGGTTGCGCCGTGAACCATGGCGGCGACTTTCGGCGCGCCAAAATTTCGCGGCCGTCACTGGCCCGGTGATTGCTCTGGAGTAGATGTATGACAGTACACGTGCTCGGCAGGGTGGTAGCAGAATCAGGGAGTGCCGCGGAGGATCGTGAGGGTGTGCGCGAGACGCTAGGTACAGTCGTGGGCGAGCCGTTGATGTCCTCCGGCTTGAACGCAGCGCGCGCCCTGTTGCACTCCACGCGCATCACGTGTCGCAAAACGGGCACGACCGGCAGCGCGAGTCGCTGCATCGACTGCGAGCGGTTCGTCAACTATCGACCGAGCCGCGACCGCCAGTATGTGACCATTCGCTGTCGCTGGGATGGCTGCGATCCCGTTGCCCTGCTGATGCGACCAATGGGCGCAGTCGTTACGGCGCCGCCGGACTGCAGTGTGGGCGAGGCGGTGTCGTTGGCCAGCGATTACAATCTGCGTCACCTGCTCGTGGTGGACAACGATCTGGTCTGCGGCATCGTCGACCTCAAGTACATCGATCAGAGCAACGGCGAGCGATCCATCACCGAGGTGATGTCGCGGCGGATGTGGATCACGTTTGCCGATGCGACGCTGGGCGACGCCGCCCGACTGTTCGAAGAAAGCGGCGTCGATGCGCTTCCCGTGGTCGAGGACAATCGTTTGGTGGGTCTGATCACGCGCGATGATCTCAACGATGTAGGGCTGCTGTAATGCTGTGCTGTCCATTCGCGCGACAGTCGTCGTAAGATGGCTGCATGTACCGTCGCTCACTGGCGCTGTTGACGTGTGGGGTGCTGTGGGGCGGTTGTAGCTTCGACGAAGGCGGTATCGGCAACACCGATGCGGCCAATAGCATTGTGGACGCGCCCGCCGCCGACGCGGTGGTGGCGATCGATGCTCGGGTCATCGACGCCGATCTGATCAACGACGCCAGCGCACCGACACCGGATGGACCGGTGCCGGATGCGGCCGTGCCCGACGCGCCGGTTCCCGATGCGCCCCTGCCCGATGCGCCGGTGCCGGACGCGGCGATTCCGGACGCGGCGTTGATCGATGCGCCGATCACCTACAGCGTCGTCGAGACGCTGACCGTCAACTGCGACGGCACCGAGGTGACCTCTACGACCACGTTGAGCGCGGCCGTGACCTACCATCTGCGCGCCAGCGGCACGTGCGAGGTCGGCAGCTTCGCGGGCACGACCTACTTTGCGGACGCCGAGTACTGGGATTTCAACTCGCCGAAAAACGGTGCCGCGGGCGTGGACATGGGGGTGGCCATCGACGACACCGTCGTGGACGGCACCAAGCCCCCCGACTGGGGAGCCTATGACAGCTCGCACATCTACAAGATCGCATTCCCCGGCACCGGCGCGACCATCACGGCCAAGTTCTACGACCCGAACTACGGCGACAACAACGGCTCGATCAGCGTAGAGATCCTGGCTCCAAACTGACGATTGCGCGGCTCTCCTGCCCGTTCGGCTAAACAATGACGGATTGAAAATGCGTCATTGTGAAAAAGCAACAATAATCAGGAACAAGCGCAGACGTCGCCAGAGGAGCCGAATTTCGTCCGCCCTCACAAGAACCGGGCGGCGAAATTTGGCTCCCGACTAAGGCGTTTGTGTATA
>Ga0114931_10008222_pt1 | contig 12656 bp, 10 predicted proteins | sample 2SBtaG_FD_89579 | JGI IMG/M metagenome (GOLD analysis project Ga0114931, IMG submission 89579) | Deep subsurface microbial communities from Kolumbo volcano to uncover new lineages of life (NeLLi) - 2SBTROV14_V59a metaG | ecosystem: Environmental > Aquatic > Marine > Volcanic | place: Kolumbo...
TGAACCTGCCTATAACCCAAACAGGACAACGCTTCCTCGCATAGAAGGCCGGGTCAGTTTTGATCACGTGACCTTCCGCTACCACCCGGACCGGCCAGAGGTCATCAACGACATATCACTCGATATACCGGCTGGTCAGGTTATCGGGATTGTGGGTCGATCAGGATCAGGCAAAAGCACGTTGGCAAAACTTATTCAACGAATGTATGTACCGGAAAGTGGGCGTGTCCTCGTCGATGGCGTTGATCTGGCGATGATAGAACCCGCCTGGTTACGGCGACAGGTAGGCGTTGTTTTGCAGGAAAACATGTTATTCAATCGTACAGTGCGCGATAACATCGCATTAAGTGACCCAGGTTTGCCGATGGAAGCAGTGATACAAGTGGCCAGACTTGCCGGTGCCCATGAATTCATTCTGGAAATGGCCGAAGGATACGACACTTTGATAGGTGAACATGGAAGTAATTTATCAGGCGGCCAGCGCCAACGTATAGCGATAGCACGCGCCTTGATCACCAATCCACGTATCCTGATTCTGGATGAAGCCACAAGCGCCCTCGATTATGAATCGGAACGCATCATTCAAGACAACATGCGCGCAATCTGTCAGAACCGCACAGTACTGATTATTGCGCATCGATTAAGCACCGTACGCAATGCAGACCGGATTATCGTTATCGATAAAGGCCGCATAGTGGAAGACGGCACACACGACGGATTGATTGAATTAAACGGGCAGTATGCCAGCTTGTATCGGCATCAGATCGGTGATGTCGGAATAGCCCAAAACAGTTGAGAGGTTTATGAACAATATAAAAATTTGTCATTCTCGCGGAAGCGGGAATCCAGAAAATATAAAGAATTAGACAGGACTTACAGGATGAACAGGATTTTTACAAATGGCCATTCCTTCCCCCTTGAAGGGGGAAGGTCAGGATGGGGGTGAATTAGTTTTGTCATTTATTGCACGAAACCACCGGCCATGTCGACAGTAGGTGATTTTTCGCGGAAGCGGGAATTCAGCGAATGTAAATAGACAGGATTCACAGGATAAACAGGATAGACAACTAACGTTATAAATATTTATTCATTCTCAAAATGAAAACAATAAAAGAAAAAATATTAGCAATTATCGCATCACTTGATTTTCAAGTGATACGTGAGCACTTATCGACTATTTACCTGAACATTCAAAAAATATTTGAACCAAATAATAACGCCAGCCAGGAATTTGAATTTCTGCCCGCCGCACTCGAAATCCAGGAAACACCGCCATCACCCATTGGTCGTATAATCATCTGGTCAATTATGGTCTTCTTTACTATCACCGTCATATGGGCAGTCATTGGCAAGGTTGACATCGTGGCCACCGCACAAGGCAAAATCATCCCCAGTGGCCGTGTAAAAACAATTCAACCACTTGAAATCGGCGTTATCAGGGATATCTATGTTGATGAAGGTCAAATTGTAGAAAAGGGCGATATGCTAATTGTACTTGACCCTACCAGCACAGAAGCCGATACAGACCGCCTTACCAAAGAACTGGCCGTTGCTAAACTGGTGTTAACCAGGCTACAAACATTGGCGGAACATATCAGGCAAGGTAAAACGACAAAAGCTGTTCTGATAAATTCTGATAATGCTCCTTTGGAAGCCTTTACCCTGCAACAGCGCATTCTTGATAACCAGTTCAACGAATACAGAGCACGCCTTTCAGCGTTAGACAGCGAAGTGACCAAACGCAAAGCTGAGCTGGCAACGACCAAAGAACAAGTATCAAAACTTCAAAGCACATTACCCATCATCACCAAACGTGCAGATTCCCTGAAGAAGCTGCAAAGTAAAAAACTGGTTTCCGAGAGTTCATGGATGGAAGCAGAGCAAAAGCGCATTGAAACCAAAAGTGACCTGGCGACCCAAAAAAGCCGGTTAGTCGAAATCAAGGCCAGCATCAAGGGAGCCAGACAGCAGCGTGATTCTGTTGAAGCCGAGTTCATGCGCACGACATTAACGGACCTTGCTGAAGCAAAACAAAGAAGCACAGCCATCAAGCAGGAATTGATCAAGGCAGAACAGCGCACCACCATGCAGACATTAAAAGCGCCAGTTGCTGGTGTTGTCCAGCAACTGGCCGTCCATACCATTGGTGGTGTCGTCACACCAGCTCAACAATTGATGTTGATTGTACCGAAAAAACAGAACCTTGAAGTCGAAGTATTCATACAGAACAAGGACATCGGATTTGTCCACCAGGGACAAATAGCGGAGATTAAAGTGGAAACGTTTCCATTCACACGCTACGGAACCATCGATGCGGAAATACTGGGCATTTCCAATGATGCCATCGCCGATGAGAATCTGGGACTGGTCTATGCCGCACGAGTACTAATGAGAAAATCAGTCATACAGGTGGGCAAGAAACTGGTCAACCTGACACCAGGGATGGCAGTGACAGTTGAAGTAAAAACAGGAAAGCGCAGATTGATCGAATTCTTTTTGAGCCCTTTATTGAGATACAAAAACGAAAGTATCAATGAACGATAAGATATAGAGGTATGACTATATGTTTAAAAAACTATCTATGAATAAGAATATTGCCAGATTAAGAATATTATTACTCATTCTTACGTTTACTTTTCCGGTTTTCGCTACAGCTAATGGGCAAGCATCCGGTCTTATTCAAGCTGCTCGTCAGGGTGACAATGAGGTGGTCGGACAATTGCTGGCATCAGGAATTGATCCAAACACAAAGAAAAGAAATGGTTCCTCCCCTCTTGGTGCAGCATTTCAGAATAGAAAAATCAGTACAATGGAATTGTTGCTCAGAAATGGCGCAAGTGCAGATACAGTTTTACCAATAGGGTGGAATCTTCTGAGTTCATCTGCAATATCTAATAGATTAGACGCACTAAAAATCCTTTTAAAATATGGAGCCAATCCAAATATCAGAAACAAGAGCGGCAGAAGGACTCCTCTTATGTTCGCGTGCCTGTCCAAGTCAGAAAATATTGACGTATTACAGGCATTATTACACGCGGGGGCTGATCCTAATCTGGAGGATCACCTTGGTTCTACCGCATTAAATATTTCTATAAATAGATCTCGAAAAAAATATATTCAGGTATTAATAAAGAACGAAGCAGATATAAACCATGTAAATAAATCGGGATACACTGCACTAGGAGTTGCCATCGCTATGAGAAGGACTAGTGTGGCAATGAGTGCATCAGAGATAGTAAAATTTCTTATATCATACAAAGCTGACGTGAACCTCGGAGGACGCTTGACCACGCCACTAGTGCTTGCGATAAATCGCAATAAACCTTATCTGGTTCCATTATTACTAAAAGCAGGAGCCGATCCAAATCAAGATGGCGCGTTAGTGCATGCGGTGAGATTTAAATTAAACAGTGTTGTAGATCTTCTGCTCGAAGCAGGTGCAGATATTAACTATCAGAATAGTTCTGAAATGACGGCATTGCATATAACAGCAGGTGCTGGTGATCTTGACTTGGTCAAACGCCTGGTGGAAGCAGGAACTGATATGGAATTAAAAGATCTTCGTGGGGAGACGGCATTACAGTGGGCACAAAAGAGAAAGCATACTCAAGTGATTGAATACCTAATTGGAGTTGTATAAATAACTAATAATTACTTACTGGTGGCGCAGAATCAATATTAGCAAGAAAATAATATTAGGACACAATAAGTGCAGGAGAATGTATGGAGAAAAAAGACAAAAAATTACTTAATCGAGTTACGATATTGGCGCTTGGTGCGTATTTTATATTAGCTATCTTTCTGCCAGATGATATTTTATCGCGTTTCTCTATCCTTCGGTCGATATCAGAGACAATGAGCAGCTTAATACCCAGCATTGAAAATCTGACAAGGCAATCGCGATTTCCAGAAGTAATGCAGTTTGTTTTCTCTATAGTGTGGATAACGATACCAATATGGATATTAATATTTAGTCGGGTCGCTATTATTACTTCTGAGATAGTACGAAAAAATAAAAAATTGTTCACAGTGTTTTTTATGCTGATATTTCCAATATTGTTAATTGGTTTTTACTATGTTGTAGGAGATTCCGGGATAGGAACACATGATGGCAACAGCAGTACAGATAGAATTGAGCGAGCAATGATCACCTCTCGATTCTATTTGGGTATTTGGTCAGGCATATTGGCGCTAGGGTTTTCTATTATGACAATAATGTTTATCCAATGGATTAAAACAATTCCATCGGCTTATTTCAAAAAACACCAACATGGAGGGGCATTGTAGAGACAGGAATGCCTCAGCTAACCCTTAAACCTGAAACCCGAAACAAGGGATTATAGAAAACAATGACAATAATATTAAATCATAATTAATTACGGCGAGCGCATGGATAACAAAGAAAAAAAATTTATTAATCAAGCAACGATAGCAGTATTCAGCCTGCTCTTTCTATTAGCCGTTTTCTTGCCGGAGGATATTCTGTCGCGTTCCTCTATGCTTCGATCGATATCAGAGACAATGAGTGGTCTGGTGCCCAGTATTGAGAATCTAACAAGACGGTCACGTTTCCCGGAAGTTACACAACTTATCCTTTCTGTTACTTGGTTAATAATCCCAATATTAGCATTAGCATACTATAAAATTGATATGGTTAGGATTGATATTGTATCCAAGAAACGGAAGCTATTTTTACTTGTATTTTTGTTGTTATTCCCCGCGTTAATATTTTCTTTCGGTTATATTTTAGGCAATGCTGTTCTAGAGGAGGCTAATACTATAGGAGACAGAGTTATACAGAAGATAATTTCATCACGATTACTAATATCGATTTTGGCAAGTTTAATAACAATAACATTATCTTTTCTTTTGGCATTATTTGTTCAATGGATAAGAATAATTCCTTTTCTTTATTTTAATAGGAAAACGCAGCTTGATTGATTTCATTCTGGACTCAATATTGAGATACAAAAATGAAAGTATCAATGAAAGGGAATAATTAGATGATAAATGAAAACATAAAAAAACAAAAGAAATCTATTCGCGGGATCCTTGAACCCAATGCGTCAAGATACACCCAATTATTATTTGGCCGATTATGCGTATACTCCTTGGTAATGATTTATATTATTGTTTTGATGGTTCCATGGGAAGAATTATATAAAATGTCGTGGTATAAGGAGTTTATTGAATATATGTCCGCTATTTCCCCAAATATTTATGGAATCACAAAGACAGATAACCAGTTCCCGGAATACGCAATAGCATACGTAGGTTTCATGAATTTTATCGGGCCTTTTGTGTTGTTATATTCAGCCAGTTATTCAAGATCCCATGGATATCGACTTACACGAGTTTTATCGGGAAAAATCTCAGCCGTATCTGTTGTGTGGCTCAGTTTGGGATATATAATTATGCTCTTGGCAATGCTGATTGCCAGTTATAGTTTTACGGGTAGAGTCGCCTTTTTCTCAGAAATATTTCTCAGTTCTAAAGCAAGTTTTGTTGGACTTCATTTGAGCTTTTGGTGGGCTGCCAATATATGTATGCTGGGTGCGCTGTCACTATTATTCGCATTGTATTATCGGATCAAAGTTTAAAACACATACTTGAAGGAGAAAGAAAAATGGATACTACAGAAAATGCAATTGATGCAGCAGGTCTGCCACGAGATATCTGCCCGGGTATTGTGACTCACCTTGTGGAACAACAATCTAAAAGTTGAAGATAATGACAAATGAAAATCAAATAAAACAAAAGAAACCAGTTCGTGGGATCTTGGAACCTAATTCAGCTATATATACTCGTTTTGTGTTTGGAAAATACGCACTTCCAGTCATGATTGTTATTTTCCTGGTGGTATTATCTGTACCTTGGGATTCGGCATATGAAATAGCCTGGTATAGAACATTCATTGACTTCATGGCGACTATATCTCCGAACATACATAAAATTCCAGAAGCGACTAACCAGTTCCCGGAGTATGCAATAGCGTATGTGAGCTTCATGAATTTTGTGGGGCCATTTTTATTGTTATATACGATAAATTATTCAAGACATCATGGGCATCGGCTTACCCGAATCCTGTCAGGAGAAGTGCCAATAGCTTCTATTCTATGGCTCATTTTAGGTTCCACCATTATGGTTCTACTGTTTTTGGCTGGTGCGTACTATTTCGCAGGCAGGACCGCACTTCTTTCAGGCTATTTTCTTAAGTCAGAAGCACATTTTGTCGGGCTTCATTTAGGCGCGTGGTGGGGCGCTAATTTTTATATCTTAATTTTATTCTCGATAATTTTTGCATTGTATTACCGGATCGTAAGTAAATAAGCAAAGTGTGCTTCAAACGTATTGGAAAGTGAGATAGATTCGGGTAAAAGTATAAAACATGTACTAACTCAAGGAGAAAGAAAAATGGATACTACGGAAAATGCAATTGATGCTGGATTAACCGGGCTGGGACAGTTAGCAACGGTCAATGTACAAAATGAATTATTTAAACAAGCCATAGAGCAAGCGGCAAACGACCTGGCGAATGCGCAGTCGCAGTTGAGTCAAGCGGAATTGCTCGAGATCAGGCAGCTCGCTCGCCGCGCAGGCGATCCAGTCGTTCAGGATGCGTTAAGAATGTCATTTCAGGATTTGCAGAGCCAAATCCAGAACTCAATAAATGGCGCTGGTACCACAATGACTAAAGCGGCGGCGCTTAAAAGTGCTCTGAAAGGTTTAGGTAAGGCAGCGGGTCCGGCGGGCATGGCTATTACAGCCGTGGAAATTGATGCGGCGATTGATAGTGGTGACCCGGAGAGAATCGGGAACACGGTTACAGGCGCTGTTGCGGCGGGTCTTGGGGGCGCGATTGGTAGTGCAGTTGCTGTCGCAGCTGGAGCTACCGCTGCCGTAACAGTTGGGGCGGCAGTTCTTGGCGCCTTAATTGTAACGGCATTAGTGGATGCAATATTACCCGATGAACTTAAGAAGTCAGTGGGAGAATTCTATCAAAATGAAGTTCGTCAATTCACAGATTTCTTGGAATGGCTTGACCCCATTGGCATCGGGCGGGATGTCGCTGATTTCTTTGATAGCGCGGTTAATTTTGTGTTACCACCACTACCACGTGATCCACTAACACTGGATTTGGATGGAGATGGTCTGGAGACACTGTCGACAGCTGCCAATGTATTATTTGATCAGAATGCGGATGGCGTACGGACGGGGACGGGTTGGGTTGCCCCCGACGATGGATTACTTGTTCGTGATATCAATGGTAACGGCATAATAGACGATGGAACAGAATTATTTGGTAATAGCACCTCCTTGAATAATGGGACAATCGCATCAGACGGGTTTTCAGCGCTTTCTGATCTGGACGCAAATGAGGATGGATTGGTTGATAGCAGCGATGCAGTTTTTTCAGAACTTCGTGTGTGGCGAGACCTTAATGGTGATGGCATCAGCCAGGGTAATGAGTTATTTACTCTGGCTGAGGTCGGTATAACCGGGCTTAATACTGTTCCCATGATGACTGATCACATAGATCTTGGCAACGGTAATGCTATTGAGGCTGGTGCCATGTTTATCCGCTCAGATGGAACAACCGGGATGATGATGGATACCAATTTTGACGAGGATCGGTTCTTTCGTGAATTTATTACGCCTGTTGCAGTATCAGATGTTATTTCTGCATTACCTGATGTTACAGGATCTGGTTCGGTTAGAGATCTACGCGAGGCGGCAGCATTATCATCAGATATTGAATCAATTTTATCCAATTATACGCAAGCCACTACACGGAATTCACAGCAAGCTTTACTTGATGGGCTTATTTTCAATTGGGCAGATACAAGCTCAATGCAGGATCTCGCTGAGACAGCACTCAATGATCGTTTTATTTTATCGTTTCAGTTTGGTAATGCAGCAACTGATACAACAGATGCTGTTGCGTTTAGCAACGCTAATTCAGGAATTATTATCAATAGCCCGACAGAGCTTTTCGATATCTATAATCAGGGTCAGAGTGCCACTTATACGATGTGGTTGGACCGCTTAAGTGCACTTGAACGATTTACCGGAAGTACGTTCCTGGACTTTGTGCCGCCAGCACAGGATGCTCAAAACTTTCTGGTGCAAGTTCAGGAACGAGCAAGTGATGGCAGTTTAACTACTGTAGATTACAGTGTCGTTCAGGTCACATTACTTCAACAGCAAATTGACTTTTTGGATAGCAGCTATCAGGCGCTTAGTCAGTCTGTTTATAACAGTTTACTGCCACAGACCCGGCTTGCACCACTCCTTAATGCAGTTAGTTTGACGCTTACGTCTGATGGTGCTGTTACCCCTGATTTTTCAGGCCTGGAGAATGTGATAGCTGGTCAATTAAGTACAGATCCACTAAATGGTTTAATAACGACTTTAGAATTTATGACATTATTTGGTGATTCTCCTCTTAAAGCTGGCTGGGATGGCTGGAGCTTTGTTAGTGGACAATTACGCACTTTAACTGTTACGCCAGAAGTGCAAGATATTTTGTCCGAGTTTGTTGTTACATTAATGGACAGTACCAGCATACAGTTGGATGGAACGGGTTTGGCGGAGATATTGTTAGGGAATGATTTGGACAATATTGTTCAGGGTTTTGATGGTAACGATGTGCTGAATGGTGCGGGTGGGAGCGATGTGTTGGATGGAGGCAATGGAAACAATACTATATATGGAGGGACAGGCAACGACACGATCACGACAGGCTATGGCAATGATACGATTGACGGCGGTGCCGGTGATGACACCATCACCGATACGGGTGGCAGTGATGCGATTGACGGCGGTGCCGGTGATGACACCATCACCGATGCGGGTGGCAGTGATACGGTGTATGGCGGTGCGGGCAATGACGTGATCACCTTGAATGGAAATGATTCTGCCGATAATAACACAGTCTACGCCGGTGATGGGAATGATACAGTAGTCCTGTCAAGACTTTTATCGGGGAATGTGGTTGACGGGGGAGCCGGGGATGATGTGTTGCTCCAGACACGTAGCCCATGGCCTGGTACAGCGAACTATACGACGACCTTTATCGGCGGAACCGGGAATGATTATTTACAAGGCGCCAGGGGAGAGACCACGTATATCTTCAATCGTGGTGATGGTCAAGACATTATTGATGACTATGATGCTGGCACTGGATTACTTGACCGGGTGGTGTTTGGTGCCGGGATCAGCGCGAGTGATTTAACGGCGTACCGCGATGTGAACGATGTGGTCATACAAATTAATGACCCGGCGGATCCAACAGCGACTGACCAGATCCGGATCCAGCAATGGTACAGGCCATCATTTCGCATTGAACAGTTTGAGTTTGCGGACGGAACGATGCTGGATACAAAAGCGATTACTGATTTGTCCATGGTGGGCACAGAAGGGGCTGATGTGATCAATGGTTGGAATGAAGCTTCAATCACGATATATGGTCTTGGGGGTAATGACACGATCACTTCATCCTGGCGTAACGACACGGTGTATGGCGGTGCGGGCGATGACACGATCACCGATGCGGGCGGCAGTGACACGGTGTATGGTGGTGCGGGCAATGACGTGATCACGTTGAATGGAACCAGTCTTACTGACAATAATACAGTGTATGGAGGCGATGGAAATGACCAGGTAACGTTATCGATATGGTCTACAAACAATGTGGTGGACGGAGGTGCTGGGGATGATGTGTTGCTCCAGACACGCAGTCCATGGCCTGGCACATCGAACTATACAACGACCTTTATCGGGGGAACCGGGAATGATTATCTGCAAGGTGCCAGAGGCGAAACCACGTATATCTTCAATCGTGGTGATGGCCAGGACATTATCAATGACTATGATGCGGGCAGTGGTTTACTTGACCGGGTAGTGTTTGGGGCGGGGATCAGTGCGAGTGATTTAACGGCGTATCGCGATGTCAATGATGTGGTCATTCAGATTAATGACCCGGCAGACCCAACAGCGACGGATCAGATAAAAATTCAGAACTGGTATAACGGTAGCACATACCAACTGGAGCAGTTTGAGTTTGTCGATGGAGCCATTCTGACCAATTCACAAATAAGCGCATTGGCAACAAACACCATTCCGGTGATTAATAATGCTCTTTTGGACCAGACGATTCTGGAAGACAGTTTGTTTAGTTATCAGATGCCCTCTAATGCGTTCAGTGATGTAGAAGACACCAGTGCGGCATTGAATTATACAGCAACATTGGCTGATGGTTCTGCCTTGCCTGTGTGGTTAAGTTTTGATGCAGTGACACAGACATTCACCGGAACACCCGTTAATGGTGATGTTGGCAATCTTGATATTACCGTCACAGCGACGGATTCAGGCGGATTGTCTGTATCGGACACCTTCGCGCTGACGGTTCAAAACACCAACGATGCACCGACAGTATCGACATTACTGCTTGACCAGGCAGTAGTTGAAAACACAGCGTTTGCTTATACACTACCTCCATCCAGTTTTACCGACATTGATGTGGGCGACAGTTTAAGTTATAGCGCGACGTTATCTAATGGTAGTGTATTACCAGCGTGGCTGAGCTTTGATGCTGTCACACAGACATTCAACGGAACCCCGGCCAATGGTGATATTGGGAATCTGGATGTGATGGTAACAGCCACTGACAGTGGTGGTCTATCGGTGTCAGATACATTTGCACTGACTGTTGAAGGTGTAACTATCATTAATGGCACCAATGTGACAGAGACACTTTATGGTACTTCGGGGGCAGATGACATCAGAGGCTATGGTGGCCATGACACAGTCTACGGTTTAGCTGGTGATGACCTGATTAAAGGTGGTGGTGTAGGTGACAAATTATATGGAGGCGCAGGGAATGACATTGTCAATGGGGAGGATGGTTTTGATCTAATTGCTGGTGATGAAGGCACTGATATACTACGAGGAGGTGCTGGTAGTGATACTTATTTATTTAATCGTGGTTGGGGAGTAGATACTATCATTGATTATGATAGTAAAGATGCACAACCCGGGATATATGGTAACACTACGGATCAAGTTGATTTTGGTGCGAACATCTCACCGGATCAGCTTTGGTTTTCACGAGTCGACCATAGGCTTGAAATTAGTATTATTGGCACCAATGACAGGGTTAATCTACAAAATTGGTATTTTGGTAGTGATTACCGAGTAGATCAATTTAAGACTTCAGATGGTTCTGTATTGTATGAAGCGCAGGTAGAACAGTTGGTGACGGCGATGGCTGCGTTTAGCCCACCGGCCAGTGGCGAGATGACGTTATCGCCGGTGTTGCAGGCACAGTTAGTCCCTGTCATTACTGCAAGTTGGCAGAGTGTATAGGTCATGGAATGTTTGGCCGGAACGGATGAAAGGTTAGACAGTTAATAGCTAAATTATTGATATGCATAGTAATAATCAACAGAAGTTGACAATTTGTCAACTTCTGTTATAGTTGCCATATTGTCAACTGGAGTGAATGGATGCACATCATATCCAAACGGCCCTTCAGGGACGTTGCGGAAAAGCACCCGAATCAAAGAGAAGCCTTGATGGATATTTACCGGGTGCTAAGCAGAAACAGTACGTGGTTTAGCACTCCGGAGGAGATGCGTTCTCTTATTCCATCACTGGACAACTTTAAACACAAAGACAAATGGTGGGTGTTTAATGTTGGAGGCAATCATCTGAGGATCATTGCCTTTATCCAGTTCGTACAGAATCGGATGTATGTCAAGCACATTGTGACACACGCTGAGTATGACAAGTTGTGTGAACGTTACACGAGAGGTGAACTATGATGCCACATTCCGCATTGAAAAATGTCTTTGAGGATTTCGCCCAAACAGCCGCGCCTTATCTCCATATTGTCGATAAAGAACATTATGAGGAGGCGCTATCTTTAATTGAGCAGTTAATGGAAGAGGCCAAAGATAGCCATGAAGATCCGATCAATGGGGTTATTAACATGCTTGGGAATGCCATTGCCCACTATGAGGAACAAGTGAAGGAATTATCCACATTCGATACTGAAGTCCGCACAGGCCCGGCCGATGTAGCCATGCTTCGAGTGTTGATGGATCAACACAACCTGGGTATGGTTGATTTTCCCGAGATTGGTGATAAATCATTAATCTCGCGCATTCTTTCCGGGTCACGCAATCTTACCAAGCAACACATTGAAAAACTTTCTGAAAGATTTAATATCAGTCCGGGCTTGTTTTTTGATTTGATTCAGCCCTGAAGTAGTGCATGCGGCGTTGAGACAATGCTTATTTACGTCGTGTAAACCCCGCTTTTTCGCATTGCCTTACAATTATCTGCTTGATGACTGAATCAGAAGTTCCTTGATTAAGTTTTATTTTACCGTTTGTTTGAACCCGGAAAGACATTGAAATATCTGGATTCCAGATAAACGTTATGCGTTTTCCGGAATGACAACCCTGCCGTCATACCGGAAACGGCGAAGCTGTTATCCGGTATCCAGAATAATAGCGGTTATATCGTTGACACATCAATTTTAGACATTATGCGTGTTCAACTCACACCCTTGTTCACGGTAAAGACGATAGCGCTCCCGGGCGCTTTTCCTGGCAGGTTCGTCGGTGCCAATGACTTCAGCAACACGTTCA
>Ga0114931_10008223_pt1 | contig 12655 bp, 8 predicted proteins | sample 2SBtaG_FD_89579 | JGI IMG/M metagenome (GOLD analysis project Ga0114931, IMG submission 89579) | Deep subsurface microbial communities from Kolumbo volcano to uncover new lineages of life (NeLLi) - 2SBTROV14_V59a metaG | ecosystem: Environmental > Aquatic > Marine > Volcanic | place: Kolumbo...
AGGACGAGTTCGGCGGGCGCCATATCTGGGTGCGCGGCAATGAAAAAGTCATGTGCCACCTGATGTTCGGCGTTCTGGCTTTAACTGTGGATCAATTGCTCAAATTTGTCGCTTAAAGTCCTCGGCCCTGACTGACGTGACATCGAAACAGGGAGATTTTTCGTAAAAACGGTGCCTGAGTGTCCGATGGAAATAACCGAGAATTAAACAATCCGCACACTGGGGAGCAGTTGCGCCTGCAAAAACCTGTAGCCACCATAGCTCCAAGAGTTTTGCAATTGGCTCCTATGTGTCGAGCGATGCTTTGGTGCGGGCGATTGATCTTTATGTTGATACGCTTGACCTTGAAGAGCTTGGCTTCCTTAATGCTGATGGTGGCCATGCGCAGGGCAAGGGGCAGCCCGCTTATGACCCGCGTGATCACTTGAAGCTTTATCTTTACGGCTATCTTGACAAGGTGCGCTCCTCGCGCATGCTGGAGCGCGAAACGCATCTCAATCTTGAGGTCATCTGGCTGCTGGGCGGCCTTGCGCCGGTTTACAAAACCATCGCCGATTTTCGCAAGGACAATGCCGATGCCCTCAAGGCGGTGAACAGGGATTTTATTCTTTTGTGCAATGAGCTTGGCCTTTATGGCGGCAAAAAATGTGCTGTCGACGGCAGCTTTTTCCACGGCAATGCCTCCAAAGCCAGCATCTACACAAAGGCCCGTCTGGACAAGCATCAAAAAAAGCTTGAGGCGGAAATAGAGCGCTATCAAAAAGAGCTTGAGAAGCAAGAGAAAGACGATGAAAAAGCCGATCATTCAACCTCGCAAAAAGATACTGATTTGCAGGAGAAGCTTGAAGCGCTGAAGAAAAAGCAACGCGAAAAACAGGCTCTCAAAGACAGGCTCCTTGACAGCGGCGGGACGCAGATTTCGACCACAGATGAAGACGCTAGTGATGTGACCCATGACGGCAACGACTATCATCAGCTTTACCCAATGAAAAAAATGGCCATGGAAGCGCTGGATGTCAACGAGATTGAGGCTCTGGCCGATGCCGGATATTTCGACAATAACCAGCTTAAGGAATGCGAGGAAAACGGCATAGCGGCTTATGTGCCGATGCCTGATAAATCCGGAAAAAAAAGAGCAAAGGGACGCTTTTGCCGCGATGACTTTGTCTATGATGACAAAACCGAATGCTACCGCTGCCCACAAGGGGAAGCACTGCGGCGGCTGGGAAATCCCGTCTACCAAAAAAGTAAATACTGGCAACGCTATGCCAGTGATATTTCCGTCTGCAAGACTTGTCCTTTACGAGAAAAATGTTTGACAGAAAAAGCCCGCCGTCGTCACCTTTTGCGCTGGCTGCATGAGGAAGTCGTGGACCGCCATAAGGAACGCATGCGAAATGCCAACGGAAAAATGCGCGAACGATCAGGGCTTGTCGAGCATCCGTTCGGCACCTTGAAACACCGGGCCGGATGGAGGCATTTTCTGGTGCGCGGTTTCAAGAAGGTGGCAGGTGAATGGGCCTTGATGGCGACCTGCTACAATTTTGGCCGGGTGCTGAATATCATCGGATTTGATGCTTTCAGGGAATATTGCATCAAGCGCCAACAATAAATAGCCAAATCCAGCCTCTTTTGGCTGTTTGCCAGCCTGTGTGGGGCCTTTTTATTCAAATTTGCGGGCCGAACAACCTGTGGTGAGAGACGCTGAGAAATAATGCACCAATTCGCCAAACTCATATCATTTCTCTCACAGCCTCTCTGCGGGTGGAGTCTTTACTCCTGCTCGCCTAGCAAGAAAAGCTGTTTTATTCCAGCAATGGAGCGATCATAATATCGAACGCATCCTGTCCGATCAGCCCTTTGTGTATATAGGCGATGCTACCGTCCTTGTTGATGACAAGTGTAAACGGGATCATCATCTGGTCATTGCCTAATTGGTGCAATATGGGGCGGCCATCATCCAGTCTCATCACTAACAGGGGGTAGTCGATCCCCAATGAACGCGCCACATTTTTCAGTTTTCCGGGTGTATCAAGACCGATGCCGATAATCTGCAACCCTTTGGATTGATATTGGCGCTGCCATTTGATGAAACGTGGGATTTCAAATTGGCAGGGGCCGCACCAGCTGGCCCAGAAATTGGCGACAATAACCTTGCCACGCCAGGCGGAAAGCGATTTTTTAGGACCATTAAGGCCATCAATCTGCTGTTCGAAGAAAGGAAATGAGCCAGTTTTTTCTTTTGGAAGGACTTGGTTAACTGGTTGGGCCAACAAAGCGATGCAGAGTATCAAGGCGATCTGTACAAGTTTTTGAGGAAAGGGAGACTCAGCTTTTGTCATTTTTGGGGAACCCTCTTTGTTGAAGAACTTTCCAGACGACCTTATATTTTCTTTGCAGTATTTTTAAATATTCGATCATTTTTTCATCTATGAAAGTCTGACGAACCTTGTCAATGATAGTGTTATAAGCCAATCTCTTGCTTTCGCGTTTATCGAGGACAGTGATGATATGGTAGCCTTTGGAAGTTTTGACAACCGGTGAAAACTGCCCTTCTTGAAGATTTTCAATGGCTTTAAGAAGGGCCGGATGGCCCTTGTTTTTACGTAGCCAGCCCATATCGCCGTTTTTGGCACGTCCATAAGGGTCGATGCTATAACGTCCAGCCATTTTAAATAGGCTGGCCCCATTGACCATGGCATTGCGCAGACGCTCGGCTTCAGCTTTTGTGGCCACGACGAGTTGCCCAATATGCCAACGCGGCGCTATGACGCCAATTTGTGGATGAGTGTTGTAGTAATCTTTCAGGGTATGATCTGTGCTGATCCACTTTTTTTCCAGTTGAGTGCGCAACATAGCTGGCAGGCGCTCGCGCTTATAATTATCCACTTGTCTTGTGACATCAATACCTTGTCTTAAGGCATCATTGGCAACCAGCTCAACTTCAGCTTGTTGATAGAGGCGCTCTTTGATCCAGTTAACGTCAGGCGCGGTGCGAAGATCATAACCTTCGAGCAGATCGCCATATGTAATGTCGATATTATTGCCCTGTAGCAAAATCGTAGTGCGGGGCATTCCGCGCTTGATGCGTTCTTCAAAGGTCCTGACCTTGTAGCTTTCTCGCAAATGCTGGATGGCCAGTACCCGAACAGCGCGATAACGCTGGGTTAAACTGGTGGCGCTGGCCGCTGCAAGGGCGTCTGGTTTGTCCTTGAACTCTTGCATTAATTGTTTGAGGCTATCTTTGGTCAAGGTGACACTATCACGCAAACCATACATATAGCGTTTATAGAGTAAGCTTTTACGAAAGCGCGCAATATCGCTTTGAAAGGCTTTGTTATCAGCTATGTTTTTTTCTTCTGCGTCGAGCTTCAATAGGCGCGAAGCCACCATGCGCTTTAGAATGACGCCACGCAAGGAGGCCTGTTCATCGCGGCTCATTGTATTGAACTGGACGCCAAACGGTGAACTGGCCAGGGTTTTTTCAAGCTCACGAGAGGTGATGCTGGCAGATCCGACTTCAACCAATATGCTCGTATTGGGCTCATTTTGTGCTTTGCTGAGTGTGGAAAAACCTGTGAGGATGAGCACGGCCAAGATCATCCGTTGCCTTGTTTGGCCAATCCGTTTTACCTGCTTGAACAAAATAGTCATTTTGGAACTCCACACACATCAATAGCTGTCAAAAAATTCTTCACGTGCATTTTGACACAAAAATGCCGGGGATCATATGACCCCCGGCATTGATTTTATGTTAACCCTTATTCGCTTGGAATAGCACCACCAAGATCCGGGGCCGAACCATGCATCCATGAAACCGCAGCTTCATAATTATACAGGATATTGGCTCCATTCCATTTATGGTCTTTTTTATTGGCGATCAGAGGAACGCCGCTTTCATTGACCATATGGCAGGCAGCACATTTGAACGGACCATGCGAGCCATCAGGATTATATTGTGGCGCTTGTGCATAGGTCGTTGTATCGGCAACCGGCACAACTGGATAGAGACCATGGATTGACTGATGGCAGGACTGGCAGGACAGACCCGCATGACCTTTGGAATAACGCATCAGTGAATATTTCCCTGGCTGGTTTATGGGGAAAGCTGCACCGCCCTGACCTTCGACATAGGGGGCTGCATGACAGTCGGCACAATGGGGAGCACCGGCGGACAGCCAGTAATCTTTACCGTGTGAAGCTGCCGAGTACGGTACAGCCAGCGCACTAGTAGCACCTTTGGGCAGTTTCAGCGACTTGACATCAACAGCCGGATTTGCCGACAGGATCGACACATTGATATCACCGTCAGCATCTTTATGGATCATCGGTCCATTGCCTTTAAGGGCAATCACAGCAATATCTGGAACCATACGATCTTTTGCCCATGTTAGCATGATGCCTGAATTTTCAGGATCATCACCGCCTTTTCCATCAGGGACAACTTTGGGGTCCATATATTTCTCTTTAAGCATATCGAGAGACAGACCAAGGGCCGAAGCTATTTCACCCAGAGGTTTGTTGCGTACGGTCGTACCAGTTTGCTGGAAAGCATTGATCAGATTGTCGCGCTGGTAAAGTTCACGGGACAGCTGGTTATGACAGTTTGTGCACCAAAGACCTTTGCCACCTTTGCCATTGCCAATTTGAGAAACATTGGTCTTTAGCCATTCGCCAATTGCATTAAGATGCTCGGATGTTTCCACACCGTCCTTATCCTTGTTAGGATTGGCATGAACATCTCGTCCAACATAACAACCGCCATAGGCATCACGGTTATCACCTTTGGCATAGGCGTTTTTACCATCAATAGTGATGGGGTAACCTTTCATATTACCACTCTGACGATGGGCCGGATGACAACCCTGACAAGCTCCAGTACGTCCTTCGGCATCTGCGAGAGGTTGTTTTTGTTGATGAACCAAGTGCAGAGCTTCAGCCAGTGGCGGGATGGTTTTTTGCTTACCACCCGTTTTGCCTAAAGATTTGGAAAGGGCTGCCATCGTGATCGGACCAAGACGTCCAGTTTGGGCAATGCCCTGTTTTTTCTGGAAAGCAAGCACGGCTTTTCTGGTAAGAGCACCGGCAATGCCATCAGCACCACCTGTATTATGGCCTAGCTTGGTCAGAGCTTTTTGAGCACCTTTAATGGTTTTTACTTTGGCAGTTTTGCCTCCCGAACTAAAGCTGGCCGACTGCAAGACGCCAATGACATTATCAGCATGACACTTTTGGCAAAGCACTGGATCACGACCAAGACGATTGGTGACGTCGCGTGTATCAGGATCATATTTGGCAAGAAAATTGGTGCCGTTATGATCGTCATGTAATTCCATGATCGAAATACTGGTCGCTTTCAAGTTGGCAATCCAGTCGGAAGCCCCCAATGCCTTCCAAAAGGCTTTTTCCTGCTTGTAAAGATTATACTTTGAACCATTGGCCGTTTGGTTGGCGTGGCAGTTGGAGCAGTTTGGAATGTCAATGGGGTTGGTGCCGACAAAATGTACGGGCTTGCCACTCACCGCATCAATGATCGGCGCTTTTGTCTTGGCGTCAACCATTTTGACAAAGTTTTCCTGGAATGGTCTGATATCACTTTCAACCAGGTTGAGCGGGTTTTTGGTCATTGTGCTATCGTTAAAAGGTGTCAATGGCAGGCCAAGCGCATCCCAGATGCCGGGATTGGTCAGCATGATCGGCACATTATCGAGTACGGGGGATTTGGTGAAAACAATGGTTCCTTTTTCACCGGTATAATGTAGGTGACCATTTTTGATGGGACTTGGAACCGCTGCACCCGCTGGACCATTATCCTGAGGAACGGGGACCTGAAGACCAACAAAAGCTTTTTCACTATCCTTGCTGGTGCCCTTGGGGTTACTGCCTTTAAGGTCTTTATAAACATAAAGGTGAGTGAAATAGGCATTGGCAACATTTTCGTTCTTGGAGTATTTGCCATCGCCATTGACGTCATAAGGGACGTTCCAGTAGGAGAGCTTGGAACCTTCCGAATAGGTGTTGTCAACGAATCCATATTCCAGTTTGAAGCGACGTCTGCCATCGACCACGACAGTTGGGTCTTTGGGGTCCGCTTCAAGTAGTTCAGGGTATTTTTTGGGACCTGTAGCCGTCTTGATAACCTGACTTTGCACCGAGTTATAGGGTGGCAGTACACAGCAATAGGTAAAATCAAACCCTGTGCAATGCATACCCAGTTCATAATTAATGGTGATGTTATATTCGTTTTTTGGTTTGTCACGATCCGCTGCATTTGCTGATGAAGTTGCCGGAGCCATAAAAAATAAAGCACTGACAGCCACTGCAAAAGCGGACTTTATAAGTCTGCTATTCATGCGAGTTTCCCTTTTGTCTTCCTCTAATCCCAAGTCATGTGTTCGAGTGTTCGACTTTTTAAAAAAGCGTCTGTGTTTAATTGTTTTTATTATCAAAGCCTTACCAGAAATAGTCATCTTTACTTTGTTCAGGTAGACCAGACGCACTCTCTTACATGCATTAATGCTATCATGGTGGGGTGGGTAATTCAATAGATTACAACTATATTAAAATGCTCACCATGAGGACTGAACCACAAGTTTTGTGGTGGTCCAATAGGCTCTATTGAAACGTCTTTCTTTATCGTGCTGATAGTGTAGATGCATGATTGTGAAAGCAGCAGCGAAACATTGATCTATACTCAAACGACTGGAAAACCCGAAATTATCGCGGCTCTTTTTCCACCTGACTGCGTTCCGCCCTGTTTATGATGCCCGCATCACTGCGCAGAACGCGCCTTGTCAGGCAAAAAAATATTCCCCGATCATTTTGCAGGTTTTCCAGTCGTTTGAGTATATCCTAAAGACCATCCTCCACTTGCCGATGTCAGCGCCAAGTTACATAGTGTCCTGAATAATAGGAGGTTCTAGCGAACGATCATAACTGAATTTTTTGCTTTTTTCAAAATAGAGTGAGACGTACTGCCCAGAAACATCTGTTTGAGCTTTGATTTTTCGGTAGCAGAGATGACGATGAGCGAATAATCGCGGCCCTTTTCGATAATACGCCTGACAGGCTCGCCAATTTCGGCTGTTTTTTCTCTGACTTTAAGACCCGCTTTTTCCACGACGCTTTGCGCCCGCTCCAGTGCATTTTGTGCCGATGGCAGGCTTTCATCATCGTCTGCGATCGAATAAAGATGAATGGAACAGCCGCAGCGCGCCGCCATGACGGTATCTTTTGCGACCATTTCCATAGAGCTTTCTGTGTCTGTAACGCAGACCAAATGACCCTGTTCCTCTTCCAGCTCACGCACCAGAATAACGGTGCCATCATGTTCGGTGGCCACGCCAATGGCAGTGTACATATCGATATGCCCGGCCCCCGAACCGCTTTCTTGTGAAACCGAGACGATGACAATGTCATAATGGTAGAAATGTGCTTCATTGAGAATACCGGTGAGTACGGAACTTGATTCGCGCACGATCAACGAAATGCGCTGGCCTGTTTTCTTGCTGCTATATTTGATAATGTGATCGCCAGAACGGCTGCCGCGAAATTTTTTGGTGATGTCTTCACTGTTCCAGCCTTCGCCCAGAAATCCGCTTTCGATCAACATATCACGTGCTTTTTTAAGAGATTTAAGGCCGGGCAGTTCGAGATCCCAGTCGAGCATGGCTTCGCGTGATAATTCCATACTAAGCCCAGAAGAGCGGCCACCAGAACCACCTGTCGATCGAACATAGAGCAAGGCGATATCGGTATCAGGATTGTCCAGACTGAACTTGATCGCATAATGCAGACCGCGATAACTTTCCTCTGACCCGTCAATACAAACGAGAATATTGAACATGTGTTTGTTGTCGTTCTTGTCGTTCATGGATGGCCCCTTGATCTGCCTCTAAATAATCGACATTCTTGCCTGCAGTTAATTTTATACGAAAAACAGGAAAATGCCAGACAGCCTTTAGTTCTACATTTGCCAAAAATAACAAAAGCTCAATCTTTTTAAGTGCAGACGAGCTTACAAGCAAGGGGGACAGATATAAATTAACGCTGATAATCCAAAAGCAGCTTTGATGCAAATATGGACTTGTTATCGTTGAACAGGATAAATGTGGTTGCCGTTCGCCCAAACCAGAGGCTTTTTCCTGCAGGCAGGTAAGACAGAATATTCCAAGAGGAGGCCAAGCTAGTTGAGGCTCATTTGAGATGGCTCACTTATCAAAAGTAACATGAACCTGTTGAAATCATTGGTACCGCTGATCTGAATTGAACAGATGACCTCCTGGTCCACAACCAGGCGCTCTAACCAACTGAGCTACAGCGGCATAAGAAAATTGTTTGATGAACAAAATCTTTTTATGTGTCTACTCCGTTTTTTTTTTCAATTCAAGTCATAAAGGCTGACGTTTTGATCTTTGTCGACGAGGGGACAAAATGTTGCAAGGCTGGTCAAAAAGCCAAATATCAGATATGAGGCGTAAATTAGGGGCAATATCAGACATATGTGGACGAAGCCGGGTCACTTGCTCTATTTTGGCTCGTATCATTCATGGGGAGATCGATAAAGAACGCTGACATTTGATTTCACAGCGCTTTTTCAAAACTCTACTCATACTGGGCGTATTTGCGGTATTTTGAAAAAGTGCTGTGGGATCAAAGGGCAAGCCAGAATTTATCGGCCCGAGTGAATGATACGGGCTAGCAAGCAGTACATGTATAAACAAGGAGTTTTGGTGAAAAACGTCTGTGGTTGAGTTATCTGGGGTTGAGTTATCTGGGGTTGAGTTAACAGATTTATCGACAGATTGTTCTAACGGGTGCCTTGCAAGCCCGGCAGAGGGACGCTTTTAACCATTCATCATGACCATATCCCCGATGACATTTGGCGACCAGAGCCAGAAGCTGTGGAAACAGTCCGCGCCGCTATGGCTGATTGATGTGGCGCACGCCCGAATTGTCTGGGCCAATCAGGCCTGTCTTGATTTTAGCAGGGCGCGTTCATTGGATGACCTGAGACGTTTGCGCTTTGATGTTCATTCTCCTTTCATCGGCCAGCTGGCCAGTTTGATACTGGGGCGCGATGAGCAAAAGGCGGTGCGCGAGCAATTGCGCTTTCCATCCGCTCAGGGTGTATTTGTTTTGGATTGTCTTTGTCGTTCTGGGCAGATCGATGATGAGCAGACGGGGATATTGGTGGAGCTGGTTGCCGATAGAGGATTGATTGACGAAAATGAGTTGGTGCGAGAGCCAGAAGAAGATTCGCAGACGCGTGTAAAAGAACAGGTGGGCGATGGTGCTCCTTTGGCAAAAAGCACAGCAACGGAGCCTTCAAAACCTGCCGCCCCAAAACCAGTTCATGCGCAAGCTCAGATCTCCCCGCGTCAAAAAAAATCCGCGCCTCCAGCAGAAGTTCTGCGTTTTGAAGAGGTAAACAGTGTCAATGGTTTTGAAATAGATGCTGGCAGTGTTGATGAAGAAGACCTGCAAACCTTGCGCGAGATTGCCCGTTTGATCAATGGTCCGGCCCTGCTTGAGGAGGCAGACGAGCTAGCGAGGGACAACCACCCAGCCATAACGACCAGAGGCAAACCATCACCGTCCCCTTTCGGTGAGGGATCGATAAAAAATCACTCATATAGTTCTTTGATTGAGAGCGGCTCTGATTGTGAGGGTTTACGCACGTCTGATGATAGGACGAGGGAATCAGAGCCAGAGATTTCCGCCCAAAATGGAGCTGCAAAACAGGTTCCAGGAAGAGGAGAGCGCAATTATTTTCTTGAAAGTTTGCCAGTGGCACTGGCCATTGCCATGGGCGGACGCCTGATGCGGGCTAATGAGACGTTCTTATATGCGTTTGGCTTTGCTTCAGAAAGTGAATTGCAACGGGCAGGCGGGTTAGCCGTTCTTTTTCCGCAAAGCGACAATGGGGTGCTACGGGCTGTGGATCGCCAAAATGGAAGGGCATCGCGGGAACGCTCCCTCAACCGCTCAGGACAAGTAACGACAAAATCCGTTTCACGTTCCGGGCGCGAGCGCACAATCCCCATTGCCTTTCGTAATGTCTCAACTGGCCAGGATAGTGTGCAGATTCTCATTTTGCACGAAGATGCTCTGAAACAAGAAGAATTGGGGCAGGAAAAACGGGAACGAAAAGAGGCGGGGGATGATGAAAATGAACCGGCCAGATCGTCAAATCCGGGACAAGAGCTTGCAGAACGCACTTTGGGGCAGGACAGCATTGATTTTCTGGCCAATGTCAGCCACGAAGTCAGAACCCCGCTCAATTCTATTATCGGTTTTTCTGAACTCATGAAGGATGAGCGTTTTGGCGCTGTGGATGCCAATAAATTTCGCGACTATGCCAGTGATATTCATAGCAGCGCCATGCATGCCCTCAGCCTGATCAATGATTTGCTCGATATTACCAAGATCATTGCTGGAAAATCTGATCTTGAGTTTGAAAAGGTATCGATCAACAAGTTGATCAGGCAGATCGTCAGCGCCATGCGTATCCAGGCTAGTGATCGTGATATTCGCCTTGAGACAAGTTTGCAAGCCGGTTTGCCTGCGCTATTGGCAGACCCGCGCAGCCTCAACCAGATTTTTCTTAACCTGTTGTCAAATGCCATCAAATTCACCGAAAAAGGTGGGCAGGTACTTGTTAGCTCACAGTTTTTGGAAGAGACTGGTATATTGTTGTCTGTTATTGATACTGGTATCGGTATGACCGCAGAACAGTTGGTAAAAGCCCTTGAACCCTTTGAGCAGATCGAACCCGTGCCCCCCGCAAAAGGTCATGAACTCCCGTCCACGCAAAAGGGCACAGGGCTTGGGTTGCCGCTGACCAAAGCGCTTGTCAAAAGCAATCAGGCGAGTTTTTCAATTCAGAGCACGTCGGGAGTGGGCACCCGTATTGAAATTTATTTCCCCCCCGAAAGGCTGATCAGGAAGGAAGCCCCACGTCAATTGTGAAATTTCGATTTTCGACTATGTCATATCGTCGCGACAAGGGGCGAGAGAAAGCCATTTTATTTGACGAACACAGGTCAATAAACCGGTTGGGCCGGGACAAGATTTTGCTGCATCTGAATGTGTTTTGGGGCTCTGCCAAGCCTTTTTTAAAAGTAGAAGTCAAAGACTGAGAACAGTAGGGATGGTTGGACTAATAGACCAGAAATGCCCAATGAAAGGGTGAATTCGTGAAAGTTATAGGGGTTTCTGTCATTCTTTTGAGGAGGATGAATTTGGCCTTGAGTGAAGAAAAGTGCGCTTGTTATATGATTTGTCGCACGGACGTGCAAAGGCCAATGAGACCTCTGGTTTTTTGCTTGAATTAAAGTTATGAGTTTCCGTTCACTAATTTGTGACTCTTCCCTTTTTCACCCTGAACGCGGTTGATTTTGCGCTATGATGTCGATATTGAAAATGCAACTAACGGGCTTTTAAATGCACGCCTTGAGTGAGTAATATCTAGTGGAGATCAGCAAAATGTTTGCACGCTTCTTTCTGTCGACCCTTATTGTGGGCTTGTTTGCGAGTTTTTCGGTTATTGGGCCCGCATCGGCTAAAAAAACCAAGACCTATTCTGTTTCCAAAAAAGCCCAGAAGAAATATCTGAGAAAACGGGCAAAACTTCGCCGCAACAAAGCACGTCGAGCTAAAAAACGCAGCTTTGCCAATAGGAAGCGCAAAATAAGCTATCCCATATATTCGGCGAAGAAAAAGAAAGTCACCAGGGTATCTCTGGGGCTTGCCAGTATTAAAAATTCACGTCATGCTCGGTTGACAAGTCGGGGGCGCATGAGTGTTGCCAAGGATACACGCAAGCAGACCGTGCGTAATTTTGGCAAGCGCGTCAGCTATAAATATCGTCCCGGTACGGTGGTCATCAGCAATTATACGCGTCGTCTCTATTATGTGGTGCGTCGTGGCAAGGTTATTAGCTACCCCATCGCTACGCCACGCCCCAATGAGGTGTGGTCCGGCAGTACCAAAATCAGCGAGAAAAAGTTCAACCCCGACTGGTATCCGACCCCGGCCATGCGTGAGAAAAACCCCAACCTGCCTGAAAAAGTTGTTGGTGGCAGCAAATATAATCCATTCGGCAAGCGTGCCCTTTATCTGGGCAAGTCACTTTACCGTATTCATGGCACCAACCGCCCTGGCTCTATTGGGCGCTCGGCATCAGGTGGCTGTTATCGTATGCATAATAATGATATCCGCAAATTGTGGCGCAAGGTCAAGATTGGCACGCCGGTCGTCGTTTTGACCAAGAGAAAAATCTAGTTTGAGAGCCTGGAAATTTGTTAGGAATCTTAACAAAAGCAAAAACGGCAGGTGGTATTTCAACTGCCTGCCGTTTTTGTTTGTAAGCGAAATTGATGGCTTGCCTTTCGAGAAGAGAGGCGCTATACGCTCCTATATGCAAATCAACTCCTTTGATAATCAATGACAAAGGGTAACTATTTTGCAGGATTTTAGTGGTTTAAACCTCCTGAAATCACATGCGCGCTGGTAGCTCAGTTGGATAGAGCACTTGGCTACGAACTAAGGGGTCGGGGGTTCGAATCCTCCCCAGCGCGCCATTTGACAATTTTGTGTAATATTCTCTAAAAACTTAAATGGAACAGATAGTTGCGAGGTTCGAAGTCCTTTG
>Ga0114931_10008224_pt1 | contig 12655 bp, 15 predicted proteins | sample 2SBtaG_FD_89579 | JGI IMG/M metagenome (GOLD analysis project Ga0114931, IMG submission 89579) | Deep subsurface microbial communities from Kolumbo volcano to uncover new lineages of life (NeLLi) - 2SBTROV14_V59a metaG | ecosystem: Environmental > Aquatic > Marine > Volcanic | place: Kolumbo...
GCTCTCGCCGGCGTCCCCCACCCAGGATTCTTTGTCTTGTGTGCCGTTGCCGACCCACAAACCCCCACCCGGCCACCCCAGGGGGACCCTGTGGGTGGCCGGGTGGGGGCGCGGGATGGCAAAAGCCAGCCCAACAAAAAAGAGCCTCCCCTACCGTATGCCGATGAATTTATGGCTTTGCAGGCCGAGGCGCCAGTCCGGGTGCTGCCGGCAATAGGCGACTGCCGCCCGGGTGTTTTCCCGTATCGCCGGGCCGTCCATCGGCTGGAGGAAGAAGTGGCGGAAGTCGAGGTCGCGGAATAGCGCCGGGTCAAGCCCTTCCTGCGGGTAGACCAGCTTCAGCTCGTCGCCCGATTTCTGGACCAGCGGCGCCCCCTGCTTGGGGCTGATGCAAATCCAGTCGAGGCCCGGCGGGGCGCGCAGGGTGCCGTTGCTCTCGATAGCGACCTCGAAGCCCTGTGCCTTGAGGGCGGCAATCAGCCGCTCGTCCAGTTGCAGCAGCGGCTCGCCGCCGGTGCAGACGATGAAGGGGCGGGCCGCGCCGGCGGGCCATAAGCTGCGGGCGGCAATGGCCAGCCCTTCCGGGGTATCGAACAGGCCGCCGCCAGGGCCGTCGGTGCCGACGAAATCGGTATCGCAAAAGCGGCAGGTTGCGGTTGCCCGGTCGGCCTCCCGTCCGCTCCACAGATTGCAGCCGGCGAAGCGGCAGAAGACAGCGGCGCGGCCCGAATTCGCGCCTTCCCCCTGCAGGGTTAAGAACAGCTCCTTGAGGCTATAGCTCATGAGCCAGGCCGGTAAGCCACCGGGTCCGCCACCCCGGCCTGGCGAAAGCCTTGCAGCCGAAGCTGGCAGGAATCGCAGGTGGCGCAGGCGCGGCCATCCGGGTCGGGGTCGTAACAGCTTGTGGTCAGGCCGTAATCGACGCCAAGGGCAAGGCCGGTGCGGATGATTTCCGCCTTGCTCATATCGATCAGCGGGGCGTGAATGCGGACTGCCTCTTCGTCCGACACCCCGGTCCTTGTCGCCAGCTGCGCCATATTTTCAAAGGCCGCGATAAAGGCCGGGCGGCAATCGGGATAGCCGCTGTAATCGAGGGCATTGACCCCGATGAAAATATCCGCCGCCCCCAGAACCTCGGCCCAGGCGAGGGCGAAAGAAAGGAAGATGGTGTTGCGGGCGGGCACATAGGTTATCGGAATTTCACCCCCCCCTTCGGTGGTCAGGTCGCGGCCCTTGGGAACCGCGATATCGGCGGTCAGGGCGGAACCGCCGAAGGCGCGCAAGTCGATATCGAGCACCCGGTGGCCGACCGCGCCAAGGGCCGCGGCCAGCCGCCCGGCGGCCTCGACTTCATGGACATGGCGCTGGCCATAACGAAAGGACAGGGCATAAGGCGCATAGCCCCGCTGCCCCGCCATGGCCAGAACGGTCGCCGAATCGAGGCCGCTACTGAGCAGCACCACCGCTTTCTTCTGTGTCGTCATGGCGCCGGGTTTAGTCGATTGTTCGGCCCCCATCAAGAAGCATCGCTTGCCGGCCCGGGCCCGGAACGGGTAGAACCGTCGGCAAGAGGATGGAGCAGCCTGATGAACATTTCAGCGAATGCCGATCAAATCGAATTCTGGAACGGCCCGGCGGGCGATAAATGGGTCGCGAACCAGGCCCGTATCGACCGTCAGATCGGCCCTTTCGGCGCGATTGCGATTGCCGTCCTGGGGCCCGGGGCGGGCGAGCGGGTACTGGAAATCGGCTGTGGCTGTGGCACTGCCAGCCTGCAAATCGCCACCGCCGTGGCCCCTGGGGGAACGGTGACAGGGCTTGATATATCGGCCCCGATGCTCGCCCGGGCGCGGGCGGTGGCCGCCGAAAAAGGGATCGATAACGTCGAATTCATCCACGGCGACGCGGCGGCCTATGACTTTGAGGCGGCGGCGTATGATGCCGTTTTTTCCCGCTTCGGGGTGATGTTTTTTGCCGACCCGGCGGCTGCCTTCAGGCATATTCGCGGCGCCCTCAAGGCGGGCGGGCGGCTAGCCTTCGTCTGCTGGCAGGGCTTGCCCGATAACCCGTGGGCGGCGCTGCCGATGGCCGCTGTCGGTCGTTTTATCGAGCTCCCGCCAGCCCCGCCGCCCGGCACCCCCGGGCCCTTTGCCTTTGGCGACCGGGAGCGGCTGGCAAATATTCTCGGCAAGGCGGGCTTTACCGGGGTGGCCATTGAAGATATACGCCGCGACGTGGTTTTGGGTGACGATCTGGCTGAGGCGGTCGCTTACGCCACCGAACTGGGGCCGGCCTCGCGCCTGCTGGCCGATGCCGACGAGCCGACCAAGGAAGCGGTGCGGGTGGCGCTGGGGAAAGAACTTGGCCCGGCGACCGGGGGCGAGGCGGTTACCCTGCCGGCGGCGGTGTGGCTGGTGACGGCGCGTAACAGGATAGCACCGGGTGTGAGTGTGAAATGAATATTTTCGATCATGTCAGACAGCGCATCGAAGCCGCCTGTCGGGTCTTGCAGGCCGAAGGCGTCCTGCCGGCGGATTTGCCGCTGGCCCGGCTGACGGTCGAGGCGCCGCGCGATTCGTCGCATGGCGACGTGGCGACCAATGTGGCCATGGTGCTGGGTAAAATAGCCGGCATGGCGCCCCGTGCCCTGGCCGAATTGCTGGCCGGGCGGTTGCAGACATCGGAATCGATTGCGGCGGTCGAAGTGGCCGGCCCCGGTTTTATCAATATTCGCCTGTCGGGGCGTTTCTGGACCGATGAACTGGCGACGATTTTAAAGACCGGAAGGGCCTATGGCGACAGCACCCTTGGTGGCGGCCACAAGGTCAATGTCGAATATGTGTCGACCAACCCGACCGGGCCGCTGCATATCGGTCATTGCCGGGGGGCGGTTTACGGCGATGCCCTGGCTGCCCTGCTCAGCAAGGCCGGATTCGATGTGACAAAGGAATATTATGTCAACGACGCCGGCGCCCAGATCGATACCCTGGCCCGTTCGACCTATCTCCGTTACCGCGAGGCACTGGGCGAGGATATCGGCGATATCCCCGAAGGGTTCTATCCCGGTGACTATCTGAAGCCGGTCGGGGCGGCGATTGCCGAAGCGGACGGCAAGCGCTGGCTGGGCCGTCCCGAGGCCGAATGGCTGGAAACTTTCCGCCTAAGATCGACGGCGGCGATGATGGACCTGATCAGGGCCGATCTGGCGGCGCTGGGAATCGAGCAGGAGGTCTTTACCTCGGAGCTTGACCTGCAACGCGCCGGCAAGGTTGACGAAGCAATCGGGTTTATGGACCGGCAGGGCCTTCTTTACGAAGGGGTGCTGGAGCCGCCGCGCGGCAAACGCCCCGACGATTGGGAGGCCCGCCCGCAAACCCTGTTCCGGTCTACCGAATTTGGCGACGATGTCGATCGGGCGATCCGCAAGGCGGACGGAAGCTGGACCTATTTCGCTTCCGACATCGCCTATCATTACGACAAGTTCGAGCGCGGCTTTGCCGAGCAAATTCTGGTGGTGGGGGCCGATCATGGTGGCTATGTGCTGCGCCTCAAAGCGGTGGTCAAGGCGCTGACGGGGGGGCAGGGATCGCTCGACATCAAGATCTGCCGGCTGGTTCGCCTGTCGCGCGCCGGGACCCCGGTCAAGATGTCGAAACGGGCCGGTACCATGGTTAGCCTGGGCGATCTGGTGGCCGAAGTGGGCAAGGATGTGGTGCGCTTCATCATGTTGACCCGCAGGAACGATGCGCCGCTCGATTTCGATTTCGTCAAGGTGACCGAGCAGTCCCGCGACAACCCGGTTTTTTATGTTCAATACGCCCATGCCCGCTGTCATTCGGTGCTGCGCCATGCCGCCGCTGAATTTCCCGATCTGGCCGTCGATGCCGCGTCTCTTGCCGGGGCGCCGCTGGAACGACTCGACGGGGCACCGGAGGTCGCCCTGATTCGCAAGCTGGCGGAATGGCCCCGGCTGGTCGAGGCGGCGGCCAGCGCCCATGAACCACACCGCGTCGCCTTTTATCTTTACGATCTGGCGGCGGCCTTCCATGCCTTCTGGAACCGGGGCAATGAAGACCCCGCCTTGCGCTTTATCGTCGCCGGCGACCGTACAACCACGTCTTGCCGCTTGGCGCTGGTGCAAGGTGTTGCTACGGTGGTGGCGGCGGGACTGGATATTATGGGTGTCGAGCCGGTCGAGGAGATGCACTGATGAGCGATGACGATCTGGAAATGGACGATGGCCTGGAAGAAAGGGTCAAGCCGCTGTTCAAGCCGTGGATGATCGCGGCGGCGTTGATCAGCGTTGCCCTGTTTGCCGGCATCGTCTGGTTTGCCTACCGCAGCCCGGCGATCACCGAAGGCCCGGCCCCGGTAATCAAGGCCGATTCGGGCAAGGCCCGGGTTAAGCCGAAAGAGGAAGGCGGCCTCAAGGTCGCCGACCGCGACAAGCTGGTGCTGCAAAGCGAGAAGCCGGCAGAGCCGCCGGCCGGTGGCCTGCGCCCGGCCGATGAAAAACCGCTGGAGGCGGTGCCCGAGGCCGCCGCTCCGGCGGCCCCGCCGCCCGCCGCCGTGGAGCCTCCGCCACCGCTGCCGGGCTTGTCGAAAGCGCCACAGGTGGCGCCGGAGGGCGACCAGTTTCTGGTCCAGCTTGGCGCCTACCGGTCGGAGGAGGGGGCCCGGGCCGGCTGGGATACTGTGGCCATCCGCCATGGCGATCTGCTGGGCGGCTTCGATTCGGACATTCAGCGGGCCGATCTGGGGGCACGCGGCGTCTTCTACCGCTTGCGCGCCGGCCCCCTGTTCAGCCGCGAAGAGGGGGACCGTCTGTGCCAGCAGCTTAAGGCTCGCGGAGTGGGCTGCCTGGTCCTCAAGCGTTAAGGCGCATGATTCGTAACCCGGTCGCCGGGCGTCCGCCATGCGACCGCTGATCCTTGGCTGCGCGGGGCTTCGCCTGACGGCAGAGGAGGCTGGCTTTTTTGCCCGCGCCGGGCCCCTCGGCTTTATCCTCTTTGCCCGCAACTGCGACAATCCGGACCAGGTGGCGGGGCTGGCGGCTGATCTGCGCCAGGCTGTCGGGCGGCCCGCCGCGCCGCTGCTGATCGATCAGGAAGGGGGCCGTGTCGTCCGGCTTGGCCCGCCGCACTGGCGCCAGCCGCCGGCGGCGGCGGTCTTCGGTCGGCTGGCGGCGACAGACCGCCAAGGCGCCCGGCGGGCCGCCTGGATCAACGGGCGGCTGATCGCGGCCGATTTGTCGCCTCTTGGCATCACCGTCGATTGCGCGCCGCTGATCGATCTGTCGCTGCCGGGGGCCCATGATATTATCGGCGACCGGGCGTTTGGGGGTGACCCCGGGCTGGTCGCCGAACTGGGGCGGGCCCTGGCCGACGGGCTGATCGCCGGCGGGCTGCTGCCGGTGATCAAGCATATTCCCGGCCATGGCCGGGCGCCGGCCGACAGCCATTGTGATCTGCCCCGGGTCGAGGCCGGGCGGGCCACCCTGTCGGAAACCGATTTCGCCCCCTTCCGGGCCCTGGCCGACCTGCCCCTGGCGATGACCGCCCATGTTGTCTATACGCAGATCGATGCGGGGCGACCGGCGACCATATCGGCCCGGGTCATTGGCGATGTCATTCGCCGCCAGATTGGCTTCGCCGGGCTGCTGATGTCGGACGATATCGGCATGAAGGCCCTGTCGGGGACGATGGCGGCGCGGACCAGAGAGTGCCTTGACGCCGGCTGCGATATTGTCCTTCATTGCAGCGGCGATATGGCGGAGATGACGGCCATCGCCGATGCGGCGGCGCCCTTGCCGGCGCCCGGGGCCGAGCGGCTGACGGCGGCCTTCATGCCGCCGCTGGCCGGGGGGCTCGACAAGGCGGCTCTGGAAAGCGAACTCGCCGCACTTCTCAAACAACTGGAATAGGATATGGAATCCGTCATCACCACCATTACCACCTGGGCCCTGCCGCTGATTTTCGCCATTACCCTGCACGAGGCGGCGCATGGTTTCGTTGCCTGGAAACTGGGCGATGACACGGCCTATATGCTGGGCCGGGTCAGCTTCAATCCGATTCGCCACATCGATCCCCTCGGCACCCTGTTGCTGCCGGCGGTGCTGATTTTCAGCGGGGCGCCGTTTTTGTTCGGTTATGCCAGGCCGGTGCCGGTCAATTTCGCCCGCCTGCGGCACCCCCGGCGCGATATGGTGTGGGTCGCCGCCGCCGGACCGCTGACCAATCTGGCTTTGGCCGTTGTCTCGGCACTGGGTTTTTACACCCTTGCGGTGATGCCGGATGCGCTGGTCGGCTGGCTGGTGCTGAACCTTCAGAATGCACTGCTGATCAACATCGTGCTGGCGGTCTTTAATATGCTGCCGCTGCCACCGCTCGATGGCGGGCGGGTGGCGGTCGGCCTGTTACCGCGCCGGATGGCGATGCGGTTGGCCTCGGTCGAACGTTACGGGATGTTTATTTTGCTGGCCGTTTTGTTTTTGCCGGGCCTGTTCGGTGCCCGCTTCAACATTCTGGCCACGGTCATAGGCCCGCCGGTTAATTTCCTTTATAATGGCATCCTTAATCTGGTGGGGTTGCAATAGGAAGAATGGAAGCAGCCGGCGGCGCGGGCGAAAATGACATGGTGCGGCTGATGCAGCCGCCGGCGGCGGACGATGGGCGCCAGCTTGTCCTTGACCTTGAAGGCTATGAGGGTCCGCTCGACATGCTGCTCGACCTGGCCCGCAGCCAGAAGGTCGACTTGCGCCATATCTCGATATTGGCGCTGGCCGAGCAATATCTTGTCTTTGTTTCCGAGGCCCGCCGGGTGCGGCTTGAACTGGCCGCCGACTATCTGGTTATGGCCGCCTGGCTGGCTTATCTGAAGTCGCGGCTGCTGTTGCCCGATGTCGCCGATGGCGACGAGCCAAGCGGCGAGGAACTGGCCGCCCGCCTGGCCTTTCAGCTGCGCCGGCTGGAGGCGATGCGCGAGGTGGCGGCGCAGTTGATGTCGGGCTACCGTCTGGGCCGCGATGTTTTTGCCCGGGGGGCGCCGGAAGGGGTGGTGGTTACCCGCCATTCGCTGTTCGATGCCAGCCTGTTCGAGCTATTGCAGGGCTATGCGGGTCTCAGGGCGCGGGCCGATGTCGGCCTGATGCAGATTGAACGACCGCCGGTTTATCCCATAGAAGAGGCCCTTGCCCGTCTCAGAAGCCTGATTGGCAAGACCGCTGACTGGACCCGGCTGGAGGCTTTTTTCCCGCCCGCGACAGCGGCTGCCGGCAGCCCCCGCTCGGTGATCGCCAGCACCTTCGCCGCGACCCTTGAAGCAACCCGCGTCGGCGATATGGAAATTCGCCAGCTTTCGACCTTTGGCACCATATTCCTGCGCCGCGGAAAAACACCGGAGACCGGCTGATGGATCGCCACGGGGAACAGTTGCGGATGGTCGAGGCATTGCTGTTCGCCAGTGCCGAGCCGGTCTCGGAAGCCGATCTGGCGGCCCGCCTGCCCGACGATGCGGATGTCGGCGGGCTGGTCGCCGAACTGGTCGATCATTACAAGGACCGCGGGGTTACCCTTAACCGGGTGGCCGGCAAATGGATGATGCGCACCGCCCCCGATCTTTCCTTCCTGTTGCGGCGCGATATCGAGGAACGCCGCCGGCTGTCGCGGGCGGCCACCGAAACCCTGGCCATTATCGCCTATCACCAGCCAGTGACGCGGGCCGAGATCGAGGAAATTCGCGGTGTCGGTCTTAGCCGCGGCACCCTGGACGTGCTGATGGAAAGCGAATGGATCAGGCCGACCGGGCGCCGCCAGACACCGGGAAGGCCGGTGACTTACGGGACGACGGACGAATTCCTCAGCCATTTCGGTCTCGATGACGTTGCTTCGCTGCCGGGGCTCGACGAATTGAAGGCGACCGGGCTGCTCGATCGTGACGTCCCGCCCGGCTTTTTCGCCGATACGGATAAGCCCGATGGTGAAGCGGGGGTCGATGAATTGCCGCTGGCGGCACCCGATGAGGGATAATGTCGGCGCTGGGCTGCCGGCTCCATTGCGGGGGGCAGGGCTTTCTGACATGATGCCGCCGAATTCACATCCGTATTCAGAAAGGGAGATGCCACAATGGGCATAAGTTTCTGGCAGGTGCTTATTGTCGTGGCGCTTGTCGTCGTGCTGTTCGGGCGGAACAAGATATCCGACCTGATGGGCGATGTCGCCAAGGGCATCAAAAGCTTCAAGAAGGGGCTGGCCGACGATGACGAGGCGACCCCGGAAATCCCCCGAAAGGACGACGAGCCGGCGTCGAAGACGTCGCCCAGGGAGTAAGCCGACGGTGATAATCCGACGGCATCCCGTTTTTCAGCCCAGGGCAGGCCGATGATCGATATCGGCTGGACCGAAATGCTGACCATTGCCGTCCTGACGGTCATTGTCGTCGGGCCGCGCGATCTTCCCAAGGTGATGCGCGGGCTGGCCCGGATTATGGCCAAAATGCGCGGGCTGGCGCGGGAATTTCAGTCCGGTATGGACGAATTGGCGCGGGAAGCCGAATTCGACGAAATCAGGAAGAATGTCGACGCCGTAAGCAAGCCGAACCTGGCCGCGACCGCCCAAAAATTTGTCGACCCCGACAATGAATACAGCATCGCCGGCGGGGTGCTCGATGCACCGCCGCCGGTCGAAAGCGATGGTCAGGGCGATCTCCCCAGGGCGGCGGAAGAATCAGGCGCGAAGCCACCGCCGGATTCAGGGGACTGAGCGGTGAGCGAGAAGGAAATCGACGACAGCAAGGCGCCCTTGCTGGTCCATCTGCTGGAATTGCGCCGGCGGCTGGTCTATTCGTTGCTGGCGCTGAGTATCGGCTTTGTCGTCGCCTATTATTTTTCCACCGAAATCTATAATTTTCTGGTTCACCCGCTGGCCAGGGTGATGGAAGGGCAGCCCAACCGGCGGCTGATCTATACCGGGTTGCACGAGGCTTTTTTCACCTATGTGAAGGTCTCGTTTTTTGTCGCCGCCATGGTGACATTCCCGATCATTGCCGGTCAGATATGGGCCTTTGTTGCCCCCGGGCTTTACAAGCACGAAAAACGCGCCTTTCTGCCCTTTCTGCTGGCCACGCCGGTGCTCTTCGGGCTTGGCGCGGCGCTCGTCTATTACCTGATATTCCCGCTCGCCTGGAAGTTTTTCCTGAGCTTCGAAAGCCCTGGCGGGCCGGGCACCCTGCCGATCCATCTGGAAGCCAAGGTCAACGAATATCTGTCGCTGGTGATGAAGCTTATCTTTGCTTTCGGCCTCTCTTTCCAGTTGCCGGTATTGCTCACCCTGATGGCCCGGGCGGGGCTTGTCACCTCACAGACCCTGCGGGAAAAAAGGCGCTATGCGATTGTCATCACCTTTGCTGTCGCGGCGGTATTGACGCCCCCCGACCTGATCAGCCAGATCGGTCTCGGGGTGCCTATACTGGTTCTTTACGAACTGTCGATTCTGGCGATCCGGCTGGTCGAGAAAAAACGCGACAACAAGGATCGGGACGAATAGCGCCGGCGGCTGGACGCGGCGGTCGTCAGGTGTATATAAACGCGGAAACCTTGGGCCTGTATAAGCTGTCGCCGGTGGGGGATCGATGTTCGACATTAAGTGGATAAGGGACAACGCATCGGCCTTCGATGCCGGTCTGGGGCGGCGCGGCATGGGCCCCCGGTCGCCGGCCCTGCTGGCCCTCGATGCCCGCCGCCGGCAGGCCCAGACGACTTTTCAGGAGGCCCAGAGCGCCCGCAACGCGGCATCGCGCGAGATTGGCCAAATCAAGGCCCTGGGTGGTGACGCGACGGCGCAAATCGAGGCGGTCTCCGCCCTGAAGGTAACCGCCCGCACCGCCGAGGAAGCGGCGCGTACCGCCCAGGCCGAACTGGATGCGCGGCTTGCCGAACTGCCCAATCTGCCGGCCACCGATGTCCCCGACGGGGCCGATGAAAGCGCCAATGTCACAGTGCGCCAGGTCGGCGAGCCGCCGATATTCGGCTTCACACCACGCCAGCATTTTGAGCTCGGGGAAGCCCTCGGGATGATGGATTTCGCTGCCGCGGCGCGCCTTTCGGGGGCCCGCTTCGTGGTCCTGTCGGGGGCGCTGGCGCGGCTTGAGCGGGCGCTTGCCGCCTTTATGATCGATATTCACACGACTGAATTCGGCTACCGGGAATTCGCCATGCCGGTACTGGTTCGCGATTCCGCCCTGTTCGGCACCGGCCAGTTGCAGAAATTTCGCGAGGATCTGTTCCGCACCGACAACGATTACTGGCTGATTCCCACCACCGAGGTACCGCTGACCAATCTGGTTGGCGACAGCATTCTCGATGACGACAGCCTGCCGCGCCGCTATTGCGGGCTGAGCCTGTGTTTTCGGGCCGAGGCCGGGGCCGCCGGCAAGGATACCCGGGGAATGATCCGCCAGCACCAGTTCCAGAAGGTGGAAATGGTCAGCATTACCCGGCCCGAAGAATCGGCAGCCGAACTCGAACGGATGACGGCGGCGGCGGAAGAGGTTCTGAAACGGCTGGATCTGGCCTACCGTGTGGTTCTGTTAAGTACCGGCGACATGGGCTTTGCGGCCAGCAAGACCTACGATCTGGAAGTCTGGCTGCCGGGCCAGGAGTGTTACCGTGAAATTTCGAGCTGCTCGCTGTGCGGCGATTTTCAGGCCCGCCGGCTTGAGGCCCGCTACCGGCCCCGGGCGGGCGGCAAGGGGACCCGTTATGTCCATACCCTGAATGGCTCGGGTCTGGCGGTCGGGCGCTGCCTGGTCGCGGTGCTGGAAAATGGCCAGCGGGCCGATGGGGCGATTGCCATCCCGCCGGCCCTGCAGCCCTATATGGGCGGCCTCGATGTGATTGCGCCCGATGTCTGAGCCAGCGCGAAGGCTGTTGCCGGGCAAGCCGCGCATCCTGATTACCAACGATGACGGCATTCATGCACCGGGCCTCAAGACGCTTGAGAAAATCGCCCGCCGGCTGGCCCGCGATGTCTGGGTGGTGGCCCCGGAGGGGGAACAGAGCGGGGCTTCCCATTCGCTGACCCTGACCGAGCCCCTGAGAATCAGAAAAATTTCCGCCAGGCGCTTCGCCGTCCGTGGCACCCCGACCGACTGCGTGATGCTGGCGATCAATCATATCATTCGCGGGCGCAAGCCAACGCTGGTCCTGTCGGGGGTCAACCGGGGGGCCAATCTGGGCGAGGACGTAACCTATTCGGGGACCATCGCCGGGGCCATGGAAGGGGCCATGCTGGGGGTGCCGTCGGTGGCCCTCAGCCAGGTTTACGATTATCGCCGGCGGACCGTGAAATGGGCGACGGCGGAACAGCACGGTGCCCCGCTTATTGCCCGGATGCTGGAAATAGGCTGGCCGGAAGATGTTTTTATAAACATAAATTTTCCGGATGTTCTTCATTCATCGGTTGAAGGTGTGAGGGTTACCCGTCAGGGACGCCGCGACGTCGCCGACCTGCTGGTCGACGAACGCTTCGATGCCCGTGGCCAGCCTTATTACTGGTTCGGTTTCCGGCGCAAGCTGGGCGACCCGGGCAATACCACCGATCTGGCGGCGATCAGGGACGGTTATATTTCCGTAACCCCGCTGCATCTCGATTTGACCCACGGTCCGACCCTGGCCGACCTTGGCGCCGCCTTCGCCGGGGAAGGCTGATATGGCAGACAAGACCGACCCGGAGAGCAGCGATGCCGGCAAAATCCGCCTGATCATGAAGCTGCGCCAGGCCAACCTGAAAGAGCCCCGGGTGCTGGCGGCGATGGAGGCGGTGCCGCGTGAAGTCTTTGTCCCCGTTGCCTTCGCCGACCGGGCCTATGACAATACGGCGCTGCCTTTGGCCTGCGGGCAGACCATCAGCCAGCCGGAAGTCGTCGCCTTCATGACCGAAGCGCTGAATGCCGGTGAACGGATGAAGATTCTGGAGATCGGCACCGGCTCGGGCTACCAGACGGCGATTCTGTCCCGCCTTTGCCGGCGGGTCTATTCCATCGAGCGCTATCGCTCGCTGCTGGGCGAGGCGGAAGCCCGGTTTGCCCGGCTGGGCATTACCAACATTACCACCCGCCATGGCGACGGCAGTCGCGGCTGGCCCGAACAGGCGCCGTTCGAGCGCATCATCGTCACCGCTGCCGCCCCGGATGTTCCGCCGCTGCTGCTCGACCAGTTGGCCGAGGGCGGCGAAATGGTGCTGCCGCTGGGCGAGGTTGGCGAATGCCAGCAGATCGTCCGGGTCCGGCGGACACTCGAGGGGGCCGAAACCGAAGACCTGATGGCGGTCCGCTTTGTCCCCCTGATGGAAGGGTTGCCGCGGGAGTCCTGATTCCTGTCGGGGGCAATATTGAACCATTGGCCGGCGCCCGCTAGGATTGCTCATGACCGATCGCCACCACAGTTCCGGTCGGCGGCCTGTTCTGGCCCCCTTGCTGGCCTCGCTTCTTATCCTGGCGCTGCCGGGATGCGCGGTCGTGGGGCCGGACGGGCGGCCCGTTATCGCCCGCAATACGCCACGCCCCCTGCCGCTGCCACGCCCAAGGCCGCAGCGGCCAACGGCGGACAACGGATTCCGCCTGACCGTGGCGGCGGGCGATACGGTTTATGCGCTGGCCC
>Ga0114931_10008225_pt1 | contig 12655 bp, 13 predicted proteins | sample 2SBtaG_FD_89579 | JGI IMG/M metagenome (GOLD analysis project Ga0114931, IMG submission 89579) | Deep subsurface microbial communities from Kolumbo volcano to uncover new lineages of life (NeLLi) - 2SBTROV14_V59a metaG | ecosystem: Environmental > Aquatic > Marine > Volcanic | place: Kolumbo...
CCGTTTTTGAGAAGGAGTTTAAGGACATTTAGGCGGCCATTTTCTGCAGCCCAACACAGAGCTAAATCATCACAAGCATGAATATCAGCTCCCTGTCTAATGGCCTCTTTAATAACAGACAACTGACCAAATCGAGCGAATTTAATTAATATTTTGTTTAGCTTAGTTTGAGTCATGGTTTGTTATTTTCATATATTTTATTTAATAGTCTTGTTCTTAATTCTTTATCTTCTTCAATGGCATTCATAAAATCTTGTTTGCTAGTATAGTTTTGACCGTCTACAATATAAGTGCGATTATTAGGCCGTTCAACTAGTTTTAGATTTTTAGCTAATTCTAAAATCTCTTCTTCTGTGCCTACCAATCCCTGAGAATAATTAAGCGTAAACTGTCCGGTTCTACCCGCCACACCAACAGAAGATTCTGTCATTTTAACAAAAATTTTATGTCCTAATATTTCTTTTTTACCTTTAAAATCTTTAACTTCATTATCTTCAATTTTAGAGGCCGAAGCTCCATTCCGCTTAACCTCAATGAAATATTCAAAAAAATGCTTTTGTGCCCATCCGCCTGCCATTTTTTCTTTAGGACCGTACATACCGGAATCTAAATTGCCCCTTACGTGTGCGGTACAAATAAGAGCTATATTGTGACGCCTAATAGTTGGTAAAATCATTTTAAGCCCCTCTTGAATAGTCAGAGCATGATCGCCAATTTGTCTATTTTTAATAGATTCTTTTCCGCTTTCCCGGACGCCCTGTACACCCTGTAAACTATCAATTATTATTAATTTTAAGGGCATACCCTCTTCGATCATGGGTAAGATTTCGTTTTTAATTCTATCAAAGATATATTCGGGTTCATTCACATCAAAGGCTTGATATCGTTCCGGATCAATCTTCCAATAATCCTCCATCTGTCCCGCTTCACGCATTTCTGTATTAAATTTAACGGCAATTGCCTTCGGGTCTTGCTGATGAAGAGCGCCGGTAAATAAGTTCGCCACTAATGATTTGCCCGATTTAGGCGGCCCAAATAGGATAGCCCCATAACCAAAGGGCAAGCCAGAACCCTTACCGAAAATCCAATTAAGAGAAGGGGAGGGGGATTGTAATATATTTTTAGAATCAAAAGGATCGTAGTCTCTATCAACCGCACCTTCCATTCTATTTAACGTCTTCATCCATTTTGTGCTCATATAGCGTCCATTTTTGCCCTACGATAATAAATCTTATTTTCATTTACTAGCATAACACTTGTTGTCTCATATGAAAAGGGTTTATTTGTTATAGGGTGAGTATCGTATTGCATTTTTTTTGTAGTAATTTCTCTATATTTAGGTTTTGTATTGTATAAACCCTGTTTTTGCATTTCTTTTCTTATTTTTCTGGCTTTTTTGTTATTCATTTTGGTCCCTTCTGATATTAAACTACTGATTAAGATAACCGAGCACATTTGAATAACTATTTTCTGCAGCCAAACGCAGAGCAAAATCATCCCTAAAATGAATATCAGCCCCCTGTCTAATGGCCTCTTTGACAACAGATAACTGACCAAATTGAGAGAATTTAAGTAGTATATTATTTAGCTCAATTGGAGTCATAGTTTTTAATAATCTGTTAATAAAATACCATTTAAATGATCAAGTTCGTGTTGAAAAATGACTGAATCTATATTGGACAATGTACATTCTTTTTTTTCACTTGTCAATGACAAATAAGAAACTTTTATTTTTTTATTTCTTGCCTTAATATCTTTATATATATTTGGAAGAGATAAACATCCTTCCCTAAAAGAAAAAGTTTTCTTACTTTTTGATGAGATTTCGGGGTTGATTAGGACATCTTTAAATTTTTTACCTAAAATTATCATAATTCTTTTATCATATCCTACTTGATTGGCAGATAACCCACGCCCCCCATGATAAAGCAGAGTCGCCCACATATTATCTACTAAATTTTTTATAGACTGGTCAATTTTATCAATTTTTTGACATTTTTTTCTTAAAATATCATCGTTATTCTTAAATATTTTAAGAACTTGTGCCTTCATCCTTTTATTTTCTCCTCTAATCGGGTAAATAAAATATCCAATATATACACAGACCTTTATATATAAGACTATATCGTTAATTTATAATTGTCAATTTATTGTTTAGGCAGCCCGTATTTTTTTCTTTGGTGTTGGAACTCATTCCAATTAGGAGATTTATAAGCTATTCTGCCATTTTTAAACGACCACCCCGGCATTAAAAGTGTTAAAAAACATCTACAATTTGGATTGGTACCACCAATTTTAGGCCACAAATCGCCCTTTTTATGATATCCTGTACCTAATTCTGACAGTTTATACACTCGCGGCGTTAATCTGTCCGGTAATAGATGTAATCTATATGTCTCTGGATCGTTTCTTTCATCTATCGTAACAACAAAGAAAACTATAGGATCGTCTTCGCCCTTTTCTTTGGATATTTTTTTTATTTTTAAGGCCGTACCAAAATTTACAGCCTTATTGGATTCTGCTGACGTTATTAATTTTAAATGATTGGTAGTTTTTTTTATCTCTTCGTTTATAATATTTTTAATCTTTGTATTTGAAATTGAACTGTTTCTTTTGATTGAATCATTAACATAAGCGTTTAATTGATTTATAAGATTAGAAGTGGTTTTCTTTTTAAGAGCATCTACGTAACCGCCTGCTATTCCTAAAATAATCTTTAAAGTTCTTTCTTCTATTCGATTGGGGTTTCTAGTCCCTAACGATTGAAGAAATAAGGAAATTAAATTATTCTTAGTAGCTGAAAAAATAATACGCTTTCTATTAGATTTAGGTATAATGCCCAATAATCTTATTGATATTTTATCGAATTTATCTTGAATTATTTTTTCTATTTTGGTTATACTTTTAAGAGAAAGCCCTCTCATAAAAAATTTATCTACTCTTGTTCTTTAATGATATCCTCTAAATTAGTAGCAATATCTTTTGTTTCATCTTGCCACTTTTTTAGAATATTATCTATAAACTTTTTTTGTGACGAAACGACTGCTTGATTTTGTTTTTGCATTTTTGCTTTTTGTGTTTTTCGTAAATCAATTAAATCATTTACAGCCTTTCTCATATTTAAAACGGATGGCTTTTGGCCTTTGGCGACTAGTGATTGCAATTCTTCAATATGACTATCTAAATTAGAACCCTGCTCATTGGGAATTTCTTCTTGTTGGCTCTGTTCTTCCATAGGCTGCCCACCCATAGGCTGCCCACCCATAGTTGCCATCTGACTCATTTGCATTTGTGTATCTTGTTGTCTGGCCTCTTTCATTCCGGCCTCATATCCTAAGCGAAAGGCTACATTAGTAGATTCTAATAATTTTGCACGAATATCCATATATTTGGATTTCCAATCTAATATCGACATTAACTAGTTTCTCCTTCTTTTTTATCTAATTCTTCTTCTATTAGGTAATCCTTTAAATACATCTGCAGTATATTTATAGAATCTCCTCTTGTAGCAAAAAAAGCGCTTACTGCTTCTGGATTAAACTGGGCCATCACCTGTAACCATTGAATAAAAAAAGCATCTCTTTTATATTTTAAAATCGGATCAACTATGGAGGCTGAAGATTCATTAAAATACCCTACAATATCACCTACATTTAGATAAGCATCTAAAATTTGCCTATAATTACTATTGAATGGTATATCGCCACCCATAAATTTATTGACACTTTTTTTATCCACTTCCTCCATAATTTCATCATAGGTATAGTGTAGGGCGGAATCTCTAAATAAACGTTCTGATTCTTGTTCTTTAGTTTCAGCATCAAATCCTGCAATAACTATATTGCATAATTCTGCCAACTCAGCGTCAATAATAGGAAACAATCTTTCATTAAGAAAGTCTTGCATTTTTAAGATAAGGGGTCTTATACCTGTATCCCTCGAAGCAGTTAAACGAAACTCATTAGAGCTTTCAGAAAGAGACTTTTCATTGGTTGATCTAGAAAGATGATTAAACCCCGGTAGTTCATCAGGAGACATATTAAAAGATGATAAAATATTACGGGTAACCTGATCAAAAAGAAATTCAAACTCTCCATCTTTTTTATTAGTAGTGGTCGGTACCCAATTTACCCCATCTTCCTTACCGACGCCAAAAATTGGAGTTCTAAAAGAATTTGTTACATTGTTTACAGACGCGTTAAAAGTTTGTTTTATGTCTTCTATGACAGATTGGTCTATTTCGTCTGAATTAATTACCAAAATACCTTTTGCAGCCCTACCGTTTTGAAAATATAACTTATTATATACTTCAATCGACATATGTGTTGTGACACTAGTCATTGCAGTATCAATGGGGGTTACTGGATAACCGTTGTGTTCAACATCAGAAGAAGAATATATGTTATAAACAACCATTTCTTTTGAAGTGAATGCCTGCGTAGGCGTGCCGTCAATTACCTGTATCCATGGATAGGCATCTTGGCTTAATAATTTAGTGTCTATTTTAATTCCAGTTAGATATTCTAACGATTTAATCGAACTTGTGCGTATACTCTCTGCCTGTTCTCCCTTTCTTACGGCAGCATAAATAGTTCCAGAATCAACAGGTCTAAATCTATGAAATTGTGTGTTTTCTTTATCTTTATAAATAACTTCAGTAGCATGACGGCCAAAAGTTAAACCATTTCTTGTTGAGATGTCTAAAAACTCCGGAAGGGTCATTTTGTCTTCTTCTAGTAATCCATCCGTATGGCCACAATTAATTAATAACTTAAGAAACTTATTCATTCTTTCTTTAATTTTAACCATCTGTTCTGGTTCGATGTAGTCTTTAAATTCGGGCTTTATATCTACTTCAATACCTATATCAAACCGGTCTTTTCTAATATGGCCCATCATGGAAAGCGTATTTCCACGCGCACGCAGAATAGATGCGATTAAAAAATTTTGTACTCTGATCTGTTTTAATATGCCATCAGGTATTAAACCCTTTTTAAGTTTATAAATACCAGCATAATTATCATAAGACATTGGGTTTTCAGTAAACGCAAGTCTAGGTATAATTTTTCCTCTTTTAACAGCTCCAGAAGCGTGCATAATGAGATTTTTCATTATTTCTTCATTTAAAGTACTCCCGCTTTTTTTTATAATTTGCTCGTTATATGTGTCTTGAATTTTTTGCAAATTATTATCTAATAATAATTTATTTTTTTTATTACTCATAATTACTCAACAGTTACGTAAAATATAGTGGCAGTTTCTTGCGATTCGTTTTTAATTTCAGCACTCGTTATGGAAGCACTTGACATAAAAATCCCTGGTTTTTTAGAAATACCAGCCTGAAGTGGCTCTATATAATTAGTAATAGAATTACCGTTTAATTTAATACTAATTTTTTCATCACACTCTATATATAGAAAAATTTTAGCATCTCTATAGATGCTAAAAGCAGATGGATTATTAGATACGGTAGACTCTATCGGTAAAGAATCTGTAGAAGAGAATTCTAAATAATCATAAGATGCATCCGAAATTTCATATGTTCCAAATGTAACAGAACTAAATCCAGATACAATATTGATTTTATCTCCTACTTGAACCCCATCAGCACTATAGATATTAATCTGATTGTTATATAAGGCCCCTAATACAATTGGACCTTCTGCTACACCTAATTCGTTCTCAACCGTAAAGCTAGTTGCAGTCAAACTTAAAACTTTAAATTTACCCTGATTGAGTGTGTTAAATTGATTCCCAATTCTAACCTCATCGCCTACCAATACTCCATTAGTAATAAGATCAAATAAAGTACCTCCAGTAGATGTAAATTCAATCAATCTGGAATTTTTAGTTACTATTATTTCAGTAGTAGCATCGGCTCCAGAAGTTCTTGGGGTACGAAATAGCGGTGCCGTTCCTCCACTATGGGATAGCACGTATATCGTTGAGCTGCTAGGTTTTAAGGACAAATCCCAAGTAGTAGTTATATCTGATGATATAGCGACCGAACCTGAAAAAAGGGTTTTAGATTGTGCAGAAGGCAATATAAGAGATTTAGAATTAGTTTGAGAGGCATCTAACGATTGTTCATTTCTACTCCACTTAAAATTATTCAAACTGGCATCATTAGTATCGTTGCTATCTTCATAAGCATTCAGATAGACTAATAAGTTCATTTTTCCCATACTTTCTCCAAAATAATTCTATTTCAGTAATAAAGATTGTTTTTTTCAACAAAAACAACAAATCATAAGGTTTTATCGAAAAAAAACACTATTATCCGTAAAAAATCTTACCGTTTTTCTTTATCTTTATTTTTATCTCGTCGTTTGTCGCCAATTCATTGATTTTATTATATATTAATTTTTTATTAGCATTATCGACTACTTTTTTTCTTTCTTCTAGACTTTGAGATTTAACCGGTTTTAATTGCTGTTTTTTTGTATCTGTCACCCCGAATTTAACAGAGGCCCCCTTAATAAATATATTTTGTGCCGGATATCTCAGCATATCCATAACGTCGGATACGCCATCAGAACCATGATAGGGTTTACCTTCAATGACATCGCCCTTACCGTCTATTTTCCATCTATATTCGTCAAAAGCCTTAATAACAAACCGATTATTAGGTGTATCTATAATAAAGAATTTTCTATTATTGGAGGTATCTACGATTTTACCCTGCAACCCAGCAATACCATCGGCCACCACCTTATTAAACGAGGGTATTTTCATTCGGGCCTTTTTACGTAAGGTTTTTAAATAAGCAGGATAGTTTTGATCTACATACCAAACATCTACACCCCATTCTTCTTGCAACGTCTTACAATAAGAAACTATATCGTCTAATTCTAGATACTGTTCTACAAACGTATCCAAAAGCCATGCTTCGCCGTTAGGTAATAGTCCAATTATGCTCAATGCTGTATAATCAGAAAAGCCCCAATCCCCTCCGCCAACAACCTTTATACCTAGATTAGTAATATAGTTTTTTAAGTACTCAAAAGAATCTAATTCACAATCCTCTTCGCCCAACAATCGCCTTATAGCTTCATTAACCGACAATACATTTAATTTAGAATCAAATTTGGGATAAACCAAACTAGAACTGGAAGGCTTATTACATAATAACTGTGCATCCGCCATATCGTTATCTAAAGCCCTGAAGTTATTTAAAATGGCAGTAAGAGGCTTATATAAGCCTCCTGTATCGTTCTGTGGTCTATCAACAAGGGTATTTTTCATGATTGGTAATAGAGGATGTTTGGCAATACCCTCATATGCTTCAAATCTTTTATAGTTGCTTCTGTTTTCTTCAGGTAATAAATCCCATTCTTTTTGTGAAAAATTGATCATCGGTAGGCCATCGGAAATATATCTAACAACTTTAGGTTTATCTATCCGGGCTATATCATGAGGAATACGTTCGGCTATATCTAAAATATTCCATCTCAATATTTCACCACCAGATTTCTGAATATCCGACAGAGTCTTTTCCATTAAACCCCCTTTGTATTTTCTGGTAGATAGATATATGGTAAGAGGAAAGTATCCCTTGTAAACTGTCGGAATCATGGCCGATTCTTTTAAAGCTCTGGGGTCAGAAATAACATCAATTTCATCAACAAATAATAATGGAACATGTTCTGAGTTAGCTCCTGCTATAGTAGCGGTAACGACATTTAGATAAACAGATTCTTGTTTGTCCGTGATCCATTCTATGTATGTTTTACTATCGGATGTTTTTTTCCATCCATGATATTCTAAATAAGGAGTAAGTTTCCTGAAAAAAGAATTTACATACTGAATTGCCTTAGCAGATTGCTGTTTAATTGCGGCCATATGAGCGATAGGAATTCTAAAATGTATCATACATAAGACTTCCATAGCAGAAGCACTAAGAGTTTTACCGCTATCTCTACTTGCCAGCATCGCTATTCGTGGAATATTCTTGTTTTCTCCGGTTTTAATTAATTCGTAAATCCTCCACATAGCATCTATAGGGGCATGAGTCGAAGTAGGATAGACTACTCCTTGTGGAAAATCAATTCCAAAAAAAATATAAAGCCATGCTCTTAATTCTTCTTTTGAACTAAGCTGTTTTAGTATCAAATTTTTTTTGATTTGATCTGTTTGTACAGGAGATAGGTCTTTTAAAAAATTCAATGCCGTTTCGCTTAATTTTTAAGTTATTAAAATATAAAGTATTTTAGTTTAAAATCTTTCATTAGCTTCGTTTGCTAATGTTTTTGCATTATCGAGTGTTCTTTGGAAGCTTACATCCTCATGATGGCTTTCTCTTTCTAATTGTCCATCCCTCGGAAAGGCCACAATACCCCCCAATGAGCCCATAACGTTACTGATAGAAACAGCATTTTTAAGTGCCTGTTCGACCGCCAATGTTGCATCAAACAACCCTAATTTTTTTGCATTACCAAATTTTTCATTTTCTACATCATAGACTAAATCTGGATTTTCTATCATTTTTTCTAAAATTTTAGTGATTTCATCCTCATTATATCCTGCATTTTCCAACAATCTATAAAAAGGGATAAACAAAGACGGAATAAGAACCTGCTGAATAACAGGACTTTCGTTGTCCTGAAGGGATAGGGCTAAATTAATCAACACCCTACCTCCTCCCGGCAAACATCCGTGATTGATCGCAGCTCTAACAGCACAAACAGCATCCTCCGCTCTATCAGCTTTTTCCTTTAGTTCTGCATTAGAAGATCCATATATTTTTAATTTAGCAATGCCATTCGTAAGCTTCCCTAGTCTTTCCTTTAAAATCACCTGTTCTATTTTTGATTCAGCCTGTTGAAGCTGCGTTTTTAACTCCTCTGCTCTTACTTCGATATTCATTCCGTCAGGATCGCCTACAATAGTTGTTCTAAATCTACTGATTTCAATTTTGGTCATATTCTGACCAAAATCATCTAGGGTACCCTCCGATATCGGATTGTTTATATCAAATATTTTGGCACCCGTAAAGGCCGATATATCCTTTAAAAAATGCAACTGAGAATTAATCATTTGATCTATTGGGGTTTGTAACGGAACTACATTGATTGTATTAGGATTATTAAAGTTAAAAGTAAGGGAGGTTAATACAGAATCGTTAAATTTATGTGCTAAAATTACTATATTTTTTAATTCTGACTTCCCACTCGTATATTGTTCTCCTATTCCTTCCAGTACATCCAAAACCTGTACAATATCGGTTATTATACCGTCAAATAATATAAACAGAGGCGACTCCAAAACACACCTCTGATGTGCTTGGTCATTAATAAATGCAGTATGAAATTTACCAATAGACTCTTCATACCCCTTATTGACAGGGAACCCCTCAATTAATTCTACATTATAGCCGCCTGGACCGGATAATTCTTGAATAGTAACGTGAGAAGACGAACCATACCCAACCTCTTCAAAAGCTTTAATAACGGCATCTGCCATTTCTTTATCACCATTAGCACTAATTGTAGCCACCTTTTGTAGAAGATTTTTGTTTTTATTGGTAATTTTAATAGAAGAACTATGTATAGCCGGGATGAGTTTTTTGTTTAATATTTTGTTGATTTCCCTTGTAATTTTTTGGGGCGAGTATTTTCTATTATTGTTGCAAAAATTGAATAAATTTTTTATTAAAGCCGAGGCTATAATAGTAGCCGTAGTTGTACTGTCCCCAGCTTCATTAACCGTTCTAATGGCTACATCTCTTGTTTGCTCTATAATAAGATGTTCATAGGCGCTTTCTGCACCTAAAGATCTAAAGATGGTTACACCGTCTTTTGTATTTTTATTTGGGATACCGGGAAGATCAGATTCTAAAAAGACATTTCTTCCACCCGGCCCTAAACTAGCACCTACAATATTATCTATCTTATCAATAGTGTTGATGACTAAATTTTTTAATTTATCTAAATCACTAAGAAATATTTTGGCCGGTGTCTTTACTTTATTCATTGTCTTTCCCCAAACTTGTTCCCTTTTTTACCCTATCCCAATTGAATCTAAAATAATTTATTAATCTTGGTTTATATTGATCATCTAATGACGAACCGTTAACATAAGTTATAGGATATTTATTAGAAGTATCTACTATAACACCTCTTTGACTGTGAATGTGCCCAAAAATATGCATTTTAGGTTTGTGTTCCATATTTTCTATTTTTTGCATTAATATCGGACACCCAACATGTTGGTTAAAATTACAACTGGTACTCATAGTAACCTTATCTAAGATATCTCTAGGAGGGGCGTGTGTTAATAGGATATCTATATCGTCTGGTATTAAATTCCAATCCAATCCAATATAGGGGTTTGTATTATAACTATGATGGTTATATGCTGGATTAATAGATCGATTAAAAGCCCAATTAAAAAATTCTGGTGTAACCGGCGATCCCCAAATTTTTATTTTATCCTTATATGTTATATATTCACTATTATTAAGTAATAATACCACATTTTCCTTACACATTTTTTTATATTTTTCTGGATTTTTTTCAAAACCCCAATCATGATTCCCTGGAATCAAAATTGCCTCTTTGTAATCTAAACCTCCATACCATTCCAAAAACGATTTTATCTGCTTTTCCGTACCCATACTAGTACAATCCCCAGCATGAATAATTATATCTCCCTTGGTTGGAACGTTTAGTCTTTCATGTAATCCATGAGTATCTGAGATTACAGTAATGTTTGTCATTTTTTATCTTAACCCTAGCGATTGAACCTTAGAAAAGCCCCTTTTTACTTTATTCTTATGTTCGTTAATTTGTTGTACAGCTTCTAAAATCACAATTTGATCGATTAATGATCTATCAACAGCTTCCTGTAAATGAGCAATAGAAAAATCATTTTTAGCCGCAATTTTGGCCGCTTCTATTTCGGATTCTGTTAGAAAGTCTTTTTGAAGCATAAATTTAAATAAGTCCTTACATTCCGCTATATTAGGAGTAGAAAGTTCAATTACCCTATCGAATCTTCCAGGACGATCAATCAAAGCCCCTACAGACTGTTCTGGATTATTCGTGGTAGCAATAATAAAAGTCGGTACGCCCTGAAATGGCCGACCAATACCATCTAATAGATTTAACAAAGAAGAATCTGCACTTTTAGGGCCACCGTAATCCTCTACATTGCCACCGCCTATATCTTCAATTACCAAAATCATTCTTTTAATTTTATTAGAAAATTTACACTCCTGTAAGAAAAATCTACTAGCTACACGCGATGGAATACTAGACGTATCCCATACGACTATTGTAGTACCCCTTTCTTTCAAAAAAGTTTCACAAACCTTATTAATACTTGATGTTTTACCGACCCCGGGCAGAGACGCCAATAAAACAGCGCGCTTAGGCTCTCTAGGGATTCTTGTACGATTGTATACATCTAGATTATTAAAAAATTTATCAGCCTCTGATTTAATTTTACCTGTATTATCGATAGATTCTAATAAATCATATTTTCTTAATTCGTAATCCGCTAAAATAGTACCCGAGTCCGTCTCTTGAATAGAAAAACTACCCGGATTTACTACAAATTTCCTAAAATCTTTTTTTTGCTTACTAATGTGTTCAAATTGAATCAATAATGTATTTGTCTGGACGGTCAAATCAGAATGGGGTAATAACTGTATATTTTTATTATCTAAATCCTCTAAACGGGTTACCTGTTTAACTTTAAAATAACCAGGATCTTTAAATTTCTTAATATTTTTAAGTTCTTCTTTAATATCCATTCACATTCCTAAATAAAACTGATTAATTATCATATACCACTTTATATTTTGAAACAACTAAATTATTCCCATAATTTCTTTTTTTCTTTATTGAGCTGTTCTTTTAGCATATTGTCTATATCCAATTCAGCGTCAACAGTAATATTTTTTTCTATCTTGGCTGTTTTTTCTTGTTTGTGCTTTTCTTGTTCTTCCTGCTTCTCTTGTTTCTTTAAAACCTTACCTATTCTTTCGTTATAGAAAATTTCTTTTAATTGTTTTTGTATATATTCTTTTTTATCTTTTAATAAGGCTATTTTAGTTTTAACCAATCCAAATTCATGGAAAATCCTATTCCATTCTACAGATTTTTTATCTAAATTTTCTAATTTTTTATTAAAATATAAGGCTTTGATTTTGGCCAACTCTAATAAATAAAAATTTTCATGTGCTTCAATTTCTAAATCGGTTGGCATTCTATTATCTTTTAAATGTCTATATTCTTCATTTACAGGCAAATTGATAGCCCAATTATGTTTTTCATTACCTACATAAGGTGAAGGAATTATTTTTTCCTTACAATTTGAATATAATCCTGTATATATACATTTACGTTTGGCCATTATTATCGTCTAATAAATTAATACCAAAATCGCAATAAAAAATAGACAAAAAAGCCAATATATTTATCCTTACAAGGGTTTTTTGTTATCAGGGGTTATTTTAATACCCCCAAATAAAGCGTTAGAGTCTTTGCCTATAAAAACACGCAGGATTTTATTTTTATTCAATTTGATATTTTTCAAACTTAGGGCTTCAAATACAATTAATTCTGTTGTTTCTTTTGTATTAATAAAATTAAGCTACTGATTTAAGATAATCAACGACATCTAGATGGCCATTTTGTGCAGCCCAACGCAG
>Ga0114931_10008226_pt1 | contig 12654 bp, 9 predicted proteins | sample 2SBtaG_FD_89579 | JGI IMG/M metagenome (GOLD analysis project Ga0114931, IMG submission 89579) | Deep subsurface microbial communities from Kolumbo volcano to uncover new lineages of life (NeLLi) - 2SBTROV14_V59a metaG | ecosystem: Environmental > Aquatic > Marine > Volcanic | place: Kolumbo...
GCAATACCGGCGGATCATTGAAATAGCGCTTCAGCATGTTGGGACGGATGGCTTTGTGAATATTCAACAGCTCCAAGCTGAAACACTGAATGACCATGAGTGTGGTTCGATTGTGGCCCAATTGGCGTTAGAAGAGCAGTATTTTGATGAACCGGAACAGTACCTCCAAGAGTGTCTTGCCGCCTTGGAACGAAAACACCTGCAAAAAGATTTACAGACCCTCATCTCCCGACTGCGGGTGGCTGAACGGGAGAAACGACAGGATGATATTCATCATCTTATGAGACAGATTAATGTTCTCCGGGGACAAAAAACCGCGTTGATCAGTTCGTCAGGTTCCAGAGAGGGAAAAGGAGTACTTCATGGATAACATGCCTGAAGAAATTAAACAACTCATTGTATTGGGAAAGGGAAAAGGGCATCTCACGTATGAGGAAGTGAGCCATTCGGTTCAATCGGTTCCTGTGACATCTGAGCAATTTGAATGCTTGCTGGGAATATTGGATGAAATGGACATCGATATTATTTCCACGGTGGGAAATAATGCAACAGAGGAAGGCGAGCAGAAAGAACCGGAGGGCATGGAGGAGGGTCTCGAAGAAACACGAAAAGGATCGCCACGAAATATCTCTTTGGCTCCTGGCATGGTCATGCAATCCGGTGATCCCGTTCGTTTGTATTTAAAAGAGATGGGGAGCGTAGCGCTCTTAACCCGGGAGGGGGAAATTCGGCTGGCCAAGCGCATTGAGGAAGGCAAGCAAGAACTAGAGGGGGCCGTCTATGGCCTGCCGATGACCATGCGAGCGATTCTTTCCCTTCGCGAACAGCTTATCCGTCGCGACATACGGGTGGGGGAGGTTGTGCGGGTACATGATGAGGATCTTGACGATGAAGCGGACGCCGATGTGCTTGATGAACGAGAAGAAGAAGTTCGGCTGCGCGCGTTGGAGAAATTCGAAGGCATTTTTCGTCTTACCACTCCCTATCTTCAAGGGGTCAGCAATGGCCACTCCCTTTCCAAGAAACAGCAGTCGTCTTTTGTGGAAAGGGATGATCTTCGTCGGCGGATTGTCGAGGCGATTCATTCGTTGAACCTGTTGCCGGGACTGCAGGCGCATCTTCTCAGGCGAATCAAAGAAGTGGGAGCTGAGTTGGCTGCGGCGGAGAATGTGATGGAAGAATGCGCCCAACGCTTGAATCGTTCCTGTGAGGAGGTGTGCGTTTTGGCTCGTCAGGTTGACTTTCAGCAAGGACTGATCGAAGAGGCGAGCCGTGAAACCGGATGCGCTGAGCCGGTGCTTCGAAATATTCTTGCCACCTTTACCGAGGCCGAATCTGCCAGCCGGCATATTGAAACGGTTATGACCGGTGTGGTCAACCGTTCATTCAAGGCAACCCTTCAGACTATTCACGGTGCGGAAGAGACAATGGAATGCGCAAAAGCCGAACTCATTGAAGCCAACTTACGATTGGTCGTGAGTATTGCCAAACGATATATTAATCGAGGGCTGCACCTGTTGGACCTCATTCAAGAGGGGAATATTGGATTAATGAGGGCGGTTGATAAATTTGAATATCAGCGCGGCTATAAATTCAGTACCTATGCCACCTGGTGGATCCGCCAGGCCATTACCCGGGCGATTGCCGATCAGGCCCGTACCATTCGGATTCCTGTTCACATGATCGAAACAATTAACAAGATCATTAGAAAAACACGTCACTTGGTTCAGACATTGGGGAGAGAGCCCACCCTGGAGGAAATTGGATCACGGATGGATCTGCCAATGGACAAGATACGGAAAATCCTCCGGATGGCCAAAGAACCGATTTCTCTGGAAACGCCGATTGGTGAAGAGGAAGAAAGCGCGCTGGTTGATTTTCTTGAAGATACATCGGCGGTCTCACCCATGGAGGCTGCGGTCCGGTATGATTTGCAGCAACATATTGCACGTGCCCTTGAGACGCTGAGCCACAGAGAAAGAGTGGTTCTTCGGAAACGGTTCGGCATTGGAGAGCCTACGGATCATACGTTAGAAGAAGTCGGTCAAGATTTTGAAGTCACCAGAGAGCGTATTCGGCAAATTGAAGCCAAAGCTCTGGGAAAATTGCGTCACCCAAGTCGGAGCAAAAAACTCAAGACGTTCGCGGAACCTTGTTAAGAGACAGGAGAGTCCGTTTAAAATTCTCCATGTCTCACGGTGCTGTCTCTGCCCATGACCTTGATGGGGCAGGGATCCGAACCACCACCTTCAACCTATGTCCATCATCTCACTCTATCACGTCCACAACTGGCAGCCTTTTCTCCTGGAGCATGAACAGCAACGGATGATGAGCGAAATGGAACAGGGAAGGGTTCTGTACTTTCCAAAACTAGCCTTTCCATTCGAATTGGGCGACGAGCAGATATTTTCAGGCACTCTGATTCATAGCAGGGTCAAGAATATCAGCTATCTTCCTGCTAGTGGCCGATTAAAAGGGGTGCAGAACAATAAAGGGGAGTTAACGGCCATCGTCTCAAGGGTTATGCGGCGTTATGCAGATATAACCCAGGGCCTGCTCAGGAATTTGTTTCCTGCATTCAAAAGCCGGCTCAGACAGGGGCGCACAAGCTTACGGCCCGTCGAAATTCAGGGGCGACCCAGCTCTCTGGAAAAGGACGATACCCGTTTACATGTTGATTCCTTTCCATCCAACCCGACGAATGGGGAGCGAATACTGAGGGTGTTTACGAACATCAACCCAAACGAACGGACTCGTCATTGGAGACTGGGGGAGCCATTTCTCGCGTATGCGCGTAAATTTGCTCCGTACCTCCAACCGCCGGTCCCTGGCTCTTTGCTCTTGTTGTATCTGTGTGGCATCACCAAGTCAAAGCGCAGTCTGTATGACCATTATATGCTGGCTCTGCATCATTTGGGTAAAGCAGACAATGATTATCAGAAGCATGGCACAGTTGAGACGTTCGATTTTCCGCCAGCCTCCACTTGGCTTTGCTTTACGGATCAGGTAGTACATGGAGCGCTTTCCGGACAATATATGCTGGAACAAACCTTCTTTTTGCCGGTTGAAGCCATGCGGGAACCGGAAAAGTCTCCGCTACGGATTCTGGAAGATATTGCCGGCAGGCCGTTGGTGCATGTCGCGTGAATTGAATAAGAAATAGCTCCGGCAGACCAATCCGTGCCCGTAATTTTGGGGGCCCATAGCTCAGTTGGTTAGAGCGGCTGACTCATAATCAGTTGGTCCCAGGTTCAAGTCCTGGTGGGCCCACCAATTTTTTAATGACTTTAGAATAATATTTGTAAATTGTTCTAGCCTTCATGTATGAACTTGCATTGCAAGAAGCATTCATACATGAGGGCTCGTGATTCGGAAGGTGTGTATCCTGTGCCTTCCTGTTGGTTGAACGCTTCTTCCTATACGTCCTGGCGTCCACAAAAGAGGGGCAAGATCAGTTTCTTCTGTGTCTTGCCTTGACGATGGCCTTTTCCCTCAGGACTCGCCGGAGTTCCACCATGGCCCATGTATCTCTTTCACAGTAGTGAGACAGAGCTTCCGCCAGTTTCGCTCGTTCCACCCAATCCGTTTCTTCATAGACCATTTTACGATAGATGAGGGAAACGATGGCCCCGTTTTGTATTTCCAGATCGTCATAGCCTAAGGATGGAATTAAGGCCGGTAGGACTGATTTTATTGAGAAGGAGTTCTGAAACGCTGGGTGGTAATAGTAGTGCTGGATCACAAAGAGCAAATCCCAGATTCGGCTGACGGCCTTTGTCAGTGGGGTCTTTAACTGAGGAAAGCGATCGGCCAATGAAAGGAGGAGATGTCGTTCATATTCAGAATACACACAAATACTTCCTTTTTCTCCCAAGGAGGCGAGCACACTGTTGGCCACCGATTCTCTGGGGTCTTTGGCATCGGTGCATAAATACGATTCATGGCGGATGGCGCCGTTTTCCTCTTCAATGTGGTTGGACCATTGTATGGGAATAGGACGATAGGGCTGTATCCCAGGAAAGGGTGGAATGGGGGCCATCAATGTCTCAAAATCAAGATGATGGACGGGGTAGTGAACAGATTCCAATACATCGAGCAGTTTAGGCGAAACCCATTCCACATTATTTTTCATCCGTGATTGGAGAACCGTCAGATGAAAGTCAGGAGGAATCTCGTCAATGGATTCGATCCCACGCTCGGTCAGTCGAGAAAAGGTTTGCTTGCCCCCAGGGAGGAAGTATACCCAGCGGGAAGGTTTGTCCTTTGTACAATGGTCCCAGAACGGGCAAGGATACGGAGTATGGCAATGGGCATCAGGATCCACCACCGGTGGAGAAGAAGCCTGCAACGTTTTGCGCATGATCATCGTGCGATTCCTGATCTCTGGTTGACGTGCCCATACCATCTCCGTCAGATTTTCAATCGTAAATAATTGAGTCAAATCAATCTCCCCTCCTTCATACAGATAATCCGTATTGAGATGCATGAGACATAATTCAACGAGGGGAAGACCCGCTCCAACTAGCACAGCCGTTTGAATGGCGAGATCTTCGACATGAATGGCTTTCACCCTTGCGGTGGCCTTCACTTCAATAAGACGCCAAGATTTCTGATTCAGTCGTTCGAGTATATCCGCTCGAACAAATGTATCCTGCCACTCAACCGCCCCTTCAAAAATGGCTGGAATGTTGGGGTTTTGGATGAACTCAGCGGTTCGTCGCAACGCGGCGGACGACTGGCGGTGACTTTCCTCTACCAGACACCCACCCGGGAAACGACGTCGTGCCATTTCTCCCACCTCTGTTCCCATGTTCAACATCGCTTGATTTTTCGGAGTTGGTGGGCTGGCCAGCTCCGGAAAGTGAACTTCCAAATACAGTCGCTTGAGACATTGAAGCCCGTAGAGATATCGACTTTTAGAAAGACGGGATCTATGAAAGGAGGAAGAAAGACTCATGATAGTGACTTGAGCAAAAGAGCAACCCAACGATAAGGTGTGTTCTCAATGCTGGCCAACAAGGGCAAGGCTTGCTTTGGCATTCCAGAGAAGGTACAACCCGTCTTCTGTAAGTTTTTTATCAAGAACCAAAAGGCCATTTGACATGGAACACTCTTTTTCTCCTGAGGAGCATAGGACCGATACTACCGGGCAACGAGAGGCTATGTACAGCATGGCGGATTTCATCGCCACTCTGTTGGACTCCGCCTTCCTGATTCCCGGCACGTCCCTCAGAATTGGTCTTGACCCGCTTCTCGGGCTTATTCCCGGGTTTGGTGATTTTCTTTCCAATCTGATCGGTTCATCCTTGCTCTTTTTAGCCGCTCAACTGGGCGTAACTAAAATTGCTCTGTTCCGAATGGCCCTAAATATTTTTCTGAATATGGTGATCGGGGCGGTCCCTGGAATCGGCGACCTGTTTTCCTGCTGGTTTAAAAGCAACCTTCGGAATGCCGCCCTTCTCCGTCGCTATTGCCGTGCCACGTCTCCTGCCACCACCTTCGCTGATTGGTCCTACGTTTTTATCGTTCTTCTCCTACTGGTGGCAGGACTGATTCTGATCCTGTTGGGAACGGTCTGGTTGCTGGTACACATGGTCCACTTCATACAGTAGGCCCACATCCATTCACGAATACGGGGCACTGACAAGTGACGGAGGTCATGGATCTCCGGTTCGGCTTCGTTGTCTCTACAAGATCTCAGCCCTCTTTTCGCGGCCTGGCACACCGCCGTTTGAGATATCTTCAAGTTGATCCAAAGCCCGGTCAAGAAGATTCTTCAGTTTCGTGGTTTCCGTCGTGGCATCTGTTGTGTCCTTGTCCAGTGGCCTTCTTTTATTCCTGAAATGATGAACATATCAGTTTACCGCTACTGTTTGTCCTAGACGGGTCAAGGATCCTCCAACAAAATGAGGATACCTCTTGTCTCTCCTCCATGACGATCCTCTCGCCCCCAAATCTTGACAGGGCAAGATTTCAAAACTAGGCATTCCTATCGGAACACTGCATTACCTATCTTTAGGTAAATACTCTCCGAAGAAGCTATTTGTTGCTTCAGTTCGTTCGTGATTTTGGTTTCGAAGATGAAAAGATATGATTTCTATAAGTTGTGACATTTCTTTATAAGGGGACCGAACCCCTATTCATAGCGCAATCCCTCGGCAATGGATTGGCGAGCGGCCCATTGGGCCGGAACAAATCCGGACAAGAGTGCGGCGAGGGTAGCCAGACCGACAGCTTCCAGGACGGTCATTCCTGGAACGTCAAACAGAATGGTCCAACCAAACGATTGTTTGTTGATGACCTTGATGAGCAGACCGGATAGCGCTAAACCCCCTGAAATCCCTAAGATGGCGCCTAAAAAAGCTAAATACCCTGATTCCCAAAAGACCATCCCTCGGATTTGTCCGGCGCTGGCTCCAATGGCTCGAAGGGTGGCGAATTCACGCTGTCGTTCCAGAATGCTGGTCACTAAGGTGTTGACGATTCCTAGCAAGGCTACCAGCAACGCAATAAATTCCAGGACATAGGTCACATAAAACGTTCGATCGAAAACAGTCAGAATATCGGCTCGTAGCTCTTGATGACTGATGGTCATAATCCGAAACTCTTGTCCAAGGGTATTGGTAATTTCCCTTCGAATGCTTTCTGTGTCGGCCGCAGATTTCCCATAGACGGCCAAGACTGTTGCCTGTTGATCCTTCCAGAGGCGGCGGTATACGCCCTGATCCATCACGGCTTTTCCCCCATCCGTGGCATAGTCATAAAACCTCCCCAGGATTGGAAATGTTTTAATGCCCATTGGCGTGACAAGCGGCAATGACTGACCCACCGTTAATCCGAGCCGTTCTCCCAACACTTCAGAAATGATCACGCCATTCCGGGCAAGTGTCTTCTTGATAATAGCGCGTGATGATCCTCCCTCAAATAAGTATTGACTGTATTGAGCATGAAGTCTCAGGTCTCGGGAAACGAGTTGAATCTGTGTGTCTCCGGATGTTTTCTCGGTTTGACGGTAAGGGTCGACCGCGGCCACTCCCGGAATGGAGCGGATTCTCTCAACCAAATCCAAGGGTAGTCCTGAGGACTGGTTTTCATTTTCTGTCTCGCTCATCCAAGAAAATGGGGCGACAATGAGGTCGGCCATAAGAGTCTGATCAACCCAGAGTTCGACGGTATGGCGAAAACTTCTAATCATGACGCCGACCCCAACCATGATTGAAAGCCCAATCACCAGAGCGGAGATGGCCACGCTGTTCCGTCCGGGTGATCGAACCACTTGACCGGCAGCCAGGTTTCCCAGAAGCCCCACATGTTTTCCTGCCCGACCGTTCCTGAGTCTTCCTAAACTTTGTAGAGCAATCGGACCCAAGAGGGTACACCCGACCAGCAACAAAAAGGCTGAAAGATAGCCGGCGAACGGTATCCCATTGATTGGTTGAGGGATGGTCAAGAGGCCGGCAAGGAGGAAGAGCCCCATCCCTCCCCATGCGAGATGGTTCATATTGGCCGTCACCTGCACCTCATAATCTCCAGGAGACAAGGCTCGTGCCTGGACTGTGGCACCGGCCTCGAGACAGGGACGAAGGGAGCCAAGCATGGAAATGCCGATGCCCATGGCTCCCCCTTCCAGGACCATCAACGGCGGGATTCCTGCGGAGTGGATGGTGACCGGTGCGTACAGATCCGACACGCTTTGGCTGACAACCGTCATGACGAAATGGGCCATGATCCCACCAAGGCCGCACCCAAGCAGGCCGCCGATGAAGCCCGCGATGCCGCCTTCTAGAAGAAAAAGAGCGCTGATTTGAGGGCGGGACATCCCAAGCGTTCGTAAGATACCAATTTCTCGTCGATGCTGAACGACGGAAAAAGAAACGGTGTTATAGACGAGAAAAATACCAACAAGAAGCCCGATGGCACTTAACATCGTCAAATTAAATTGGAAGGCCTGGAGCATACCCTTCACAGGCGTTGAACTGCGTGTCGTGGTGGTGATGCTGAGGGAATCAGGAAGCTGCTGTCTGAGGTCATCAATGACCTGCTCCACAGGGGATCTTTCAGAAGTGACAAGATTGATGGCATTCAACCGCCCCTGACGGTGAAAAAGCATTTGAGCGGAAGCAATATCCATGATCGCCACATGGTCCAATGAGTGATGAAACGAAGACGAGGGAGCCACCATCCCTCTGACCCGGAGCCGGAAGGTCTGGCTACCAACCTTTAATTCCAGCTCATCGCCGATTGCCGGATCCCAGCGATCAGCCAATGGTGGTCCGATGAATAGGGCATCCTTCTCGAGAAGATTGTCTAAGCTCATTGTGCTCGTTTCTTGATCTTGAGAAACAATCGTTCCATTGTTGACGAATTCAATGAGGTCCATTCCCCAAATCATGAGAGGTGTTCCTGCTTGTTTTCCTGCCGTGATCGTCCCCTGGATTTCTACGACAGGATTTGCGGTGATCACAGCCGGGTGTTGCCGGACCCGTTGAATCAGACGTTCGTCAAATCCATGTGGCCCGCCTGCAATCCGGATGGTGGTTTCCCCTGTGACGCGTGTCACGGAGTTCTCAAATACCTGCCAGATTTCAATATTCACCAAGCGAATCGCCAACCAGGCGGACACACCGACGGCGATACCCACTATGGTCAGGATGGTCCGAATGGGCCGTTGGCGAATGTGTTGAACAATGAGAAGTGTGAGAATCTTCCCCATACCTTGAAATGGTTGTGATTAGCAGAGGCTTATGGTAATTTATTAGACAAACATGCGTGAGGAGAGAAAGGTATGATTAAGCCAAAAGTCACGGGCGGTGACGGGAAAAACGTCTTATCCGCAAAAACTATTGATCCTCAATCCTTAACCACCCGCCAAAAAGAAATTCTTCGGCTTGTGGCCCAAGGCTATACGAATCGGGAAATTGGGGCCCAATTAGATATCAGTGTACGAACGGTTGAAGTCCACCGATTTAATCTCATGCGCCGGCTTCGGGTCCGGAATGTGGCGCAACTGCTCCGCCAGGCCATGGCTCTTCGCCTGCTTCCAAAGGAAATAGTGGCAAAATAAGACATGCCTCGCCACTTCCGTTCCCCTTTCACAATTCCTTTAATTGTCCCCGGCAGGCTAAAGGTGAGGGATATCCCTTTCGTGTGAGGCATTCTTCCAACTCACGCTCAAGTTGTTCAAAGACGACTATCCCTTTTTCGACCAGACTTGTTCCGATTTGAACGGCTGAGGCTCCACACAGAAGATGTTCAAACACGTCACGCCCCTGCTCAATGCCCCCTATGCCAATGATAGGAATCCGATCACCAAGCAATTTCCAAAACGCTCGGACATTGGCCAAGGCCACGGGTTTAATGATTGATCCGCCCAATCCACCAAACCCGCCTTTGGGTTTGATCACTACCGATTCTCGTTCCGGATCCACCACCAATCCGTTGCCCACAGAGTTGATGACCGAAATGAAATTGACATTCGCGCGGTCCAAGACCTCCGCCATTTTTTCCTGATGAATCGGATCAAAATAAGGAGGAAGCTTGACGCCCATAGGGAGCGCCGTCATATCACGCACTCGGAGTAAAAGCTGTTCTGATGCCTCCAGGTCATAGCCGATTTGCGGTTTCCCGGGAATATTCGGACAGGATAAATTGACTTCCAATAAATCCGGTCCGGCATCATGCATCGCGCGGGCTGCGTTCAAAAAATCATCAGGGTGAAAACCGGCAATGCTGGCCACAATGGGTTTCTGAAACCGGCGAAGATGGGGGATCATGTTGGCATAGGCCATAAATCCAAGGTTGGGAAGGCCCATGGAATTGATCGACCCATTCTCAAAACTGATATAGCGGGGTTCAGGATTCCCTCTCCTGGGTTCAGGGGTCATGGATTTGGTGACAATGGCTCCGGCGTGGGATTGACCGAGTGCGGTGAGTTCCTCCTCTGTGACACATCGAGCCCCGGCCGCGTTCATGAGACAGGTGGGAAACCGAACACCGGCGATCGTGGTTGAAAGATCCATTACCGTAATTGTCCGTCGTGCAACGTCAATTGCCGATCAGCTTTCAAAGCGGCGGTTTGAGAATGAGTTGCCACAATCACCGTCTGTCCGAATTGGTGCGCGCACCGATGCAGGATTTCCACCACGTCCGCTCCATTCCGAGAATCCAGGTTTCCTGTTGGTTCATCCGCAAGAATCAGGCGTGGGTGATGCACAAAGGCCCGCGCAATCGCAACACGTTGTTGCTCACCGCCGGATAATTGATCGGGCCGATGATGGGCTCGGTGAGTCATGCCAACCAGGGCCAGCATCTCCGTCACCACCTGTTGCGTTGTGTGAGTGGATTGTCCCTTTAACAAAAGGGGCAGCGCGATATTGTCCCGCGCCGTCAGACCGGGAACCAAGTGGAAGGCTTGGAAGACCATGCCGACACATTTCCTTCTGATGGTTGTCCATTCTTTGTCCCCAAAGCATTGGGTCGAACGCCCTTCCAGAACAATATCTCCGGAGGATGGCACATCCAACCCAGCCGTGAGATGTAAAAACGTACTTTTTCCGCTTCCACTGGCTCCCAGTAAGGCGCAAAATTCACCTTTTCCAATATGAATAGAAAGATCCCGGAGAGCCAAAATCTTGGTTTCTCCTCGGCGGTATTCTTTCGAAACCCGTTGGAAGGTCACCATGGTTTCCGATGATCCTCACTCTTGATGAACCATATAACTTCGAGATTGTCCCATGACACGATGATACTTTCCCCTATATCATACCGTTGTTGTCGGCCACAACGAAGGTGGCATTCCTCTTTTTCTTAAGAACGCCACAGGCTTGACCATGTCGTGTGCCTTCCGGAAAACACGTCCATGCTTCTCAAAAAGTCACAACATCTTCTCAACAAGATTCTCAATGCCATTTTTCCCCAAAATTGCGCGGCTTGCGGCGTTGTATTGTGGGACGATCCTGTTCCGTTCCTTTGCCGTCGATGCTGGGCGGACGTTCATTTGATCTCAGGACCGGTGTGTTCACGGTGCAGCCGCCCGTTTGTATCCCCCGTCGTGCTTGAGTACAGTCCCTTGCACCAATGTTCCGTGTGCCGGTTGCAGCCGCCGGCTTATTCCAAGGCCTGGACGCCTTACGCGTATCAAACGCCCCTGAAAGAAGCCATCGTCCTCTTTAAATACAAAGGGAAAGTGTCGCTTGCGAGTCCTTTAGCAGAACGTCTGCTGGAAGGATTAGGGACTCTTCCTCCTCTCGATCTCATTCTTCCCGTTCCGCTCCATCCCCACCGATTGCGGGAGCGAGAATATAATCAATCCTTATTATTAGCTCATCGGGTAAGTCGTCATTTCAATATTCCTCTTTCCTACACCAATCTGATTCGCATACGGCATACAGCGCCCCAGGTGTCACTGAAGCGACGTGAACGCTTGAAGAATCTCCGCCGGTCTTTTGCAGTGCAATCCCCTTCTGAGATTGCTGGAAGAACCATCCTGTTGATTGATGATGTATTGACCACGGGAACCACGGTGAACGAGTGCGCGAAAGCGCTCCGAAAAGCAGGATCGGGCCCTGTGTATGTGGCCGCTTTGGCTCGGATGGTCTAGGAGCCTGTCCGATATTAGACTAATCTACTGCGGGTGCGCCGGATTTGGCCGGATTTTCCGATCCTTTTCGTTCAATCGTCCCCACTATTCGCCTCAAACGATCAAAAAATCTGACTCAAACCAGCCCAACCTCGTAACGATCGCTAATGTCGGACAGGCTCCTGGGAGTATGTCCAGGATGAAACTGATCGACGAGGAATTTCAAAAGGCCTTTTTGCCAAAATCGGAAAGTATCAACGACCCCATTGCTGGGTCAATTCGCAGACGTTTCCGTCTGCCAGGTGGGAGTTCCCCTGCGAGATGGGCAGGAGAGGCCTATCTTTCATGAAGCAGGCCAAGCCTTTTGCTTCATGGAGGTGTGAATAAGTGGGGAATTGGGCAAAAAGAGAGCGTTGGCTCAGGAACTGAACCGGAGTCCGGTGGGAGAGTAGGCTGTCTGGAGCAATCCGTCGAGACGGGCTGAGGCCCGGGGTGGAGCGTGGGTGGGTAACCCAGGTGGGTGAGAATCTTGACGATCACCGCGGGATCCTCGATTGGGGCGAGAATGGTCAACGGGCCGCTGCATTGCGGACAGCATGTCTTGGCATGGCCGTTTATTTTCCCGATTGAAGCAGGCAGTATTTTGTAAAATCTGCCGCTTCATTCGCCGACAAGTCTCCCTTGGGTTTCTCTTTCATCTGTTTACACCATGATTTGCTTCCGACCTCTGGAGAGCACCCCAGGGCGAAAATAAAAAACAGTACCCCGCATACACAGGCTATTTTTCCCATTGCTTCTCTCATCCTCTCACCCCCTTGATCATAAACTAACAATTGAGAACCCTCCAAACCACATAGTGAAAAACAAAAGATTTCTATTGTATCCTTAGTAGGAAAAAGTTTCTACAAGAAAAAAGCCTTTGATACATTGTGTCCAGGCGAATTTTGTTTTTCTGGATCAGTTGCAAATGTCGTGGAGAATGACGAGGCAGCAGGATATGATCGAGGATGAACCTCACCGATGCGGATTTGCCAAGTGGCCTGAACCCCCCTCTTTGACAAAGAGGGGTGGGGGGA
>Ga0114931_10008227_pt1 | contig 12651 bp, 8 predicted proteins | sample 2SBtaG_FD_89579 | JGI IMG/M metagenome (GOLD analysis project Ga0114931, IMG submission 89579) | Deep subsurface microbial communities from Kolumbo volcano to uncover new lineages of life (NeLLi) - 2SBTROV14_V59a metaG | ecosystem: Environmental > Aquatic > Marine > Volcanic | place: Kolumbo...
AGTGTGCGGCATCTTTGAGAGGGCTCGGGGTTCAGACATCGAAAGCTCCCTGGCGCTCATGGGCAGGTGGCAAAAGCCTGGGTGTCGGTGATCGCCGGTGCGGCCGTACCCAGAGGATTGCGGTACTGGCGCACGGCGCCGGTTTGCACATCGGTAACGCTCAAGGTGAACGCGACGTTGGTGGTCGCGGCGGCGAATACCCAGAAGTGTCCGTTGTTGGCACAGCCATTGATCACCTTGACCATCAATTCCCAGTTGTCGGGCCGGAAGAACCAAAACAGCGCCGAATCCGGCGATTGGGTCACCAGGCTTGCGGGTCCGGTGCGGTCTCGAAAGTCCCGCCACTGGATCTCGACTGCAAAGCGATCACCAGCCAAGCGCACGGCCTCGCTCGCGGTGCTGGCCTGAGCCTCGATGAAGCCTCCGTTGGGCGCCCCGTCGGTCACCTCCTCGCGCGTACCCACGACCACCGCGGCACGGGTGGACATGGGCAAGAACTGCTCGGGAATCCGGATGCTCAGCGAGCTCAGACCGAAGCTCGTGGGCACCCGAGCCACCACTGCATTCCCCGTGTGCGTCACCAGGTCGACCGCGCCATCTTGCGGGCGGTAGGAATCGAGGGGGATGTAGAGATCTGTTCCGAGGCCGGAGTGATGCGGCGTCAGAAAGTCGATAAAGGGCCGGCCACCGGTCTCGCTGTCGCCATCGATGTCCAGGTCGACGAAGCCATAAAGCGCATTGGGTCCACCGCTGCCTGGCACGCGGATGGGCTCGGCGAACGACAGCGCGAGCACCAGATCATGACCGACCCGCAGCGCCGAGAAGCCGGTGAGATCGACGCGATCCGCGCCGCTGCCAAAGGTGTCGCCCAGCGGATCGCCCAGTGTCGACTTGGCCGGTGGTTGCGATGCGCTGCCAAGATCCGGATTCGCCGTGGCCGGATGGGCACCGGCGACGGCAAGCACCGCGGCAAGCGTGAACAGGCACATTCCAAGCACGGGCGGGCATGCCCTCGCAGTCTTGCCAGGACCACCGTGCTTGCCGCACGGATCGATCGAAACGAACTCGGTTTCCGACCGCATAGGGATCTCCTCGGGTTTTCTGCGTCCGACGCCGCGCGCGCACGGGTCTGGCGAGCTGCGGCGAGCAGACAGTCTCGCTGGGTGAATGATCGCCGGGGGCCATCGGGTTGACCGTCCGGTGAAAAACGGCCGCCCGAGACGGGCTGCGCCGCCCGTACAGCGCATGCTCGTCTCTGGCAAGGTCCGGCTCGGCAGCTCTTCATGCGGGCGTGGACACGGACCGCTATACTCACCAACCGGGCTTGAAGCCCCTGTCGCCACACGCGACCCGGCGATGGTGCGAGCCGCGACCGAGCTCCGACACGATGGCCTGGCGACCTCGAGCATCGCTGCGGCACACGCCGCGGCCGCCAGCGAGCCCCAACCCAATGGCGAAGCGAATCCGAAAAACGGCAGCGCTCTTCGTGCTCTTGGCCCTCATGGCCGCCGCGGCCATGGCCGTGCGGGGCGTGGTCAAGACCACAACGGGCACCCCGGTCGAGCAGGCCCGGGTCGATATCGCAGGATCCTTGGTCCACACTTTCACCGATGCCTCTGGCAAATTCGAACTCGAAGACTGCCCGCGCCCATGCACCCTGGTAATCAGCCATCCGCGCTTTCATGAAGCGGTGGCCGAGCCGCGGGGCGACGGGACGGAGCTGATGGCGATCGTTCTCGAGCACAAGAACACCTTCTCCGACCAAGTGGTGGTGACGGCTTCGCGCACCAGCGGCGACACCTTCGCGCCCGAGAGCATCGCTTCGACCGTGGTCGACGTCGAGCAGAGCGTCCTGGCACCCGCCACCCTCACCGAAGTCATCGAGGGTGTACCCGGGGTGTCGGAGAACGGCCAGGGCGGACACTTCCAGGTCTACTCGATCCGCGGCATCTCCCGCCAGCGGGTGATGACCCTGGTCTCCGGCATGCGCATGACCAGCGAGCGGCGGGCAGGCGTTGCCACCTCGTTTCTCGACCCCCAACTGATGGGCACCGTCGAGGTGGTGCGCGGTCCGTCGTCGACCTTTTACGGCTCGGGCGCGCTCGGCGGCGTGGTGCAGATCTTCCCTCGTCGCTTCGATGGCCCGAGTGTGGAGCTGGGCTACAACAGCCAGGGGGCCGAGAACGCTCAGGTTCTCGGCTGGGGCAACGAAACTTGGTCCTTCGGCCTCGCGCGCCGTGATGCAGCCAACGACACCACCGCCGCGGGCAAGGAGCAGTTCTACCAGTTCAGCCAGTGGTCGGCGACCCTCGCCGGGCAATTCGAGCGCGGCGCGCGCCAGTGGGAGGTGTTGGTGGTGCCGGCGCGGGGCACAGACATCGGCAAGCCGAACCGCGAGTTCCCCAACGTTCGACCGGTGCTTTACCCGGAAGAAAACCACCTCCTGGTGCGCGTCGCCATGACCGGCGAGGCTGGCTGGAACTTCCAGGCCTGGGCGCATCCGCACGACCTCCAGACCCGCACCACCCGGGTCGGCGAGAGCCTCAGCTTGCTCGACACCGAGACCCTCGACCTGGGCGGCAATCTCCAGCGCCGATGGAAGCTGGGGCGGGTGGCGGGGAACGCTGGCGTGGAGTATTTCGGGCGCCGGGGGGTGAGCAGCGCCGAACGGATCGAAGCCTTCGCCGACGGCTCGGTGACGCGTATCGAGGCGCTCGATAACGCCCAGGAAGATGAGATCGGGCTCTACGGTTCAGCGCGCTGGCGCTGGCACTCGACCTCGCTGCAAGCCGGCGGACGCTATACCTTCGAACGCCAGAGCAACGCTGGTTTCCCGAGCCGCGAGGACGGTACGTTGAGCGGCTTCATGGGCCTGGTGCAGCCACTGGGCGGTGGCTTCGAGCTGGTCGCCAACCTGGGCTCCGGCCTGCGTTTCCCGTCGCTTTCGGAACGCTTCTTCTCCGGCAGTACGCCGCGCGGAGGCCAGATTGGCAACCCCGGCCTATCGCCAGAGCGCTCGCTGAGCTTCGACACCGGCTTGCGCTGGTTCGGAGGTCGCATGGTGATCGAAGGAGGTGTTTTCCGCCAGGAAATCGATGACTACATCGAGCGGATCCGTATCGGCGGCAATGTACGGACCTTCGTCAACCTCACCCAAGGCACCATCCAAGGTCTCGAGCTCGAAGCCATGTACAGGCCGAGCGCGCGCTGGCAGGTTTCCTGGGGCGGCCACCTGATCGACGGCGAGTCGGACGACGGCACACCGCTCGCGGACATTCCACCGGCCCGCCTCGACCTCGGTCTGCGCTGGAGCGCCGGGCGGTGGCAAGCGCGCAGCGAGCTCGAGTACCGCGCGGCGAAAAACGACCCCGGCGACGGCGAGCTGGCGATCGGCAGCGCCTTGTTGGTAGCCGGTTCGCTCGCCTACAGCCTGGGTGATGGGCTGAGCCTGGTGCTGCGCGGGCGCAATCTCACCGACAGGGTGTACTTCAACTCGGCCGACGACCTGGCAGCGGTGGCACCCGGCCGTTCGCTCGGCCTAGCCTTTTCCTGGAAGCCTCCAGGCTGAGGCGAACACCCCGCAATGTTGCAGCGCACGCGAGGAATACGGGCATGAACCTCGGCTCCGAAGACCCCAAGACACGACGCAAGACTGGCCGCAATCGCGATCGCAATTGCGGATGCGAGAGTGGCCGAGAGGCTCAGGTTCCGCCGCCGCTCACCACCGTTCGTGCAGCAGCGATCGCCTCCGTGCGCGCGGCGGTGCTCAGCACCCTGCTCATCACCGGGCTGGGCGCCGTGAACACTCGCCCAGCCGGTGCTGAAACGCTCGAGCATTGGTACCGCCTGGCGCTGGGCGATGCGCCGGCCGGATGGATGATGGTGCGCGAACGGCATGACGATGCCCGGCGAACCACCGAGACCCAGACCCAGCTCAAAGTCGCCCGCGGCGGCACCGAGGTACAGCTCGAGATGGCGAGCCGTTTTGTCGAAAGCGCGGACGGCAGACCGATCGAGGCCTGGTCGCGGCAGATGCTCGGCCCACAGCCGATCGAGAGCACCTACACCTTCGACGGCGACACGGTGCGCGTCGAGACAGTTCAGGGCACACGCCGCAGCGTCCGGCAGCAGCCGGCGCCGGAGGACCCGTGGCTGCCGCCGGCAGCGGCCCAAGACGCCCTGCGCGCCGGCCTCCGGCGCGGCGAAACACGCCTGGTCGTGCGCTCCCTCGATCCCTTGTTGGGCCTGACGGTGATGGAGACCGAATGGCTGCGCCTGGCCGAGCACAGCGTCACCGAGGTGCCGGCCGGCAGCTTTGCCACCAGCCGCTGGCAACAGCGGGTGGACCGCATGCCCGGGCTGGTGGCGACCATCGAGCTCGACGGCGAGGGCACGATGGTCATGAGCACCACGCCCTTCATGGACACCACTATGACGCTGCGCCTGGCCGATCGCCAAACAGCGGTCGCGCGCACCGGGGCGCCCGAGATGATGGTCGGCTCGTTCATCCAGCCCGACCGGCCCATCGACCATCCCCGTGCACTGCGGCGCGCTGTGTACCGCCTGCGCGGCACACGCCCGAAAAGCGGCGATGGTGCACCGCTCGCCTTGCCCAGCCTGGGGGTGCAACAGGCGACGATCGAAGACGCGACGCAAGGCACAGCCGCTGCGACACGCATCGCCATCGACCTTGACCATCCGCAGCCAGCCTCGGCTGAGCCGCCGGCTGCGGTCTACCGCAGCGCCTCGACCTACCTCGACTACCAGACACCGGAGCTCGAGGCCTTGATCGCGCGCGCGACCGCCGGTCTGGACCACGATGCCTCGAGCGCCACGCGTGCCGAGACCTTGCGCCGCTTCGTCGGTGGCTACCTCGAAAACAAAGACCTCGACTCCCTGCTCGCCACCGCCAGCGAGGCCGCCGACAGCCATTCGGGGGACTGCACCGAGCACAGCGTGCTGCTGGCTGCATTGCTGCGCGGCGAGGGCATTGCATCACGCGTTGCCGCGGGTCTGATCTATGTCGAAGACTTCGCAGGTCACAAGGATCGCTTCGCCTACCATATGTGGACCCAAGCCTATCTGGACGGGCGCTGGATCGACCTCGACGCGACCACCAAGGAGCCGTTCGACGCCGCCCACATCGCGCTCGCCACCTCGGCGCTCGGCGATGATCAAGCGGCGCTGGTCGATCTGGCAGCGATCCTACCCCTCATCGGCAGCGTTCGGATCGAAGTGGTCGAAGCCGAAACCGCTGAAGCGCCCTAGCAGCAGCTACCCTCAAACAACGCGGCCAAGGCCTCCGGGCTCATGGGCCGGTGATAAAAGAACCCCTGTGCCGCATCGCACGACAGCGTGGTGACCAGCTCGGCCTGTTGCGCCGTCTCGACGCCTTCGGCCACCACTTGCAGCCCGAGGTCGCGCCCGAGCCGGCTGACCATCTGCGCGATCGCCAGCTCCCGGGGATCGGCCCCCAGGTCAGCGACGAACGCCCGGTCGAGCTTGAGGCCGTCGAACGGCAACCGACGCAAATAGCGTAGCGAGGTTTGTCCGCGGCCAAAATCGTCGAGAAACACCCGGATGCCGCGATCGCGCAACGCGTGTAGCGTATGAGCAGCGGTGTCGAAATCGTCGACGATGGTGCGCTCGGTAAGCTCGAGCGCGACCGAGGACGGGTCGATCCCGGCCTGCAACACCGTGTCGATCAGGCGTGGGACAAAATCGAGGCGGTAAAGCTGGGCCGCGGCTACGTTGATATGCACGCGCTGTCTGCGGAGCTTCGCCGGGGCCTCAAGCCAGACTGCGAGCTGGCGGCAGACCTCCTCGATCACCCAAGCACCGATCGGCATGATCAAGCCCGTCTCTTCCGCCACCCCGATGAAGGCGTCCGGCGGCAAACGACCACGCACCGGATGCTCCCAGCGCAGCAACGCCTCGAGGCAAGCCACCCGCTGGCCATCGAGACTGACGATCGGCTGGTAGTCCAACACCAGTTGCTGCGCCTCGAGCGCATAGCGCAAATCGGTCTCGAGATCGAGGCGCGCTGTGGCGCGCGACAGCATCGCGGGATCAAAGACCTCGAAGCGACCGCGGCCTCGTTCCTTGGCCCGGTACATGGCGGAATCCGCGTCCCGCAGCACCTGCTCTGGGCGGGTATAGCCGGCATCGCCGAGCACCACACCGATGCTGGCACCCGAGAACAGCTCACGCCCGCCGACCTAGAACGGTTGCCGGAACGCCTGGCGGATGCGCTCGACCACGAGTTCGACCGCTGGCACCCCGCGCGACGACTCGACCAGCACCGCGAACTCATCACCTCCGATGCGAGCGATCCGTTCGCCCGGACGAAGCTGCGCGCCCAAGCGCGCGGCGATGGCGACCAAGAAGCGATCGCCCACCAGATGGCCGAGGCTGTCATTGACGTGCTTGAAGCCATCGAGGTCGAGAAAGAGTACGGCAAAACCCGCACCGCCGCCCGGCCGCTGGTGTTCGATCGCGTGGTCGAGGCGACGAAAAAAACGGCGGGGATTCGCCAAACCGGTGAGCGGATCGTGCTCGGCGGCCTGCCGCTTGCTCTCGAAGGCTCGCCAGAAAGCCAGCACTGCGAATACCAACAGTCCGCCCGCCAAGAACTGGAAGGGACGCTGGCGCCACAGCGGCGCACGCACCCGCAGCCTGTCAGAGGTCGAGATCCTGCCCCAGGGACCGTCGTCGTGTCGTGCTTGGACCTGGAATCGGTAGCGGCCCGCGGGCAGGTTGGTGTAACGCACACCGACGCGCTGCGGGCAAGGATCGAGCCATGCGCTATCGAAGCCTTGGAGGCGACAGCGCAAGCGCAGGCCGAGTTCGGGTGCCAGGGTCACGGCTTGAAAGAAGAAGGTCAGGTTGCGGTCGGTGTGGTCGAACACCCGGGGGCGATCCAGCGCGAAGCTGGCCGCGGCGGTGTCGACCCGCCGGAGCTCGACACCTGGCGGCGCGACGTGGCGCAGATCGTAGCGCGGCTGGTAGCGAGAGATGCCGCGCTCGGTGCCGATCCACACCTGGCCGCGGTGATCCACCATGGCGGCACCGCGGTTGGTCTCACGTCCGGCGAGACCCTGGCCGACGCTCAGATGACGGAGGATCGAGCCCTGCCATAAGAAGACACCGTTGTCCGTTCCAAACCAAAGGTTTCCGTCATCGTCTTCGACGATTACATAGACCGGCCGGTCGATCCTCGGCCCGCCGTGTTCGGCACGCTCCAGCCCATCGCCGTTGAGCCAGAACAGACCCGCGCCCGTGCCCACCCAGGTACGACCGCGGCGATCGCGCAGCAGGCGGTACACGCTCTCGGCCATTGGATCATCCAGATCGCCGATCCGCTGCCAAGCGCCCCCGTCGTGTTGCCGGCGCAGCAGACCACTGTCGGTAGAAAGGAACGTATCGCCATCAAGGAATGTAAGCCACCGAATCCACATGGCGGTCTTGGGAAAGGTGTCGACCAGCTCGAAGTGCTCGTCCCGCCACCGAAAGAGGCCGTAGGAGGAGGCCAGCCAGAGATCTCCCTGGGCATCGGTCTCTACCGATTGGGCGATGTCGATGCCGACCTCTTTTCCGAAGCGATGAATGCTTCCGTCAACATCGAAGCGTGCAACGCCGTAGCCGCTGGCAGCAGCCCACAGGCGACCCTCGGCGTCACGAGCAAGATCCAGGATGCGGGTGACGCCGACCTCTTCGCTGTCGAGCAGCGGCAGCGAAATGGTGCGAACCGTGCCGTGATCGAGATGGGTCAGCCCGTGGTTGTGTCCGAGCACGATGTGATCGGGCCCGACCTCGAGCACCGCCGTCACCTCGGGCTCGAGCAACCCTTGCGCCTGCCCGTAGCTCAGGAAGCGCTGACTGGCAATGCGCGTCAGGCCGCGCCCGCTGGCCACCCACACACTGCCTTCTCGGTCGCGCTCGAGCGCCACCATGTCGTTGCTCACCAGGCCCTCGGAGACGCCGATCTGGCGTAGCGTCCGGCGCTGGGGATCGAGATGAAAGCCGCGGCGTTCGGTGCCGAAGAAAAGACCGCCGAAACCGTCTTCCACCATCGTTGCACGGGTGTGGGTTCGCAGTTGTGGCATCCGGGATGCGTCCACAACCCGCCGCAAAGCATCGCCATCGAGGTGGTCGAGCCCGGTGGTGGTCAGCAGCCAAACGCCGCCGTTGGCGGCCGCGGCCAAGGCCAGCACTTCGGCATGCACCAGGCCCTTGCCAAAGCGCTCGAGGCGGGGCTGGTGCACGGATTCGAGGCGGTACAGGCCGTCGTATGTGGCCACCAGCGCTCCCCACGAACGAGCCAGCACGGCGGTCGGCGGCTGCTTGGGAATACCTTGCGGTTGGCGCCAAAGGCGGCCGTCCCAGACCTGGTAGGTACCACCAGCGGATGCGATCAGCAAGCCGGGGCCGTCCTCGCTGGGGAGCGCGGCGAGCAGCACGCGACCGCCGCGAACGTCGTATCCCAGTTGCGGGGGGCTGTCGAGGCGATTCCAGACGCCGTCACGCCAACGCGCCACCGCTGGCTGAGAGCCATCAGACATCGCCCACAGATCGTGCTCGGCCCCCAGCGTGATCGCCACCACCTGCCGGAGCGCAACGCCATCCGCCGGATGCGGGGGCTCGAAGCGCTTTCCGTCGTAGACCGCCAAGCCAGCACGGGTAAGGACCCACAAGCGGCCGCTCTCGTCCTGGCGCAGATCGACGATCTTGGAGCTGGGAAGCCCCTCGGTTTCGGTAAAAATGGTGGTCGGGAGCCGCTGTGCAGCCGCGCGCTCCGGCACCATCAGCAGCACCGAGAGCGCCACCACGGCGGCAGCGATGAGCAGCGCGTACTCCGTGGCCGCTGCCAGGCGAGGATGTGGATGGCCATGCATCTCTGGCTTCCATTTCTCCTGCCCCTCCGGACCGACATCCGCCAGCCTGGTCCATAAAGACGCCCCAAAACGCCCTAGAAAGCTCCCTACGAACGACTCCTCGCGCGATCCTAGCAGCCCGTCGCCAAAGGGCAATCCCCCAATGGGCCTACGCGATGACGACCCGTCCCCCGAGGAAGGCAAGGTCTTCGAACGCTCCGTGTTCGGACCGGCTGCGTCGCTTCACCTTCCCCGCAAAAGCCGCAAGCCGTTGGCGATCACCAACAGCGAGGCCCCCATGTCGGCTGCGATGGCCATCCAGAGGGTCGCAACGCCCATCGTTGCCAGGCCAAGAACAAGCAGCTTGACGCCAAGAACGAAGACGATATTTTGATGAATCACTCGCAATGTGCGGCGGGAATGGCGGACGATCCACGGCAGTTTCCGCAAGTCATCGGACATCAGGGCGATGTCGGCGGACTCGATGGCGGCGTCGCTGCCTGCCGAGCCCATGGCGATGCCCAGGGTCGCCCGGCCCATGGCTGGAGCGTCGTTGACACCATCACCGACCATCGCCACCTGCCCTGCGTCCAAAGCCAAGCGTTCGATGGCCTCGAGCTTGTCTGCGGGAAGCAGATCGGCCCGGACGTCGTCGAGCCCGAGCTCCCGAGCGATCGCGCGCGCGGTTCCCTGGTTGTCGCCGGTGAGCATGATCTGGTGATCGATCCCAAGCTGCCGAAGCTCGGCAAGGGCCTCTCGGGCTTCCGGCCGCAGGCGATCGGAAACGGCGATCAGGCCACAAACGTGCTCTTCATTGCCGACCACGATCACGGTACGCCCGGCCCGCGACATCGCCTCGAGTCGGTCGTGGACTTCGGGTGTCTCCTGGCCGCGTTCCTCGAGATAGCGGTGCGAGCCCAGCCAAAACAGCTTTTTCTCAATGTTGCCAGCAAGACCCTTGCCAGGAATCGAGCGCACACCGGCTGCTGGCCGGACCGCGACCCCACAAGCATCCGCGTAGCGCTGGATGGCCCGCGCCAGTGGATGGTCGCTGCGCGCTTCGAGTGACGCGGCGCGTTCAAGCAAGGCAGTTTCGTCATATTCACCCAGTGGTACGAGCGCCACAACGGAAGACTCGCCACGGGTCAAGGTGCCCGTCTTGTCGAAGGCAATGGTCCGGAGTCGCCCTGGTGCCTCGACATAGGCGCCAGCCTTGATCAGTACGCCATTGCGCGCAGCAGCAGCCAGGGCAGCTACCACGCTGATCGGCGTCGAGATCACCAGAGCGCATGGGCACGCGATGACCAGCAGCACCAGGGCGCGGTAGAACCAGGTTTCCCAGGAAAGCACCAGCGCCAGTGGCGGCACGACGAAAACCAGTAGAGCCAGTAGCATGACCGTAGGTGTATAAACGCGGGCGAAGCGTTCGACCCATTGTTCGCTCGGCGCCCGGCGCGAGCGTGCTGCATCGACCAGGCGGATCATCTTGGCGAGCGTCGTCTCGCCCGCCGGTCGCGTCGAGCGCACCTCGAGGGCTCCACTGCCGTTGAGCGTGCCCGCGAGCACATCGTCGCCCGGCGCCCTCGGAACGGGAACGCTCTCACCGGTGATCGGCGCCTGGTTGACTTCGCTATGGCCGGCGAGGACGGTGCCGTCGAGAGGAATCTTCTCGCCGGGCCGCACAACGAAGAACGCGCCCACCTCCACGGCTTTGGCATGCACCTCGCGTTCCTCGCCACCTTGCTTCACCCGTGCCGTGGTCGGTGCGAGATCCATCAACTCTTCGACCGCCCGCCGTGCGCGGCCGATGCTCCAGCCTTCCAAGGCGTTGGATAGAGCGAAGAGAAATACGACCGTAGCCCCTTCAAACCATTCGCCGATGGCCACAGCGCCCAAGACGGCGACCGTCATAAGCAGATTCATGTCCGGCCGCATTCGGCGCAGCGCAAAGAATGCTTTCGGAACGATGAACCAACCGCCAGCGATCACCGCCAGACTGTAGGCTGCTTTCGCTGGCAGCGGAACGCCATCGGTCAGCGTCAATCCCCCGCTGCCCAAAGCATCGCCAAGACCGCCAGCGAGCCATGCGTGGATTGCGAGCCCTGCCGCGGTGAGCACGCCGCTGGCCGCGGTCAGCCAGGTCTGCAGACGCCGGCGGTTTATCGGCCCGATTCTCTGTGCCTCGCTTGGCCAGGGCTCAGCTTGCATTCCGGTGCGGGCGATGGCGCGTCCGATCGCTTCGGCCGACACCTGTGCCGTTGCAACCGTCAGCTTGGCGTGGAGCAGATCGAAGGCGAGATGTTGCTCACCACCGACCAGTGGACCGAGCTCTTTTCTTAAGATCGCGATCTCTTCGGCACAGTCCATGCCTCGGACATGAAACGTGTTCTTTTTCAAACCTGTCTCCCGTCTCCCGGTTGGCGAAGCGTCGTCACGTTGCCTTGTCGGTAGGAGGTGCACCGCCGCGCGGACCCGCCGTAGACCGCCGGTAGCACCAGGAGCGTCAGCAAAGTGGAAGTGACCAACCCGCCGACCACGACCGTGGCGAGTGGCCGCTGGACCTCGGCGCCAGCGCTGGTGGCGAGCGCCATGGGGATGAAACCGAACGAGGCCACCATGGCCGCCATCAGCACCGGCCGCAGCCGAATCATGGCTCCTTCGCGGGCGGCCTCGTCGGCGCCGAACCCCTGTTGGCGTTTCTCGACCATGTAGGAGACCAAGACGACACCATTGAGAACCGCGATTGCGAACAGTGCGATGAAGCCCACGCCGGCCGAGATGGGAAAGGGATAGCCCCGCGAGAGAAGTGCTACCAAGCCTCCGGTGATCGCCAGCGGCACGTTGAAGAAGATCAGCGTCGCGAGCCGAACGGAGCCAAAGATCGAATCGAGCAGGACGAAGATCACAAACAGCGCCAGGGGGATCAGGCGCGGCGCGGCATCTGCCAGCGCCGGAGCCGAGATCCGCAGGCGCTCCAGATCCCCCAATACCTCGGCACCGAAGCGGGCCTGGAGCACAGAGCGCTTCTGGCCCTCAAGCACCACGCCGAGCTCCCTGCCGCCGATGGTTTCTACCACGTCGAGCACATCCGTGGCATTGATCCCGTAGCGTGCGATGGCGTGGCGATCGGCGCGGATGCGCAGCATCGGAAGCCCGGGCGTCTGCTCGGCCTTGACGTCCGCTGCGCCTGGTATGTCTCGGAGAGCTTGGGCGACCTGGCCCGCCTTTTCCTTGCGTATATCCAGATTATCGCCATAGATATGCACAGCCACGTTAGAACGTACCCCCGAGACGAGCTACGAGACGCGCAGCTTGATCGGCTGGTAGTAGCTGAAAATTGTACCGGCAACATTTTCCTTCATCGCTCGGTCGATCGCTTCGACCAGCGCTTCCTTGCTCTTGTAGCGCGAGGTCTCCCGTGGCGCCAGCATCAAGTAGGTATCGCTGATCTGCACCCCCATCGGATCGGTGGCGATCTCCGCACGTCCGGTACGCGAGATCACCGTATCGATCTCCGGGAACTTCTCCTTCAGGACACGCTCGACAAGCGTCGAGATCTCGTTCGACCGCTCGCGCGAAATCGAGGGCAGGCGCCAAACCTGCGGCGACAGCGACACGCTAGGGTCGCTGGCCCGCGATCTCGAGCTCCTGAGACAGGTTCAAACCGCGGTCGGTGGTCGATCGCAGGACGCTGCTGCGGTTCGCAACCTCCAGCGCCAGCTCCGGGTTGAAGGGATAGGTCTTGGCAACCAGCGGGTCACTCTCGACCTCCTCCAGC
>Ga0114931_10008228_pt1 | contig 12651 bp, 11 predicted proteins | sample 2SBtaG_FD_89579 | JGI IMG/M metagenome (GOLD analysis project Ga0114931, IMG submission 89579) | Deep subsurface microbial communities from Kolumbo volcano to uncover new lineages of life (NeLLi) - 2SBTROV14_V59a metaG | ecosystem: Environmental > Aquatic > Marine > Volcanic | place: Kolumbo...
AGGTGCAGAGTTCCGCCCGCTCGTAACCCGGTCGCGCGGCGGAACACTACCTCACACGCACACCCTCCAACCCCAATCATCCCCCGGCAAGACCAGCCCGATTCTCACGCCCGGTGCCACACCACCCATGCAGCCGGGCAGTGCAAAACACAAAAACCGCTGACCGGCGCCAACAGCGCGAAGGGCCAGCGCTGATAGTTTGCTGGTTCGAGTTGTAGCTACAGCACGAGCCCAGGCACGGAAAGTGAGCGTAGAATTACCGTAGTGGCAGTACCATGCATTCTTGCCATTGCTGCCGTCAACAGGCCGACCATTACCTGGTAGGGGTGTCCCTGAATACCGCTTTCCCCCGCTGAGGTCAGCGGAATCAATGGCGAGGCGTGAAGAGGGAGTTGGGTGGACCCCCAGCGACCGGCGAGCAACAAAGCCAGTGGTTTCGCGGGGCCAGCCGGCGGAAGCATGTATTTAGGGACACCCCCCCTAGGCTGACCAGCGTTGAGGTTGGCCGTACCCGACCCCTGGCCTGCCAGCGCCTGCTCGAACAGGTCGAAGTGGCCAAGCGCCAGCTCACCGATGTTGATAAGGTCCCCATCGCGCTGCCGGCCCGGCTCAACGGTCCACGCGGCGCGATCGATGTGCAGCGCTCGTTGAGCCGCCCAGAGCTCGACGCGCTAACCGAGCATCTGGTCGATCGTCTGGCCGAGCCCTATATGGCCGCACTGAGCGACGCGGGCATTCAGCCGGCACAAGTAGACGATGTGTTGCTCGTCGGCGGCATGACCCGCTGCGCCGCGGTGCGCCAGCGCATCGCGACGCTGTTCCGGCGCCCCTGCCAGCTGTGCGGCGATCCCGATGAAGCCGTGGCGATTGGCGCCGCGATGGAGGCTGCGATCCTCGCGGGTGAAGTGGACGATACCGTGCTGGTCGACGTGCTCGCGCACACCATCAGCGTGCACACGCGCGCGGCTCCAAGCGCTCACGGCATTACCTTACAGCAATACGCATAGGAATTCACCTTTGTGACACCGTATACGCGACACCGGTAAAAATTGAACGCAATATAGCCTTCATAAGTGGTGGCGGGTCCACCAGTGTAGTAACAACCACCACCGGTAACCGCAGTGCCAGCAGGGCAAGTTGCGTATATCAAAGCACCGGCGGCTCCGGTGTTCTGTACCGTTGAGCAAGACAAGATGTGCGTGTGGGACTTCGCCGCGTAGGCAGCGTCGTGGTTGTGAGTGGTCAGCGCGTAATTGCTATGGGTGTGGTTCGCCGCCGCGTAAACGCCGTCGTGGTTGTGGTTGGACAGCGCAACGTCGGACGGTGCGAGGTTACCCAGCGTGTCGGACGTCGAAGATCGGATCGCGTACGGCGCTGAGGTGATGGGAATGCGGGGGCTCTGAACGTCCCCGTTGACGGTAATTTCCAGGTACAGCGCGGAGCCGGCGAAATCGGCACCGGTGAGTCCCGTTGTGCTGCCGAGTTGGACATACACCAACCCATTGCTAATCGGCGTGCTGTTGTGGGTCTCGGTCCAACCCGTGGACGAGCCACCGGTGGCTGCCGTGAACAGCTCGAAGCTGAGGTTCACGGTTCCGTCAGCGACGGGCGTGCCCCCCTGGGTGATGCGACCGGTGAAGCTGACGGTGTTGGGCACAGCGGAAGCGTTCCCGGCCAGCAGGGCCAAGGCCCCGATCGTCCCTGCGAGCAATGTCGTTGAGCGTTTCATTATCATTCCCCTCTGTTGATACGATCGCCTACGGCTTGACCGCGGCCGCGCCTTCTACTTCGTAGGTGGCACCCGACGTCGGTTCCTGACTCACCGAGTGTCCGATCTGCACTTCGATCTCGTACATAGAGCCGGATGCCTTCCCCGACCCTGCCGTGATCTCCTGAGTCGTTGACGGCGGTTGAGACGGCGCTGCGTCTATCGTCGGATTCACTCCGGCGTCGTTGACCCGTGCGTCCGGTGGATTGCTGTTGCCCGCGTCGTCGTCTTTGTTCGATACGGACCCGCACGCAGAGAACACAACGATGCCGGCGACTGCCACAAATGAGTTGAGCCACTTGAGCATGTGTTTCCCCCTCAAAGTTGTCTCAGTATGGAATCGAGCCTACACAATGGTCAACGCCTGAATGTGGTTTCCCGCCGCCCCAGGTCCAATTCGGAGCAGAGATCGCGCGTGAGCTAGCGCACACCGCCTATTGGCAACTCGTATACGCCTCGCAGATCTTCGCACCCATGTTGTTGGGATCGTCGTGACATTCCCGCGATTCGCAGTGCGAATCGTACTTGCACGTCATGCCATCCGCCAACGGCGGGGCGCAGCTGCCGGGGGCACCTGCGGTGATCTCGTTGGTGCAAAACAGGGGCGGCTGACACTCGCTGCTGCTGCCGCAGCTGGCGCCGTCGGTGCCTCGGCTCTGGCAGATCCCGTTGGTGTTGCAGAAGTGGTCCTGGTCGCAGCTGGCCACGTCGTTGCAGGTTTCGCCACCGCCGCGCAGCGGCACGCATACCGGCAAGGCCTGGTTGGTGTCGCAGTAGCCGTCACGACAGTACGCGTCGCTGTAGCCGCACGGCTCGCCGATGGCCGGCTGCGCGGTGCAGGTTCCCGAATCGACCCCCGGGTTGTCCGTCTTGCAGTACAGGTTGCCCAAACAGTACGAGTCGCACGCGTCACCCACTGCATTTGCCTTTGCGCACTGGCCGGAGCCGGCCGTGAGATCGTCACCGTTGCACAACGCCGGCGCCAGGCATTCGGAGTCGTCCGTACACGCCTGGCCGTCGGTCTTGTCCGCGATGCACGCGCCCGCGCTGCCGCAGTAGTGGTCGTCGTCGCAGTCGTATTGCTGCGTGCAGGCCGAGCCGGCTGAACCCGACTGGCACGTCCTGGCGCCGGTGGCGTCGCCCACACAGTGGTCGTCCGGGGCGCAAAAGCTGCTCGAGCAGTCGTCACCGATACCTTGGGGCGACACGCAGGTGGCCGCACAACACTGAATATCGCCGCAGTTCGAGTCGTAACACTGCGAGCCGTCTACACTGCATTCCTCGCTATCGAAGCATGCGGCTCCGGGGCTCACCTGCCCCTGGAAGGTGGCATCGCACGCGGCGTTGTTGTCCGGATCGCCCATGCACGTACCGAGGCTGTCGATGAGGCTTTGCAGGCAGTCGTAAGCGTTGTTGCCGTCGTAGACGATACGGCCGGCGTTGACCGAGTCGACGGTGCGCTCCAGGCTGCTCGACGTGTCGGGGGTGAGCAGGTCGATGCACTCCTGGGTGGTGCCGTTAAAGCCCTCGCAGGACACGAAGTACTCGCACTGCACCTGGACGAAGCAGCCGATCAGGTCATTCAGATCGATGCTCGGGCCGTCGCACGGTCCCTTCATCGCATCTGGCCCACCCCCCCCATCGGTGCCGCTGCCCCCATCGGTGCCGCTGCCCCCATCGGTGGCATCGACCACTTCGCCACAACCCGTGGCGAGCCCGAAAAGCACAAGACCAGTGACGAACAACCCGGCGTGTCGACTCATGGACCCATGATACGACAACTTCGCCGCTTGGGGTGAGTGACGCGTAGCGCAGCACCTCACGCCACCGTATGATTGGCAGCCATGGATGGTCTGTTCGATGATGCCTCCGCCATCGAGCTCGAGGGGGACGAGCCCGACGGAATCGCCGTCGGCATCGACCTGGGCACCACCAACTCGGTTGTTGCGGCGGTTGCCAATGGCAAGGTGACGGTTATCACGGATGCCTCCGGGCGCAGCTTGCATCCCTCGGTCGTCGCGTTCTTGCCCAACGGCCAGCGGCTGGTCGGTGCCGCGGCCCGGGCGCGCCGGGTGATCGACCCGAACAACACGATCTTTTCCGCCAAGCGCATCATCGGCCAGCCATTCCGAACCGACGAGGTACAGGCCGCTCTGCGCCATTTGCCCTACCAGGTGGTCGAGGGGGCCAACCAGGAACCGCTGATCAAGACCCGCGCGGGCGAAATGAGCCCCATCCACGTCGCGACCACCGTGTTGAGTTATCTGCGCCAGCTCGCCGCGGCGCAGCTCGGTGGGGAGATCACCCACTGTGTAGTCACCGTGCCTGCAAATTTTTCCGAGGGCCAACGCGAGGCCACCCGGCGGGCTGCCGAGGCGGCGGGCATGCAGGTGCTGCGCATCCTCAACGAGCCCACCGCGGCCGCCCTCGCCTACGGTCAAAAACGCCAGATGCACCAGCGCATCGCCGTGTTCGACCTGGGCGGCGGCACGTTCGATGTCACGGTCCTGGCGGTGCGTGAGGACCTGTACGAAGTCATCGCCACCGGTGGCGATCCATTCCTGGGCGGCGACGATATCGACCAGGCCATCGCCAGCCACCTGGCTCAGCAATTTTTGCAGGAGCACCGGGTCGACCTCAACACGAATCCGCAGGCCCGCGCTCGCCTGCTCATGGCCGCCGAGCAGATCAAGATGAAGCTGTCGAAGCAGGAATCGGTGCGCGGCACCCTCAACGAGATGGCCCACGGTCCGGGCGGCGTGGCGTTGGGGCTCAAATTCGAGATCGACCGCAGCCTGATCAACACGCTGATGACCCCCATCGTCGAAAACGCGCTCGACATGACCGGCACGGTGCTCGAGTTTGCCGACATTCAGCCGCAACACATCGACGAGGTCATTTTGGTCGGCGGCGCGACCCGTGCGCCGCTCATCCGCGAGCGCGTGGGCCAGTATTTTGGCTCCAAGCCACGCGCCGACATCAGCCCGATGCAGGTGGTGGCCGCGGGCGCCGCGCTCCAGGCTCACGCGTTGTTTTCCCCGGGCGATGCCGCGGCCTCGGTCGGTTTGCTCATGGACATGACGTCGCACTCCCTGGGCATCGCCACCGCCGGCGGCTACGTGGAAAAGCTGATCACCAAGAACACGACCATTCCGGCGGAAAAGACGCGCACGTTCACCCCGGCCAAAGACTTTCAAGAGGCCGTCAAGCTGCGGGTGTGCCAGGGCGAGGACAGGCAGTTCGACAAAAACACCCTGGTGGGCGAGCTGATCCTGGACAACCTGCCCAGAGTCCGCCGCGGCGACATGAAGCTCGAGGTGTCCTTCCTCATCGACGCCGACGGCCAGTTGCAGGTGTCGGCCAAAGACACCGCCAGCGGCAAAGAGACCCGCGCGACCCTCAGAGTCGTCGGCATGAGCGCCGCGGCCAGCGCGGCATAGCCAGCCGCGTGTTAGCCCGGATTATTCGCGGGGGTGTTCGATAACCTTCGGGGTTGTTGGGGGCTCTGCCCCCAAGTTGGTTTCACACTCGAATCCGCGATCGCAGTGAATACCGCGTGTATTTGCAAGACCGGCGATATCGGCTGTGGGGCCAAGGACTTGGCGAGGGCGGACGTCCTCGTGAATAATTCGGGCTACCGCCAGTGCCGCCGGTCTGATGCCGGGGCGCTGCGGTAGAGCGGATCGGGGGTGCGCTCGGACGCGCTCAGGCGGCGGCAGGCGTAGTGGATCTGGTGGCGCAGCTTGCGCGAAACGGGCTGTGGCGGATGGTAGCCGGCGCACAGGTGCCCTACTCTGCCGGGGTCTGTGCCGGCTCCGGGCTCGCAGTACAGACCGCTGCCATCGGTTTGCGGAGTGAACCGCACGCCGCGGGCACCGCTGCGTTTGTCGTCGAGCAACCGGCCCAGGTAGTTGAGGACCGCCACGCGTTTGCGCGCCTCGGCAGCGGGCATCCGGCGGGTGATGCGGCTCACGCCGGTCATGGGCACGATCTGGATGGCGCGCACGCGCAGGCGGCCGCGCTCGTTGGGGCGCAGATACACCCGCGCCAGCAGGCCGAAGTCGCGGCACAGCTTGTAGGACCAGACGCGGCGCAGGTTGCGGTCGCCCACGAGCAGAAAGTTGCCGAGACCGTAGAAGATGAAGCCGTTTTTGTTGCGCTCGATGCCACGGACGACGTGTGAATGGTGGCCGATGATCAGGTCGGCGCTGCCGTTTTGCATGGCCGAGCGCCAGCGTTTGCGCATGGGCTCGTCGGGGCGTACCCGCCGCTCGGGGCCTTCGTGGACCGACAGCATGCGAAATTCGCCGCCGGTATTGCGCAGCCGCCGGGTGACGTCGCGCCAGTCCGGGCCGAACCGGGCGCCCGCAGCGCCGGGGTGGTGTTTGCCCACGCGCCGGCGCGCCGCGTTGATGCCCAGGGCGCCGAGGGCGAACGACTTGCCGCGGCGGCGAAACGTCGCCGGTTCGGTGGCTTCTTTGCGGTCAACGCCCAGCCCCGCTGCGCCGAGGACCTTGCCGTTTTGCAGGGCCACGTTGTGCAGGGTCTGGCGCACCCCGTCGGTACCGTAGTCGCCGGCGTGGTTGTTGGCGAGCGACATCAGGTTGAAGCCCAGGCCCAGCATGTGGGCGAGCCCGTTGGGGTGGGTGCGGAAGTTGACGCCCTTTTTCTCGGGGTGGAGCTTGTTGCTGGCGGTGATGACGGTCTCCAGGTTCATGAAGTTGATGTCACCGTCGATCAGCTTGGTGATGTGCTGTGTGAGCTCGGACCACTTATACAGGCGGTTGCCGCGCACGAACCCGTCGGCGCGCACGGGCTGGCGGTTCTTGTTCAGGCCCACGTCGCCGACGACGACCAGTTTTATCGAGTCGTCCGCGGCGGGCGGATCGGCCCGTGCCATGCTGACCGATCCGGCTAGTGCCGCGCACATCGCGGCGAAAGCTACCCCTCGCATGCTAGGATTGTGATCCACGGTCGCCACAGGGGCAAGCGTGCAGCATGTATCATCGGTGCGAGGTTCATGGCCCCGAAACAATCGGATCCGAGCGCCTGGCTCGAAACCATCGCCCAGGCCAACGACGCGACCATCCGCGCCGATCCCCGCGGCACCATCGTGCCGCCCAAGCACCCGGTCGCCACGGCGGGGCGCCAGGCCTACGAGGTGTTGCAGCGCCTCGCCGACGGTCGCAGCACGCACGATCGCCTCGAGTACACCGACACCCTCGGCGAGGGCGGCATGGGCGTGGTGCGTCTGGCCAACCAGCAGGCGATCGGGCGCAAGGTGGCGGTCAAGAGCCTGCGCCCGGACCGCCGCGACGACGAAACCACCCTGGCGCTGTTGCGCGAAGCATGGATCACCGGTGGCCTCGAGCACCCCAACATCGTGCCGGTCTATTCGCTCGGGCTCGATGAGGACGGCCTGCCCATCATCGTGCTCAAGCGCATCGAGGGGGTGGTGTGGGACGACTTGATCGACGACGCCGACGAGGTGCGCGAGCGTTTCGGCGAAGAGGATCTGCTCGAGTGGAACTTGAAGATCCTGCTGCAAGTGATCGACGCCATTCGGTTTGCGCACAGCCGCGGCATCATTCACCGCGACCTCAAACCGGACAACGTGATGATCGGCGAGTTCGGCGAAGTATATGTTTTGGACTGGGGCATCGCCGTGAGCTTGCGCGACGACGGCTCGGGCCGGTTACCCCTGGCCAGGGACGCGACCGAGATGGCGGGCACGCCGGTGTACATGGCGCCGGAGATGCTGGGCAATGGTGAGCCGCTGAGCAAACGGACCGACATCTACTTGCTCGGCGCGATCTTGTGCGAGATTCTCAGCGGCGCGCCGCCCCACGACGGCGACAGTGCCATGGAGATCCTGGCCTCGGTCGCCCGCTCCGAACCCGCGTTGCCCACCGACGCTCCGGCGGAGCTGGTGCGTATCTGCCACCGCGCCATGGACGCCGACCCCAACGGCCGGTTCGAACGGGTCGAGCAGCTGCGCCTGGCGTTGCGCGCGTTTCTGCAGCACCGCGACTCGTTGCGCCTCACGGCGGTAGCCGACGCGCGCCGGCGCGAGCTCGACGCCGCGTTGCGCGAAGCGAGCTCCAGTCGGGAGGACCACGAGCGCATCTACGAGCTATTTGGTGAGGCCCGGTTCGGTTTCCGCCAGGCTCTCACCAGCTGGTCGGCCAACGACACCGCCCACGCCGGGTTGCGTCGCGCCACCATTTCCATGATCCAGTTCGAGCTCGGGCAAAACGACCCACGTGCGGCGCAGCGGCTGCTCAAGCAGCTGGACCAGCCGCCGCCGGATCTGATCGCCGAAGTAGACGCGGCGCTGGCCGCCGACGAGGCCGACAAACAGCGCATCGCCCGCCTGGAGGAGCTGGGCCGGGATCTGGACTTCGCCGTCGGGGCGCGCACGCGCACGTTCTTGTCGGCGATCGTGGGCGGTGGCGTCACCGGGTTTCCGTTCCTGGTCCAGTACCACTCGGACACGGTCAACTGGTCCAGCCACACGGGCATGATTCTGTGGACGTTCGTGCTGCTGCTCATGGTCTCCGCGTTCGGCTTTTGGGCGCGTGAGTCCATGATGAAAACCGCGATCAATCGCCGCATCACCGCGTCGATCATCCTGTTGCTCATCGCCCAGATGGTGCTGTTTTACGGCGCCGAGATGACGCACATCGACGTGGTGCACACCCAGGTGATCATGCTGTTTTTGTGGTTCGTGAGCTGCGCCATGACGGTCATTGCTATCGACCGGCGGTTTTTGCCCAGCGCGCTGGGCTATGTGGCGGTGTTTCTGCTCGCGGCGCGCAACCCCGAGAACCGCTGGTTTCTCGCCGTGGCGTCCAACGCGCTGCTCACCGTCAACGCGGTGTACGTGTGGCGGCCGCCGAAGGGGGAGTGGTTTCGCCGTACGGAAAGGGAGCTGAGTTTGCTGCGCGCCAAACGGGACGACCGCCGCTAGCCGGCAGCGCGCCCGCCGTTGCGGTCTGGAAGCGGCGCTCGGCGCGGACCGCGCGCAACGCGCGATCGATCCGCGGCAGCACGACTTGTTCTGTGTAGCGGATCAAATGCTCGCCCTTGATCGCATGGGCCACGGCGGCGGCAAAGTTGTGGCGGTGGTGGCGCGCAGTGTATGCGAGCAGCTTCCAGAACTGCGTGCGCCGGCGGCTGGCGATTCCGATGCCCACGACAGCGCGGACGAACGCGCCGAGGTCGCGGCTCTTCGGCGCCGCTCCGGGCGGCCGCGGCGCCAGCGCCACGTGGGCACGACAGCGCGCGTAGTAGCTGTCGGCCGAATACAGCGACGCCATCAGCCGGGCGTAGTCGGCCAGCAGCTGTGCTTCGTCCAGGGCCGGGTCGAAGTTGGGCCGACCGAACTGGTCGCCGCTGGCGTCCCGGCGCAGTCGCCCTTCCCGCTCGAGCCGGCGCCATAGCGGCGTATTGGGCAACGCGGTGAGCATGCCGACCATCGCCAGAGGCGTCGGCGCCGCCGAGATGAAGTCGCGCTGGGCGTCGGCCGCCGACGTGCCGTCCTGGTCGAAGCCGAGAATGAAGCCGCCCATCACCTGCAGGCCCGCGCGGGTGAGCTGCTCGATGGCGTCGTGCAGGTCCAGCTTGAGGTTGTGTTTCTTGTTGGCGCCGGCGAGCGCTTCGGCCGACGGCGTCTCGATGCCCAGGAACACGGCGGTGAAACCCGCGTCTACCATGTGCCGGGTGAGCTCGGTGTCAGCGGCCAGATTGACGCTGGCCTCGGTGTAAAGATCGAACGGGTAGTCGCGCGCGCGCTGCCACGCGATCATGCGGGGCAACAGGGCTTTCACCGCGGGTTTGTTGCCGATGAAGTTGTCGTCGACGAAGAACACGGAGCCGCGATAGCCCAGGTCGTACAACGCGGACAACTCGGCGATGACCTGGTCGGCGTCCTTGACCCGCGGGCGGCGGCCGAACAGCTGGACGACATCGCAAAACTCGCAGTTGTACGGGCAGCCCCGGGAGTACTGTACGCTCACCGACGCGTAGTGGTGCTGTTGCAGCAGCTCGTAGCGTGGCACCGGCACCTGGGCCATGGCCGGTCTGGGGCCGTTGGGGCGGAGCACCACCTGATGGCGGTCCGGCGCGGCCAGCGCGGCCATCAGCTGGTCGATGCGCCCCTCGGCCTCACCGCAAAATACGATGTCCGCGTTCGGCCAGGCCTCGGGCTGGGAGGTCGGCGCGGGCCCGCCCACCACCACTCGCCGTTTGCGCGCCTTGCAGCGGGCGACGACCTGGCGCATGGACCTGGCCTGGATCAACATGCCGCCGACCAGCACGGCCTCGGCCCAGTCGATGTCGCGATCTGCGAGTGGTTCGACGTTGAGGTCGATCAATCGCAGCCGGCAGTGCTCCGGCAGCAGCGCCGCCACGGTCAATAACCCCAGCGGTGGCAATGAAGCGCGTTTGTTGACGTAGGGCAACGAGTGCTGGAATCCCCAGTACGTCGTCGGGTACTTTGGGCTCACGAGCAGTAGGTTCATGACGCCAACGTAGTCCCGTCGCAGGCGCCGCGCTGTCATACCCTCGTCACGCGATCGTCAGCGTTCGCACACTTGATCGCGGTCAACCGCGGCTCGACAAGCGCTAGCCGCGCGGCGCAAACACCGCGTCGCGGTAGAACTGCAGCTCGGCGATGGACTCGCGGATGTCGTCCATGGCCCGGTGGCGCTCGTTCTTTTTCGGCGCCTGTTCGAGCACGGCCGGATACCAGCGCCGCACCAGCTCTTTGACCGTAGAGACGTCCACGTTGCGGTAATGGACATAGGCTTCGAGCCTGGGCATGTAGCGGCTCAGAAACATCCGGTCCATGTAGATCGAGTTGCCGGCCAGCGGGCACTTGCGCTTGGCGCAGTGACGCGCGACGAGCTCGAGGGTCTGGACTTCGGCCATCGCTTCGCTGACCTCCGAGGCGCGGACCCGGTCGGTGAGGCCCGAGGCACCGTGGTGCTCGGTGTTCCACTCATCCATCGCGGCCAGCAGCTCGTCGGACTGGTGAATCACGAGCTCAGGCCCTTCGGCGACCACGTTCAGCTCGGCGTCGGTGATCAGGGTGGCGATTTCGATGATGCGCTCGGAGCTGACGTCCAACCCCGTCATCTCCAGGTCGATCCACACCAGGTAATCGGCGCTGGCCGTCATGCGGGCGACTTTATCACGCCGTAGGCCAGCAGCCCCCAGGCCAGCAAAAACGCCAGGCCGCCAATGGGGGTGATCGCGCCCAGCCACTTGTGGCCGGTGATGGCCAGCAAGTACAGGCTGCCGGAGAAGATCACGATGCCCGCGAACATCAGCCAGCCCGCGGTGGTCGCCGCGGGAGCTTCGCGGCTGGCCAGCCAGGCCACCACCATCAGGCCCAGCGCGTGATACATGTGGTAGCGCGACCCGACCTCGTAGATGGCCAGCGCATCGGCGTCCAACCGTGTTTTCAAGCCGTGGGCGCCGAAGGCTCCGGCGGCGACGGCCAAAAGCGCGTTCACCGCGCCGAGTACCGCAAACGTCTTCATGCCGGGTATTGTACGCTGTGGCCATGGCGCTTACCCGCGACGAAGCATGGCAGCTTTTGTGTGACTGGACGCCGAGCGAGGCGCTGCGCATCCACGCGCACAGTGTCGAGCTGGTGATGCGCGCCGCCGCCGAACAATACGGTGGTGGCGCTGCGGATACAGAAGCATGGGGCATCGCCGGCATGCTGCACGACGCCGACTACGACCAGTGGCCCGACGAGCACCCCCACAAAATCGTCGCCTGGCTGCGCGAGCGCGGCGAAGACGCTATCGCCCACGCCATCTCCGCCCACTACACCAAGTGGGGCGTGCCCTACGATTCGACCCTCGACAAAGCGCTCCTCGCCTGCGACGAGCTCACCGGCTTCATCGGCGCCTGCTGCAAAGTCCGCCCCGACGGAATCGCCACCCTCCAGGCCAAGTCCGTCCTCAAAAAACTCAAGGACAAACGCTTCGCCGCCAAAGTAGAGCGCCACGAAGTCCACCACGGCGCCGAGCTCCTCGGCGTCGACCTCCGCGACCACATCACCTTCGTCATCCAAGCCCTCAAACCCCACGCAGCAGAGCTTCGATGGGGACGGACCTAACTTTCCCAACTTTTAGCTCTAACCTCCGGAAACCAGGTTCGGCCCCGCCGCGTTCTAGACTCTAGAGACTTGCGTTCATCACTGTGAAACGTAGGTCCGTCCCTTCGCTAGCGCGTTTTCGCGGACTTGCGTGCAAAAGTTTTGAAAGTTAGGTCCGTCCCCTACCTGGTAGGAATATGCCCTACCTGGTAGAGGTTCTCGGGGCGACGCACGGAGGGAAACGTGGGCAAGCGAACACCGCTGATTATCATCATCCTCGTAGTCGCGGGGCTGGTTGGCTACTGGGAATTCGGCCGCAAGTCATCGACGAAGACCGGCAAGGACAAGACCACCAAGGTGGAGAGCAACGGACCGACGACGCGGCCCAACCGCACCATGACCGGCGCGGCGCCGGCCAGCGTGCACGGCGTTGTCAGCCAGAAACAAAGCGGCGCGCCGGTCGCCAAAGCCACGGTGCAGCTGTTTCCCACCGGGGATGACCATCCCGGTGCCGCATCGGACGACGATCGGGTCGTCGAGACCGATGCCAAAGGGCGCTGGAAGCTCAACGGCATCCGCCCCGGCCAGTACAGCCTGGCGGTCAGCGCGCCGGCGTTCTTGCCGTCGGTGACGCGCAAGCTTCAGCTCAGCGCGGGCAGCGACCGCTCCATCGACACGGTGCTCGCCACCGGCGGCAACGCATTGACCGGCATGGTCTCGGACGTCACCGGTGGTGCCATTGGTGCCGCGCTGGTGCGGCTCACGCCCATTG
>Ga0114931_10008229_pt1 | contig 12651 bp, 12 predicted proteins | sample 2SBtaG_FD_89579 | JGI IMG/M metagenome (GOLD analysis project Ga0114931, IMG submission 89579) | Deep subsurface microbial communities from Kolumbo volcano to uncover new lineages of life (NeLLi) - 2SBTROV14_V59a metaG | ecosystem: Environmental > Aquatic > Marine > Volcanic | place: Kolumbo...
CCATGCCGTTCGGGAATGCCCGCTCGCTGTCGGATGACGATATCTATGCGATCGTGGCCTATCTGTTGTATGTCAACGATCTGGTGCCTGATGATTTCGAGTTGAGCAACGAGAATTTCACTTCGGTGAAGCTGCCCAACGAGCCGAATTTCATCTTGGACGACCGCGCCAGCACCGAGGTGCCGGCCTTTAGTGCCCCGGCCTGCATGGAGAATTGCAAACCCGAAGTTGAAATCACCAAGCGCGCCGCAGTGGTTGACGTAACACCGGACGAGACCGCCGCCAAGAAGGCAGCGGCAGCCGGTGGCGGCAATGGCGCAACGACGGATACTGCCGCCGCGCCACAGCCTCAGCCTGCTGCGGCAGTTGAGACGCCGGACCCTGAACTGATTGCCGCTGGTCAGAAGGTGTTTCGAAAGTGCAAGGCATGCCATCAGATCGGCGCCGGTGCGAAGAACCGCGTCGGGCCCATTCTGACCGGCGTTGTCGGACGACCAGCGGGCCATGAGGAGGGGTTCAGGTATTCCAAGGCCATGGCCGCGAAAGGCGCCGAGGGGCTGGTGTGGGAAGACGCGACGCTTGACGCTTTTCTGACAAAACCCAAGGCCTTTGTTCCCAAGACCAAGATGGGGTTCGCCGGCCTGAAAAAGGAAAGCGACCGGGCCGCGATAATTGCCTATCTGAAATCGGTCACGCCCTGATCCGGACACAAGAACGCGCGCAGGAAAAACCGCGGTCCGCCAGCTAGGGCCGCGGTTTTTTGCGGGCCGGCGATTGCCGCGTCAGTCTGCGCAGAACATCTGGTAGACCAGATCGATCATCTTGCGGGCCTTGGGGTCGGACAGCGCATAAAGCATGATCTTGCCTTCGCGGCGACAGGTCACCAGCCCTTCCAGGCGCAGCCGTGCCAGTTGCTGGCTCACTGCGGCCTGACGCGACGACAGCAATTGTTCCAACTCGGTGACGGATTTCTCGCCGCCGCTCAGGTGGCACAGGATCATCAGGCGACCTTCATGGCTCAGCGTCTTCAGAAAGTTGGACGCCGCTTCGGCCTTTGATCCGATTTCCTCGATGTCGATCGGATCTTCGTCATCCTCGATGATAGCGCTCGCCTGATCCACCACTGGTGTTCCTTTCCCAAAGTCGGCCTGTCGAAACAAGCAATTAGCATGCACCGGCCGAAATAGCGACTGCATCGCGGATTCGTGATATGAAAACCGGTCAGTTTTCGCGCCCCGGCGCGCCCCCTTCGAAGCTGTTGGGCGCCTCGTAGTCGCAGGGCGCTTCCTGCATCTCCAGATGCAGACCGGTGCCGGTGTAGGGGTGGGCCCGCGCCAGATTCTCATCGAAATCGATACCCAGACCGGGGGTGCAGGGTGGCACGATGAACCCGTCCTCCCACGTTATGGTGTTTCGGATCAGAGCCAAGTGAAAGGCGCCGCCCGTCTGGATGGTTTCGCACATGAGATGGTTGGGAATCGACGCCGCGAAATGGATGTTCGCGGCCCATTCCACCGGCCCCGCATACATATGAGGCGCGAGCTGCGCGTTGTAGACCTCGGCCATTGCGGCGATCTTTTTTGCCTCCCAGATGCCGCCGACACGTCCCAAGGCTGGTTGCAGGATATTGGCGGCGCCGGCGCGCAGGATGGGGGCGAACTCGGCTTTGGTTGTCAGACGTTCACCGGTCGCGATCGGAATCGCGCAACCCTGTGCCACCTGCGCCATTGCGGCGGGGTTGTCCGGCGGAACGGGTTCCTCGAACCACAGCGGCTCATAGGGTTCCAGGGCGCGGCCCAGACGGATGGCTCCACCGGTCGAAAACTGACCATGGGTACCGAAAAGAATGTCGGCGCGATCGCCCACAGCGCTGCGGATGGCCTTGCAAAACGCGACGGACTGCCGGATGTCCGCCATTGCCGGACTGTGCCCGCCTCGGATCGTGTAGGGGCCCGAGGGGTCTATTTTCAATGCCGTGAAGCCAAGTCGAACCATTTCAGACGCACTCTGCGCGGCCATCTCGGGGGAGGACCAGAAGGCTTTCATGTTCTGATCGGGCAGCGGATAAAGGTAGGTGTAAGAACGGATCCTGTCATTCATCATGCCGCCCAGCAACGCCCATACCGGGCGGTCGCGGGCTTTTCCCAGGATGTCCCAGCATGCGATTTCGAGGCCCGAAAAGGCCCCCATTACTGTCAGATCCGGCCGCTGGGTGAAACCGGCGGAATATGCCCTGCGAAACATCAATTCGATGTTCTCGGGGTTATCGCCCAGCATGTGCCTTTCAAACACATCAGTGATGACAGCCTGCATCGCATCGGGTCCGACCGAGCTTGCGTAGCATTCCCCGTAGCCCGTGATCCCGCAAGCCGTGGTCAGCCTGACGATGATCCAATAGCGCCCGCCCCAGCCCGGGGCCGGTGGCGCGACAATGAAAATCTCGAGATCCTGAAGCTTCATCGGAACACCACCACATTTCGCCGCGCGGCGCCGCTGCGCGTGTCGGCGATGGCATCGTTGATCTGGTCCAGCGTCCACCGGCCCGAGACCAGCTCGTCCAGCTTCAGGCGGCCTTGCCGATACAGATCGACCATCCACGGGATATCGCGTTTCAGCACCACATCGCCCATTTTGGACCCCACCATCCCCTGACCGGTCGCGGCGAACATCACCGGCTCATAGCGTGCGGTCTGCCCTGAGTGCGGCATCCCGACCATCACGATACGCCCCCCCGCAGACAGGTAACGCGGTGCCATCTCATAGGCGGAAATTGCGCCAACGGTTACAAAGACCGCGTCCGCCATGCGCCCGCCGGTAATTTCCTGCACCCTGCGCCACGGTTTTTCGTCCGACGCCAGAACCGAATCAGTGGCGCCAAATTCACGTGCCGCCTCCAGTTTTTCGGGTAGCATGTCGATTGCGATGATGCGGGCCGCGCCGGCAATGCGGGCGCCCTGAATGGCGTTCAGTCCGACCCCACCGGCACCGATCACCACAACCGTTTGTCCGGCGCGCACGCCGCCCGTGTTGATCACAGCACCGACGCCGGTAATGACGCTGCACGACAACAGGCAGGCCGCTTCCATCGGCATGTTCTCGGGAATGGGGGCCAACTGGCTGGGGTCGACGACCACGCGCTCGGCAAAGGCGCCGCAGTTCATCGCTTGATCGACGGAGGACCCGTCGAGGGCGCTGATCGGCGACAACGCGGCAGGGTCGCTGCAGGCGACCGGTGCGCCGCTGGCGCAGGACGCGCAATGTCCACAGGACCGGATCAGGGTGACAAGCACTGTGTCGCCAAGCTGGTAACCGCGCACGCCCTCTCCCAGTACCGTGACGCGACCGGCGGCTTCGTGGCCATAGATGGCGGGCAGGTTCCCACCCCAGGCACCGTCCATGAAGGAAATATCGGAATGACAGACGGCGCAGGCGTCTAGCGTGACTTCGACCTCACCGGGGCCCGCTGCGCGCAGGTTGACGGTTTCGACGGTCAGCGGTTCGCCAAACGCATGGGCGACTGCGGCTCGGATTCTGGTCATATGCTCTCCTTCGTTTGGTGCAAGAGTGTGGCTACCGACCCGTCCTGACAAGCCGAAAAGCGACCCATCGCGTCGCAACCGCAAAATCAGGTCTTTTCGCGGCTGATCCAGAGCACCGTGGCGCAGATTGCCATCAGCAGGGCCGACAGCAGAAAGGGCGCGCCAGGAAGGTAGACGGGTGCCGCGGGGCCGCTGAAATAGGCGAAGGTCTGGGTCATGACAAGCGGCGACAGGATCATGCCGACGGAGGTGACGCTTGACAGCAATCCCTGAAGTTCGCCCTGCTGCCGGTTGCTCGCACGCTGGGACATGATGCTTTGCAACGCGGGTGTAGCGATGCCGCCGAGGGCCGTCAGAGGCGTCAGCGCCAGGATGATCCATCCCTCGGGGATCAGGGCGATTGCCAGAAATGCCAGCATGTTCAGAACAAGGCCCAGCCGTACGGTGCGTGCATCACCCAGGCGCGACACGATGGGCCGAATCAGCCAGCCTTGCACGACAACCATCGACACGCCGAAGGCCGCCAGCGAGTAGCCGACCATGGCGGGTGACCAATCAAAGCGGGCACGGGTGAAATAGGCCCAGACTGCCGGGTAGACGAAAAACGCGATCTGGTTGAGAAATACGATAATCATCAAGGGGCGCAGCCCCGGCAGGCGCGCGATATGGCGAAAAGCACCCAAGGGATTGGCGCGACGCCACTCGAAGGGGCGCCGGATGGTGTCGGTGACCGTTTCGGGCAGCACCAGAAGCCCCAGAACGAGATTGCCTGATGCCAGCAGCGCCGCGCCGTAGAACGGTGCGCGCAGGCCCAGCGTGGACAGCATCCCGCCCAGCATCGGCCCCAGGACGAACCCGAATCCAAAGGCCGCACTGACAAGCCCAAAATTGCGCGCCTTGTCTTGCGGGTCAGAAATATCGGCCATGAAGGCCGTTGCAGTCGACTGCGTGGCCGAGGCGATCCCCGCCGCAATGCGGCCGGCCAGCAGCAGCCAGATCGTGCCCGCCAGCCCCATGACAATGTAGTCAGCCGCCATCACGGCCAGTGAAACCAGAAGAACCGGCCGCCGTCCGAAGCGGTCAGAAAGATTTCCCACAGTGGGTGAAAAGACAAACTGCATAACCGCAAATGACGTGGCCATTACGCCGCCCCAGACCGCGGCATGGGCCAGATCGGTGCCAGCCACAGCGCGGATCAGGTCAGGCATGACCGGCAGAATTATTCCGATTCCCATGGCATCGATCACCAGGGTCAACATGATGAAGATGATGGGAAGACGGCCTGGTCTGGAATGAGACGTCCGGGATCCTGCAGAAAGAGGCATTCGGGAGAGATACGGGCCTGAACCGAAAGGTTCAAATTAATTTTGACATGCGGGCGAAATCCCGCGCCTCTTGCGGGGCCTGGCCCATCTGTTCGGTGGCAGCAAAAATCGGGCCGAATTCGATGTCCGGCCAGCGCGCCTCAGCAAGCTCGCGCAGGGAACTTCCGGTGGCCTTGACCGTTTGGCAGAGGTCCTTGACGGCCGCCTGTGCCTCGGGGCGGGGCATGTTGCTGCCGAGGGCGAACGACAGTGCCTCGGCGTAGATCAGTCCGCTGCCATCATCAAGATGGCGGGCCATCGCGATCGGATCCGGTATGACAGTCCCCGCCACAGTGTCGGCCGCCGACAACGCGCGCGCGCTTGCCATGCAGACCTGCCCGAGGCTCATCCACTCCACCATCCAGGCCGCGCCGTCGCGTTGCTGGCGATGCAGCATTGCCCCCTGCAAGGCAGCGTTGAGGGCCGCAACCTGACGTGCCAGCGCTACCAGAAGAGATGGCAACACCGGGTTGGATTTCTGCGGCATGGTCGAGGACCCGCCGCCGAGTGCAAGCGTGACCTCATCGATGCCGCTTTGGGTCAGCAACAGCAGGTCCTCGCCCATCTTGCCCAGACTGCCGGTCAAAAGCGTCATCCAGCCCGAGAATTCCGCAATGCCGTCGCGGCAACTGTGCCAACTGTGCGTGCTTTCCTCCAGTTTCAGGGCACGGGCCAGGGCGGCGCGCAGGGCAGGGGCCTTGTCGCCAATTACCGACAGCGTCCCCGCAGCCCCCGAGAAGCTGAGCCGCAGCAGTCGCGGGCGCAGTTCCTGCAAGCGCAGGCGGTGGGTCAGCAGCGGTGCGCCCCAGCTCGTCACCACCGCGCCAAAGCTGGTGGGCGTTGCATTCTGGCCCCAGGTCCGCGCCGCCATCGGCAGATCCGCATGGGCACCCGCCAAAGCCCCCAGTGCCCGGATCACCCCGACCAGCCGTGCGTCCAGCAAACTCAGAACCTGACGCAGCCGCAGCATCAAAGCGGTGTCGATGATGTCTTGGGAGGTCGCGCCCCAGTGCACGTATTGCGCATGTTCGGGAGCGTCCATCAGTTTCCGGAAGGCCTTGACGAGTGCGGGTACAACGACGGCCGACTGCCCTGTTTCTTCCGACAGGCCGGCGGGATCGATCTGGATTTCGACGCTGGCGCGGTGGATGAAATCGGCGCTTTGTGCCGGGATCAGACCCAATTCGCCCTGCGCCAGCGCCAAGGCCCCTTCGACCAACACCATGGCGCGAATTTCGGCGCTGTCGGTGAATAGCTTTCCAACCTCGGCGTCGTGAAAAAGGTCACGATAGATGGCGCTGTCAAAAGGAGATACTGCCATCTAGATGGCCCCCAGGCCGAGGATTTCCCGCGCCTGGGTGCAGGTCGCTACCGGACGGTCGTATTTCCCGCACAACTCCGCCGCGCGCGTCACCAGGGCCGCGTTCGAGGGCGCGAGGGTCGTGCGGTCCAACCGCATGTTGTCTTCAAGCCCGGTGCGGGTGTGTCCGCCGGCCGCAATAGCCCATTCATTGACGATGATTTGCCCAGGTCCGATACCCGCGCCGCACCAGGTCGCATCCGGCGCGAGCCGCTTCAGGGTCTTGACGTAGAAATCGAAAACCTCCCTGTCCACCGGCATCGCATTTTTCACGCCCATCACGAACTGCACATGCAGCGGTGCCTTCAGGCGCCCGTCCCGCTGCATGGCAACCGCCTGAAAGATATGGCTCAGATCAAATGCCTCGACCTCGGGCTTTACGTCGTATTTCAGCATTTGCGCCGCCAGCCAGTCGACCAGATCCGGCGGGTTTTCATAGACCCGCGCGGGAAAATTGTTCGACCCCACCGAAAGCGACGCCATGTCGGGGCGCAATTTCAGCATCCCGCCGCGCGCCTTGCCGGCACCGGACCGCCCGCCGGTCGAAAGCTGCACGATCATGCCCGGGCAATGGGTGGCAATTCCCTCTTTCAGGGCGGCGAATTTTTCCGGATCATAGGTGGGAGACCCATCCGCATTGCGCACGTGGCAGTGGGCAATGCTGGCCCCGGCCTCACAGGCTGCGTGGGTGCTCTCGATCTGTTCCGCGACGGTGATCGGCACCGCCGGGTTGTGCGCTTTTTGAGCAACTGATCCGGTGATCGCGACGCAAATGATGCAGGGGGATGTCATCTCTCAGATGTCCAGAAATACGGTTTCACCTTCGCCCTGAAGGCGAATGTCGAAACGATAGATGGCGGGGGTGCCGCTTGAGTCGTGCTTGGCAATCAGGGTGTCGCGACGGTGGGTCTGCTCAATCAGATTGAGCAACGGATCCTTTGCGTTCGCGTCCGCTTCGTCAAAGAAATACAGGCGGGTGTTGAGGCCGATGTTGATGCCGCGGGCAACGATCCACAGGTTGATGTGCGGCGCCTGCACAGTTCCCGCACGGCCCGGCGTTGCGCCCGGCTTGACGGTGTCAAAAGCCCACAGCCCGGAGTCGAAGTCGCTGATCACGCGTCCCCAGCCGCGAAATCCCTCTTCGTGCGGGCGGCCGTCTTCGGGGTGTGCGTAAACCCCGTTGCTGTTGGCCTGCCATGTCTCGATCAGCACGTCCTTCACGGGGGCGTCGGTGCCATCATAGACGCAGCCTTCGATGCGGATGCGCTCTCCTTGCGCCTTAGGGCCGGCAATGTCCCAACCGAGTTCATGGTCGAATATCTGAAAGCCGGCCGCGCCGGGGGCCAGCCCGATATGGACGTAGGGCCCGGCGGTTTGCGAGGGCGTTTCCCTGAGATAGTTGAGTTTTTGCATCAGTTGCCCTCCAGACGGTTTTCAAACATGGTCGAGCGTCGCCCGCGCAGCACGACGTCAAACTTGTAGGCGATCGAATCCAGAGGAATGGTCGCATTCATGTCGAGTTTCGCTACCAGCTGATCAATGGCCTCGGGATCGGGAATGGCTTGCGCGATCGGGCATTTGGCGATCAGGGGGTCGCCCTCGAAATAGAGCTGGGTAATCAGGCGCTGGGCAAAGGCAGCACCAAAGATCGACAGGTGAATATGCGCCGGGCGCCAGGAATTCACCCAATTGCGCCACGGGTAAGCCCCGGGTTTCACCGTGCGGAAATGATAATAACCATCCTGATCCGTCATCACCCTGCCACAGCCGCCAAAGTTGGGGTCGATCGGGGCCAGATAGGTGTCCTTTCGGTGGCGATAGCGTCCGCCCGCATTGGCCTGCCAGATCTCGATCAGCGTGTTGGGCACGGGGCGCGCGTTTTCATCCAGCACCCGCCCGTGGACAATGATGCGTTCCCCGATCGGATCGCCGCCATGAGCGTAGTTTTTCAGCAGGTCGTTGTCGATCGGTTGCAGATCGTCGTGGCCAAAGACGGGGCCCGTGATTTCAGACATCGAGTTTTCCAGCGACAGCAGGGCAAAGCGTGGCGACCGCGTCAGGGATGTCTTGTAATCGGGCGCAAGGGCTGGCGGATGGCGAAGACGATCGCGCTGATAATACTCGGCCGGGGGGCGGCTCATAACTCTACTCCCATTTCCTGATAGGTATCGCGCGCGATCTTGAACGCGTGGTTGGCGGCGGGAACGCCGGCGTAAACCGCGACGTGCAGCAGTTCTTCGCGCACCTCGGTCGGGGTGGCGCCGGTGTTGCGGGTGGCACGGACATGCATCGCGACCTCGTCCCAATGTCCACCGGCTGCCAGCAGGGCCAGAGTGATCAGGGTTCGGTCGCGTTTACTCAGCCCGCTGCGCGCCCAGACCGACCCCCACGCGCCTTCGCAGATGAACTCCTGAAATGGGCGGTCAAAGTCTGTTGTGCCGGCTTGCGCATGGTCCACATGGGCGTCACCCAGAACGCTGCGGCGGGCTTTCATGCCCTCGTCAAAACGGTCAGACATGGCCAATCTCCTGCAGAAAAGCGGTCAGTGTGGCGGCGTATTCGTCCGCAGCCTCGATGCACGGCAGATGCCCGGCACCCCGGATCAGGGCAAAGCGCGCGCCGGCGATCAGATCGCTGGTTTCGCGCACCAGATCGGGCGGAGTGGCGCCGTCAACGCCACCGGCCACTGCCAGGGTCGGCAAGGTCAACCGCGCGGTGCTTTCGTAAAGATCGGTCTGCGCGATGGCGGCGCAACAGCCGAGATAGCCGCACAGCGGCGTGCGTTCAAGCATGGTGCGCCAGCCGAACACCTCCATCGGGTGTTCAGCGCGAAACTGCGCGGAAAACCAACGCTCGATGATCGGTTCCGCCGTGGCCGCAATGCCATCCTTGCGAATGGCGGCCATTCGATCCTGCCACATCTGCGCCGTGCCGATCTTTGCGGCTGTGTTGGACAGCACCAGCCCGCGCAGCAGATCAGGGCGTTCCGCAGCCAGGCCCTGTGCGATCATGCCGCCGATCGAAAGGCCGACGAAAACGCAATCCCGAGCCCCGACCCGGTCCAGCAGTCCGGCGGCATCCTGCACCAGGTCCCCCATGAAATAGTCCCCGTTCGGGGCCGAGGACAGCCCGTGCCCGCGCATGTCGAACCGGATCAGGCGCAGGTTTTGCGGCAGCAGCGGCATCAGTGCATCCCACATGCGAAAATCCGTGCCCAGCGAGCCGGCAAAGACCACGGCCTTGCCGCTGGCCTCGCCCTGGTCGGTGTAGTGCAGCTTGATGTTTTCGAGATCTGCAATTTGCATCAGTATGGCAACCCTACATAGTTTTGCGCCAGCACCATTTGCGCGGCCTCGTTTTCGTGCAGGAACTCCAGTTCGGCGCGCTGAATTCTCAGATCAAATCCGCTTTGTTCCGGAAAGCGGTGCAGAAGATTGGTCATACACCAGGAAAACCGCTCTACCTTCCAGATGCGTAACAGCGCGTCCGCCGAGTAGTTGTCGAGCCCGGCGCTGTCGCCGTCAAGGTAGTGGCTCAGCAGACCCTGATACAGATAGTGGACGTCCGAGGCGGCGGTGTTCAACCCCTTCGCGCCGGTGGGCGGCACGATATGGCCTGCATCGCCGCACAGAAACAGGCGGCCCCAGCGCATCGGTTCGCTGACAAAACTGCGCAAGGGGGCAATGGATTTTTCGATCGAAGGACCTGTGATCAGCGTTTCGGCTGCGGCAGGCGGGATGCGGCGGCGCAGTTCGTCCCAGAACCGGTCGTCCGACCAGTCCCCGGGCTGATCACTGAGTGGGCATTGCACGTAATAGCGGCTGAGGTTCGGATTGCGCATTGAACATAGGGCAAAGCCGCGTTCGGAATTGGCATAGATCAATTCTTCGCTGACCGGCGGTGTCTGCGACAGCACGCCCAGCCAGCCGAACGGATAGGCTTTTTCATGGTCGCGGCGGATATTCTGGGGAATAGTCCGGCGGCTGACACCATGAAATCCGTCACATCCAATCACATAATCACAGTCCAGGCGCCGGATCTGACCGTCTTCGCTATAGGTCACATGAGGGGCGTCAGTGTTGGCGCCATGGATCTGCACGTTCTCGGCCCGGAATACGGTCTTGCCGCCGGCAGCATCGCGCGCATCATACAGATCACGGGTCACTTCGGTCTGGCCGTAGACCACCACCGGGGTTCCGGTAAGGCGGGCGAAATCGATGCGAAACAATTCATCGTCGTATGAGATCCGGATGCCATCATGGGGAATGCCTTCGCTGAGCATACGGGCGCCGACCTGCGCTTCCTGCATCAAATTGACAAAACCGACCTCAAGCACACCGGCGCGGATGCGCCCCAGCACATAGTCACGCGTCCTGCGTTCCAGAACCACGGCGTCGATCCCCTGCCGAAGCAGAAGCTGGCCCAGCAACAGCCCCGAGGGCCCGCCGCCGATAATCACCACCTGTGTTCGCATGCCTGTCTCCGATCGCTGTCAGTATCGCGATAGATAGTTGGCAATGTCAACTATCCTGCGGGTCGGGCCGGAACCCGCGTGCCGCCCCGCATCAATGATCCCGGGGCCTGACCCGGCGCGCAAGGGGCGCGGGTCAGTCGCCAAAGCTTTGCAGTGCATCGGAAAACAGGGCCGCATCCACATTGCCGCCCGAGGCCACCGCGATGACCGCTTCCCCTTCGATTTCGTCCTTGTGATAGAGGGCTGCCGCCAGGGCCACGGCGCCCCCGGGTTCCAGCACGATCTTGAGGCGGCGAAAGGCTTCTGACATGGCCGCCAGACACTCTTGATCGGAAACTACCACGCCGGGGCCGCACAGGCGGTGCAGAATCGGAAAGGTGATTTCACCCGGTGAGGGCGTGATGATGGCATCGCATATGGAGCCGGTCAGTTGCGCGTTGCGTTCCCGCCGCCCCGCCGTCAGCGAACGCGTGGTGTCATCAAATCCCTCCGGTTCGCATGGGCGCACCTGCATTTCGGGCGCGTCCTGCTCCAAAGCCAGGGCGATGCCCGAAGTCAGCCCACCACCGCCACAAGGCACCAGAACGTCAGCCTCTGTCACGCCCTGCTCGGCGGCCTGCACGGCGATCTCCAGCCCCACCGTGCCTTGGCCGGCAATGACCAAGGGATCATCAAAAGGTTTGACCAGAGTCAGGCCCCGCGCCTCCGAGAGGTTCTCTCCCAGTGCGTCACGGTCTTCGCTGGCGCGGTCATAGAGCACCACTTCGGCCCCCAAGGCCCGGGTATTTTCGATTTTCAGGCGCGGAGCGTCGCGCGGCATGATGATCACCGCCGGCACGCCGTGGGCCCGCGCCGCAAGCGCCACCCCCTGCGCGTGATTGCCCGAGGAAAAGGCGATGACGCCACGCGCCCGGATCTTCTCGGGCAAGGCAGACACGGCGGACCAGGCACCGCGAAACTTGAAACTGCCGGTATGCTGCAGGCACTCTGGTTTCACCAGAACCTGTCGCCCGGCAATCTCGTTCAGAAACGGTGAGGACAGAAGCGGCGTCAACCGCGCCTTGTTCGCCAGGCGTTCGGCGGCCGCGACGATCATTTCATAATTCATCGGACGTTCTCCAGGAAGCGATGGACGAGAGACAGCGACTGCGGCTCGTCCAGAAACGGCACATGGCCGCGGTCCGGGATTTCGGCAAATGCCATGTCCGGGCGACGACGGCGCATCTCGGTTGCGGTCGATGGCGACAGGATGTTGGAATTGGCGCCGCGGATCAGGGCCAGCGGGATCCCTTGGAGGGCGTCGAAAAGCGGCCACAGATCAGGTGTTGGATGTGACGCCGCGGCCTCAACCGCCGCGCGCAACTGCGGGTCGTAGATGATATCAAGCCGGTCGCGGGTTTCGCGCGTCTGCCGGGTCACCTCTTCCAGCCAGCGCGACATCGGCACATTGGTAAAACCGGTCATGAATTTGGCGCGGGCGGCCGCGGCATCGGCGCGTGTCTTCTGGGGTGGGCGGCGCCCCAGATAGGTCATGATTGCCGCCAGACCTTCGGGGGCGATCTCGGGGCCGATATCGTTCAGGCAGACACCTGCCAGCCGGTCGCGGGCCGTGGCGGCAAGTGTCATCGCGATCAGGCCGCCGCGCGACGTGCCCAGAATTGCAGTCCGGTCGAGCCCCAGGTGATCCAGAAGTTCCAGAGCGTCACGGGCTTCGGTCGCGACGGTGTAGGTGGCGGGGTCGGCGTGCCCGGAGGCGCCGCGACCGCGCGCATCCAGCCGGACCAGACGGGTGTCTGGCAGATGGGGTGCCAGATAGTCGAAATCGGTGGAATTGCGGGTCAGACCTGCGAGGCAGAGCAGTGGTGGCCCGACGCTTTCATCGAGATAGGCGAGGCGGATGCCATCGGACGAGAC
>Ga0114931_10008230_pt1 | contig 12651 bp, 13 predicted proteins | sample 2SBtaG_FD_89579 | JGI IMG/M metagenome (GOLD analysis project Ga0114931, IMG submission 89579) | Deep subsurface microbial communities from Kolumbo volcano to uncover new lineages of life (NeLLi) - 2SBTROV14_V59a metaG | ecosystem: Environmental > Aquatic > Marine > Volcanic | place: Kolumbo...
AGCGCTGTTTTTTCTTGGCCGCATTTATGAGGATAAAAAGGATTATGCCCGGGCGCACCGGTTTTATGACCGCTTGTTGAAAGAGTACGATTATGGTTTCTACACCACCGCGGCGCTCTTCAAGATTTCCTGGATCGATCGCCTGCATGGTCGCCTGGAGGCGGCGGCGAAAAGTTTCAAGGATGCCCTGAAATTTTATGGCTCTCCGCGCTATGCCCGCCTGCAAAAGGCCTTTCCCAACGCGCCCTCGTATCTTGCCGCAACCCGCTATTGGCTGGCGCAAACCGAGGAGGCGTTAGGAAATTCCAGCGAAAAAACTTCGCAATTAAAAAAAATGATTGAAGAATCCCCCTTCGATTTCTACGCCGTCATCAGCCGTGGCGCACTGGGTATGCCGTTGAAGAAATTTTTCAACAAACAAGAGCGGCAACCCCTGGTTACCAGGATACCCGGACTGGGCGAATTGCCGCGCAAGCATCTTAAACGGGCCGAGCAGCTTATCGCCGCCGGTTTTTTGAACTTCGGCAAACAGGAGCTAACCCGGGTCTCCGGCCGAGGTGCGGAAAACCAGCCTTTTCTCTTCTATCTGTCGCGGCTGTTTTATCTGGCCGGTGAGTATCGGCAAGCCATTAAATTATCCTGGAAACTTGCCGGCCAGGATAAGATTGATTTTATTTCGTCGGCGTTGGCGGAACACCTGTTTCCCAAAGCCTACCTGGAGCAAGTGGAATCCCTGGCGCGAAAAGCCAGGCTGAATCCCATGTTGATCCTTTCCCTGATTCGCCAGGAGAGCGGTTTCACTCCCGGAATTGTTTCCCCCGCCAATGCCGTGGGCCTGATGCAGTTACTGCCGGTCACCGCCCGGCAGGTGGCGCGGCGGATAAAACAGCAGGTTCCGGACTATGAAGCCTTGAAAAATCCGCAAGTCAACCTTCCTCTCGGAATCGATTATTTGCGGAAGCTGCTGTCCTCTTTCGGCAACAATGTCGTTTACGCCCTGGCGGCTTATAACGCAGGCCCGCAAAAAGTCCGCGAATGGATCACCTTGAGGTCCGAATTCAGCCCTCTCGAATTTATCGAAAGCATTCCCTACAACGAAACCCGCGATTACGTCAAAAAAGTTCTACGCAACTATTGGATTTATCTCACCCTCTACAAAAACCGGGAAATCGGGGACATCAAAGAAATATTGACTATTCCCGGGGATTGAAGAATACTTTCTCCGGATTTTATCGGTGGAGGGTTGCATCATGTCCACATTTGATATCGTCGTTTTTTTGTTGCTCGGTGCAAGCCTGGTCTACTCCTTTTTCAAGGGGATGGTGCGCGAGATATTTTCTCTCCTCGCCTATGCCGTCGGTTATTTCCTGGCGCTCAAGTTCCATGAAAACGTCGCGGCCTATGTGGGTGGTTTTGTCCCCGGCGAGTTGCTGGCCGAGGTGATCAGTTTTGGCCTTATTTTCATGTTGGCCTCCATTGTCGTCAAGTTTATGGGGAAGGGGGTGCAGAGTCTGATGAAATCCGCCGGCGGCATTTCCGGATTCGACAAGGTCATGGGAGGAGTCCTGGGAGTGTTAAAAGGTGTGTTCATCGTCGCGGTTGTCATGATTCCCCTGGAATTTTTTCCGGATATCGACAAGAAAGTCTCGCGCGGCTCGGTGTTGGCGCCTTATTTTAAACAGTTCTCATCGACACTGCGGCAGAATATGTTTTCCGAGGAAGCCCTGGGCAAAAAGTCCGCCAATGCAACTCGCGGAGCCGAAAAAAAACTGCCTTCCGGCCTTGATGGCATTAAGGAGAAACTGGGCATCTTGAAAAAGTTTCAGGATTTGCCGGGCGACATCAAGGACAAGCTGGGCGGATTGATTTCTTCCAACGGCCCGCCCCAGGACGAGCATCCGGAAAAAAGCAAAAAAGAATTGGAAAAACTGCTGCGCTCCAAATTAAAAAACCCCTGAATTAACGATTAGGAGCATGGAGTCAATTTTTAGAGATGCCCTAAAACAAAAATCCTGTCAGAGTGATGAGCCTGGGGTAAACGCTTTCCAGTAATACTCCGGCAAAACGGCAGCAAACCTGGAAAATCAGCGGCGCCACAAGGGTCCCCGTCAGATAATATCCGTAAGCGGCAATCAGTCCCATCGCGAAAGTGCCCAGATTGAACGTGAAGTGGAGCAGGGAAAAAAGGATCCCTGCCGCATAGATAACCAGAAAAGGGTTGTAGCGTTTGAGCAGCGTTTGCACCACGAGTCCGGAAAAAAATACTTGCTCCATCGCGCCGCGCAGCAAAAGCGAAATCACCCACGGCAAAGGGTCGGCAGCCTGACGCGGAACAACGGTGGGTTCGGCAAGCAACTCGCTGCGGCCCAGACCGGAGAGCGATACAAATTCGTCCAAAATAGGCAACGCGAGTAAAACCGCCCCACCAGCCAGCCCACCGATCAACATATTTTGCCGGCCATGGCGGAAGCTGATGCCCAGTTCCGCCGGGGAAATTTTCCTGATCCCCAGCAGATAAAGAAGAACCGCCAGTAAAAAAATATCGTAGACATGTCCGGAAATCCCGGGGGCCAGGAATATCCGGGCTGCCGGATAAAGAAAAAACAAATAGACGGACAGCAGGACAAGCGGCAGCTTGAGTCCCCAGGTCCCGGTCAGTTCCATCTTTTTTAGGATCAAGGAGCGCCGCCTCTCGACATTGGCAACGGGGTGTCAGGCTTTGTTGCCGGAGATCGTGGAAGACTCTTTTGGAGGGTCGGGCTGGGTTTTTGTTCCGGACAGGGAAGAGCGGCTGCCCTTTCCGAACACGCCCCCGCTGATGCGGCTCCTTGCCAATTCCGCGGATTCGGATGTAAAAAGATTGCCGCTGAAATGCAGCCGGTTCAGGCGGGACTGCTCTTTTTGGCCGAGCAACAGGTTTTCATGCGCGTCGAATATCTCTTTTTTCAAGATACTGGCGTTGAGGTAAAATCCGCCGAATATCAACGCCGACAAAATACAGGTCTCTATGAAGATATTTTTCCACATCGTGGAGATTAACCTTTTGAAACTTTAAGGTGTTAGGCACATTCATCCTACATGTTCCCGGCGCGCTTTTCAACCGGTAAAACCGGTTTTATGAAACGCCGAAACCTCCCTGTTCACGCTTGCCCGATCCCTCTTTTATCACTGGCTATGTATTTGAGTTGACAAAATTTCGCTATTTTCTTACTATCCGAATTAGATGTTTTGACCGATTGTTGATATTTTCCGGCCGTTAGATTAAAGATAAGATAACAGGTTTTCCCGATCCTGGTTTTTCTTTTCAACGAACGAAATCCCTTCATAAATTTCGGTCATCTTTGTTAAAAAAGGCCGGCTTCAAGTCATTTTTGACGTTCCACTCTGGGCTATTGATAAACAATGGATGAATTAGTCATCGCTTCGGATCATGCCGGATTCGAACTGAAAAAAAGAATCCTCGAATATTTGAAAACCGAGGGAGTCAAGACCAGCGACTTTGGTCCGCAAAACGCCGATTCCGTGGATTATCCGGATTATGGCATCAAAGTGGCCCGGGCGGTGTTGCAGAAGGAATTTGAACGCGGCATTATCATCTGCGGAACGGGCGTCGGCATGTCCATCGTGGTCAACCGCTTTCCGGGTATTCGCGGCACCCTTTGCGGTGATGTGTACACCGCCAAACTGTGCCGGGAGCACAACGATTCCAATATCCTGATTCTTGGAGGGCGTGTCGTCGGCATGGGCCTGGCCAACGAGATCGTCAATATTTGGCTGCACACCCCCTTCGAAGGCGGCAGGCACCAGAGGCGGTTGGATAAAATCGCTTCCATCGATAAAATGATCCAAAAAGGAGAAATGTAATTTGTCCTCACTATCGGACTTCGACCCGGAAATCGCCGATGCCATCCAGGGCGAAATCGAGCGGGAAACATATACGCTGGAAATGATCGCCTCCGAAAATTTCGTCAGCAACCAGGTGCTGGAAGCCCTGGGTTCGGTGATGACCAATAAATATGCCGAAGGCTATCCGGGCAAACGCTACTATGGCGGCTGCGGATTCGTGGACGTCGCGGAAACGCTGGCGATCGAGCGGGCCAAAAAACTGTTTGCCGCCGAGCACGTCAATGTCCAGCCGCATTCGGGGTCCCAGGCCAACATGGCCGTCTATCACGCGGTTTGCCGGCCCGGCGACACCATTTTGGGGATGAACCTGTCGCACGGCGGCCACCTCACCCACGGCAGTCCGGTGAATTTTTCAGGATACACCTATAAGGTGATCGCCTACGGACTCAACAAGGATACGGAGCTGATCGATTATGATGAAGTGGCGCGGCTGGCTAAGGAACACCGGCCGAAACTCATCGTTGCCGGTGCCAGCGCCTATCCGCGGGTGATCGATGCCGTACGGTTCCGGCAGATCGCCGATGAAGTCGGTGCTAAAATCATGACCGACATCGCCCACCCCGCGGGACTGGTTGCCGCCGGGATTTATCCCTCGCCCGTGCCCCATTCGGAGTTTGTCACCACGACGACGCACAAGACCCTGCGCGGACCGCGCGGCGGCATGATTCTCTGCAAGGCGGAGTTCGCCCGGGAGGTGAACAAAAAAATCTTTCCCGGAATCCAGGGCGGCCCGTTGATGCACGTCATCGCCGCTAAAGCCGTGGCCTTCAAGGAAGCGTTGAGTGAAGACTTTGTCGCCTACCAGAAACAAATCGTCGCCAATGCCCAGGCCTTGGCCGGCTGTTTAACCGAGAACGGATTCAAACTCGTCAGCGGCGGCACGGACACCCACCTCATGCTGGTTGACCTGCGGCCCCAGGACATTACGGGCAAGGACGCCGAGGAAGCCCTCGAGCGGGCCGGTATCACCGTCAATAAAAACACCGTTCCCTTTGAAACCCGCAGTCCCTTCGTCACCTCGGGAATCCGCATCGGCACGGCGGCCCTCACCACTCGTGGTATGAAGGAATCGGAAATGCGTTTTATCGGCGGCCTGATCGTGCAAACCATCGAACACTTGGCCGACCCATCCTTTCACGAGAAGACCCGGCTCAAAGTCAGGGAATTTTCCGGGCAATTTCCTCTCACCGCCGGCCGCCTGGGAAAAACCGACATTCGATGAAATGCCCCCGCTGCGCCAACATGGAAAATAAAGTCGTGGATTCCCGCATGAACCGGGAAGGCGACCTGATCCGCCGGCGCAGGGAGTGCTTGCAATGCCATGACCGGTTCACCACGTACGAGCGGATCGAACAAGTCATGCCGCTTGTCATCAAGAAAGACGGGCGGCGGGAACCCTTCGACCGCAACAAAATTTTGGACGGGGTGCAGAAAGCCTGCCAAAAACGCCCCATAGGCACGGAGCAGATGGAGGAACTCGTCGCCAAGGTCGAGAGACACTTCCAGGAATCCGGAGAAAAAGAAATCTCCGCCGTCAACATCGGCGAAAAAGTCGTTACCGAACTCTACCATCTGGACGACGTCGCTTATGTCCGGTTTGCCAGTGTTTACCGCTCCTTCAAGGACGTCAACGAATTCATGTCCGAACTCAAGGATATCCTGAAAAACAAAGATGAGTAGGCCTTCTCTCCCCGTGGCTTCCGCGTGCGATAACCTTCGCCGAACATCATGACGACAAAAATAAATTTTAACGGAGACATCCGCGACAACGGGCAAATTTCCGTGTTCGATCACGGGTTCCTGTTTGGAGACAGCGTTTATGAAGTGATCTGTACGCGGCACAATAACCCCTGTTTCATGGCGCAGCATCTCAGGCGATTGCGAAAATCCGCGGCGGAGATTTCATTAACCATTCCCTGGAACGACGAACGCTTCGAACGCGAAATACATCATACCCTGAAAGCCGCCAACAACGCGGAATCCTCAATCCGGATTATCGTCACCCGGGGCGAGGGAGAAATCGATATCGACCCCACTTCCTGCGGGACGCCCAACGTCCTGATTTTTGTCATCCCCACACGGATTTATCCTCCGGAAGATTACCAAAACGGTATTCACATCGCCGTGGTGAGGATCAAGAGGAACTCGGCGGAGGCCTTGAATCCGGCCATCAAAACCGGCAATTACCTCAATAATGTTCTCGCCAAGATCGAAGCCAACAAGCTGAACGCAAAAGATGCCCTGATGCTGAACAGTTCGGGACACCTGACGGAGTGCACCACAAGCAATTTCTTTTTCGTGCATGAGGACCGCGTCAAGACCGCCTCGCCCGATTGCGGCATCCTGTCCGGCATTACCCGCGAGATTCTCATGCAATTGGCGCGGGAAAACGGTATTCTGGTGGAAGAGGGCCATTGGCTTGCGGACGAGCTGGAAAAGGCCGAAGAGGCATTTGTTTCCGGCACGTTGAGAAAAGTGATGCCGGTCACCCGTTTGAACGGAAAAGCCGTCGGCGACGGCAAACCCGGCCCCATCACCCGCAGATTGATGCAGCTTTATGAGTCCGCCCTGGAAAAAGCAATCAACTAATTTTCGCTAAAACCGATAAGGGAGAGTGAAACGGTGTCCTTGCTGGTGGGGTTGACCGGAAGCATGGGGTCGGGGAAAACCCGGGCCGCAAGCCTGTTCCGGCAATTGGGAGCCTACACCCTGGATGCGGATGCCGTTTGCCTGGCTCTTGTCAAACCGCGGGAACCGGCGTGGCGCGAAATCGTCGAACGCTTCGGAAACGAAATTTTGCAGGCGGATGAAACGCTAAACCGCACGGAACTGGCAAAAATCGTTTTCACCGATCCCGCCAAGAAAAGAGCCTTGGAGAGCATCCTCCATCCCAGAGTCTTCATGGAGGAACAAAAGTTCTACAATGATATTCGCAGCCGGCAGCCGGATGCGCTTGTCATTATCGACGCGGCTCTTTTGATCGAATCCGGCAACCACAAGGAAATGGATAAGGTGATCGTGGTGAGTTGCGGCCAGGACGAACAAATCCGGCGTTTGCTGGCGCGGGGTGGCTGGAGCCGGGAAGATATAGAAAAACGCCTTCGCAGCCAAATGAAGGTTGAAGACAAAATCAAACTTGCGGATTACGTGATTCATAATGACGGCTCCCTTGAGAACCTTGCAACTCAGGTTGAGTCGGTTTTTCATGAACTCAAAAATTTCGCTTAACGAAAAAATAAAGGAGCGTCGCGTTTTCGGTTAGACGCCCCTGTCCAAGAGTCGATCATGGCCGAAGAAGGAAAAGAAGACCTTGATGCCGTAGCCGCCGATGAAGCCGCCGAACTGCAAAAAATGCTCGGCGAGGCGGAACAGGAAGAGCAGGCTCAGGCAGGCTTGTTCGGCAAAATCATTTTTCTTCTCAAGAAACTGCTCCCCAAGAGCAAGAAGTCCATGATCATAGTCGGCGCCGGCGCCCTGGTTTTATTGTTGGTCGTGGGCGGCGGGCTGGCGTATTTCCTGCTCAGCGCTCCGCAACCGGAAGGCGAAACCGCCAAGCAAACCGAGGACGTTGCGCCGGCTCCCAAAAAATCGGCTGAGGATGCCTTGACCTTAAAAACCGGCATCTATACCCTGGAGCCTTTTTTCCTGCCGCTGGGCATGGGATCGCGGCAAGCGGTGCGGTTTGTTAACTTGAAAGTCAACCTCCTGTTGAGCAACCGGAGGATGGAAAAGGATGTTGAAAAAAATGTCGGCCCGATTCGGCAAAATATTTATAAAATCCTCAAAAGAAAAAAAATGAAAGACTACACGGAAAATAAAGCCAAGCTGGAAAACCGGTTGAAACAGGAAATCGTTACCTTGGCCAATAGCTTCCTCTTGAGCGGCACCGGCACCGTTGAGGATGTGTTTTTTACCCAATTCGTCGTCAAATAGCCGGAGAACTAAAAACTTGATCCCGTCGTGTATTCTTAGTATATTGATAAATAAAGGCTAATTTTAATTTTTCGCGGAGCTTGAAAACCGTGCCAACCATCGGACCCGCCAATACCCAGCAGGTTTTGCAAATGAGCCCTCTGGCGGAGAAGCTCCAGCAGGCCACCCAGCAACAACCCGCCACAGTGGCCCAGCAACTCAATCAGGAAGACCGCGCCGAACTGAACGAACTCAAGCGCACCGAGGTCCAGGACCCGGAAAACAAAAATCCGGCGGACCCCGCCAATCCGGATGGCACCCGTGGCCAGAAACGCTTGCGCGCCACGGGAAAAAAACGAAAACCCGCCGTGGCGGAAAAAACACCGCGGATTACCGGCGGGTTGCAGGAGAACAAAATTGATGTTGTTGCCTGACATGGCGTTGTGACTCCACACAGAAAGAAATTTTGTTTCCTTCCCTTGGCAAAGCGCCAGGGCTGAGGAAAGAAGTGAAAAGCTCTCCTTCATAAGCGGCAAACGGGCGGGAGGATGATGTGTTCGTCAGTAACCATCCGCAAAATTTGATTCGCATCCCACCGGGAGAGCAAAACTCCTCCGCGTTAAATACCTTCAGCCAAAAACTGATCGCCGGCCAAGTGCTTCGGGGAAAAATCCTGGACCTGCTGTCCGGTGGAAAAGCCCTTGTCGATCTGGAGGGGCAAAAACTCACCCTGCAAACGGCCGGGGGTATGACCCGGGGACAAAATATTTTTGTCCGGGTCGAGCAGGTATCGCCCACTCTTAACCTGCGGATTATCGATCCACCGCAAGGCCGTTCCCCGGCCGCACAGCCGGATATCAACGTTCAACTGACTCCGGCCAGGCAAGGCGCACCCCGGAGCTTGACCGCCATTCTGTCGGACCTGAAACTTGAACCGAACCAGGTGATCCAGGGAAAAATTTCCCGGATCATCGAACCGAAAACCTTGGAAATCGCTTTTAAGGGAAAGCAGTTGCCCGTGAAAATTGCCGGGGGCGAGCCTGGGTTTCGTCCCGGACAATCGATTTCCGCCGTGGTTCGCCGAGAGGCGGGCGGTTTGACGCTGATCGCTCAAAACCCCAATACCGTTCGCGTCGACGCGGCCATGATCAAACCCTACCTGGTTGCCAAACAGGATTTGGGACAGATGGCCGCCAATCTGGAAAAGGTCCTCCTCAACCAGCCCCTGCCGCAAGGATTGAAAATCGATCCCGGACTCCTCGGCAGGTTGCGGGAAACCTTGAGTGTGCTGTTACCGAGGGAAGGCAAGACGCCTGACGATTCCAGATTAAAGGAGCAAGTGGATCGATCCGGAATCCACTACGAAGCCAAGGTCAAAAAAGCGCTGGCGAAGGAACTCACCTCTGAATCCCGATCGGCATTGGCCCGCGACCTGAAAGGTCAGTTGTTGGAACTCCAGGGAGCTTTGGAAAAACAAGCCCTGCGCGAAAGTGAGAGAACTTCCCTTGCCGCGGGCCGGGGGCAGTCCATTCGTGAGTTTGCCCACCAAATCAAGCTGTCCGCCGACAATATCGAATTCCAGCAGTTGTCCAATCAGTTTGCCCGGCAGGACAACAATCCCATCTTGATTCAAATCCCGGACCCGTTTTCCCCCGAAACGCGAACCGCAAAACTTTATGTTCGCGAAGATCAAACAGGGGAGGGGGCGAAAAAGGGCGAAAAAACAAACTTTCACCTGGTTTTTCTTTTGAATCTTTCCGGCCTCGGCAACCTGCGAATCGATGCAAAAATGAACCGGAGTGATGTGGCGGCAAAAATAACGGCGGAAGAAAAAGCCGTTGCCGATTACATTGCCGGCCAATTGCCGCGGTTGGAGTCCCGGTTGAAAGAAATGGGATTCGATGCGGCAATCACGGCCGCCGTTGAGGAAACGATAGCGATGGATGCAGGCGAGAACTTGACCCGGATGTTAATCGATGAACCTGCCCGCTTGGTGGATATTAAAACATGACGGAACGGAAAAAAAAATCCGGACGCAAATCGGTGGTCGCTCTCAAGTACGATGCGGATAAGGCGCCGGCGCCAAAAGTAACCGCCAAGGGGGAGGGGCCGGTTGGCGAAAGAATCGTTGCGCTGGCCCGCAAAAATAACGTCCCCATCAAGGAAGACGCCGACCTGGTTCAGATTCTCTCGCAAGTCGATGTCGGCGAGGAAATCCCCTCGTCCGTGTACCAGATTGTGGCCGAACTTTTGGCATTCGTTTATCAGGTCAACAAGGGTTACAAGCCGCAAAATCCTTGAACTTTGCCTACTCCCGGCAGATATGGGAACAGCGCGCCGGCCGTTTAAAATTTGCGTGGCTCAGCCGGGAGTTCGATTGTGGCGTTTTACCTTGACTCATTGGCGAGCCTTTGCTATCTTTCTAAAAATTAAAGCGTTATGCCTGTTTTCTTAGTTTGGCTGAAAGTAAATGGTGAAAATTAAATTGTTGTAAGTCCTTTTGTTTTTGGTTTGCATCGAAGCGGTACCGGATTTCCGGCAGTTCCCATGAAACAAGGGTTGTAATTTCGGAAAGCGAGGAAAGTTGGCTACCAGACTACAAATCCATTGGATACTTCTTCAATTTTTTCTCCTTTCTTTTTTGGCTTCGCCTCTCGAAGCCAAACTGGCCGACAACAGACACTCCCTGAGCCAATACCACTTTTCCGTTCCTTCCGGTTTACAAACCCAGGTCAACTTTTGGAAAAAGATATACAGCCAATATACGACCGACCATGCCATCGTGCATGACATCAATGACCTGAATGTAGTTTACGAAGTGGTGAATCTCGCCAACGAAGTTTCCGAGCGGGCCAAGGAGAGAAAGCGCGAGCAAATCAAGTCTCACTACAAGAAAATCCTGCGGGCCTTGGCGCGGAAAAAGCCCAATGCCAAGCTGACTGCCGAAGAAAGCCGCGTTGCCCATTTGGTGAAAAACGGCTATTACCGGGCCGCCAGGAACATCCGCGTGCAAATCGGCCAGAAAGACCGGTTTCGTGAGGGGTTGGTGCGTTCGGGACAGTATATGCCACAGATTCGGAAAATATTCAATGACTACGGGCTTCCGCAAGAATTAACGGTATTGCCGCACGTCGAATCTTCGTTTCAGTTAAACGCCTATTCCAGCGCCGGGGCGGCGGGTGTCTGGCAGTTCACGCGGCGCACCGGAAGACGCTACTTGAAAGTCGGCTATACGGTGGATGAGAGAATGGATCCCATCCTGGCCACCGTCGCGGCGGCCAAGCTTCTCAAAAGAAATTTCAAACACCTGCAAAGCTGGCCCCTGGCCATCACCGCTTACAACCATGGCCTGCAAGGTATGAAGCGGGCCAAGCGCCTGCACGGCGCCGACATTGCGAGGATCACCAACCGCTATCGGAGCCGCACCTTTGGCTTTGCCTCGCAAAACTTTTACTCCGAGTTTCTGGCGGCGCTCGATGTCGTGCGTAACTACCGGAAATATTTCCCCGGATTGAAAGTCGATCCTCCCCTGCGTACGGTTTCCGTTGCCTTTCGGCATAACCTGGACGTCCGGACGGTGATGAAATATTTCAATATGACCGCCGAGGAAATCAACAAGTATAACTATTCCTTGCGGAAACCTGTCCTCTCCGGGCAGAAAAGAATTCCCAAGGGGTTCGTCTTTAAGGCCCCTGCCGAAAAGTTTGCCGATATTGAACGGTTGTATGCACAGATTCCCGGCTCGTTAAAGCATCATCGCCAGATTCCCTCCAAATGGCATACCGTCAGGCGGGGCGACACTCTTTCCGGGATTGCCGCCAGATTTGGAACCCGTGTGGGGACGCTCAAACGCCTCAACCGGATAGGCAGAAGAAGCCGGATTTACGTCGGCCAGGTGTTGCGTCTGCCGCAGCCGAAATGGATGAAACGCGCCCCCATTCAGGTGGCGGGCAGTCAACCGGTCAACATAACCGGTTTGAAGACCGTGAGCTACCATGTCCGGCGGCACGACAATCTGTTTAAAATCGCCCGCCGGTTTAGCACGGACCAAAAGATTCTGGTCGCTTTGAACCGGATGAAGAACCCCGATTACCTTTATCCCGGCCAGGTGTTGCAAGTGCCGGAACATGTGTCTTCCATTCAGGTTGTCAAAAAAGCTGACCGCCTTGTCATCAAGAGCGCGAATGGGGCGAAGGCCCAGTCCAAGCGTGCCGATGTCACCCTGAAGTTTGCGAACAACGCAATCATCCGCGGGAGTAACCTTAACCGCCCGGCTTTCCTGCCGGTTTCATTCACTCCAACCATGCACAAAGATTCCAAGGTCGGAGACATCACAGTGGATTTGGGCGAGACCTTGAGCCATTATGCCGAATGGGCGAATTTAACGCTGCGGGAACTGCGCCGCTTCAACCATAGAAGAAGCGGCAACACCCTGAAGTTTCACGAGAAAATCAAAGTGCCTTTTTACCGCGTCTCACCGGCGGAGTTTGAGACCCGGCGACAGGAATACCATAAGGCTGTGCAGGAGGACTTCTTCAGCAACTACCGCGTCAACAAAACCCTGGTTCGGAAAATCAAAAAGGGCGAGACCCTGTGGGAAATCAGCAACGATATCTACTTCATTCCCTTCTGGCTGCTAAGCTACTACAACCCTGAGCGGGACATCAATTCCCTGTCCGTCGGCGACTCCGTCGTCATTCCCCTGATCACCAAAATCAAGCAATCATAACTCTTTCAAGTTGTTCAAGACGGTCCGAATGGCGCGCAGGTGCGCGTTCACCCGGGTTTGCATCGGGAAGTTCAAGGCAGTTTCCAGGGTGAAACAGTTGCGGG
>Ga0114931_10008231_pt1 | contig 12650 bp, 9 predicted proteins | sample 2SBtaG_FD_89579 | JGI IMG/M metagenome (GOLD analysis project Ga0114931, IMG submission 89579) | Deep subsurface microbial communities from Kolumbo volcano to uncover new lineages of life (NeLLi) - 2SBTROV14_V59a metaG | ecosystem: Environmental > Aquatic > Marine > Volcanic | place: Kolumbo...
CGGCGAGCACCGCCTCGCTGTTGCCGAGGATCGCGGTCATGCGCGGATGCATGCGATGCTCGATCCACGCGAACAGCGGATGCCTCCGCTGGTAGGCGTTCAGGCTGCGGCGGCTCATGACCTTTGCCTGCCGGCTTGAGAATCCAAGGGTAATTCCGCCGATCAGATATGCCTCGGGCAGGAAGTAGTGCACGATTCGAGGCCGCAGGCGACGCGCGACGAGCCGGAGGCCGAGCGCGCGCAACACAAGCCGGCCCGCCCGTCCGGCACGGTTCAGCCGGGCCCAGGGTCGTTCGTCCGGGGGCGCGATGACACGGACCCCGGTGGTCTCGATCTTGGCGGCAAGCGCGCCGGCTTCGGTTAACGTGTAGACGATGATCGGCCAGCCGCGCGCGACCAGGCGCGGCAGCACTTGAAAGAGATGACGTTCGGCGCCCCCGAGCCCAAGGCCGCCAATAACAATAAGGACCGGCGGCCGGTTGCGCGCGGCGCAAGCCTGTTCCATGGGCCGGGTGCTCGACGAAGACACGTTCAGGGGATTGTTCGCTTGTACATTCCATGAGGGTCGTTCATCGGGGCTGAACCTTGGAAGCCGATTGGCGCGGACCACTCGACGACCGAGGGAGCGGATGAACGATCACAAGAATGCGCGAACGACGCCGCACAGTCGAGCCCTGATGGCTCGCCGCGTCGTGGCGGAAGGCCGCGCCGTCTTCGCCGGAGGATTCCGGGGTATTATGGAAGAGGTCGCGAGCGAGCGTGGACGCGATGGCGTTCACACGGTTTCCGGGACCATGTCGATGGCGCCGCAGGGGCATTCGGCGGCGCAGATGCCGCAGCCCTTGCAGAAGTCGTAGTTGAACGCGAAGCGCTTGCCCGGTCCCAGCTTGATCACGGCGTTGTCGGGGCAGTCGCCGTAGCAGTTGTCGCATTCGAAGCAGTTGCCGCAGGACAGGCAGCGCCGGGCCTCGAACAGCGCGTTGGTCTCGTCGAGGCCGCCATGGATCTCCTCGAAGGTCGTTTGCCGCCGGATCAAATCGAGGGTCGGCTGCACGGTCTTGTCGGCGTCGGTGTAGTACCAGGTGTTGAGCCGCTCGAACGCTGCGAGCGGATGCTTGGCCGGGGGCGCGTGGCGCGCGCCGCGCAGATAGGCGTCGATGTTGCGCGCCGCCTTCTTGCCGTGGCCAACGGCGACCGTGACGGTGCGCTCGGCGGGCACCATGTCGCCGCCCGCGAACAGGCCGGCATGACCGGTCATCATGGTCTCGTCGACCTCGATCACGCCGTCGTCGGAAATCTTCACCCCCGGGATCGTCTTCATGAAGTCGGTATCGGCGTTCTGGCCCAGGGCGAGGATCAGCGAATCCGCCTCCAGGGTCTCGAACTCGCCGGTCGGTTGGGGCCAGCCGTTCTCGTCGAGCGCCATCTTCTCGACCGTCAGCGTGCCGCCGTCGATCCGCTTGATGGTTCTGAGCCAGTGCATGACCACGCCCTCGTCGAGCGCCTCGTCGAGCTCGACGTCGTGGGCCGGCATCTGTCCGCGGGTGCGGCGGTAGACCACCAGCGCCTCGCTGGCGCCGAGCCGCTTGGCGGTCCGCGCCGCATCCAGCGCCGTGTTGCCGCCGCCGTAGATCACGACCCGCCGCCCGAGACGGGGCTTCTCGCCGTCGCTCTCCATGTCGCGGAGCAGGCTGACGGCGTCGAAGATCTTGCCGGCGTCGCGCGCCGGGATGTCGATGCGCTTGGCGAGATGCGCGCCGACGGCGACGAAGGCCGCGTCGAAGCCTTCGTCCTTCATCAGGGCGGGAATATCGCGCACCGGCGAATTGAGCTCGATCCGGACCCCCATGCCGGTAATCCGCGCGATCTCGCCGTCGAGGACGTCGCGCGGCAGGCGGTATTTGGGAATCCCGAAGCGCATCATGCCGCCCGCCGCGGGTCCCGCGTCGTGGATCGTCACGTCGTGCCCCAGGCGCCGCAGATGATAGGCCGCCGACAGACCGCTCGGCCCCGCGCCGACCACCAGGACGCGCTTGCCGCTCGGCGCGCCGGGGGCGATCGTCCAACCCCTTTTCAGCGCCTCGTCGCCGAGAAAGCGCTCGACGGCGTGGATGTTGACCGCGTTATCGAGCTGCCCGCGATTGCAGGCGTCCTCGCAGGGGTGGTAGCAGACGCGCCCTTGGATCGCGGGCAGCGGATTGTCTTCGACGAGTTGGCGCCAGGCGCCCTCGTAGTCGCCCTCCTCGGCGCGGTAGAGCCACGCCTGGATGTTCTCGCCGGCCGGACAGGCGTTGTTGCAAGGGGGCAGAAGATCGACGTAGACCGGCCGCTCCACGCGCCACGAGCCGGTGTGATTGGCGAGGCTGGTGCCGATGTCGAGCGTGATCGCGAAGGGCTTGTGCATGGTCATTGCCTCAACCGAGCAGGCCGAATTTCTCGATATTGCGGTCGGCGATCCGCTGGATCGAGGCCAGCGCCTCGTCGTTCCGCTCGGGGCGGAACAGATGGGCGAAGCGTCGCTGCGGCTCGAGATACTCGGCGACCGGTCGCTTGTCGCGTATGGGGGTGGTGTCGATCACCTCGCCGTGCTCGGCCGCGAACAGCGGGAACAAACCGGTCTCGACCGCGAGCCGCGCGAGCCGGATGGTGTCGCGCGGCTGCGCGCCCCAACCCAGCGGACAGGGGACGTGAACATGGATGTAGCGCGCTCCGTGGACGGCCATGGCCGTCATGACCTTGGCCTCGAGGTCGTGCAGATCGGCGACGCTCGCGGTGGCGACATAGGGGATGCCGTGGGCCATCGCGATCAGCGCCGGGTTCTTGCCCTGGCCGAAGACGTTGCCCGCCGGATCGCCGACCGCCGGCGTCGTCGCGGTACGCGCCGCCGGCGGCGTGCGGCTCGACCGCTGAACCCCCGTGTTCATGTAGGCTTCGTTGTCATAGCAGACGTAGAGCACGTCGTCATTGCGTTCGAACATGCCCGACAGGCAGCCGAACCCGATATCGACCGTGCCGCCGTCGCCGCCCTGTGCGAGTACCCGGACGTCGTCGCGCCCCTTGGCGCGCAATGCCGCCATGACGCCGGTCGCCACGGCGGGGGCGTTGCCGAACAGCGAATGAACCCAGGGAAGCTGCCACGAGGATTCGGGATACGGCGTCGAGAACACCTCGAGGCAGCCCGTGGCGTTGACCGCGATCAGGCGGTTGTTCGCCGCGCGCATCGCCGCGTCGACCACCGAGCGCGCGCCCAGCGCCTCGCCGCATCCCTGACAGGCTCGGTGGCCCGAGGTCAGCGAGTTGCTGCGGTCGAGCGTCGCCTGGACGGTGCGCTTTTCCGCGTCGAGCAGGCGGTTGCCGATCGTGAAGGTGCCCGTCTGGTAGAACTTGATCCGCTGGGTCATCGTTCCGCTCCCTCCAGCCTAGACCGGCTTGCCGCCGACCAGGCCGATCTCGCGCAGAATATTCTCGGCGATCGGCCCCGAGCGACGCCTTTCCCTGGTCCGCGCCAGCTCGCGGTTCACGACCTCCCGGTCGAGGTCGAGGAAATGCGGATCATCGAGCTTGTCGGCGGCGGCCGCGTCGAACGCCCGGCGCAGCGACGCCTTGGTGATCGCCCGGCCGCCGAGCCCGGCGATGATCGTATGGATCGGCATGCTCAGCCCGCGTAGCGCCATCCGCACGCTGCCGACCACGATGCCGCCGAGCCCGTCGGCGAGGCATTTCTCGACCACGACGACGCGCTTGGCGTTTTCGAGGACGGCGCGCAGCGCTTGCATGGGGAACGGCCGGAACGAAACGATCTTGACCGCCCCGACCGTGTCGCCGTCGTCGCGCATCTCGTCGACCACGTCCTTGATGGTGCCGAGGACCGAGCCGAGCGCCACGATCACCATCTCCGCGCCCTCGCAGCGGTAGGGCTGGATCAGCCCACCCGAATCCCGGCCGAAGACGCGCGCGAACTCGGCCGCGTGCTCGGGGATGACGTCGAGCGCCTGGAGATGCTTGTGATGGGCCAGGTAACGCACCTCGGCGAACGCCTCGGGTCCGACCATCGCGCCCATGGTGATGGGGTCCGACGGGTCGAGAACCTGGACGGGCTCGAACGGCGGCAGGTAGGCGTCGACCTGCTCGCGGCTCGGGATGTCCACCCGCTCGTAGGCATGGGTCAGGATGAAGCCGTCCTCGCAGACCATCACCGGCACGCTCAACCGTTCGGCCAGTCGAAACGCCTGGATGTGAAGATCGACCGCCTCCTGGTTGGTCTCGGCATGGAACTGGATCCACCCGGCGTCGCGCAGCGCCATGCTGTCGGAGTGATCGTTCCAGATATTGATGGGCGCGCCGATCGCCCGGTTGCCGATGGTCATGACGATGGGCAGGCCGAGGCCCGCCGCGTTGTAGACCGCCTCGGTCATGAACAAAAGCCCCTGGCTGCTGGTCGCGGTATAGGCGCGCGCCCCGGCCGCCGAGGCGCCGATCGCGACGCTGAGCGCGGCGAACTCCGATTCGACGTTGATGTACTGGCAATTGCCCAGCTCGCCGGCTCGGACGAGTGCGCTCAACCGCTCGACGATATGGGTCTGGGCCGTGATCGGATAGGCGCAGATCACCTCGGGGCGGCAGAGCGCGATCGCCTCGGCGACGGCGAATGATCCTTCGACCTGCTTGAGCATCGCCAACCTCTCGTTCTGTCTCGCGCCTAGTTGGTCCTGATCGAATCGTAGGCCTTGGCGGCGGCCCGGGCGTTGCCGTCGCCGATTTTCCCCGGGAATTTTTCGCGGATCGCCGCCTCGACCGATTCGAGCTTCACGCGTCGCGTCACGGCGGCGAAGGCGCCGAGAAGCGCCGCGTTCGGCACCGGCCGGCCGACGTACTCGCGCGCCCATTCCGTGGCCGCGACGGTGCAGATGTGATGCGGCGGAAAGCGCGTCACATAGTCGCCGAGCCCGAGGTCGCGATAGCTTCGGGTCGTGTTGATGAGGAGATAGCCGCGCGTGTCGAGGCCGCTGAACAGGTCCACCTGATGCAGCAGCGTCGGGTCCTGGACGATCAGGGCGTCGGGCGCCATCACCGGCTCGCGCAGGCGGATCTCCTTGTCGTCGATGCGGCAGAACGCGACCACCGGCGCGCCCATGCGCTCCGAGCCGAAGCTGGGAAAGGCCTGGGCGTGCTCGCCTTCCAGGAAGGCGGCGACCGACAGTATCTCGGCGGCCGAAACCACTCCCTGGCCGCCCCGGCCATGTATGCGAACCTGGAACATGCGATCTCCGAACCCTCGTTTCGCGCGACGGCGATCGGTGTCGAGGGCGTTCGATTCCACGTTGGGTCCAAGGAACCTCGATCGGGAATCTACCGCCGGATCGCGTCGCGAATCTTGATTTGAGTCAACATCAGCTTTTCAGCACCATGACCCGCACGTCGCCCTCGCGCGTCAGGACGTTGACGGTCACGTCGGTTCCGTAGCGGCGCAACAGGAGATCGACGCGGTTCTCGCCCAGGCGCAGGACGCGGATGCACACCTCGTCGAGAAAAGCGGGCAGCATGGGCCGCGTCAGCCGGACGACGTTGGCGGCGTGGTCGCATTCGAGGCCGAGGCAGGCCTGGAGAAAGGCGAACGGCGTGACGCTCGCCCAGGCCTGGGGCCAGCAGGCGACGGTATAGAGGGTCGGTCCCTGGTGCGGGCGCTGCGGAAAGCCGCAGAACAGCTCGGGCAGGCGGTGCAGGTCCATATAGTTGGCCGCGCCGGCGATCCCCTCGACGATGCGCATCAATTCGGCCTTGAGCCCGTAGCGCGCGAACCCCAGCGCGATCAACGCATTGTCGTGCGGCCAGACCGAGCCGTTGTGATACGACATCGGGTTGTAGCGCGGCTCGCCCGTCGCGACCGTGCGGACCCCCCAGCCCGAAAAGAAATCGCGTCCCAGCAGCGTTTTCGCCACCCGGGAGGCGCGATCTGGCCGCGCGATCCCGGTGAACAGCGCGTGCCCCGCGTTCGACGCCTTGACCCGGCAGGCGCGCATCTCGCCATCGAGGGCGAGCGCATAGGTGCCGAGGTCGTCGCACCAGAAGGCTTGATCGAACCGTTCGCGAAGCGTCGCGGCCTGGCGTTCGAAGGCGGCGGCATCCGCCTCCTTGCCGAGCGCGCGGGCGAGCCGGCCGGCGAACTGCTTGGCGGCGAAGACGTAGCCTTGCACCTCGCACAACGCGATCGGCCCGGTGGCGAGGCGGCCGTCGGCGTGGAACACCGAATCGTCCGAATCCTTCCAGCCCTGATTGTGGAGCCCGCCTTCGGCGCGGCGGTCGTAGCGGAGGAAGCCGTCGCCGTTCAAATCCCTCTCGCCGTCGATCCAGTCGAGAGCGGCGACGATGTTGGGCCAAAGCCGCGCGATCGTATCGAGATCGCCCGTGCGCGCGTGGTACAGGCCGGCGAGCATGACGAACAAGGGCGTCACGTCGGCGCTGCCGTAATAGCGCCGGAAGGGCACCTCGCCGAGCCGCGCCATCTCGCCCGACCGTATTTCATGGACGATTTTCCCCGGCGATGCCTCGGCTTCGGAGTCCTCCTCCCATGCCTGGGTCGCGGCGAGGAAGTTGAGCACGCCGCGCGCGATCGCGGGGTCGAACCACAGCATTTCGAGCGCGGTGATGATGCCGTCGCGGCCAAACACGGTGCTGAACCAGGGGATGCCAGCGTAAGGGTAGGGGCCGTGCGACGTTTCCGTGATCAGCATGCGCAAATCGGCGAGCGCCCGACACAGAACCTCGTTGAACAGCTCGTTCGATGTCTCGACCGTCGCCTTGTTCGCCACGGACCGGCGCATCGCGTGCCGCGATTCGCGCATGCAAGGGAAGAAAAGCCGAGGCGCCCGCGGGTCCGCGCCGTCGCAGGCGACGGTCACGAACACGGTGGCGCGTTCGCCGGGATCGAGAACCAGATCGAAGATCGCGGCGCTCTTCTTGAGGGACGAGGGCGCGGGATCGAAGGCGATCGTCGTGGTCCGCTCGACCTCGTCGACGCCCAGATAGCGAAACCGCACGACATGCTCGTCGGGCTGATCGACGCTGACCGCGCCGCGCTGCGGTCGCGAATGTCCGCGTACCTCGAACACGTCGGCGAAGTCGGCCGCGAAGTCGATGCGGAGCCGAACCTTGTGGCGGGTAAGTCCGAAATTCCGCAGGCGAAGCCGCTCGTAGCAGGCGTTGCGCCACAGAAACTTCGCCCGGCCGATATGGATCGTGTCGCGCCGCAGCGCGAGCTTCCCCCGCCGCGAGATATCCGGGTTGGCGAGGTCGGCGGTGAGAAGCGTGTTGTCGTCCTGGACGGTCGAGGACAGCAGCAGCAGGCGGCAGTTGTTGAGCGTCAGCCTGAAATGCGACAGATGCCGCGTGTCGCCCCGGAACAATCCCTCGGGGTTGCGTTCCGAGCCGAGAATGTCGCCGTAGTGGTCGAACACGGCGAAGATGTCGTCGTGCTTGAGGGTCCGCGGGCGGCGCTCGAGAATTGACGAGGTCGCCGGAATGTAGAACTCGGGCGCCGGTTGACGCGGCGGCGCGGCGATCGGCGACGGTTGAAGGGGGAGCTCGCGGGGCGGCATGCGCGGGCGCCGTTTTCTCAAGCCACGGCCGTGACGACCGGCTCGGTGGCGAGGAGATGCTCATACAAGGCGACGTAGTCCGCCGCCATTCGCCGAGCGGTGAAGCGGTCCTCGAAGCGCGCCCGGATTCGCGCGCGGTCGAGCGTGGCCACGCGCGCTATGGCGTGGACGGCCGCGTCCTCGTCGGCGACGATGAACCCGGTCACGCCGTTCTCGATCACCTCGGGCACCGCGCCGCGAGGGTATGCGATGGTCGGCGTGCCGCAGGCCATCGCCTCGATCATGACGAGCCCGAAGGGCTCGGGCCAGTCGATCGGGAACAGAAGCGCGCGCGCGCGGCCGAGGAAATCCTCCTTCTCGGCCTCGCCGATCTCGCCGATGAACTCGACCATGGGCGTATCCAGAAGCGGTTTCACGACGCTCTCGAAATACCCGCGATCGACGCGGTCCACCTTGGCCGCGATCTTCAGGGGGAGACCGGCGGCGCGGGCGATGCGGATCGCGCGGTCGGGCCGCTTTTCGGGCGAAATGCGCCCCAGAAACGCGAGGTAGTCGCCGCCTGGTCCGGGGCGGTAAAGATCCTCCGGCAGGCCATGATGGACGGTGCCGAGCCAGCGCACCGGGGGCATGGGCTCGCGCTGGGCATCCGAGATCGAGACCAGCGGCATATGCGCGTGGCGGCGATAGAACGCCGCGAGATCGGGCGAATCGAGCCGCCCATGAAGGGTCGTCACCGTTCGGTCGGCCAACGCCCGGAACACTGGCATATGCACGAAATCGAGGTGGAAGTGGAAAATCTCGAATTCGTCGGCGCGACCGGCGACGTCCTCGATCATCGAGACATGGTAGGGCAGATAATCGCCGACTCCGGGGGCGAGGCGAAGCGCCTCCGGCGCGCAAGGGATCAGCCGGGCCGAGGTTCGCGAATCGCCGCTCGCGAAGAGGGTCACTTCGTGTCCCATGGCGACCAGCGCCTCGGTCAGGTGGGAAACGACGCGTTCCGTGCCTCCGTAGAATTTCGGTGGAATGGCTTCAATCAAAGGCGCGATCTGCGCAATTTTCATGATGTCCTCCCTTCTGTCTTCAGAAGCAGGTCGGGGTCCGGTCTGGAAAATCCGCTATGGTGGGTTCGGGCCTCGGGATCGGCCGCGATGAACAGAACCTCCCAATTCGATATGTGAGACGATGGGTCGTTGTACAAGGGGTGCCGCCGGGGCCGTTTTCGGGTGGACCCTGGGCGCGGTCGCGATTCGGCCGGCCGGACAAGGCCCTTGCGCGAACTTCGGCGCGAGTCCAATTTATGGCCGCCTGACCGGCCACGCCGCCTCCGAATGAACGAATTGGGTCCAACAATGAACCGCCTTGAAATTCGCGCCGCCGTTTCGTTGGCGATGGTTTTTTCGGTCAGGCTTCTCGGCCTGTTCATGATCTATCCGGTGTTCGCCGCCTATGCGCGGCATCTCAGCGGCGCGACGCCCACGCGGATCGGCCTCGCGCTCGGCGCATACGGCCTCAGCCAAGGGCTTCTGCAAATCCCCTTCGGGCTGCTCTCCGATCGGATCGGGCGCAAGACGATGATAACGATCGGCTTGGTTCTATTCGGGACCGGCAGCGTGGTGGCGGCGGTCTCCACGACCATCGACGGAGTGGTGATCGGCCGCGTGATCCAGGGGACCGGCGCGGTCGGGTCGGTGATCCTCGCCCTGGTCGCCGATCTGACGCGGGAGGAAAACCGGACCAAGGCCATGGCGGTCGTCGGCTTGACGATCGGCCTGTCCTTCATGGTCGCGCTCGTCACCGGGCCGATCTTCGCCGGCCTGATCGGCGTTCCGGGCATTTTCTGGCTCATGACGGGCCTTGGTCTCGTCGGCATCGCGATCACCCAATGGATCGTCCCGACGCCGCGCCGCGTTCTGGTCCATCGCGACGCCGAGACGGTGCCGTCGCTGTTCGGCTCGGTCTTGCGCAACCGCGAGCTCCTGCGGCTCGACTTCGGCATTTTCGCCCTTCACGCGATCCTGACGTCGAGCTTCCTCGTCGTGCCCCAAATCCTCGGCGATGCCTTCGCCGTCACCAGCGAGACCCAGTGGACCATTTATCTGCCGGTCCTCGTGGTCTCGGTCCTGCTTATGGTCCCGGCGATCATCGTCGCCGAGAAGCACAGGCGGATGAAGGCGGTCTTCGTGACGGCCATCGTCGTGCTGCTCGCGAGCCAGGTCGGGCTGATGCTGGATGCGCGGAGCCCGGGGGTGATTCTCGCCTCCATCGTCGCCTTTTTCACCGCCTTCAACCTGATGGAGGCGAGCCTGCCGTCGCTCGTGACCAAGACGGCCCCGGTGGGCGCGAAGGGCACTGCGACGGGGGTTTATTCGAGCGCCCAGTTCCTCGGGATCTTCGTCGGTGGCGCCATCGGTGGCTGGGTCCACGAGATCGCCGGCGCGTTCGGCGTGTTCGCGCTCGCCGCCGGGATCGCCGCAGTCTGGCTGACGGTCGCGGCGACGATGCGCAAGCCCGGCCATTATTCGACCTATCTCGCGCGGCTCGGCGACATCGCCACGGCCGACGGCAAGCGGTTGGCGGCGCGGCTCGGGCGCGTGCCGGGCGTCGTCGACGTCATCGTGGTCGCCGAGGAGGGCATGGGCTATCTCAAGATCGACCCCGATACCTTCGACGCCCGCGCGGTCGAGGCCATCATCGCCGAGGTCGCCGCCTCGGCGTGAGCGCGCTCTCCCGCCCTCCGTTTCTCCCTCAGCCACCGTCCTCGGCGACCGCGTCGCCCCAGGGGGACATGATCTCGGTGCAGCCGGCGTTGCGGCCGTCCGAATCGCGCTCGACGCCGCTTGGGCAGGCGAAGGCGAAGGGGTAGACCGTCCGCCGGGCGCGGAGATGGGGGAAGCGCGCGGCGAGCGCCACGTGGACGTCGTCGGGCAGGGTGGTGTCGGCGATCACCGTATCGCCGCCGCTCGCGTCGATGCGCGGCGCGTGGAAGGCGGTTTCGAGGTCCATGGCGAAATCGGTCATGAACGACGTCAACTGGGCGACCGCCGGCAGGATCTTGCGCCCGCCCGAGGCGCCGAGCGCGAACCACGACCCGTCGCCGCGCTCGGCGAGCACCGGGCAGATGTTCTGGAGGCAGCGCTTTCCGGGGCCGAGCGAGTTGGGCCGCCCCGGCTCGGGATCGAACCAGAAAAGCCCGTTGTTCATCAAAAGGCCGGTCGCGGGCAGCATGGTCTTGGAGCCGAAGATCGAGAGAAGCGTCTGGGTCACGGCGGCCATGTTGCCGTCGCGGTCGACGACGGCGAAATGGGTCGTGCAGCCGCGCAGGCCGCGCGCGCCCTCGGCGTCGCCCATGGTCGCCAACCGCTCCTCGTAGGCCACGCGCAGGGCGGCGGCATAGGCGACGTAGGTCGCCGCGTCGGGCGCCGCGCCGCGTGGCCCGTCTTCGCCGAGAAGGCCGAGCACCCGATGGAGCGTGGGGCCCGCGGTCAGCTCGGGCGTCGCGTGGACGGTGCCGCCTGCGTGCGCGATGGCGAGCGGCTCGACGATGCGCGCGCGGTAGGCGGCGAGATCGTCCCGGGAAAGGCAGCCGCCGGCGGCGCGCGCGTCGGCGACGATCTCGCGGCCGATCTCTCCTTCGTAGAAGTCGCGCGGCCCCCGCCGCGCGAGCCGCGCGAGGGTCTCGCCCATGACGGCGAGGTCGCAGCGTTCCTCGACGGTCGCCGTCCAGGCCGACATCGCCGGATAGCCGTCGCGAAGAAAGACCTCGCGCGCGACCGGATCGCGGTCGAGCTCCCGCGTCGCCGAGGCGATCATCAGCGCGGCGTACCAGTCGACCAGCAACCCCTCGCGGGCGAGTCCGATCGCGGGCGCGAGCAGCTCGGCCCAGTCCATGGAGCCGAAGGCGTCGCGCGCGACGCCCATGCCATCGACCAGCCCGGGGACGGCGATCGCGGTCGCGCCGCGCGCGTTCCGATCCTCGACCACCGTGGGCCAGGGGAACAGGCCGGTGCTCAGCCCGCCGTCGAGCGGGTAGTCGGCCGGGTCGAGCGCGGCCGGCGCGCGCATCGCGAAATCGACCACCGAGACGCGATCCTCCCCGGCCATGCGCACGACCATGGCGCCGCCCCCGCCCGGACCGCTCATCCAGGGCTCGAGCACGCCGAGGGCGAACGAGGTCGCGATCGCCGCGTCGACCGCGTTGCCGCCCCGGGCGAGCACGCGCGCCCCCACCTCGGCGGCGCGGCGATGCTGGGCGGCGACGATTCCGCCGGTCGAGCGGACGGCGGGCTTGCGCACGATCTGGGCGCGCGAGAAATTATCGCTCATCGGTGGCCTCCTTCGACGGATCCGCCCTAAAAGCCAGCAAACCCGAGTTTTTTGTTGTCCAAGGATTCGCAAGTCCAACCAAACCCGGGAGAGTATAGAAGGTTGGATAGGGTGGTAAAAGCGATACGTTTCTCATTTATTCCGCGATTCTGGGAAGCCGCTTTACAGTGATGGGGGGCGCGGCTAGCATCCTTGGAGAACGACCAACGACGGCGGAATCGCCGCGAGAGCAAGGGCAGGAAAGCAGGACATGGCCGATTCGGGAGTCGCCGAACGCTCGGCCCAGGGGATGGACCGGCGGAGCGTCGCCGCCACGAGCGCGGTCGAGGCGCGGGAGGTCACCAAGATCTTCGGCGGCGGCCAGGATATGGTCGTCGCGCTGGATGCGGTCTCGCTCACCATCCGCCAGAACGAGTTCTTCACGCTTCTCGGCCCCTCGGGCTGCGGCAAGACGACGCTTTTGCGTCTGATCGCCGGGTTCGAGCATCCGACCAGCGGGCAAATCCTCCTCGACGGCGGGGACATCAGCCTGCTGCCGCCGTTTCGCCGGCCGGTCAACACGGTGTTCCAGAACTACGCGCTGTTTCCCCATCTGACGGTCGCCCAGAACATCGCCTTCGGGCTCGAAATGCTCGACCGTCCCAAGGCCGAGGTCCGCGGGATCGTGGACAAGGTGCTGCGCCTGGTGCGCATGGAGGCGCTCGCGAAGCGGCGCACGAGCCAGCTTTC
>Ga0114931_10008232_pt1 | contig 12649 bp, 7 predicted proteins | sample 2SBtaG_FD_89579 | JGI IMG/M metagenome (GOLD analysis project Ga0114931, IMG submission 89579) | Deep subsurface microbial communities from Kolumbo volcano to uncover new lineages of life (NeLLi) - 2SBTROV14_V59a metaG | ecosystem: Environmental > Aquatic > Marine > Volcanic | place: Kolumbo...
ACCGGAATTCATTAAAGCGCTTCTCACAATAAAAGTATCGGAAAATAATTACAGCAAAATCTATGATGTTGTCCCGGAACTTCGTTTTCGAAACGGGCAGCAGTTCAAAACGGCGGCGGCCATCGGTGAAACCGGATTTAAAGTAAAAATAAATTCCGTAAACGCCACGGCGGGGACTATGAACCTCCTGTTGATTTCTCCGGAAAAAGCACAGGAGGATTCGAAAGATATTTTGGCAGTGGAAATAAGTGAGAAACCGCTCATTGGTTTGCTGTGGTTTGGAACCATTCTGGTAGTGGGCGGAGCGATTTTGCGGTTGAGCGGATACGTGCGTACGAAGCATTAATTTCCGGAAAGGTGACCCAAGTCATCATTTTTCCCTAAAATACTTCCGGATAATACGAAAAAATTCTTGATTATTAGGCAAGAATTTTTTATGTTCTTTTTCAGTAGTCACTAACAATAGAGTGACTATTGGAACCTACACAATAAGAGCTCACAGTATTCGATTAATGGGGAGCATTTATGGGGTGGCTTAAACGGCCCTTTTTTATCACTGTTTTGTTCGGCCTCTGTTTTTCATTGTATGCGGGAACCACGGGAAAAATTACCGGCATAATCAAAGATAAATCCACTGGTGAGCCCCTGATAGGAGTCAATGTTGTAGTGGAAGGAACCAACTTAGGCGCTTCGACTGACGCCGACGGAACCTATATTATCCTCAACATTCCCCCGGGACAATACACATTAGTTGCCTCTTACATTGGTTATAAGGATGTCAAAGTGTCGGGTGTTAAAGTCAGTGTGGATTTTACTACCCGTACAAATATTGAGATGCCCCCAACTTCCATCGAACTCGGAGAAACAATAGAAGTAGTCGCCAAGAAAGAAGTTATCCGGAAAGATTTGACCGCCTCCCAAGCCGAAATTACCGCTAAGGACATTCAAAAAATACCCTCGGAAGATTTTAAAGATGTGTTACAATTGAAAGCCGGTATTACAAGAGACGAATTTGGCGGTTTTCATATTCGGGGTGGCCGATCATCTGAAGTTGCTTTCTGGGTGGATGGTGTGTCCGTAACGGATGTTTTTGACGGAAGTAATGGTGTTGAAATTGAGAACAGTGCCATTCAAAGTTTACAAATTATAAGTGGTACTTTTAATGCGGAATATGGACAGGCGATGTCTGGAATTATTAATATTGTCACTAAAGAAGGAAAAGATCACTACGGTGGGGAAATATCCGCGTATACGGGGGATTATTTTTCAAACGACAGCAGAATATTTCTAAATATCACCAATCATAGCCCGGCTGATCTTTACAATATTCGGGCCAGTTTGAACGGTCCCATTCCCTTAACAGGGAAGAAAGGACGATTTTTCATAAACGTAAGAAATTTTTATAATGAGGGATGGTTGTATGGTCAAAAAGGTGTAAATGTTGACGGCACTCCCGGTGATAGCTCCATAGTTCCGATGAACTCCAACAAATGGTACACCGGCCAGGGTAATTTCACGTTTCAACTAACTAATTTAATGAAATTAAAGTTTACTTTTAGCTACGAAAATCGTCATTTCAGAAACTACGACCATTTTTTTAAATTTAATCCCGATGGGGATTTCAAAAAGTTCCGTTGGGCGTTTTCGGGTTCTGCCACCTTAGACCATACTCTTAGCAGTACAACTTTTTATACATTGAAATTTGCTAAATTTGAAAATGATTTTACCCAATATGTTTTTCAGAGTCCTTTTGACCCACGATACGTGGACAATACCAAATATAATGTCGCGGCTTTTAATTTTTCCAAAGGAGGCCAAAAAAATCAACATTTTAACCGAAATACACAAACTGATATTATTAAATTTGACCTGACATCACAGATAACTAAGAGACATTTGATAAAAGTAGGTCTTGAAACTCGATTCCATCGATTGAAATTTGAAGATTTTAACGTTATTGATGGCAATCAGAATGACACATTATTTACCGCAGTTGAACCGGATAAATTTGACCCCAATTTTACCAGATACGTTTTCAAACCGGTTCAATATTCCGGTTATATCCAGGATAAAATTGAATACAACAGCTTAATTGTCAATATCGGTTTACGTTTTGACTATTTTAATTCGCGAGGGAGGATACCTAAAGACCCGAAGGACCCCAGTTTTTGGAAGCCTACAAACTTAAAATTTGCCGATTTACCCAGTCCGCTACCGGTGGCGAAAGCTCTTGAATTAGAAAAAGTGTGGTTTAAAAAACCGTCAGCAAAAGTTCAACTCAGTCCAAGGGTGGGAGTTGCTTATCCCATTACCGCGAATGGTGTTATTCATTTTTCCTATGGGCATTTCTTACAAATTCCCGAGTTTAGATTTCTGTATCAAAATCCCAGTTTTCGATTTAGCGAATTGGGACCGAACAATTTAATGGGAAACGCAAATTTGGATGCCCAGCGGACAGTGATGTATGAAATCGGGTTACAGCAGAAATTTTCCTCTGACATAGGAGTGGATTTGACCGGTTTTTATCGAGATATCCGCAATTGGGTGGGGACTTCTCCTTTAATTGAAACTTATAACCCCGGCATTTTATATTCCCAGTTTGAAAATCGGGATTACGCGAATGTAAGAGGTATCACGCTGTCACTTCATAAAAATTTTTCGCATCATTATTCGGCTAATTTCGACTACACGTTTCAAGTGGCCGAGGGAAACGCCTCCAACGCAGAAGACGCATTTAACGACTTAAAAGCCGGCAGAGAGCCCCGGAAAACGATTATCCCCCTGGCGTGGGACCGGAGCAACGTCATAAACGGTAACGTGTATTTTGGATTTGGCACTTTTGGGATGAGTATTTTGGGAAGATACGAAACAGGTTTGCCGTACACGCCAAACCCGATTGCCGGCAGCCGGGTAGGCGCCAGCATTCAAACTGGCCTAAGAGAAAACAGTGGGCGCCGGCCAAATCTGATAACCGTCGATTTGCAAATTTTTAAAGATTTTTATCTGAGGACGGGTGGCAGAAAATTAAAATACAGTTTTTTTGCCAAAGTTTTTAATCTTTTTGATCGCAGAAACGAACAGGGTGTTTTTGATGACTCAGGACGAGCCACCTATACACTGCAATCGGCTTTAAAAGGAGGTGGCGGAGCAGATCCCCGCTTTGTCATCCGACCAGATTTTTACACCGAACCGCGCAGAATTCAATTTGGAATGTCGTTAGGATTTTAAACTTTTTAAGGAAATATATTGAAAAAAATTTTACTATCAACCATTCTATTATCTTTCATCTTTGCAAGCAGCATCTTTTCGCAAAATGAGTTTTATAAGAATCTGAAAGGCACGCCGACTGCCCGAAAGAAAAATGTTCATAGTGGTAACCAGGTTCGCACTACCTTTTTTAATTATGGATTAATTGGAAGACTCAATAGCGCTGAAGATTTTGGCGGAGAATGGCCCATAAATTCCGGCCATTTTTATATTGGAGATATCAGTATAATGGTAGGCGCGGAAATTGAGCTTCCGGATGGCACGATAATTCATCCGGTCACCGTTTCCGACGGGCCTCGCGGCAATAATGAAGTAAATCCCAATGATCCCCTGGACTTTTGGGGTTGGGAGCCGATTCCGGGTTTTAACAATGATGATACCACGTTAGTCGCTATGAGCCATCAATCGTTTAGCTGGCCTGCTGTTTGGCCTGACAGGGAAACTGACCCGTTAGATCCGGGTTGGCCGGGCGCCTGGAACGGCTTCTTCGGCAAAGATCAGTTTAACGCTGACCAGGAAAGCTATTTTTGGATGGATGATACCCGGGATAAAGAATTTACCCAGGGGTATTCCTTCTTTCCGGATTCCACGGATAGCACTCGCGGCGGCTTAGCACTCATATCATCAGTACGCGGATTGCAATGGTCCCAAATAGCGGCGCAAAACACGGTATTCTGGCTATATGAAATTACTAATGTCGGAACAACTGACTATGACAAATCTGTTTTTGGTATGATCGTGGGAACAACTATTGGTGGAGATGGAGACACTAACGACGACAATTCGTTTTTTGATGTCACCCAGGATTTAACCTACTCCTGGGATTTTGATAACATCGGTAACACCGGTTGGTCTCCAGTCGGGTACCTCGGTTATGCCTTCCTGGAAAGTCCCGGCAACGGAGTAAATGGAATTGATGATGATGGTGATGGCAGCGAGGGACCCGGACCGATCATTGACGAAAGTATTTTGACGCCCCGAATCGCCCAGGCTGGTGATCCGGTTGTCTTAATCAACTACTCGTCCGGACATTTTGAACGAACAGTTTCCACCCTTCCGGATACGGGTATTACCATTCACTACAATTCTAAATCCTTTCACATTGACCCCGGCGATTCGCTAATTGAGAAACCGTTTAACAACGTGGATGATAATCTCAACGGCTTGATAGATGAGAATACGGAAATTGCCGGCGACGGCATAGATAATAACGGAAATGGATTGGTTGATGAAGAAAATCCGGATATTGGTTTAAAATACATCGATTATTTTCAGAATACGACCAATCTGAACCCCCTTATTGATGAAACCCGCGACGATGGCATTGATAACGATAATGACTGGGACGCAACCGTTGATGATGTTGGGCTGGACGGCAAACCGAACACCGGTGATTTCGGCGAAGGAGACGGACGCCCCACGTCAGGATTTCAGCCCGGACCCGGCGGGAGGTTAGTCGATACCGGACTTCCCGGCGAACCCAACATCGATAAGACCGATGTTGATGAATCGGATCAAATAGGCTTAACCAGTTTCTTCTTCTTCTTCCCATTTAATAAAGTTCGGTTATTCGACGATGAACAGCTTTGGGGAACACTCCGTCCGGGATTCTTTAGCGTTACCCGCCAGGATGTTGACGGCGATTTCATCTATGGCACCGGGTATTTCCCTCTGTTGGCGAAAAAAACAGAGAGAATTTCCCTGGCATTTTTCTTCGGCGACAATTTAGACCAAATTTTTAACACCAAGAAAACCGTTCAAATAATCTTTAACGGCAATTATAATTTTGCGAAGGCGCCGCTTCTTCCGTTAGTGAAAGCCGTGGGAGGCGACCACGAGGTACGGCTCTATTGGAACTCGAAAGCGGAGAACAGTTTCGATCGTTTGTCGTTGCTCAAAACAGGAAATGGATTTGATTTTGAGGGCTACAAACTGTACCGCGCTACATTTCCCACATTTGATGAAACCGGCGTGGTCACTGACGCTTTTGGCAGCAGGGTTAGTGACGTTCCCATCAAAGTTTTTGATCTTGTGGATGAGTATAGCGGATTCTTCCCGAAAGTAACAGACGGGAGTGTTTTTTACCTGGGCGACAATTCCGGCTTAGTCCACTCCTATGTTGATACCACCGTGAATAATGGTTTTACCTATTTTTATGCCGTCACCGCTTACGATCATGGAATTGCCGATGAAGATATTTTTCCTGCGGAAACTTCCAAATTTGCGGCAATAAATACCGGAGGGAAAGTTGTATTAGGTCAGAACGTCGTGCAGGTGACCCCCGAGGCTCCCGCCGCCGGTTTTGTCGGTCCTAAGGCCATGGAAAACCTGGAACACTCCCAGGGGGATGGTACCGGACAGGTCCTCGTCGATCCATTTGATGCTTCTCGAATAAAAGATGGTCATACTTATGAAATAAGTTTTAAGGATGACGGAGCGTTCTTGAGGAAAACCGAAAGCTTTAGCGTTGTGGACGTAACGACTGGAGATACGCTGGTTCGTGATAATCCGGAAATTGATATTGATGCCACGGTTTTTGATGGCATTAAACTAAATATTCTGAATGATTGGACTACCCGGGGAGATTTTGCCAATGTCCATTGGATTGATTCAACACGCAATATAGTTAAGCCGTCATTCTGGGGAAGATTTGCCTCCGGTTTAATTCAGGGCAAAGCGTATCCCGCCAGCTATGAGATTGAAGTAGGCGAGCCCGGCGTAGATACCACCAGTACCGCGGTTATTCCCCGGCTGCCTGCGCTTCCGGCGATTCCGGTAAATTTCCGGGTAAAAAATGTTTCCGAGAATCGATACGTTGAATTTAAGATGTTTGAATTTTCCAATTCCGGCGGCCCGGAACCACCCGAAGACCGGGGAAAACTGGATGCCAATGATGTAGTACTCATCCTGGAATTTGATAACAACACTCCCGTGCTAACTTACGGTTTAAGGCTTTCCAACGATAGCACAGCCGTCGCGCCGGAAGCAGGTGACGTTCTTGAGCTGCCGGTGAGAAAACCGTTTCTAAATGAAGACAAGTTCCGTTTCAATGCGGAAGGCGCCAAAGAAAATAAGCAAATTGCCAAGTCTGAATTGGACAGGATTAAAGTTGTACCCAATCCCTATATTGCTACTGCCATCTGGGAACCGCGAAATAATTTCACCAACGGGCGCGGCGACCGTTCATTGCATTTTATTCACTTGCCAAAAGATTGTACAATTCGCATTTACAATGTAAAGGGGGAATTAGTGGACACTATAAACCACCATTCCTCAGTTATCGATGGTACCGCCAAATGGGACATGTTGGATAGTGATCGCCTAGATATTTCGTATGGTATTTACATTTATCACGTTCAAGCTCCCGGAATTGGAGAAAAAGTCGGAAAATTTGCTGTAATTAAATAGGGCCGTTACAATGTCAGCGCTAAAATATCAGGTTTTTAATAAAGCCGTACCAATTTTCCTTCTAATAATGATGATTTTTGGAAGTGTGCAAAAGGGTGTTGGAAGGGACGTAACCAAAGTGGGAACGACCGCGGCAACTTTCTTGTCCATCAGTGTTGGCGCCCGTGCGTTGGGAATGGGCGGGGCGTTCGTCTCCGTTGCCAATGATGCGTCTGCTATGTTCTGGAATGTAGCCGGGTTGGCACAACTTCAAAGGCCTCAGGTAATTTTCAATCATTCCGAATGGTTGGCCAATATTAATTTTGACTACGTTGGCTTTGTCTCGCCGCTGGGCAATGCGGGGGTGATTGGTGTAAGTTTTACCTCGCTGAATATGGCAGACATGGAACAGACCACCGAATTGAATCCGGAGGGCACGGGTGTCAGATTCTCCGTAAATAGCTATGCATTTGCGCTCTCCGGTGCTCGAAAACTGACTGATAATTTTATGATTGGCTTCACTGGCCGTTATGCGCGGGAAGATATTTTTAATTCGCATGCCACCGGATGGGCTATGGATGTTGGGACACTCTTTATTACTCCCTTCAATGGAATTCGCCTGGGAATGAGTATCTCCAATTTCGGCACAAAGATGCAAATTCGGGGTGATGACCTGTTGATTCAGGTGGATCCCGATCCCACCATCTCGGGCAATAATCAGACAATCAATGCGTTTTTTCAGACAGACAAGTTTGATATGCCGTTGCTGTTCCGGGTAGGTCTCTCCATGGATCTTGTAAATGACGAACAAAACCGATTCACCATTGCCATTGACGGACTGCACCCTAATGATAATTCGGAAAGCGTGAATGTTGGGGGCGAATACGTATTTAACAATTTATTTTTCTTACGCGGAGGGTACCGGGCGCTGTTTCAGACTGATTCCGAGGAAGGATTCACCGTTGGAGCCGGTCTGAATTATCGTGTGTCTGAAATTGGATTGCACCTGGATTACGCGTATGAGGATTTTGGGCGACTGAACAATATTCAGAAATTTACAGTTGCTCTTAGTTTTTAACCTAAATTAAAAGGAGGTGTGTTTATGCGACGTTTTGCTACAGTTTTAATGGTGGCTGCCACTTTGCTAATGTTTACCGGAATGGCCGTTGCTCAAAATATGGTCACTTTCCAGGTCGACATGAGCGTTCAAATTAATGGCGGGAATTTTAACCCCGCATCTGATTCCGTGGTAGTCAGAGGAAGCTTTAACGGTTGGGGTGGTAATGCGGCCCTGATGACCGATACCAACAACGACAGTATCTTTGACGTCACTGTTGATATTCCCGGGGTTGCTGGTGACACTGTATTTTATAAGTACGTCATGACCAAAGCAAATTCCGGTGACGTGTGGGAATCCATTGCCGATAACCGGTTCTTTTTGATATCAGGTGGTGCACAGACTCTGGCTCCGGTGTTTTGGGATAACAATCCGGGGGGTGCGGACATTGACGCTTTTTTCTTCTGCGATATGACGGTTCCCATTTTAAGCGGCCAATTTGATCCGGCCAACGACATCATGGATGTTAGGGGCGCGTTTAACGGGTGGTCTGCCGGTAACACAATGAGCCAGGATATCTTCAATACCAACTTGTTTACCGGCGCTTTTCAGTTCATGCAAATTCCCACAAACCAGGATCAGGAATATAAATTTACGTACACTCCCAATGGAGGCGGTACGGTTTGGGAGGAGCCCAATCAGTTGCCCGGACGCAGCAATAACAACAGATTCTTCGTCGTGACGGGAAATGAACCGGATGCTGACAATAACGGATTTTTGGATGTGGTAACGGATACCGTCTTCTTTGGCGACATCACCCCCAATGATATTTTTACTTCTCCAACCGATATCTTCTTTGAAGTGGATATGCGTCCGGCCTTCGCGTTCCTGGCTGTTAATGATACTATTTTTAATCTCGCAGGACCGCATCCTTTTGAAACCAGCATTGACTCGGTTTATTTGTCCGGTTCACCCAGCCAGGGAACTACCCCTGATCTGAACTGGGTGTGGGACAATTCCAATATCCCCAGTGTCTTCAAGCCTCTCCAGATGATGGATGATGGTACGGGTGGCGACCAGGTTGCCGGGGATAGTGTTTACACCCTAAAGGTTACTTTCAATGCGGGTGCAGCAAAAAGTCCTGTATATAAGTATGGGTTCAACCTTGGAGATAATGAAGCGGGTTTTGGAAAAAACCATAAAGAAGACGTCAGCCTGGATCCGGGTGGACGTCACCGGGATGAATTCGGCGAAACGGATACGCTTTATTCCAAAGTCTATACCGCAATTGACCACAATACCAACAGCGTGCCCAAGGACTTTGAGCTGTTCCAAAACTATCCGAATCCTTTTAACCCCACCACCAAAATTCAATTTGCGCTGGTCAAATCGACCAAAGTCAAGTTGTTGATTTATAATGTGTTAGGTCAGAAAGTTCGGACGCTCATTAACGGTCAAATTGATGCGGGTGTCCATACAGTGGTTTGGGATGGTCGCAACGATGCAGGACAGTCCTTAGGCTCAGGCGTCTATTTCTATCGGGTGCAAACAGATAAATTCAGCAAAACCCGGAAAATGATTTTGATGAAATAGCCCCATCTCACTGTTAATGTGATGAAACTTCATGCGAGGCCCGGATCTATTCAGTTTCGGGTCTCGTTATTTACGACTTTATCTTCTGCTTATTCTGGAGCGAAAGAGTTTCAATAAAATTTGTAACTGATTTAACTTGCTGGTAGGAATAATGAAACCGGAACAAAAAAAAGTTGTGCTTCGCGGTAAAACGGCAGTTCTGCTTTTTTTTGTTTCGATTTTTATCCTGGGTTGCGGTCGATCTCAATCTAATACCATAATGATTTGGACAACTTTGCGGCCGATTGAAAGAGAACTGCTCCAGGAGAAGATAAATATATTTGCCCGTAATTATCCCATGTACCGTTTTCAATTGCTTTATTATGAAACGGAAGAGTTAAGAACAAACTTTATCATCGCATCGCTGGCAGGGAAAGGCCCGGATATCGTGCAGGGGCCTAGCGACAACATCGGGCCATTTTCCGATTTGGGAGTTATTCGTCCGTTAGAAGATGTTTTTTCATCAACATTTTTGGATAGTTTCATTACGGAACCGTTTCCTGCTAACACCTGGTTTCATGGACACCTGTACCAGATTGCGGATAGAATCGGGAATCAATTGACATTGGTTTATAATCGGGATATGATTGCGACAGCTCCCGCAACAATGAACGAGCTCATTGCGGTAGGACAGAAAATTGTGAAAGATACAGATGGCGATGGTACGCCGGATATTTATGCGTTAGCCTGGAATTACATCGAACCGTATTTCGCCATTCCGTTTATTGGCGGTTACGGCGGCTGGATTGTGGACGATAATTTTCACCCGACATTGAACTCAGATGCCGTCATTAAAGCAGCCACATTTATATATGATCTTGCGAACAAATATAAGATCATCCCCCGTGAATGTGATTATGAAACAGCGAACGCGCTCTTTTTGGACGGGAAAGTAGCCATGATTATTAATGGGCCCTGGTCTTGGGCAACTTATATAAAGGCTGGTGTTAACATTGGATTAGCGCGTATTCCCAAAGTTGATGAAACAGGATTGTGGCCAACCCCCATGGTTTCTCCCAAAGGTTACTCGGTTAATATAAACATTTCCAAAGAGAAGCTGAAAATTGTTAAACATTTGATAAAATTTCTCACTAGCGATACTCTGGAAGAAGAGTTTTCAAAAAAATTTATCACTATTCCCTCCAGGAAAAAGGCGCTTGCGGATTCTTCACTATATGAAGCACCTTTATTTAACGCCGCCCTGAGTCAGGTGATGGTTGGTAGAATCATGCCCGTTAACAGCGAATTACGCTGGATTTGGGACGCAATGCGTCCAGCTTACCAGGGAATTTTTACCGGCCGATATTCACCAGAAAAAGCCGCTGAGGAGATGCAAAAATTAGCTGAAAAACTGATCCGGGAAAATAGATAAAATTCTCAAGGTAAAATAATAAAATCAATATAAATGACTTCCACGCAATCCAAAAATAGCCCGATGTTGGCTTACTTGTATGTCGGTCCGGCCCTTTTCATAATGGCCATTGTTGTTTTGTACCCTTTTCTTTACAATGTTATTTTGTCATTTTCCAATATGAATCTCACTCATTTTCGTGACTGGCATTTAATTGGCCTGAAGAATTATCTCAATGTTATTGAAGATACAAAATTTTGGTATTTTTTATACAAAACAATACTATGGACGGTTTTAAATCTTTTTTTTCATGTTGGAATCGGTGTTTTCCTTGCGCTCCTGCTTAACAGGGATATTCGGGGTAAAACATTTTATAGAACATTGTTAATTCTTCCCTGGGCGGTGCCGCAATATATAACGGCGTTAACCTGGCGCGGCATGTTTAATTCGCAATATGGGGCCGTAAATCTAATTCTGGAAAAATTCTTTCATATACAAATTGCGTGGCTTTCCACAGAATGGGGTGCATTCACCGCTTGTCTGATTACCAACATTTGGTTAGGATTCCCGTTTATGATGATTATTACTCTTGGAGGATTACAGAGTATTCCCGGTGAGCTGTATGAAGCGGCAGATATTGATGGAGCATCGTCCTGGCAAAAATTTAAAAATATAACAGCTCCTCTTTTAAAGCCGGTAATGGTGCCGGCCATAATTTTGGGCGTTATTTGGACGTTTAATAATTTTAATGTAGTTTGGCTGGTCAGCAACGGCGGGGAACCTTCTGACACCACGCATATTCTGGTTAGTTGGGTGTATAAAGCAGCTTTTACCTATTTCCGAATGGGGTACGCCGCTGCTTTTTCAATGGTTATTTTTGTATTATTACTGATGTTTAGCTGGCGTTTTATCAAAAAAACCAGAGTAACGGAAAACGTGTACGGTTAAGTTAAATCAAACTGTTATGGCTAATTCAAGAAATCTTTCTATAAAAGGCAAAATAGGAACTCACCTGTTCCTGCTAATATTTTCTGTTTTTGCCATTTATCCTATTTTAAGAGTGGTATCAATTTCACTTCGGCCTGGAAACCGTCTGCTCTCCCGTTCACTAAGCTTGATTCCACCCAACGCAACATGGGATTCCTATATTCGTTTGTTTACCAGGGAACCCTTTTTACAATGGATGGGGAATAGCCTGTTTATCTCATTAATTGTAATGTTTGTTGGAGTTGCATTGGCGGCTACCGCCGGATACGCCTTTTCCCGTTATAAATTTCGGGGGAGAAATTCCTCCATGTTAGCCATTATCACCACTCAAATGTTCCCGGTTACGATGCTATTGCTCCCATTATTTATCGTACTAATTGCCTTGCATCTATACGATTCATACGTGGGGTTGATTATTGCCTATTCCGCGACAGCCCTGCCATTTACCATTTGGCAGATGAAAGGTTATTATGATACCATTCCTTACAGTCTGGAGGAGGCCGCAATGATTGATGGCGCTTCACCTGCTTATTCCTTCTATAAAATTATTTTGCCCCTCGCGCTGCCAGCTTTAGTAATAACAGCCCTGTTTGCTTTTATGACTGCCTGGTCGGAATACCTTGTAGCGGCAGTGTTGTTACAGGACACTCGCCTGTTTACCCTGCCGCTCGGACTGAAAAGATTCCAGGCCAATATGGAAGTGGCCTGGGGTTTGTATTCCGCGGGAGCCGTATTGGTCAGCATACCTGTTGTTGTTCTGTTTATGTTCCTTAGTCGCTGGTTGATCTCGGGATTAACTTTAGGAAGTGTAAAGGGTTAATTCTCAAGGAAAAGCAAAATAAACTCTAAAAATCTCGGGGGTGTAATGACTGAAAAAATTGCTAAAAAAATGATGGAGTTAGGCTTCACTCTTTATGAAGCTAAAGCGTATGTGGCTTTGTTGGAGAACAATCCTGCCACTCGTTATG
>Ga0114931_10008233_pt1 | contig 12648 bp, 10 predicted proteins | sample 2SBtaG_FD_89579 | JGI IMG/M metagenome (GOLD analysis project Ga0114931, IMG submission 89579) | Deep subsurface microbial communities from Kolumbo volcano to uncover new lineages of life (NeLLi) - 2SBTROV14_V59a metaG | ecosystem: Environmental > Aquatic > Marine > Volcanic | place: Kolumbo...
CAAACCAAAGGTGATACCGCGATTGCGGTATCACCCAGCTTTCCCTTTCAACCCTCCTCAACTGGAGGAAGGGGTTTCTTTCTCCTCTTCTTCCCGGGTATCCATTTTCAGGGGCAAATAGGCGGGACACCAGCGCAACACCGCAGTTGCGATCAGAACCAGGCCGATGAGCCCCAGCCAGCTCTTGAACTTCAGACCCAGACCGACAATCACCACCCCGGCAATGATCCGGATCAAGCGGTCTTTTTTACCCATATTGGGTTCCAGTTTCAACATATCTATCCTCCTCCTTTCTGATCTTTTATTGGTTTCAATTTGCAGGAAGGCCCGGTTTCGAACCGAGCCTTCGCATTATGCGCCAATCAGAAAGTGGCGGCAATCTCATCCCTCCCTGCCGGGAAGGGCTTCCTGTAACAAGGTGTTGAGTCTCTTGACGAAGGCCGCCGGATCGTCCACCTGGGCACCTTCCGCCAACACGGCCTGGTCATACAGAAGATGGCCGAGATCGGAGAATCGTTGGCTATCGGATTCGTCCCGCAGGCGTTCGATCAGGGGATGTTTCGGATTGATCTCCAGGGTCGGTTTGGCCGCCATGGCAAAAGACTTCCCGGACGATTTGAGGATCTCTTCCATGCGCCGGCTCAGACCATGGGCATCGAGCACCAGACAAGCCGGAGAATCCGCCAGCCGCTGACTGATCTTGACCTCGCTCACTTTGTCTCCGAGGACCTGCTTGAGCTTTTCCAGGGTCGAGGCGTAGGCTTGGGAAACCAGCTCCCGGGCCTTCTCCTCACCGCCCTCTTCCAGCCACCCCAGGTCCAGTTCACCCTTGGTCACCGACTGGAGAGGCTTGCCGTCGAACTCGGTCAAATGAGCGACCAGCCATTCGTCAACGGGCTCCCACAGCAGCAGCACTTCGATGCCTTTCTGCCGCAGAACCTCCAGGTGGGGACTGGCCTTGGCGGCGGGGTGATTTTCCGCCAGCAGATAATAAATCTTCTCCTGGCCCTCCTTCATACGGGCCACATAATCGGCCAGGGAGACCTTTTGCCCTTCATCGTCGTCATGGGTGGAAGCGAAGCGGAGCAACCTGGCGATCCGCTCGCGGTTCCTGGAATCCTCGATCACCCCCTCCTTGAGAACGACGCCGAAGTTTCGCCAGAACTCCCGGTATTTCTCCGGCTCTTTCCCAGCCAGATCCTCCAGCAACCCCAGAACCTTCTTCACCGCTCCGGCCCGTATCCTCTCCAAAACCCGGTTCTCCTGGAGAATCTCGCGGGAGACATTGAGGGGCAGGCTGTCGGAATCGATCACCCCGCGCACGAAACGGAGGTACCTCGGCATCAGCTTGGGATCTTCCATGATGAACACCCGCTGGACATACAGATTGACGCCGTGGGCCGACTCCCGCTCCCACAGATCGAAGGGAGTCCGTTTGGGAATGTAAAGCAACAAGGTATATTCGTTGGTCCCTTCGACCCGGCTGTGGACATGGGCCAGGGGGGGCTCGAAATCATGGGCGACGTGCTTATAGAATTCCTCGTAATCCTTGTCCTCGATCTCATCTCTGGCGCGGACCCAAAGGGCCGACGCCTTGTTGACGGCCTCCTCACCTTCGCCACCTTCCTTCTTCATCATGATGGGCAGCGGTATGTGATCCGAAAATTTCCTGACAATGGCTCGCAAACGGTGACCGTCGAGGAATTCGTCCATGCCCTCGCGCAGATGCAGGGTGATGGTGGTACCCCGTCCGGGCTTGGCGATCGACTCCAGAGTGTATTCATCTTCCCCGTTTGACTCCCAGCGCACACCCTGGCCGGCGGCCAGACCCGCCTTGCGGGTTTCCAGGGTGACCCGGTCGGCAACGATGAAAGCCGAATAGAAGCCCACGCCGAACTGACCGATCAGGCGGCTGTCGGCCGCTTCGTCACCACTCAGCGACTCCAGAAACCGTCGGGTGCCGGAACTGGCGATGGTGCCGATGTTGTCGATCACTTCCTGCCGCTCCATCCCGATCCCATTGTCGCGAACGCTGAGAGTCCGAGCCGCCTTGTCGAAATCGATCCAGATCCTGAGCTCACTGTCCCCCTCATACAAGGATTCGTCCGCCAGCGCCTGGAAGCGCAGTTTCTCGGCGGCATCGGCGGCGTTGGAAATCAGCTCCCGAAGGAAAATCTCGCGGTTGCTGTAGAGGGAATGAATCATCAGCTTGAGCAGCTGATTGACCTCGGCCTGAAATCCGATGGTCTGTTTGTTTTCCGCAGTCTCACTCATGTCGTTAGAACCCTTCCGGTTGATTGACAGGCAGATCATTCAAGGCGAAGAGGCGCAAGGCAACATTAAGTCCGGAACAAACCCACCCTCCCGGATTGCCCGCGCCCCATCCGGGTTACATATATGGCCAAGGCTTTCAATTTTCAAGCGATGAAGTGGTCGTGCCCTTTGCCCAGGAGCAGTTGCCTGCGTCTTTCCCGGGCCAGGTACTTCTGCCTTTCGGCATGCATGGCATAGAGAATCAGCCCCATCATCCCCAGAAACGCCCACCAGGCGATCCACATCAGGAGCTGCATCAGCTTGAGGGCCTCGGGATGGCTCAACACATACTCATTGAGGGTCTGGAATATTTCCTGCATGATCTTGTCCTCTGGCGCCGGATATCGACAGGATTCGACTGTACGCCCGGCGGATCGTTTAGTCAACGGCTTGAATGTCTCCGGTCTTTTCCCTAAAGTTCAGCAGGCAATCATCTTTCAGGGGGGGGAGATATGGCACGCGAACAATGGAAAAGCGAATTGGGGTTTCTGTTTGCCGCGGTGGGATCGGCGATCGGCCTGGGCAACATCTGGCGATTCAGCTACATGGCCTATGAACACGGCGGAGGTGCTTTTCTCATTCCCTATCTCACCGCCCTCCTGAGCGCCGGTATCCCCCTCCTCATCCTGGAATACGCCATCGGCCACGAACGCATCGGTTCGGCCCCTCTCGCCTACGCCAAAATCAGCCGCCGCTGGGAATGGCTAGGATGGTGGCCGGTGTGTTTCGTCATGTTCGGCATCATTCTGTATTACAGCGTGGTGATCGCGTGGTGTCTGGATTACTTCTTCTATTCCTTTTCCCTGGCGTGGGGCAAGGATCCCAACGACTTCTTTTTCAACCGTTTCCTACGGGTCTCCCAATCGCCGGGCGAACTGGGTGAAATCCGTACCCCCATCCTCTACGCCCTGGTCTTCGTCTGGTTCGTCACCTGGTGGGTGGTGTACCGGGGGGTCCAACGGGGAATCGAACTGGCCAACAAGATCCTGATGCCGACCCTGCTGTTTCTCACCGCGGTACTGGTGTTCTGGTCTCTGACCCTGGATGGGGCCTGGATTGGATTGCAAGCCTATGTGACCCCGGATTTCTCCAAGCTTTCCGACCCCAAGGTCTGGATCGACGCTTACAGCCAGATCTTCTTCACTCTGAGCCTGGCCTTCGGCATCATGATCGCCTATGCCAGTTACCTTCCGGAGCGTGCCAACATCAGCGGCAATGCCCTGTTGACCGCCTTCATCAATTGCGGTTACTCGCTCTTTGCCGGCATCGGGGTATTCGCGGTGCTTGGCTTCATGGCCACAGCGGAAGGCAAACCTCTGGCCGAGGTAGTGAGCAAGAGTATCGGCCTGGCCTTCGTTGCCTATCCCAAGGCGCTGTCGCTGATGCCCGGGGGCAATCTGTTCGGTGCGGTTTTCTTTCTGTGCCTGGTGGTGGCGGGGCTGTCATCGGCGGTGTCCATCGTCGAGGCCTTCATTTCCGCCGTGGTGGACAAATTCTGCACCCCGCGGGGGCCCCTGGTCACCGCCGTCAGCGTGGCCGGTTTCCTGGGCTCGGTGATCTTCGCCTCCCGCGCAGGCCTGCTGTGGCTGGACATCGTCGACCATTTTCTGACCCATTACGGCCTGGTGATCGTCGGCATTTTCGAATGTGTGGTGATCGGCTGGCTGTTCGACCTGCCGATGCTGCGGCACCACATCAACCGCATCTCCTCTTTCCAACTCGGTGTCTATTGGGAGGTTCTTATCAAGGGATTCGTCCCTCTGGCGTTGATGATCATCATCCTGGGGGATCTGTATCAGGACATCACCCACCCCTATGGCAATTATTCCTGGACCGCGCTGATTCTGATCGGCCGCGACTGGCTGCTGTTCAACCTGGCCCTGGCGGTCTTCCTCGCCAGCCGTCCCTGGCGCACGGAAAACCACCGCCATCCCGGCAGAGGGATGATCCCATGAGTCATCCCGAATTCGATCTGGAAGCCGGGCTGATCTATCTCAATCATGCCGGCGTGGGCCCCTGGCCCAAACGCACCAGTGAGGCAATCTGCCGTTTCGCCGAGGAAAACCGCCAGCGCGGCGCGGCCGACTATCCAAGATGGCTGACAGTGGAAAAACGCCTCCGGGAAAATCTCCGGCGCCTCATCAACGCCCCCTCCAGTGACGATATCGCCCTGGTCAAGAACACCTCGGAAGCCTTGTCCCTGGTCGCCTATGGACTGCCCTGGAAGGAAGGCGACAATATCGTCACCAGCACCGAGGAATTCCCCTCCAACCGCATTCCCTGGGAATCTCTCCAGGCGCAGGGGGTGGAGCTGCGTGAGGCGGAGCTTGACAGCGGCAGCGATCCCGAGACGGCCCTGTTCGAACTGGTGGACCGAAGAACCCGCCTCATCACCATCAGCTCGGTGCAATACGCCAGCGGGAGGCGCATGGATCTGGAGCGGATCGGGGCTTTCTGCCGCAGGCAGGGTATTCTATTCTGCGTCGACGCCATTCAGAGCGTGGGAGCGCTGAGAACCGACGTCCAGGCCTGGCAGGCGGATTTTGTCATGGCCGATGGACACAAATGGCTGGTGGCCCCGGAAGGACTGGGCTTGTTCTACACCACCCCCGAGTCGCGGGAACGCCTGCGCCTGACCCAGTTTGGCTGGCACATGGTGGAAAACGCGGGAGACTACGAATGCCGGGACTGGCATCCCGCCACCAGTGCGCGACGTTTCGAATGCGGCAGCCCCAACATGTTGGGCATCCATGGTCTGGAGGCCAGCACCGCCCTGTTATTACAAGAAGGCATGGATCAGGTGGAGGCCCGGGTATTGGCCAATGCCGCCTGGCTGATTCAGGTCATCGGCAGGGAACCCAACCTGGAATGTCTGACTCCGCCGGAGCGGCATGGGGGAATCGTCACCTTCCGGCCTCTGTCGATACCCCCCACCGCACTGTTCGAGCATCTTCGTCGTCATCGTGTCGTCTGTGCCCTGCGCGGTGGGGGGATTCGTTTTTCGGCTCATTTTTACAATGATACTGAGAATCTGAAGAAAACGATGGCTTTGATCACTACCAGCTCCCCAAAGGCCTGACCGGATGCCATTGTTCCCTACTGTTTCAAAGCCGAAGGTCCGACAGGTCTGAAGAGCAGCATCCGAAAAGACTGAATGTCGGCGGCATTGACAGTACCATCATCATTGAAATCAAATGCAGCATCTTTGTTGAAATAGGCTTCTCGTAACCACGGGAAATCCCCAATATTACTGACACCATCATTGTTTAGATCAGCATCACAGGCATTCCCATACCCGTCCACATCGCTATCCTTCTGACTGGGATTATAGTGTTCAATGCAATTGTCACAGGCGTCCAACCAACCGTCATCGTCGCTGTCGACACCACCTCCCGGACAGCGTAAGGCGGCAATGGCTGCGGGGATATCTATCATCCCGTATCCATAGGCATTATCGGGGCCCAGATTTCCCAGATCGGCGGCGGTATCCGCGATCGCTTGTTCCACCTCGGCCACCGTGGCCGTCGGCACGGCACTTTTCAGAAGAGCGTAGGCCCCAGCCAGATGGGGAGCGGAAAAAGACGTGCCCGAAACACTTTGATAGGGATTGGAGACCTGAGCGCCCGTTGGCTTCGCCGTGTAAACAGAGACCCCCGGCGCCACCACCTTGGGGAATACCTGAGTACCGCACGGACTGGGGCCGCGACTGCTGAAACTGGCGACTTCCATGGTATCAGCGATCGCCCCAACGGCATCAGAAGACTGATAGTTTGCGGGATTGAGACCGGACATATCATAGGGACCACTGTTACCGGCGGAGAAGACCGCCACTATTCCCGCTGTCCTCAGGGCATCGATGTCAGGATGAAATGAAGGGGAACAGATGAAGGTTCCGCCATTCACACCCCAGGAATTATTGACCACATCCGGCGCATCATCGGTGGTTGGATCACCGTCCGGATCCAGCAACCACTGGAACGCCGCATGGATGGCGCTAATGGTGGCCGCCCCATCGTCCCTGAAAATCTTGGCCGCTATCCATTTGGCCCTTGGTGCCACACCGATGGGGACCCCGGAGGCGCTGCCACCCACCATGATGCCCATGGTTCCAGTCCCATGTCCCCTGGCATCAAAGGGCATCGAAGGATGCTGACCGTAAGGATCAAACCAGCTGTTCAAACCTCCCCGCCATCTGGGAGCGAGGTCAGGATGCATTCCATCCACTCCGGTATCCAGGCTCGCTACGACCACGCCTTCTCCGGTGACCCCCCAATCCCAGGCTTTGGAAGCTCCCACCATGTCCAGATTCCAAACCGGTACCTGGGCTGCCCCGGGAAGTGTCGCCTGGACCTGGATCTTGCGATCCAGTTCAATGCGATCCACCACTGCCGCCCTGCTCAGCATCGGCACCATCCATGCCGGAACATCGACAGCCAATGCATTGATCACCCAGAGATCCCTTTTCACATGATGACCCAAACGCCGGAGGAATCTTTTGACCAAGGGTTGAGATGCATTGGCCCGTCGTTTGAGCTGGCGCATCAGCCGATGGCGCATCCGTTTCTGTTTTTTCGCTACCGACTGCGCAGCCACGACGCCTGCAGCCCGTTTCGATTTCCTTCTTTTCCTGTGCTTGTTTTTTCTATGGCTCTTATTGGCTTGCAATACAGGCTGGGTGCCCGTCATATCCTGGAAATGGATGATCACCGGCACCTTCTGGGAACCCCGGGTTTTGGATAACACCCTTTTCAAATCCGGGTCAATCAGTCCGGCTTGAACCTGACACATTCCTGTCACCACAATCAATCCTATCAGCCAATATTTTTTTTTGTATTTCAGTTTCATAGGAATAGACCTCTATTGCTATTTACTTGTATCGCTGGGCCTTTCCATTTACCCCAAGCAGACAATTTATTCAAACGAACCGTTCCTCCCATTGCCAACGGTTCTATTGTTCATTTGTTTGGAATCACCAGAAAATACGGATTCCATACAATGATGGTGGCGAAAAAATTACAATTGTCACAACATAATGTGATATGAAAATGAGCATATCGACTCGATATATGTTTGACCACCCACTCATTGATCATGTCACCATAAAAATAAACGACTCGATGGGTATATTTCCAAAAAAAAGCCAAAGGTTCATTCTTTTTATTCTATTTCTTCATAGTTATTTTCCGAAATCCTCTAACACAAGACGATCGACTTCATCTTCAACGGTCGTATGGATAGGTTTGGTATCGTATACGAACTTTTTTGCATTATTTATACCAAGGAACAAAACAGGGCAAAATCCCCTTTTCAATCCAATCACTTGTAATATCTCTAATATTCCATCAAAAGCCGTTCATTAAAAAACTGTAAATTTTACTGACAAACTTTGTGATCATCCTTTGCTGAAGCGGCCTGTTCGATATGTCTTTTGTTTCTGGCACCAGGTTCTGGTCCACTCATCAGACCCTTCACTCAATTCAGCAACCGTTCAACCCGCATGAATTAGGCTTAAATCCAATAGACAATACGCAGATGCTTGCAAAACACACCTGAAAACATGAGAATTCACTACTACACTTCATACAACATCGTTTGGGCATTGTGCCCGTGGCAGGCTTGACCATGTATCACCTCTTCACAACAATCCTGACAGTTGCATCACTCCTGGCGGCGGGCATGAGTCCTTCCGCTATTGCGTTCGAGGATCTCCCCCTGGGACCTGAAAACAACCGCCCTGGCCTGCACGGCCAACACAAAATGAAGATGCAGACTGAGGGTTACCGCAAACAACTGGTGAATTACCGGTTACCCGAGGTAACTTTGCTTGATTCGCAGGATAACCCCGTTAATCTGGCTGCCCTGACCGACGCTGACCGGCCTCTGGTCATCAATTTCATTTTCACGACCTGCCCCACCATTTGCCCTGTTTTGACGAGCACATTCAAGGGAGCGGAAAAAGGTCTCATGGCGCTCAACCCCTCTCCTCTGATGATTTCCATCACCATAGACCCCGAACACGACACTCCTAGGGTTCTCAGAGAGTATCGAAGGCGGCATCACGCCGGTCCCGAGTGGATGTTTCTGACCGGCCCGATGGACTCGATTCTCAAAGTCGAAAAAGCATTGGATATCTACCGGGGCAACAAGCTCAGTCACGAAGCCGTGACTCTCATCAAAGCCCCTCAGAAGAAGGGATGGTTACGTCTGGATGGATTTACCGGAACCTTGGCCCTGATCAAAGAATACCGGGAGTTTGTGGGGGCCCATAACTGAGTGGATTTTCAGGGACGGTAACCGCAATGACGGCTATTGGTATAGTAGCCATTGGCCTTAAGGCAAAACTCAAGCGCTTCGGGACTCCGAGGTAACGCTTCGCAAGCTTCTCGCTCCTGGCGTGCGAGGTCACAGAAGAAATCCTGTTTCTGGCCTGAATCCCCCATCCCCAGTGCAGATAAGCCCGGATCCTGGCTTTCGGAATCAGTCATGGGAGCTGACAATGGCGTCTCAACCTAGGTTGCATTTCCACCCCTGGCAGCTGAAACAGAGCGGTTGCCAGTGGACTTTTCCCTGACATGCGGTTCGCTCCTGCCTTGATCACGGTTATTGAGCGGTTTCGATGGATCGACCGGGCGCTGACTTCCTCCACCGGGATGTCTGGGAGCGGACCGGGACGAAAACGCCGGGGGCTTTTCTCCGATTTGCCGTTGTCCAGTACTAATCCGGATACTTCCTGGTTTATTCCTCCAGCGAAGTTCAGAACCATCTGAACGTTTTTTCCTTTCATCCCTCCGGACCTCAGCTCCCTCGTTCCCCTTCAAGACCGATGAAGGAGAAGCCCCATCCTCAACAAGATAATCGGATCCATTGCCTTTTTCAGGAACAGTCCTCTCTGACATCAACACATAGGCCGCTACCGCGATGACCAGCAGTGACAATCCCATCACCAGGAAAACAAGCCACCGTAGCATTAGAGGTCCTTGGTCTGACATATTTCATCCTTCCTGTTGTAACCCGGATCTTTCCCAAATTGCACCGATCTCGCTTGTCTCTTGTCTCCACAAGAAATATTCCCTCAGTCGGCCGTCATCACCGATACGCCACTCCTTCAGGAGTTTCCTTGTGGAACCAATATCCTGCGCCATACCGGCACGAATTCATGAAATCTCCGGGTTAATAATGTTATCAACTTCATGACTGACCACCGGTAGGTGGTTGCCCAACTTTCCAGCCGTTCAAAGATCCTTGGTTGTCAGGGTACGATCCACTCGGTGACTGCCACCGGCTTTGCCCCGTTCCCCGGAAAACGTAACACATACCCCCCCCTGGATGCGAACCGCTGGCCGGGCCCCAAGGTCAGCCGCGGGTAGACCGATGTCACCAGCGCATTGTCGGTTTCGTGCTCGATCAGTTCTATAAAGTATTCCCGGGAGAAATTGTCGAGAGGATGCTTGATGACCCCCCCGACCTCGGTCAGGGTAAAAAAAGTATTCGCCTGGAGCCGGAAGTTTCCCTCGTCGAGAATCTTTTTGCGCTTCAGCCAGGTGCGGGTTCTCATGGCACTGTTCGACAATTTCCCCGGAAGCTCGAAAGGGTGCACTGCGAATATACCCTCACGGTGAATATTTTTCGAAATTGCCAACACATCCCCCAACAGACTGGAGGAAAAGTACATTCGAGAGTCAGGCCCCACACGGGACTGCAATGATTCCAGTGCTTCACCGGAAGGTTTGTCCCACCATAGAATGAGCGCGGAGACATCGGCCAGGGAGCGATCGTTCGCGAACAGGCCCGCTATCCCCCCTTCATCGAGGTGACACTCAGATGAACTCTTTATTCCGTATCTTTGCAGTTCAGCCTGGAGGGCATCGGCACCCTCTTTACCCGCCTCGCTATAACACTGGAGAATCCGCAAGTCTTTTTCCAAATTCCTGTCTTTTTTCAGGAATCGGGCCATAACCTTGGCTTCCAGAACCAACCCCTGAGAGAAGTAAAAGGTGTAATCATTGGTTTCCGACACAGCAGGCCGATCTGTGTTAGGGAAAAGGCACGGCATTTGTTCTTGCTCACAAAATCGATGGACAGGCGCCCACGGTCCATCCACCCTACCTCCCAGCATGGCAAATACCGGTCGCTCCCGCTGATAGGCCTGCAGCTGGTCGGTCCAGGATTCAGGAGGTCCTTTCAGTATCCAGGTCTCCAATTCCCATTTCCGGTAGGCCTGATACTTCCAATCCCGGTGCCAGGGCGCCTTGGCCGCCCGTTCCGTCTCATGGCGAGTGGCGGCATTCTTGTCGCGAAAAAAGGTGGCAAAAACAGAAAGCATCGCTTTTCGTTCGTCTTCCTCCACCCCCTCGCTTAGCACAGTGGCAAAGCGGATGGTTTCCTTGGTCACGCCTGGTGCACCACGCGATTTCAGACTTTTCAGATAGGTGATCAACGCGCTCAGGGCTTCATCATCCAGGAGATAGCGGGGCATCATGGAATCAAGATGCTCTCCGGCGGGATTCACGCCCGCCACAATGGCGCGTTTCAGGCTGTCATCACTATAAGCAGGTCGTGTTCCCATGCCCTGAGTACGAAATTGGAAACGCCCCTTCCGCCCCATCGTTCTCGGCTGGAAAAGATAGTCCACGGTCAGAGGCATAACAGTGGACCCACCTTCAGTGGTTCCCAGTCCGCTGCGCCGGTGACAATTGACACAAGCCGCCTGACTCCCCTCCAGGATCACATCATTCTGTACCCGCGCCTGAAGGGGTTGCCCGGAAGGCAATCGCCCTTCACGGTAGATCAGCATCCCCTGCTGGATCAGGCCATCCTGGGGCAGTCGTGGAGACTCCGCCAAAACCATTGGCGACATTCCCCATAAGCCCATAAAGATAAGATGGACAGCATGTTTCCATGTCTTCATTTGATTTCTCTCTTATTCCACAATAGTTCAGTCGGTTAGCTGACACATTGAATTCCATGAAATCCAATTACCTCCCCAAACAGGAAAGCATGTAGATAAGGATCTATAACAAGGAAGCCGGATCTTTGGCTCTCCAAGCTGGTATTAATGTTGGTCAACAAGTATAGACTAATACGTAATCTGTGATAACAGAAACACCTGTTCCAAAAGATAATTTCTCAGGCATAAAAAAAAGGGCCGCGCCCCATACCTGGAGCACGGCAAAACCAACCAACAGACTCTTTTATTATTATGGTTTGCAAGTTTTGGGAGCATTCCGCAAAACGACTTTCGACCGGTATCTTCCTGATTCTGCACTCAAAGTGCAGGGAACATTACTAGCAGCCAAATGTGCTTTGTACTCCCATTTCCCTTTGCCAGGCACTTTCAATATGCCAATGATCTACCTGGAATTAGCGTTCCTAAGGGTAATGTCTGCATTGCGGGGACCTTTGCCCTTCAGGGCAATCACTGACGATCCACTGACCCAAACCGCCTTCTTGATCCTCACCGGTCCTGTGATTTCCTTCCCACAATTGCGGGGAGCATACTTGAGACGTTTCGTCATCACACGGCTTCCCATTTCGATCTGAACGGAACAGGTAACGACACCGACAAAAGGTCTGATCTGTGCTTTCCATTTCCCTTTGGCGTCCACCTTGACCCTTTGCAGAACCCTACCGGAACCACCATCCTTCAACACGACATCCTGATTAGGAGAACCCTTACCTTTGGCGAGAAGCCATGACTCCCCTCTGTTCCATTTGAGTTCTTTGATTTTCAGAAAATCGACGGGGTGCCTTAGCGGCGCGCGGGAAACTACCTCATTCACTATCCATGTAAAATCCTTGATCACAGGCCGTGACTTCCTGTCAGTTGTCGCAACAAACACATGATACGGCGATCTCGTATAGGCCTCCGCCGCGATGGTGCCTTCGATCATTCCAGTCCTATGATTGATCATCAGACCCTTTGGAAGACCAAATGCGCCATAGAGCAAACTGTCATGATCCGGGTCACTCGCCCGCAATTGCATATTCACTCTTGTGCCAACAGAACTCGTCTGATTTCCTGGATTGGCCAGCGTCGGCGCACGATTGACGTTGCCCACCGTCCACAGGAAGCTGGTGCTTGCGGTCTTGGCGCCATCGCTCACCGTTACAGTCACGCTGTAAGGGGTACTCTGCCCCGCCGTGAAATCGACTGTGCCGCTGATCACACCCGTCGCAGCATCGATGACCAATCCCTTGGGCAGACCGGTGGCGCTGTACGTCAGCGTGTCACCATCCGGATCGCTGGCCTGGACCGGAAGATTGACCGAAGCCCCTTCGGCGCTGGTCTGATCCACAGGTTTCACCACCGTCGGCGCACGATTGACGTTGCTCACC
>Ga0114931_10008234_pt1 | contig 12647 bp, 6 predicted proteins | sample 2SBtaG_FD_89579 | JGI IMG/M metagenome (GOLD analysis project Ga0114931, IMG submission 89579) | Deep subsurface microbial communities from Kolumbo volcano to uncover new lineages of life (NeLLi) - 2SBTROV14_V59a metaG | ecosystem: Environmental > Aquatic > Marine > Volcanic | place: Kolumbo...
AAGCACGCCGTACTTGTCGCAAATTTCCCGGATTCTCCGGAAATATCCAGGCGCCGGCGGTACGGCGCCCGCCGTGGCACCGACCACGGTTTCGGCCATAAACCCAGCGACCGTCTCCGGTCCTAGCCGCAAGATTTCAGCCTCTAGGTCATCCGCCGCGCGGCGGCCGAAATCTTCCTCGCTCTCCCCTATTTCGCTGTAGCGAAAGGCAAAGCACGGCATGATATGGCTGACAGGGATGAGCAACGGCTCAAAGGCCTTACGCCGGTCCAAACTACCGCCGACCGCCAATGCCCCGAGCGTATTGCCGTGGTAACTTTGCCGGCGGGCGATGAACCGGCTGCGCCGCGGTTGCCCGATCTCGACGAAATACTGACGGGCGAGCTTGAGCGCCGTTTCGTTCGCCTCCGAGCCACCGGAGACATAGTACACCTTCGCCAATCCCTCGGGCGCGCGGACAATCAAATGTTCGGCCAACGTCTCCGACGGTTCGGTGGAAAAAAAGGAGGAGTGCGCGTAAGGCAGCTTATCCAATTGTTCCTTGATCGCCCCGATGACGGCGGGGTGGCTGTGCCCTAGGCAGGAAACAGCGGCACCACCGGAAGCATCCAGATACCGCCGGCCAGCGCTGTCGATGACATATACGCCGTCGCCGGCTACGGCGATCGGGTAGTCTTTCTTAGTGTGGCGATGGAATACGTATGTCATCTATTTTGGGCCCGCCCACCGTTTTCCGCGACCATACCGAGAAACCAGCCTACACCGCTTCCCAGCATACAGCACGTCTCGGGTTGTGCTGCCGTCCTCCATAGCGATTGTACTGACCTCGGCCGCCCAGTAGTATCCCGCCGCTCATCGAACAAGGGCACACGGCTTAACGTACGCGGATCACCGGCATGAATCTGAAGGACCACATCCGCACCATCCCGGATTTCCCCAAACCAGGAATCCTGTTTTACGATATCTCGCCGCTGCTGGCACATCCGGCGGCTTGGCAGGAAACAATGAGCCGCCTCGCCGAGGTGGTAACGCCGCACAAGCCCGACATCCTCGCCGGCATTGAATCGCGTGGATTTCTCGTCGCCGCTCCACTGGCTCTCAAGCTTGGCCTCGGCTTTATCATGGTTCGCAAGCAAGATAAGCTACCCGGCTCCACGGTGCCTTATACTTATGATCTTGAATACGGCACGGACACGATCGAGATTCAAGCGGATGCGATCGAGCCAGGGCAGAAAATCGTCCTCCTAGATGACCTTCTCGCCACTGGCGGGACTATGAACGCCGCCGCCCAACTCCTGCGGCATGCCGGCGCCGAGGTGATGGCGTGCGCGTGCATCATAGAACTGGCATTTTTGAATGGTCGGGCGCGTCTGGACGTTCCGACGACAACCTTGGTCAGTTTCGAACAGTAATTCGCCGAGCAGAGCCGCGGAAATTCAGGGTTTCCGCGACACCTTAACGGCACCTTAACTAACCACCGGGCATGGTCCTAACTCGGGGCAACCCCATTCGCACTGGCGCCGCATCAACTCGATGGGTCTGGAATGCGACGGCGGCCTGCCGTTGCCTGTGCGCAACGGTGCTTTGCAGCGCGCAACTCGGAAAGGCGATACAGAGCTTAAGGTGGAAGAGACTTTCGTCGATACACTCGCTGTCGCTGGCGCGATCGTCTCGGCCCAGCTTGCCGGCTTCATGTTCCTGTCGTCCCGTCAGCGCGGTGACAATCCGGCGCTTGCTTGGTGGGCCGCGGCGCTATTGGCCGAGGCTATACGCCTGGGTATTATCGCGATCTCCAGCGCGATGCCTGGCGCGCAGACCGATTTCGTTGGCGACGGCGGCCACGCAGTAGTTGCTCTCCTCATGCTGGTCGGTTGCGTGCAATTTACAGGCAACCAACAACATATCCGAACAATTCTCATTAGCGCCCTGCTCGCTAGCGGCGCCTTCGTATTGGGAATAATTTTTCGACCGGCAATCCCTCTAGTCCATGTCGCGCTCGCGGTAACGGCAACGGCCGCATTCGGCTCCATGTTATGGATATTTCGATCCCGGCAGCGTACCGATGGGTGGTACGGTTACGCGGCAGTGACAATTCCGTTATTGCTCACAACAGCTTACTTGCTGGGCGATACCGCCCATGCAATCGAAAGCTTTGGAGCAACGGGCGCGGGCCTCAACAGCATCGAGATTTACACATGGGTAGGCGACTGGGCAACCATTGGCGATCTTGGCCTGTCACTCTTCACTCTAACGAGCCTGCTCATCGTCGCGCAACAGCGTGAAAGCTGGGCGAACCGCTCAGCTACGTCCCGAATCGAAGCATCCGAGCAACGCTTCCGTGATATTGCAGAGGTCGCCGCCGATTGGATCTGGGAAACCGGACCGGACCTTCGCTTCAATTTCTTTTCCGATCGGCTAGAGCAAGTCACCGGATTAAAACCGGTCGATCTTTTAGGCAAAACACGTCGCGATTTGCTGGGTGGCGATCCGAGCGAAGAGAGCTGGCGTAATCATCTCAAAGATCTGGATGCGCGCCGCCCCTTCCGAAACCTTGAGTACGCCTTAGCCGCCGCCGATGGTAAACTCCGGCATCTGCGGATCAACGGTAAGCCGGTTTACGATGCCAATGGCAAATTCTTGGGCTACAGAGGTACCGGCACGGATTTAACCACCCAGGTCGAAGCGCAACAGCAAGCCGCGCGGCTTGATCAGCGCTTCCACGACGCCGTCGAAAGCATGCCACATGGCGTGGCTCTGTTCGATCCCGAGGATCGCCTGATTTTCTGCAACAGCAAGCACAAATTTATTTACCCGAACGCCTGGCACCTCATGGTACCTGGCCAAACCTTCGAAAAAATTCTGCGCGCGGCTTTGGATACAGATACTTTCGCCATTGATGAATCCCGCGAGGCTTTCATACAGAGACGATTGAAAGCGCACCGCGATCAATCGCGAGAGCCCCTGCAGCAACAGCAGAGCGACGGTCGCTGGGTTCAAATCAGCGAAATGGCCACGACCGAGGGTGGCACCATCACGTCGTGGACCGATATCACGCAACTCAAACGCCGCGAACAAGCGCTCGCCTTTCTCGTCGAGGGAAACACCAACGAGGGGTCTTTTCTCGATTCCGCCGCCAAGGCCTTGGCATTCGGTCTTGGCTATCGCTGGGCCGGGATCAGCCGCTTCGTCGACAACGGACGGGCCAAGTTGCTAGCAATGTGGAATACGGACGGGCCGGGTGAACTGTTCGAGTATGAGTTAGCTGATACGCCATGCGCCAGCGTGGCCAGTGGACAGGAGTTCTGCTTCTTCCCGGATCGGGTTGCCGATAGATTTCCGCAAGACGCCCATCTCCGCAAGATCGGAGCCACAAGCTATCGTGGCCAGGCGATCCGCGATGCAGGCGGCCGCTTGATCGGTCACGTCTTCGCCATCAATGATTGCGCGGATTCGACAGAAACCGAACAGCACGAATTGATGAGCGTCGTTGCCCGCTGGGTTGGCATCTCCATTCAACAGCAAAGGGCCGAAGAGGCTCTACGCGATAACGAAACTCGTTTCCGTGATTTCGCAGAATCCGCATCCGACTGGTTTTGGGAAACCGATCTCGATCAGCGGTTCACGTACTATTCCGCTAATGGCCCCTTCGACGATATCTGGGAGACGATTGACGAAGAGCCCAACGCTCCGCCTTACCCCATCGGGCACCGGCGCCAGGATTTATGGCACGGGGTCGCCGAGCCCGACCACAGCGCCACCATTGCCGAGTATATGGCCGACGGCGAGGCCTTCCGCGACCTACAGTTCCGCTATCGGTCACCGCAACGCGGCGACTCCTATATCCGTGTTTCCGGTAAACCCGCGTATGACCAGCATGGTCAACTCGTCGCCTATCGCGGCAGCGGCCGCGACGTGACCACCGAAGTCACGGCCGAGTTGGAGCACAACAAGACCGCCAGACTGCTCGAAACCGTATTCGAAAACATGGCGGAAGGCATAAGCGTAACCGATACTGAGCTCAACGTCGTCGCCTTCAACGGCCGCTTCCTCGAGCTACTTGAGTTCCCAACCGATTATTTTCATCCCGGCGATCCGTTTGAGAGATTCATTCGTTACAACGCGGAGCGCGGTGAATATGGCGATGGCGATATTGACGAACAGGTACGCGAGCGAGTTGAACTAGCTAAAAAATTCACTCCCCACCAAATTGAGCGTGTACGGCCGGACGGAATCGTCTTGGAGATCCGTGGCATACAAATGCCGGGCGGAGGATTCGTCACGACCTATGCCGACATCACCGAACGCCGGCAATGGGAGGATGCGCTTCGCAAGAGCGAAGCTAGTTTGGCGAATGCACAGCGCATTGCGCGATTGGGAAGCTGGGATTGGAACATCGCCACGAACGATCTGGCGTGGTCGGCAGAAACCTATCGTATTTTCGGGATCACGCCAGATGAGTTTGACGGTACCTATGACATGTTTTTCCACCGCGTCCATCCGGACGATCGCGACTTCGTTCAGCTGGCTGTGCGTCGCGCCCTTACCGGAACAGTCTACAGCATCGACCACCGTGTCGTGCTATCCGACGGAAACGAGCGCGTCGTGCATGAACAGGGTGAAGTGGAGTATGACAGCGATGGCACACCTCTTTTCCTCCGCGGCACGGCGCAGGACGTTACCGAGCAACGGCGAGCCGAGTCAGCGATCCGCGAGAGCGAACAACGAATTCGGGCGATCATGGACAACGTTGTCGACAGCCTGGTGACGATCGACCAGTTCGGCATTATCGGCTCTGTCAACCCGGCGACCGAGGCCCTGTTTGGATACGACGCGGCAGAGCTTATCGGCCGCAACGTCTCTCTACTCATGCCTGCATCCGTCGGCGCTCAACATGACAATTTTGTCCAACGCTATGTTGCCACTGGAATATCGAAGGTTCTCGGCATCTTCGGCCGCGAAGTTACAGGACAGCGCAAAGACGGCTCGACAGTCGACGTGGAGCTCTCCATCACTGAAATGCGGCACGGCGGACGCCGCCTTTTCATCGGGGCCATGCGCGATATTACCGAACGCAAACAGGCGGAAGAAGCCTTACGCCAGCGGACCAGTTTCGTCGAACTCTCGAAGGCGGTGGCCGCGGCGGCTAACGAAGCCGCTTCAATCGAAAGCGCACTACAGGTCTGTCTGGATGAAATTTGCCATCATACTAGTTGGCCGATCGGTCATGTCTATCTGCTTGCCGAAGATCGCTCCGGCGAGCTTGTGCCAAGCCCGATTTGGACCGTCGCCGTCCCCACGCAATTTGTGGAGTTCCGCAGAATCACAATGGACACGCGGCTAAGCCGAGGCCAGGGAACGCCTGGGCGGGTTCTGGAGTCTGGACTGGCGCAATGGATCAGCGACATCGACAAAGATGATATCACAAACAGGGTTCGTATCACCGCCGATATGGGCATACGCGCGGCATTCGGATTCCCGATTACCATCGGCACCGAAGTCGTCGGCGTTCTTGAGTTCTTTTCCGACGTGCCGACCGAGCTAAATCCGATGGCTCTCGAAGTAATGACTCATGTCGGCACCCAAATCGGCCGGGTGATCGAGCGCACCCGTGCCGAAAAGCAACTTCTCGCCGCCAAGGAGACAGCGGAATACGCCAACCGTGTAAAAGGCGAATTCCTGGCTACCATGAGCCACGAGCTGCGCACGCCGCTCAACGCCATCATCGGCTTCTCCGAAGTGATGATGCAGGAGCTTTTTGGGCCGATGGGCCACGCCAACTACAAGGACTACGCGGGCGATATCCTGCACAGCGGCCGGCATCTTTTGGAACTCATCAACGACATCCTCGATGTTTCCAAAGCCGAGGCTGGAATGATCGATCTCGCGGAGGAAGTCGTGGATATGGCCGACGTCATCGAGGCCTGCCTACGCTTGATACGCCCGCGGGCGACGGAAAAAGATCTGACGGTCGAGACCGACCTACCGCAGCAAAACGTGCAAATCCGCGCCGATCGGCGACGCTTGAAGCAGGTGCTGCTTAATCTGCTTTCCAATGCCATCAAATTCACGGAGAACGGTGGGGTCACGGTCAAACTCAGGTGCAACCCCAACGACGGCATGATCCTACGGGTCGTCGATACTGGTATTGGCATTTCCCAGGTCGATCTCGACCGCGTTATGGAGCCATTTGTTCAGGCCGATTCGACACTCAGCCGCTCGGCCGAAGGCACCGGCCTGGGGTTGCCGCTCAGCCGCGCCCTTGTCGAACTCCATGGTGGCGAACTGACGATTACCAGTGAACTGGGCAAAGGGGCGGTCACAACAGTCCGCCTGCCTGCCGAGCGCCTTCTCGGCAGTGCCGACGCGGCGTGAGATCACCCGGCCAGTCCGTTACGAGCCAGCCTCTATGTATCCGTACTATCAACCTCGGGCGCGCTTGATTTCGGGGGCGGGTTTTTCGGATCCGCACCCCGCCGGCGGCGGATAATGATGTCTCCGTTCTCATCAACGAATGGCAGCTCGTACTGCGGAATGGACTCCATCAGCAGATCGAGCGCCTGCATCAATCGCTCCATCCCCTGGCGAGCGAACTCTTCCGCGCGTTCCCGCTGACTTGGCTCGTCGTCAGCGTTTGCACCAGGCGCCCCCGCCAAGCTGATCGCCATCAAAACCGCGGCCGTCAGACCGCTATATCTGTTTATCATACCAAATTTCGCCCTCCTGTCCGCGGTCGGTTCCTTGGTATCAGGACGTGTATCGTAAAACATGGGCACAAATACGGCCGCATACCAGAAGAACCTGGCGGCGCCCTCGACAAGCGCGTCGCGGCGTGCCAAGCATCCTATTGGCGCCCAACACCCAACCAAGGACCAGGAGCGATGCCTGACGAAATCGCGCTTCTTTCCGCAAAAGACCTCATCGCCCGATATCGCGACGGTAGCCTTTCGCCCCTCGAAGCAACTCGTGTCGCCCTGGCGCGAATCGAGGCGCATAATCCTAAGCTCAACGCCTTTATTCTAGTCGATACCGACGGCGCCCTGGCCGAGGCGCGCACGTCAGAGGAGCGGTGGCGCATCGGGGCGCCACGCGGCCGCCTCGACGGTGTTCCCATGTCGATCAAGGATATTCTGCTCACAAAGGGCTGGCCTACCCTGCGCGGCTCCAAGGCTACGCCGCGCGACCAGCCGTGGGACGAGGATGCCCCCGCCGTCGCGCGTCTGCGTGAGCACGGCGCCGTCTTGCTCGGCAAAACAACGACGCCCGAGTTCGGATGGAAGGGCGTGACCGACAGTGCCCTGAGCGGCATAACGCGCAATCCCTGGAACCCGGAGCGGACACCCGGCGGCTCTAGCGGCGGTGCGGCGGTTGCCGTGGCCACGGGCATGGGCGCCCTAGCGCTGGGGACCGATGGCGGTGGCTCGGTCCGCATTCCGGCTGCTTTTACTGGAATTTTTGGGCTCAAGCCGACGTTTGGCCGGGTCCCCGCCTATCCGCCCAGCGCTTTCGGCACGCTGTCCCACGTAGGCCCCATGACACGTACCGTGACCGATGCCGCCATCCTGCTTGGCGTGATCTCCGAGCCCGATACCCGCGACTGGTACGCCCTGCCACCCCAAGGCGCCGGCAAGTCCATGGACTACACCGCCGGCCTGAACCGCGGCGTGAAAGGATTGCGCATAGCCTTCAGCCCGACCCTTGGCGGTCATCCGGTCGACCCGGAAATCGCTACTCTGGTCGCCGCCGCCGCCAATCGTTTCGCGAACCTCGGCGCCCACGTCGAGGAAGTGGACCCGGGTCTGCCGGACTGCGCCGAGCCGTTCCGAAAGCATTGGTATGCCGGCGCGGCGGCGTTACTCAACACCTTTAGCGACAAGCAAAAAGCCGTCATAGAACCAGGCCTGCTCGATATCGCCGCTGAGGGTGCCACGTACACCCTGTTCGATTTCTTCGCCGCCGTGAAGCAGCGCGAGGCTATCGGCATAGCCATGAACCGCTTCCACGAGACATACCATCTGCTGCTTACCCCCAGCCAACCGCTTCCAGCCTTCGAGGCCGGCCTAGAACGGCCGCGCGGTAACAACCAGGATCGCTGGGTCGATTGGACCCCGTTTACCTATCCCTTCAACCTAACGCGGCAGCCGGCCGCCAGCGTGCCCTGCGGCCTGACCTCCGCTGGCCTACCCGCCGGCCTGCAGATCGTCGGACCCCTGTATGCCGATGCCCTGGTGTTGCGCGCGGCGCGGGCCTACGAGAAGGTCGCGCCATTTCAGATGCCAACTATGGGCCAGATGCCGCCCTTAGGGGGAGTTGCCCCTTAACGGTTGCGTCACCAAATTCAACTTAACTGTACGCGCCCTCGCCGAAAGGCTCTCGCGGAAGGTAACGAGTATGTACAAATCCGTGGTCATCGCGGGCTATGCCCGCTCCCCCTTCCATTTCGCCAAAAAGGGCGAGTTGACCCGCGCCCGGCCGGACGAACTTGCCGCTCAGGTGGTGCGCGGTCTGCTGGATAAGACCGGCGTCGACCCCGCCGGGATCGAAGACCTCATTGTCGGCTGCGCCTTTCCGGAAGGCGAGCAAGGCCTGAATGTCGCCCGCCTGATCGGCTTTCTGGCGGATTTACCGGAGTCGGTCGCCGGCACCACGGTCAATCGCTTTTGCGGCTCATCCATGCAGGCCATTCACTTCGCCGCCGGCGCCATCCAGATGGATGCGGGTGACGCCTTTATCTGCGCCGGTATCGAATCCATGACTCGCGTGCCCCTGGCCGGGTTCAACCCCATGCTGCACCCGGATTTGGCCGAGCGTTTCCCGCAGGCCTACATCTCCATGGGCGAAACCGCCGAGAACGTGGCGGAAAAATACAAAATCCCCCGGCAGCGTCAGGACGAATTCGCGGTCGAGAGCCACCGCCGCGCCGCCGCCGCTCAACAAGCGGGCAAATTCGCCGACGAAATCGTGCCGATCCGGTTGGGCAACCGCACGGTCGATGCCGACGGCTGTATCCGCCCGGGTACGGACGCCAAGGCACTGGCCGATCTTTCCCCCGCCTTCAAGACGGACGGCAGCGTGACCGCCGGCACTTCTTCGCCGTTGACCGATGGCGCCTCCGCGGTGCTGATCACCACCGAAGAGTATGCAAAGGCCAACGGCCTGACCCCGCTCGCCCGCCTGCGCGCGGTGGCGGTGGCCGGTTGCGCCCCCGACATCATGGGCATCGGCCCGGTCGCCGCCAGCCGCAAGGCCCTAGAGCGCGCGGGGCTCACAATTGATGACATTGACATAGTTGAGTTGAACGAGGCCTTCGCCGCCCAGGCCCTGGCCTGCATCGACGAGCTAAAGCTCGACCCGGCAAAGATAAATCTGGACGGCGGCGCCATCGCCCTGGGCCATCCCCTGGGCGCCACCGGCGCGCGTATCACCGGCAAGGCGGCACAGCTTCTCCAGCGCGAGGGCAAAAAACTAGCCCTAGCCACACAATGCATCGGCGGTGGGCAAGGTATCGCCACGATCCTAGAGGCGGCCTAATGCGTATCGAGCGCGCCGCGGTCATCGGCGCCGGGGTCATGGGCTCCGGCATTGCCGCGCATTTGGCGAACGCCGGCATTCCCGTTCTTCTGCTCGACGTGCCCGCCGATAACGGTAAAGGCCGCAACGCCTTGGCCGAGGGCGCCATCGCCCGCATGCTCAAGGCGGACCCGGCCCCGTTCATGCACGCCCGCGCCGCCAAGCTCATCACCCCCGGCAACACCGAGGACGATTTGGATAAGCTGGCCGAGGTGGACTGGATCGTCGAGGCGATTGTCGAAGACTTGGCGATCAAACAATCGCTCTACAAAAAAATCGAATCCGTGCGCCGTGAAGACTCCCTGGTTTCCTCGAACACCTCCACCTTGCCGCTGGCCACCCTGATCGATGGGCTACCCGCGCGCTTCGCCGGCGATTTCCTAATCACCCATTTCTTCAACCCGCCGCGCTACATGCGCCTGCTGGAACTCGTCGCCGGCCCCAAGACGAGGCCCGAGGCGCTGAACACCTTGAGCGACTTCGCCGACCGTCGCCTGGGCAAGGGCGTCGTGCTTTGCCACGACACACCCGGCTTCATCGCCAATCGGATCGGTAGCTTCTGGCTGCAATGCGCCGCCGTCGAGGCCATCGATCACAAACTCTCGGTCGAAGAAGCGGATGCGATCATGGGCCGGCCGTTGGGCATTCCCAAGACCGGCGTCTTTGGCCTGCTCGATCTGGTGGGCCTCGATCTTATGCCCAAGGTGGATGCCAGCCTGGCCGCCGCCTTGCCGCCCGAGGATGCCTATCACGGCATCCGCCGCCCCTGGCCCCTGCTCGATAAATTGATCGCCGACGGTTACACCGGCCGCAAGGGCAAGGGTGGTTTCTACCGCCTGGATACCAGCGACGGAAAACGGATCAAGCAGGCCATCAGCCTGGACACCGGCGACTACGCAGTCGCCGCCAAGCCGATCCTGGAGAGCCTGGCGGCAAGCAAATCCGGCGGCCTTTCGGCCCTGGTCGCGCACCCCGATCGCGGCGGGCGTTATGCCTGGGCCGTGCTCTCGCAGGTTCTCGCCTACGCGGCCACTCATGTCCCCGAGATCGCCGATACGCTGCCCGATGTCGATCGCGCCATGCGCCTTGGCTACAACTGGAAGTTCGGCCCCTTCGAGCTGATCGACCGTCTCGGCGCCGCCGCCTTCGCGGAAGGTTTGGAGAAGGACGGCAAAACCGTGCCGCCCCTGCTACGCCTGGCAGCCGAGAAAGGCGCCTTCTACCGGGTGCACGAAGGCCGCCTTCAATTCCTCACCGTCGAGGGCGCCTATACCGACGTGTCGCGGCCCGAGGGCGTCCTCCTGCTCGAGGATATCAAGCGCGCCCAAAAGCCCCTCAAAAAGAATGGGTCCGCCAGCCTGTGGGATATCGGCGACGGTGTTGTCTGCCTCGAGGTGCACACCAAGCTCAACACCATCGATGCCGATGTTCTGTCGATGGTCGAAGCCGCCATCAAGATCGTGGGTAAGGAACACAAGGCGCTGGTCATCTATAACGAGGGCACGCATTTTTCCGCCGGGGCCAATCTCGGCCTGGCCCTGTTCGCCGCCAATACCGGCCTGTGGCCGATGATCGAAGGCTTGGTCGAACAGGGTCAGAAGGCCCTGCGCGCTCTCAAGAACGCCCCCTTCCCCGTTGTCTCCGCCCCCTCCGGCCTGGCGCTGGGCGGCGGATGCGAGCTTCTCCTCAATGCCGATGCGGTACAGGCCCACGCCGAAAGCTACGTCGGCCTGGTCGAAGCCGGTGTCGGCCTGGTTCCCGCCTGGGGCGGTTGCACCGAGATACTCACCCGCCTGGCCGCCGATCCGAACCGGCCGAAGGGCCCGATGCCGCCGGTGACCACCGCCTTCGAGACCATCGGCATGGCCAAGGTCGCCAAGTCCGCCTTCGAGGCCAGGGAGCTTGGCTACCTGCGCACCGAGGACGGCATCACCTTCAACCGCGAGCGTCTGCTTGCCGACGCCAAGGCCAAGGCCCTCGCCCTGGTCGAGGGCTACGCCGCACCGGAGCCGGCGGAACTAACCCTGCCCGGCGCGACCGGCCAGACAACCCTGCGCTTTGCCGTGCGCGATTTGCGCGCTAAGGGCGTGGCCACGCCGCACGACGAGACGGTGGCCGAAGCCCTGGCCGAGGTTCTCAGCGGCGGCGCCGATGCCGACATTGCCGAGCCGACCCCGGCGGACAAGGTGCTCGCCCTGGAGCGGGCCGCGTTCATGCGCCTGGTGCGCACCGAGCCCACGTTGGAGCGCATGGAGCACACGCTCATGACCGGCAAACCGCTGCGCAATTGAAAGACGAGCCATGGTGACCTATACCGCGCCGCTCGAGGATATTCGTTTCCTCCTCTACGACGTCTTCGATTACGAAGGCCGAGTGGTATCCTTGCCCGGTTGCGAGGATGCCAGCCGCGATATGGTCGACGCGGTGCTCGAAGAAGCCACCAAGCTGTGCGTCGGCGAGCTATTGCCCCTCAACCGCTCCGGCGACGAGGAGGGCTGCACCTTCGAAAACGGCGTCGTGCGCACGCCCAAGGGCTTCAAGGAGGCTTACAAAACCTTCCGCGAGGGCGGCTGGACCGGCCTGTCCTGCGATCCGGACTATGGCGGCCAGGGCCTGCCCAAGACCCTGCAATTCATCGTCGATGAGCTGGTTTGCTCCGCCAATCTCAGCTTCGGCATGTATCCGGGTTTAAGTCACGGCGCCTACAACGCCATCGACCTGCACGGCAGCGATACGCTCAAATCCGTGTTCCTGGCCAATCTGGTGGACGGCACCTGGTCGGGCACCATGTGCCTGACCGAACCGCAATGTGGCACCGATCTCGGCCTTATCCGCACCAAGGCCGTGCCCATAGACGGCGGCGCCATCGACGGCGTGCAAAGCTACAAGATCGACGGCACCAAGATTTTCATCTCCGCCGGCGAGCACGATCTGACCGAGAACATCGTGCACCTGGTACTCGCCAAGCTGCCCGACGCGCCGCCCGGCATCAAAGGCATCTCCCTGTTCGCCGTGCCCAAATTCCGGCCCGCCGCTGATGGCACCGTGGGCCCGCGCAACGGCGTCGCGTGCGGAGCCAT
>Ga0114931_10008235_pt1 | contig 12645 bp, 8 predicted proteins | sample 2SBtaG_FD_89579 | JGI IMG/M metagenome (GOLD analysis project Ga0114931, IMG submission 89579) | Deep subsurface microbial communities from Kolumbo volcano to uncover new lineages of life (NeLLi) - 2SBTROV14_V59a metaG | ecosystem: Environmental > Aquatic > Marine > Volcanic | place: Kolumbo...
GCACCCAACCCCGTGACAGACCCGATCAATGCACCCAGTGCGATCAGGTACCAGTCGCGGGGAAACCCCAACTTGGCCGAACAACGCGACAGCAGCGATCTGAGCGAATCGATCATCGCAACGAGGTTTCATCAGCGGACCCCAACCGGGGCCCGAGCATAGCGCGCGCCACCCGTGCCGTGAAGATCGGGCAAAGCGGGGCGATCGATCACTCCCTCTTGTGGGACGGGCGCCTGGCGGGGCGGGAATCTAGTGGGACGGGCGTCTAGTGGGGCGGGCGTCTAGTGGGGCGGGCGTCTAGTGGGGCGGGCGTCCCGCCCGCCGGGTGATCGGACTCTTCCACCCGAACAAACTCCGTTGATCGAGCCGGCGTCGCTATGTATGCTGTTCACGCATCCACGGGCGGACACGCCCCCCGATCCGGTGCCACACCGATGCAACGGACAGGCGAATCGACCAACTGGTCTACGAACTGTACGGCCTGAGCGACGACGAGATCCGCATCGTCGAGGAGGCGACGGAATGAGCGGCGACTACCGCGAAGTGTTCAGCCGGCGCGTGCGTGCCGGATCGCGCACCTTGTTCGTCGATGTCAAAGAGATGCCCGACGGCTCTCACTTCCTGAGTCTCAGCGAGCTAACGCGAACCAAAGGCAGTACTGAAGAACGCGCTCGGGTCGTCATTGACGAGGATTACGTGTGCGAGCTCAGAGAAGCACTCGCTGCGGCGGCGGAATACCTCGCAGGCGTAAGTCCTCGACAGGCAGCGTCCCCACCAATAGAGAAGCAGAAATTGACGGTTGCAGAGATTCGCAAACGTTATCCCAACGCGTACAGGGCATGGTCTCCAGCGGATGACCAGGCGCTGCGGGCCGCCTTCACCAAGGAGATGGGCATTAGAGATCTTGCTCGCGACTTTGGACGAAACACGGGCGCGATACAGTCGCGTCTGCGCAAGCTGGGCTTACGAGAGTCTTGATTGATAACGATGCTCGACCTGCACAAGCAACTCGCCGGGTGCCACTGGCAGCTCGCTGCCAGTGTCTTGAACGGATCACACATCCGGCACGGGCGGTCAAGCCGCCCGTGGCACCTGTTGTCCAGCAGGATTCCCAATCCCCTCGTCGCACCCGAGTGGCACTGATCTTCGAAGACTCGATCAGTGGCACCCGGCCACCCCCCACCCGGTCTTTCACCCCGCCGCGCGTTGCACTTCGTTCTCGTCGTCGATCACGAGCGCCTCGGCCGTCGGCGCGTCCGGGAGCGGCTTGCCCCTGGCGTCGGTCAGGGGTCGCCCGTCGAGCGTGCGGATGATCGGGACCGGGTTGGCCCGCTCGTGCTCGCTCAGGCGCCGTTCCAGGTCCGCGCGGGCTGTCTCGTCCAGTTCGCTCCACTTGCCCCGCCCGCGGCACTTGGGGAACGTCGAGCACCCGAGCCACGGCCCGCGCACGCCCGTGCGCAGGTACAGCGGGGCATCGCAGGTCGGGCAGGGCAGGTCCGTTTGCAACGGCGGGATCGACGGGGCCGTCACGTGCCCCTTCTTGTCGATGTTGAGGATCCCGTCGCAGGGGTTGGCCTTGTCGCCGTACCTGGCGCAGCCGACGAACGGGCCGAAGCGTCCGGTGCGCCGGGTCATGGGCCCGGAGCACTTGGGGCAGGCGATGTTGACCAGTTCGACGCCTCGGGGCCTGCCCTGGCGGTCGATCGGGCAGGCGTAATCGCAGTCCGGGTACCGCGAGCAGGACAGGAACCGTCCGTTCTTTCCAAAGCGGTAGACCAGGTCCGAGTCGCACTTCTGGCAGCGGTATTCCTTGGGCGCCGGCTGGATCTCGGCCTTGGCGTGCTTGAGGTTCTCCAGGGCCTGTTCGAGCCGCTCCTTGAACGGGCCGTAGAACCCCTCGAGCATCTGGATCCAGTCCAGGTGGTCGTCCTCGACGCGGTCCAGTTCGGCCTCCATTTCTCGTGTGTAGCCGATGTCCATGATCCGCGGGAAGGCCTCGATCAGTTTGTCCGTGACGACCTCGCCCAGGTCCGTCGCCCAGAATCGGCGTTCGATCTGCTCGACGTACTTGCGGGCCTGGATCTTGGAGATGATGTCCGCGTAGGTGCTGGGTCGCCCGATCCCCTCGGCCTCGAGCGTCTTGATGAGCGATGCCTCGGTGTATCGCGCCGGGGGGCTTGTGAACCGCTGGCGCGGCGCGATCGAGAACGGGCCGACCGGGGCGGCCTCGTCCAGCGACGGGAGCGTCTGCGTATCACCGGTCGGGACGCCGGCCACGCGGTAGAAGCCGTCGAAGACCAGCACGCGCCCGGTGGCCTTGAATGTCAAGGTGGTACGCCTCGCCGAGGCGTGCCCTTCCCCGCGTCCGGCGCCCGTGCCCCCTTCGATCAGGACCGTCGTCGCGTCCCACAGGGCCGGGGTCATCTGGCAGGCGACGAACCGCTCCCAGATCAGGCGATAGAGGCGATACTGGTCGCCGGTCAGGGTGCTCTTGACGCGGGCGGGCGGATAGGCAAGCGAGGCCGGTCGGATCGCCTCGTGGGCCTCCTGGGCGGACTTGTTCGAGGAAGCGAATCGTCTGGGCTTGTCGGGGAGGTAGTCGGACCCGAACTGGCGCCCGATGTACTCCCGCACGGACTCGATCGCTTCGTCGCTGACGTGCGTGGAGTCGGTTCGCATGTAGGTAATCAGGCCGACGGGCCCCTCCCCGGGGATCTCGACGCCCTCGTAGAGCTGCTGGGCCGCCCGCATCGTGCGATGCGCGCCGAAACCCAGCCGCGACGAGGCCGACTGCTGGAGCGTCGAGGTGATATACGGCGCCGGAGGCGAAACCGACGAGCGCTTCGTCTCGATCGAGGCCGCGCGGTAGGGCGTGGACGGACCGACCCGGCCCGTGATCGTGCGCCGCCAGCGCGCCGGACCGACGCCCGAATCCTCCTCGCTGAGCGTGGTTCGGACATCGACCAGACCGGCGGCCTCGGCGATCCGGGCAACCTCGGGCGTCAGATCGTGGGCGGCCGGATCCTCGAACGCGCGGGCCGCAGATTCGATCCTCGCCTTGATCCGCTCGGCCGTCGGTTCCGTGACGGGCCGGATGATGGAATCTACGTGGATGCGGGGATCAAACTTCTTCCCGTTGACCTCGATCAGTTCCGCCCGCAGGCAGCCCCGCTCGCTGAGCCAGGCGTTCTGGTCCTTGATCGTCGGCGGGGCGCCCTTCTCGCCCGCCTCCTGCGTGAACTGTTCCCAGAGCCCGCCCAGACGGTGGGCCTCGTCCGGCGATGGCGTGAAGCAGGCGACGACCTGCCAGAACTCGTCGGGGACGAACACGCGGATCTCCCGCTCGCGCTCGACGATCAGGCGGGCCGCCACCGACTGGACCCGCCCGGCCGAGAGCCCCCGGGCCACCTTCTTCCACAAGAGCGGCGAGACCTGGTACCCGACGATCCGATCCAGAATCCGCCGGGCCTGCTGCGCGTTGACCTTGTCCAGGTCGATCCGGTGGGGATTGGCAAACGCGCGCCCGATTTCGGACCGGGTGATCGCGGAGAAGATCACGCGCCTGGCCTGGGCCGGATCGATCCCGAGTTCCTCGGCCAGGTGCCAGGCGATCGCCTCCCCCTCGCGGTCCAGGTCCGTCGCGAACCAGACGTGGCGCCCGCTGGACTCGGACTCCTTGGCCGCCCGTTTCAACTCGCTGACCACCTTGTCCTTGCCGGGCAGAACCTCGTAGGTGGGTGCGAATTCCCGCTCCAGGTCCACGCCGGGGATCGGCGACTTGTCGCCCTTGGGATTCTTACTGGGCAGATCCCGCACGTGCCCGACGCTGGCCAGCACGAGGTAGTCCGGACCCAGGTACTTATTGATGGTCTTGGCTTTCGAGGGCGATTCGACGATGACCAGGTGTTTTCCTTTGGCTTGTCCGGGTTTGAACCCGGCACCGGTGCGGCGACGCTGACCCCGGCCCGCGCTTTGCCTCGCGCCGGATGCACGGGAGCCTGAAGTCTTTGCTGCCTTCTTCGCCATAGCCTGATCCATCCCCTGTCTTGATCGCCTCCGAGCCTTGATCTGTTCCCCCGGGACGGTACCGGGACGACCGTCTCATTCGGCTCAGGGGGGGCGGTTCATCAAGTAGAGGGGTCGATACGCGCTTGTCAAGTGCGAACAGAGAGCCGCCAACACATGCACTCGGCCCGGCCGAAGCCTGGCCTCACGAGTCGCTCGCTGAACGGCCGACGTTCGATCCCAGGCCTGGAACTGGCGCAACACATGTGCTGACAATGGCTTGCACCATATCATCGCCGGGGGTGTTCGCCGCGTCGATCCACATGGACCCTGCCCGGACACGAAGGTGCCCCAGCCACGTCCGCTGATTCTTGGCAAATCGCCGGGTTTCGATCTTGATCCGCTCGATCGCCTCGTCCAGCGTGCGCCGCCCCTCGAAAAACTCGACCAACTGCCTGTATCCCAAGGCCTGGCGGGCCTGTGGCCCCAGTCGCCCGCCCTGGTACAACGCCCGGGCCTCGTCCACCAGCCCCCGCTCGATCATCGCCCGCACGCGGGCGTTTATCCGCCGATTGATCGCCTCACTCGCCCAGTCCAGCCCGATCAGGACCAGATCCTCCCGTCCGGGCCCGGCCCGATCCCACTGCACCTGGAGATCCGAAATCCGCGTCCCGGTCAGGCGCAAGACCTCCAGCGCCCGGATCGTTCGTCGGCGATCGTTGGGGTGGATCCGCTGGGCGGCCGGGGGATCGACCCGCTCAAGTTCCTGGCGCAGATCCCCAAGATCCCTGCCCGCGAGTTGTGCCCGAAGTTGCTCGTCAGCGGGCGGCCCATCGAAGAGCCCGTCCAGCAGCGCCTTGACGTACAGGTGCGTGCCCCCGACCACGATCGGAACGTGCCCCTCGGCCCGGATCCGGCCGATCGTCGATTCGGCCCGCCCGAGCCACTGGCTGACGCTGAACGACTCGGTCGGCTCGATCAGATCGATCAGGTGGTGGGATACGCCACGGCGCTCGTCGGGCGTGGGCTTGGCCGTGCCGATGTCCATGCCGCGGTAGACCTGGAAGGCGTCGGCGGTGACGATCTGCCCGCTTCCGATCCCCCGCCGATCCAGTTCCAGCGCGACCCGGACAGCCAGGGCGGACTTGCCCCCCGCGGTCGGGCCGACGATCACTGGAAAGCGGGGTGGACGAGCCATCCGTGGACTGTATGAGGAGGGTGGGCGCCGGGTGCCGGGAGCACGCTCTTTGTGGCACGGCTCGCCGAGCCGTGTCTTCTTCCATCAACCACAGGCCGAAGGCCTCGGCCACTGAGTGTGGCTCTCGGGCATCTTTGCGTCCTCCTACGATCCGGCGATGCCCGTGCCTCGGATCGCCATTGTGGGTCGCCCCAACGTGGGCAAGAGTTCGCTGCTGAACCTGATCGCTCGCGAGCGGATCTCGATCGTGGACGATCAGCCCGGCGTGACGCGGGACCGCGTCTGCGCGATCGTCGATCTTGATTCGCCGGTCGGGTCCGGGCCCGAGCGGAGCGTCGAACTGGTGGATACCGGTGGCTTTGGCGTCTACGTGGCCGACGGAGCGCGATACGACGACGCCGGGCGGGATCTGGCGCGGTTGACGGGTCAGATCGAGGCCCAGATCGCCCTGGCGGTCGAGTCGGCGGACCTGATCCTCTTCGCGGTCGATGCCCAGGCCGGGATCACGCCGCGGGACAGGGAGATCGCCACGCTCCTGCGCGAGCGGCGGCTGGGCGGGCAGGGCGGCGAACCACCCGAACCGGGGCCCGGGGGCGTGGACCCCGACCCGCAGCGCCAGGTTCCGGTCTCCATCCGCGTCGTGGCGACGAAGGTTGACGGGCCCAAGTGGGAGACCCACGCCTACGAGCTCTCGGCCCTTGGCTTTGGTGAGCCGATGATGTGCTCGGCCACGAGCAAGTACCTCCGCCGCGCCATGCTCGACGCCCTGTACGAGACGGTCGGGGGCCTGCCCTCGGCCCGGGCGCCCGAGCCGCCGGCGGCCGATCTGAAACTGGCGATCGTCGGCAAACGCAACGCGGGCAAGTCCACGCTGGTCAACACGCTGGCGGGTCAGGATCGGGTGATCGTCTCGGAGATCGCCGGCACGACGCGCGACGCGGTGGACGTTCACGTTCAGCGGGACGGGCGGAGCCTGCTGGTGATTGATACTGCCGGGCTGCGCCGACGCCGATCGATGCACGAGCGGGTCGAGCACTACGCCGTCCTCCGGGCGCACCAGTCGATCCGGCGGGCGGACGTCGTCTTCCTGCTCATCGATGCGACGACGCCGATCAGCCAGGTTGACGAGCAACTGGCCGCCCTGGTTGTTGAGAGTTACAAGCCGGTGATCCTGGTTGTCAACAAGTGGGATCTGGTCGAGGGGCGCGTCGGACCCAACGGCCGCCCGCTCACGCCCGAGGTCTTCGAGTCGTACCTGCGTGATGAACTCAAGGGGCTCTCGTTCGCGCCGATCTCACTGATCAGCGCCCGCGACGGGCTCAATGTCAGCGAGACGATCGACCTTGCCCATGAGTTGCTCGAACAGGCCCGGGCGCGCGTGGGCACCGGCCCGCTCAACCGCGTGGTCCGGGAGATCCTCGAGGCCCGCGGACCCTCGACGAAACTGGGCAAGCGGATCAAGATCTACTACGTCTCGCAGGTGGGGACGTGCCCGCCGACGATCGCCCTTGTCGTCAATCGCCCCGAGGCGTTCAATCTCAACTACCAGCGGTACATGCTCAACCGGTTCCGCGAGCGGCTCGACTTTCCGGAGGTGCCGATCCGCCTGTTGATCCGCCGCCGGCGGCGCGACGAGGCCCGCCAGGGATTGGGCGAAGAGGCGGCACGCGGGGCCGGAGCGGATCGAACCGAGCCACGAACGGCCGAGTCGTACTTCGAAGATTGATCCGGCAATGGATGGATCCGGGCGGCGCAGGGGTGGCGCATGAGCAGGGCGCTGGTGATTCATACCGAGGATCTGGACGCGACCCCGGCGGCGTGGCTGGGCGAGCGGTGCGACCTGATCGCCTGTGCGCCGGGCGAGGACCGCTTTGAGCGCCTGCTGGGGCGGGCCGACGGGCTGATCGTGCGCACGTACACGCGCGTTGACGCGGCGCTGCTGGATCGCGGGTCACGCCTGCGGGTGGTGGCCCGCGCGGGGGCGGGGATCGACAACATCGACGTGCCCGCGTGCCGGGCGCGGGGCATCGAAGTGGTCTATCGCCCCGATGCCAACGCGCAGGCGGTGGCCGAGTTCGTCGGAGCGATCCTGCTGTCAAACCTTCGCCCGATCGCGACGCTGGATCGCGCGCTGCCCCGCGAGCAGTGGATCACCCTGCGCCGCGAGCAGATCGTTCCCAGGCAAGCCGACGAGCTGACGCTGGGGATCTGGGGTCTGGGTCGGGTCGGCACGCGCGTGGCCCGCCTCGGCGCCGGGCTGGGTATGCGGGTGATCTACACCGATCTGCTTGAGATCCCCGAGGGTGCCCGCCACGGGGGCGAACCGGTGGATCGCTTGCGACTGCTGCGCGAATCGGACGTGCTGTCGATCCACGTGGACGGGCGGGTGGACAACCGAGGGCTGCTGGACGCCGCGGCGCTGGAACTGGTCCGCCCGGAGGTGCTGATACTCAATACGAGCCGGGGGTTCGTGGTCGATGCGTCGGCGCTGGCGGCGTTCCTGCGCGAGCACGCCGGTGCGTGCGCCTGGCTGGACGTTCACGAGCCCGAGCCGTTCGACGCGGGCTATCCGCTGCTGGGCCTGCCTGGCGCACACCTGAGCGCGCATGTAGCCTCGGCGACCGCGGCTGCCAAACGCGAGATGTGCTGGGTCGTCAAGGACGTGTGGCGCGTGCTGGGGGGCGAGACACCGGAGTTTCCCGCGCCGGACTCGCCCGGGTGTCGAACGCTCGGTTGATCCTCGGGCCCGTACCATCCCGGCGTGAGCGGGCACCCCACGATCACGCGCCGGGCTCACGCCAAGATCAACCTGGTCCTGAGCGTCGGGGCGGCGGTTCGGACCGGCCCCAGGGCCGGGTGGCACCCGATCGCCTCGTGGATGCACGCGGTTGATCTGAGCGACGAGATCCGCCTGGCCCGCCTTTGCGATGGGCGACCCAGCGAGCACGTCGTGCGCTGGGCCGACGACGCGCCGCGACCGACGCCGATCGACTGGGCGATCAAGGATGACCTGGCGGTCCGTGCCCAGCGCCTGCTCGAGCGAGAGGTCGGACGGTCGCTGCCCGTGCGGATGGACCTGCTCAAGCGCGTGCCGACGGGCGCCGGGATGGGCGGGGGGTCGTCGGACGCCGCGGCGATGCTGCTCGGGCTCGACGCGTTGTTCGGCCTGGCCCTGGGCGTGCCCCGCCTGCGCGATCTGTCGGCTGGGATCGGCAGCGACGTACCGTTCTTCGTCGATGAACGCGCCCCGCCCCGCCCGGGTGTGGTCACGGGCCTGGGCGACTTGATCGAGCGCGTCAGCCCCAGTCGGGCAGACGTGGTGCTCGTGATCCCCCCCGTGAGCGTGGCGACGGGCCCGGTCTATCGGGCATACGACGCCTCTCACTGCGCCCGGTCTGCCCGCGAGGCGGAAGTCGCCGCCCTGAGCCGATCGCCGATCGACGCGGGTTCGCTCTTCAACGATCTGGAAGCGCCCGCGGCGTGCGTTGAACCGGAACTGGAACATCTGCGCCAACATGTGCAGCGGGTGTCCTCGATCCCGACCCGGATGACCGGCAGCGGGAGCGTCCTGTTCGTGGTGTGCGACACGGGCGCGGGGCACGAGGTGCGAGATGTGCTCGAACGCGACCAGCGCCAGACACGTGCGCGCGTGCCCGGGATCTGGGATCAATGCGTGGTGGTCCTGACGAGACTGGTCTGAGCAGTTGGGACGCCCGTCCCACCATCGGGTCCGCCCCTGTTAGAATCCGGCCACGCGCCGCCGTCGTGTTTCGCGAGCGCGTCCGGGGCAGCACGCCGTGGCAGAACCTGGAACAAACCACGATGCGCCGATCGTCGGCGTGGATCTTGGCGGGACGAACATGCAGATCGGCGTCGTGGATGCCGAGGGGCGCGTCGTGGCGCGGGACAAGCGTAAGACACGCGCCCGAGAGGGCAAGGATGCGGTCGTCGATCGGATGGTCTCGGGCATCGCCGAGGTCTGTCGGGATGCGGGGCTGAAGCCCGGCGACCTGGCGGGGATCGGGCTGGGCGCGCCGGGCGCGGTGGATCCGGCGACCGGCGTCGTTCTTGAGGCGGTCAACCTCCGCTGGAAGGACGTGCCGATCGTGGAAGGGCTGTCGGCGCGCCTGGGCGTGCCGGTCGTGCTCGAGAACGACGTAAACGCGGCGATCGTCGGGGAGAACCGTTTCGGCGCGGGAAAGGGCAGCCGGGACCTGCTGGGCGTCTGGCTCGGAACGGGCGTCGGCGGCGGGCTGATCCTGGACGGCCGCCTCTACCACGGCGCTCTGCACACCGCCGGCGAGTTCGGGCATATGACGCTCTTTCCGGGCGCGATGCCGGCCTCGACGAGCGTCGAGCACAACTGCTCTCGAACCGCGATCGTCCGGACCATCCGTCAACTGATCGAGGCCGACGAGGCGTCCATGATCTGGGACCTGGTCGATGGCGATTTATCGGCGATTCGTTCGCGAACGCTCGGCGCCGCCTACCGCGCCGGCGACGACCTGACTTGCGAAGTCATCCACGCCTCGGCGGATCTGCTCGGGATCGCGATCGCGGGGATCGTGACGCTCCTGTCGCTGCCGCGTGTGGTCCTGGGTGGCGGGCTGACCGAGGCGATCGGCGAGCCTCTGGCCCAGCGGGTGGAAGCCTCGGTGCGCCGGCACGTCTTTCCCGACGCGTGCCGGGTGGTTCGCGTGGTCCCGACCATGCTGGCTGACAGGGCCGGGATCATCGGGGCGGCCCTGATCGCCCGGGATCGGCTCGCCTGAATGGTCCGCAGATCGTCGATCGCTCCCGGTGTGATTATCGGCCCCGACGAGCACGCCGCCCGGGGGTGAGGCCCGGTCGGGAACGGTCCACCTGTACGGGACGCGCGGGCAGAACCAAAGTCATCGGGCACGCGCGCCGATGCAGGGGTGGTTTCCCCTTGTCTGGACCGGATTGGAGCCGAGCATGTCCACGCAGACCGAGCAGCAGAGCACCCTGATCTCCACCGCGATCAAGCAGATCAGCCACATCGCTACGCTGCCTGAGGTCACGATCAAGATCATCGAGTTGGTCGATGATCCGGAATCGACGGCCCAGGATCTGCACGAGTTGATTGCCTATGACCCGGCCCTGTGCAGCCGAATCCTCAAGGTGGTCAACTCCTCCTTCTACGGCTTGCCCGGGCAGATCGGCTCCATCAACCGGGCGATCGTCATGCTCGGGCTCAACGCGGTCAAGAACATCGCGATCGCCGCCAGCCTCTCCAAACTCTTCCGCGGTGGTCGGCTCACGTCCTCGTTCAGCGCCCGGGATCTGTGGGAGCACTCGATCGCCTCGGCGGTCGCGACCAAACTTGTCGCCGATCGCCTTTGCTACGGGCTGGCCGACGAGGCATTCCTGGCCGGGCTGATCCACGACATCGGGTTCATGGTCGAGATCCAGTACGACCGCAATAAGTTCATCGAGATGCTCGACCTGTTGCGTCCCGATGCCTCGGGCGTTCCGGTGACGGCGATGATTCCCACCGAGGTCAAGGTTTTCGGCGCCACTCACGAGGACTTCGGCGCCGGGCTGTGTGCCGCATGGAAGTTCCCCAAGACGCTGGGAATCGTCACGGGGCACCACCATGACCCCCTGCTTCTCCCGGCCGAGGACCGCCCCCTTCCCTGCATGGTCCACGCCGCCGATCGGCTCGTCGCGGGACTCGAACATGGATTCCGCATGGACCTGCCCAGCCTCGAGCACGACCAGGGCGTACTGGAAACGATCGGGCTCTCGACCGACCTGATCGAGCAGATCGAGGCCGAGTTGCCCGAGCATGTGGAAAACGCGAGCAAAAGCCTCTCCTAGATTGTGGAGATTCTCGCGACCGAGCCGATAGGGATCCACCGATCGAGGCCTCTGCGATCCACATATCTGACTTGTTTCCTAGGGAAAACACCGAAACACGCGGGCCAGCAAAGTATGTTCAACGGATTGCGTTCGCAGCACTCTCTCTTTCTCCCTCCGGGCGGCTGCATGGGCTCCATGTAGCCGCCTTTTCGCGGCCCCCAGATCACACATCCCCTCGACTGCCACCGGCGCACGGGTTGCGCTGGTCATTACACGGGTGCGATCTCTGAACGACCGGTGGGGCCGGTTTCCAGCCGGCCGCGGGTATGTTATGTATTGATAGAGCAGGATGCTCGGTTTCGATTCAAGACCTCCAGGCCCATGATCGGTTGTTCAGAGATTCCGGGTGCGATTCCCAAGGCGGCGACTCGGCACGCAATGAGCCTGCCCGGGAAACGACACCTTCCTGTGGTGTGGGCAGGCACCGGAACGCCGAACCGCCCTCACAACTCCCGCAGCGGGTCTTCTCCCGCCTTGGCCGAGTCTGCTGTCGCCGAGGGGTCGATGAACTGCTCGGGATCGGCCGGGAGGATGATCCGGAAGGTGGTCCCCCGCCCCGGCTCAGATTCCAGCTCGATCCGGCCCCGGTGGGCCTCGACGATCCGCCGCGTGACCGCCAGGCCCAGGCCCGTGCCCCGCTGGCCCCTGGTCGTGTGGAAGGGCTCGAAGATCCACGCCCGCTTGTCCTCGGGGATGCCCGGCCCGTTGTCGATCACCGCGATCTGTGCGTAGGCCGGCGTCGCCCCCAGGAGCGGATCGGTCACCTGGTAGGTCGTCCGGACGGTGACGGCCCCGTCGCCGGTCTCGACCGCCTCGACCGCGTTGGTCATCAGGTTCATCAGCGCCTGGTGCATCAGGTGTGGATCGATCGGGATCGGGGGCATCTCCGGGTCGTTGTCCACGATCAGCGCCACCTGCCGGGCGGCGCACTGCCCTTCGAGAAGTTGGGCGCACTCGTCGATCAGCGGGTCCAGCTTCGTCAGCTCGATCTCGGCGGTCCGCTGGCGGCTGAACGTGAGCATGTTCAGCGTCAGACCCATGATCCGGTCCAGGTTGCGCCGGAGGATCTCCCACCCACCGGCCGCGATCTTCAGATCCTCCTTCTTGAGCCCCATCTCGACCACGTCCGCCCCGCCCTGGAGCCCCTGGAGGATGTTCTTGATCGAGTGCGAGAGGCTCGCGACTGTCTCGCCCATGGCCGCCAGACGCTCGGATTGGAGGTTCTGGGCGTTGAGTTCCAGGTTCAGCAGCGCCAGGCCCGCGTGCTGCCCGATCGCGTTCATCAGGGCCAGTTGCTGCTCGGTGAACGTGTAGTTGGCGATCGAACTATCAATGTAGATCGCCCCGAGCGTTCGCTCGCGGACCTTGATCGGCGAACAGATCGCAGAGCGGATGTGGAATCGCTGCACGCTGTCGCCGGCGGCGAAGCGCGGGTCGCTCATCGCGTTGGACGACAGGATCCCCTCGCCCTTCTTGAGGACGTGCTGGACGATGGTTCGGCTGACGTTGATCCGCGCCTCGGCCGTGTCGGCGGGCATCACCCGGTGCTTGACCACCGC
>Ga0114931_10008236_pt1 | contig 12643 bp, 9 predicted proteins | sample 2SBtaG_FD_89579 | JGI IMG/M metagenome (GOLD analysis project Ga0114931, IMG submission 89579) | Deep subsurface microbial communities from Kolumbo volcano to uncover new lineages of life (NeLLi) - 2SBTROV14_V59a metaG | ecosystem: Environmental > Aquatic > Marine > Volcanic | place: Kolumbo...
CGAAAACGTCGGCAAGGTGTCGAGCAGCCACGGTTTTGGGAACACACAATCGAAGACCAGGAAGACTTCGACAGGCGATTCGATTACCTGAATTTCAATCCGGTCAAACATGGTTTGGTGGAATGTTTGCGTGATTGGTCGTCGTTGAGTTTCCATCGTTGGGTCGAAGCGGATCTGTATCCACCCGATTGAGGCGGCCAATCGGTTACCGTGTTAAGCAAGGAAATGGAGTACTCCACCGGCGAAGTTCACTCTTGCCTTAAAAAAGTGAAAAGGGGAAGTTGTGGAACTATGACAAGAGATGATGGAAATGCAACAACAGGAACTATCGGGAATGTTTCAATTGGTTCAAGGCGATTTTGAAACGCTTCACCGAGGAATGCACGATTCCCTCTATTTGAAGATGGGAGCACATCCCGACGAACAAAACGGTCTCAAGGGGACACACTTCGCAGTCTGGGCACCGAATGCGACGGAAGTCTCGATTTTGTGTGACCGTTCCGACTGGACTTCAGGACGCATTTTTCTCAACAGCAGCGACTTCGGAATCTGGACGGCTTTTTGCGAAGGAATCTCCGCAGGCGACCTTTATAAGTTTGCCATCAAAACCAGGGACGGACAAGTTCTGGAGAAATCCGACCCGTTCGCCTTCAAAACGGAATGCCGACCGAAAACAGCATCGATTGTCGCGTCGTTGGAGGAATACCGATGGCAGGATGACGCTTGGTTGAAGAAGCGTGGAGAAACCAACGACCTCGAAGCTCCCGTGGCGATTTACGAGCTGCATCTTGCCTCCTGGAAACGACCGACCGATGACAGACGTTACTTCAACTACCGGGAACTCGCGCCGATGCTGGTCGAGTATTGTCAGGAACTAGGTTACACACACCTCGAACTGATGCCGATTACCGAACACCCTTTCGACGGCTCGTGGGGTTATCAAACCACTGGCTACTTCGCACCGACGGCTCGATTCGGTGAACCGGAAGATTTTATGTTTTTCGTCGATTACTGCCATCGACACAATCTGGGGGTCATCGTCGATTGGGTTCCTGCGCACTTTCCGAAAGACGGTCATTCGCTCGGTCAGTTCGACGGCACACATCTCTATGAACATTCCGACCGGCGTTTGGGAACGCATCCCGATTGGGACACGCTGATTTTCAACTACGGTCGCGATGAAGTTCGTTCGTTTCTGCTGTCGAGTGCCCGCTTCTGGATGGAGAAATATCACATTGACGGATATCGCGTCGATGCGGTCGCCTCGATGTTGTATCTCGATTATTCCCGCAAGGAAGGGGAATGGGTTCCCAACAAACACGGTGGAAACGAAAACCTCGAAGCTCTTCAGTTTCTGAGAGATTTCAACACGTTGCTACATCGCGATTTTCCGGGAATTCTTACGATTGCAGAAGAATCGACCGCTTGGGGAGGCGTTTCGCATCCCGTTCACGACGGCGGTCTCGGTTTCAACATGAAGTGGGACATGGGCTGGATGAACGACACGCTGCACTACATGCAGCGCGAACCGGTTCATCGAAAACATCATCAAAACGATCTTTCGTTCCGAATGATTTACGCTTTTACGGAAAACTTTGTGTTGCCGCTTTCTCACGATGAAGTCGTTCACGGCAAACGGTCGTTGCTTTCTCAGATGCCGGGTGACCAATGGCAGCAGTTTGCGAACTTGCGGTTGCTTTACGGTTATCAGTATGCAATGCCTGGGAAAAAGGTGCTCTTTATGGGGGGCGAGTTCGGTCAGTGGGACGAATGGAATCATGATGCGGAACTTGACTGGACGTTATTGGAATTCGACAATCACAGCGGTCTGCGTCGTTACGTCGGAGATTTGAATCGCGTTTATCGAGATCATGCTGCTCTGCATACAAGGGATTGTTCTGCGGAAGGATTCCAGTGGATTCAAGCGGACGACGAACACAACAGCGTTTTTGCGTTTTTGCGTCGTGGAGATTCTCCCGAAGAAGTTGTTGTCGTTTTGAGTAACTTCACGCCGGTTCCCCGTGAGGGTTACCGGGTTGGCGTTCCGAAAGCGGGATTTTATTCCGAGTTGATCAACAGCGATGCCGAAATTTACGGCGGAAGCAACACGGGGAATGCGGGTGGAATCTACAGCGAAGCAACCCCCTCACACGGCTTCGAACAAAGTATTTCGCTCACGCTTCCCCCGTTGAGTTTGCTAATGCTTAAACCGAGGACATAGATTTCTTTCGAGATCGCCATAAAAAAGAAATATCGTCGAGACCATGCCCGAATTACCTGAAGTCGAAACAATGGTTCGAGGCGTTCGTTCCATCGTCGAGGGTCGGACGATTGTGCAATTGCGAAAAGTTCGTTGTCGTCTGAAGCCGATCCCAATGTCGCCCTCTTTCCAAACCCAAAAGAAGAAATGCCAGGGGCAGCGAATCGAGTCTGTTTTCCGCATTGGGAAACGGATCGTGATACAACTCGATTCGAAGGATTATTTCGTCATCGAGCCTCGCATGACTGGATTGTTGCTTATCGAAGACGCACCGAGCCGGAATCATCTCCGGTTGGAATGGGTCTTAGACTGCACCCAGTCTCGAAGATCAAAAAAGAGTCTCTGGTTTTGGGATCGTCGTGGACTTGGCACTGTCAGTTTATGGAACGAAAAAACTTTTTCGGAAAAACTGGGACCGGAAAAGATCGGTCCCGATGCGTTGCAGGCAACTCTCTCGCAATGGTCTATTGTGACTCGCTCCACAAAGAGAGCTATCAAAATCGTATTGATGGATCAGCGATGTATTGCAGGTATCGGTAATATTTACGCCAGCGAAATTTTACATCGCGCGGGAATTCACCCTGCGACACCGGCTTGTAACTTGGAAAAACATGAAATCCAAGCGATCGTTCGCGATACCCGAACAATCTTAAAATCTGCAATTCGCATGGAAGGATCGACGTTAAGCGACGGAACGTATCGCAATGCAATCAATCGAGACGGTTCCTATCAAAATCTGCATCGCGTTTATAACCGTAAAGACGAAACTTGTCCAAGTTGCTCTGGGGCGAGAATTCAGCGAATCGTTCAGGCACAACGTTCCTCATATTTTTGCCCGGCGTGTCAACAGGATGCTCGGTGACGAAATCGAGAGATTCTTAACGCGCGCGAACTTTATGCAGGTTCTCCATTTCCTGCGAACTGGTGTCCCACCGAGATTTTTAGTCTCACGATTTTTCCCGCCTCATTTTCATCGAGTTCTCTTCCCGTTTCTCCGAAAAGAAGCGATACGGGCTGGGGTGGTTCCAATCCGACGACTCGACGGTTTCGAGAGTTCTCAGTTTCAGGAGACATGACATCGATGGATGACGATGGCCCTCCAGGAGTCCCGGAATGGGTGGTGACCTACGGAGACATGATGTCTTTGTTGTTGACGTTTTTTATTATGCTTGTGTCGCTAAGTGAAGTTGTCGCCGATAAAAAATATCGCGCTATCATGGAAGCCATCCAGCAATACGTCGGATATCGCTTGTCTCCCATTTCTCCTCCGGGAAAGAACTTCCCGCTGAATTCCTTCGTTGAAAAACTGACAACGTTGGGAGCTTTTATGGAAACGGACCAGGGTCGTGGAGGGATAAGGGATCATGCACTACCGGGTGAAGACGTTCACGTTTATCACACTTACGATGGATTGTCCCAAAAAATCGGTCGTAACCTGTACTTCGTCAAAGAGAAAAAAAAACTCTCGACAGAATCTGCAAGCGACCTGGAGAACCTTGTCGAGATTCTCGAAGGCAAACAGAATAAAATCGAAATTCGAACTTACGTCTCTAGCGGGAAATTGTCTTCTTTCGCCGACGCACCCAATAAACTCCTGCTGTCTTATCTTCGAGGCCGGTATCTCTACGATGTCTTTCGCAAAGCTGGAGTTCACGCAAATCGAATTCGAATTTCTCCACGCGGGAATTACAGAAGCCGTTTTTCAAAAAACGGAACAGGATTGAATTCCGGAGACCGCGCAGAAATTTTTATTTTCGATAAATTCACGAATCACTTTCAGGGGGAAAAACCGGATCGTTAAAAGAAATTTGGAATCGTGAGAGCAGAATTTGCAATCACTCTCTGCCAACGTTCCACGACGGAATGCTTCTCAAAGCTGAGAAAATATGGCTGATCTTTCTCAGGAATAAGAGCCAAGTTTTTCGTAATGCCAATCTTTTTTCGAATTTGCGAATACATCATCGTTTTTCCAATTTTTTCGTTGACTTTATTCACCATTTTCTGAAGAATCGAGTGATCGACCAACGTCGAACCTACCTTCTTGCCTGCATCGATTCGGCATCGCTAAGTCTTGAGCTTGAAAGAACTTCGAGAAACTGATCAGCGTGTTTTTTCGTCCGAAACCATGAACCGGCAACTTCCTCACAAGACAGATTTTCGTTCGGTGGCACAGCCGACAATCGATTTCAGACCCTTTTTTGTTGGAGTAATTGGAAATGACGTTTACATTCGAGGCATCGGACCACCTCGGCTCATTGGCAGAACTACAATGTGACGATTACATCGCGGAATACACATCTTCTCATTATGAAAATGGAAACCAGGAGGGGGAGATAAGAATCTCTCCCGACGAGGCGACCGAAGCGAAACCCGGTTCCAAAGAAAAAGTAAGGAAGTTAGCGGCTCGCTATGCGGCAGGACTTCCATTATGGCACAACGAAGATTGCTACGATCACGCTCCACATATCGAGGTCGATTTTGAGAATGGGGGAGAGAGGGCAATCGGGAATTAGAGCGACTGTCATTTCAACTCAAAACTCGGATCTCAAATTATCAATTGGAAACAGATTTCGTACGTCAAACTTCGAAATCTGTTTTAGTTTACGTGGCAACGATTGTGATCGCCCTCGCAATTGGAATTTGGAGAAAACCGGTTTCGTTTCAGCCTTTCACTGTTTTGACAACCCATTCCCAGAGCCAGGGGCCTGTCATGTAGATCAGATAACCGGCACCGATGATGCAAGCGATTAACACGATCAGCCCTATACTGCCGATGGCGTTTTCGGTGAGATTAAAAAGCCATTTCAATCGACGACGTCTTTTTTCCTGCTTATCGATCTTGGCATAAATATCCTTCATATTTCCTGCTTTGGATTGCGCTCGATCCTTTATCACCTTCGACTCCATCGCCGTGGTGAACTCGGGAAATTGAGAGAGTGGAAGATAATCCTGTCGCTTTGAAGATCGCGCTTTCGCTTTCACATCGATGATGTCGTTTCGGATCGCGGTCAGAACCTGCTGTGTTTTCCATTTTGCGAGTTGTCCTTTGCCGGAAGGATCGGTGTATTTGATCATCCACATTTTATCTCGCCCGCGACTTTTTTTTTGGCGGTATTCAACGCGGCGTCCTCGGCTGATGTTCGTGCGACGGCTCGTTTTTTTGGGGGAGGGGTGGAAACCATTCCTGTTCGAGTCGGTATGCGACGCGAACCTGCGGGAGGACTGATTGCACCCACCAGGCTCAGAGTTTCCCCAGCCAGGGCTAATTTTTCCAGATCTCGAATCAGCTCGTCGCATGAAGAGTATCGGTACTCCGGTTTCACCGACAAAGTTTTATCGATGATGAGATCCAGCCTCTCTGAGACTTTTTTGTTCAGTTTTCGCGCTGGGAGGAAATCACCTTTTTCTTTAGCCATGATCACTTCGAGCGTGTTCTCTCCATCGAAGGCATGCTTGCCTGTGAGGAAGTAATATAACGTGGCCCCCAAGGCATAGATGTCCGTGCGATGATCGACATGTTTCGCATTTCGGGCCTGCTCGGGGGCCATAAAAAGAGGTGTTCCCAAACCGGTACCGCTTTGCGTGACCGAAGTATCGTCGTCAATGACTTTGGCGAGACCGAAATCGGCAACTTTGACAATTCCCGTTTTGGTGACAAGAATGTTATCGGGTTTGATATCCCGGTGGATCATATTCTGATCGTGTGCAACTTTAAGGGCATCGGCACAAATTAAAACGGTGTAAAGCGCATCGGCGACCGAAAGTTGTTTCACCTGGTCCATCCAGTCCTGCATGCTTTGACCGTCGATGAATTCGAGCGCAACGTAATAATAACCCGCAACCGAATCTGCCGCGTAGACTTGTACGATGTTGGGATGTTGTAGTTTGGCCATCGAGCGTGCTTCTCGAAGAAAGCGAGAGACAAAATCGGCGCGTATTGCCAGTTTCTTCGAGAGAATTTTCAGCGCAACATCTCGATCGAGAGTCATCTGCTTGGCAAGATAGACTGTTCCCATTCCACCTTGACCCAGTTTTTTGACTAATTTGAAATCGCCAAGCGAATTCGTTCTCTGAGGGCCTTTTTGTTCCTTTTCTTTTTTTTTCTTTTCCGCATGACTGGTAGCATTTGGGTCGACTGTCAGTTCGGCGTAGGTATCTTCCACGGATGATTTTTTTGGATGGGTATCGTTTCGTTGCCGAGTATCCTGTGTCTCAGCGGGCGAGGTTTCACTGGTTTCAACGAGCGAATCTTTCTTTTTCCCGCTTGACTGTTTTTCGATTTTTTTATTTTTCTGACGAGCCATTCCTGAACCTTGCTATCGGCATTTTGGATGCAGGACTGGGAGGATCGATCGGTTATTTTCAAAATGCGATTCGAACCGAATGCGCAGACTCCACCCACCATCTCCGAACCTGTAACTACTATTATGAACAGAAACCGTTTCCGAAGCAACGATTTCTAACGTGGAAGAGGGAGAATTCACCCAGAGTCTGAGGTGTCGGCGGGAAATTTATAAGGTTTGGAAATCTTTTCCAAGTAAAATCCTGTAAGCTTCACGATACTTTTCCCCTGTTTTCTGCACAATTTCATCGGGAAGCTCTGGTGGCGGACTGTTCTTATCCCAGTCCGTCGTTTCCAACCAATCTCTCACAAATTGTTTATCGAACGAAGGCTGACCGTGGCCTGGTGCGTATTCATCCAACGGCCAAAATCTCGAACTGTCTGGCGTGAGTACCTCGTCGATGAGGATGATTTCACGATCGAGCAAACCAAATTCGAATTTGGTATCTGCGAGAATAATTCCTCGTTCCCGGGCGTATTCCGCAGCCTGAGAATAAATGTCGATACTTCTCTCTCGCAGCTTCTCCGAAAGCTCGGTCCCGACAGCTTTGCACATGGTTTCAAAAGAAATGTTTTCGTCGTGACCTTCGTCCGCCTTTGTTGCTGGAGTAAAGAGCACTTCGGGTAATTGCTCGGATTCCAATAATCCCTCTTTCAGCGAGATTCCACAAACCGATTGCGTTTGTTGGTATTCTTTCCATCCGGAGCCTGACAAATAGCCGCGGACGACGCATTCCACAGGGATCACGTCGGTTTTTTTCACAACCATGCTACGTCCGTTGAAGATCTCGCGATTGACGGAATTGGGTAAAGACAAGCCTTCAAGATTCATGCTCAGAAGATGGTGAGGAACTTCGAGTCGGTCGAACCACATTTTACTGATTTGCGTCAGCACGCGACCTTTATGCGGAATTCCATTCGGCAAGATCCAATCGAATGCGCTAATCCGGTCGGTCGCAACAAATAACAACCAGTCTCCAAAATCGTAAATGTCGCGTACTTTTCCTCGTTTGACAGAGACACCTTCGATCTCGCTTTGGATTAAAACGTCCTGTGTCATCATTCGAAACAATTCCTTCCACTTAGAAATCCGATAGAGAATGGGCATGGGAGAAAACGCCGCGAGTGTAGCAATACCGTACTTCTTGAACAATGGCCACGAGATCGATAGACTGACAATTCGTTTCCTGCGTTCGCAGGAACGAAAACGACAGCACTTCATGTTCCACCAATCTGGCAGAGTTCCGGGGATCATCGGTCTATGGGAATCACTCGATTTCGCATTCCTTCTGCCCAATCATTCGAGGATTTTTCGGATGTTTACCGAGCGTATCTCAGTGGTTTCGACGGTCGAATTTTTGCGACTCGGGTTGAAGTCGATGGTGCAGTTGTCGCCTTCGAAAAATTCTCCCGCGAAAGCGCGAAATTGAACGTCGCCTGGCCTGTGAAGGGGATGGGGAAACCTGTCCTGAGAACGACTTCGTTGTCGGAGAAAGAGGAACCTTATGTGCTTCCTGTCGAATTGGCGCGCGGTAAAATTTCTCAAATCAGAGATCAATTCAGCATCTGGTCATTACAGGGGTTTCAAATTTCAGAAGACATTTCTTCTCGTGATCGCGAATGCTTTCGGCTTTTTTCGCAAGCGATTGCACTGGGAGACGACCTCTTGGAAATGTGCCGCCTTGCCGATCTTGCCATCCAAAAAGCATGTGGGGTTGCCGAGTTGATGACAAAAGCCTACGCGCAACATACGCTCGAAAGATTAAAAAATAAAACGACTCGACTCCCAGTTTCTTTAGGTTGTCATTTGGGAGAATTGGTTCCTTCTGGGGAGTTGGAAGAAAAATTCTGCGAAACATTCGATGTCGCCATTGTTCCGGTGGACTGGAAAAACATCGAGCCGAATGAAGGGCAGTGCAATTGGAGCCGCCCCGACGAACAACTGGATTGGTGCCAAAAAAAACAACTTCTGGTTCATGGCGGTCCCTTATTGAATTTGTCGCCACAGGGACTTCCGGATTGGTTATGGAAATGGGAGCAGGATTTTCGAAGTCTGCAAAGTATCGTTTGCGATTTCGTGGAAACGGCGATGACGCGTTACTGCGGCAGCATTCGGCATTGGGAAATCTGCTCCCGAGTGAATACGGGAGGTGCGCTGACTCTCACTGAAGAGGACAGACTCTCTCTTGTCGCGAGAACGCTGGAAGTCGCTCGACAAGTCGATGAAGATTTGCAATTCAACATCCGAATCGACCAGACTTGGGGAGAATATCAGGCGAGAGGTCAACACAGACTTTCTCCGATTCAATTTGTCGACGCACTTGCCAGATCTGGTTTGGGGCTGACGGGAGTCAGCCTGGAACTCGCCCAGGGATTTCAACCGCGTGGCTCCTACTCGTACGACACCCTGGAGTTTTCACGATTGATCGATCATTGGAGCCTTCTTAACCTGCCGTTGACGGTCGTTCTGGCTTTTCCATCGGGTGACGAGGTGGACCCGCTTTCCAATTCCGACCTTGAAGTTGAGAATTCTTCTCTTTGGAATTCACCGTGGAGCGAAGATTTGCAGGCTGCCTGGTTGGATGAACTCGTCCCTCTCATTCTGGCAAAAGATGCGGTGGTGAGAATCGAATGGGCACAGTTGACTGACCAGTCTGCACATTATTATCCCAACGCAGGTTTGATCGATCCACGAGGAAATGCTAAACAGATTTTCAAAAAACTTTGCAGGTATCACCAATCCTACTGGGAGACAATCCCAAAATCGCAGGAGTCAACTTAAACGATTCGGTTTGTTACGCTTGTGCTGAACGATGCAGGAATGTTACGATACCAGAGGATTTCAAGGAAAACGACGGCATTCTGGCTTTATGGAAATTTGCATCGTTTTCACTTTCACTGAAAATTTTAGTGGCGGTCGTTTCGCCCTTGGGGGGAAGCCAAAGCGAGACATCTGTTTCGAATTTTCAGAACAAGTTTCTGACTCCCGGTTCGAGGAAATGACCGTTCAAACCAGAAATAACGGAGTGGAGTGCGCTGACGGAAATTTGCGAGACGATCTCGATCCATGCTGCAATCGTCCTCTGTCGACGATGGATGGAGTGAAATTTTGAAGTCGGATCGACTGACAAGGCAAGGAAAAAGAGAATTCTGGTTTTTTGGGAACTCTGAAGTTTCGAAAATCGTCCAAGCGATTGTCATCAAGCGAGAAAAATGCGATTCTCATCTTACTGGTAGGAGTTTCCTTATTGATCTCCTTTTTCAAGAAACAGTTGTTTTCTTTTTGACAAGGGGTTCTGCGGGTCATTATTCTGGAAATTATATTGCATTTCTTTCTACGAATTAAGAAATTTAGGTTATTTGGATAATATGTGTAGGCCCGCGCTGCTCTTCAGGCTGCGGGTTTGCCCGGATTTCATCTGGATTTGACTGTTCTTCCCGTACCTCAGATAAGAAAAGTGAGAGAGTAGATGCTACTTACATCATGGCTCCGCTCATTGCGCACAAACCGTTTCCGAAAACATTCTCTTCATAGGAAAACGGCGCAGAAACGTAACCGTCTTCAGCACCTTCGGTTCTCGTCACAAGCCGAAAGCCTCGAAGATCGAACACTTTTAACCGCATTGATCTTCGATTCGGAAGACCCTAGCAGCGGTACGGGGTTGCAAATCGACAATAACCTCGTCATCGGGACCGGAACGTCATTTTCGCCAGAATTCGATTCGGTTGTGATCGAGTCGGTCAATACGGATTCCGCCGGCATCGATATTACTCTCAACGATCTGTTTCTGAACACGATCGTGATTGACACCGTCAATGTCTCAGGTGGAGGAACCGTCAACATCAACCTCGATAATATCAGCGGGTTGCAGTCTATCACACTGGACAATCTGAACGTCTCAGGTGCTGCTTCTCCAAGCGTTGTGATTACCGTCAACGATATGGTTATCGATGATGTCTCGATCTTTGGGTCATCGTTTGACGGTTTGGATTTTAACCTCAACGATTCCTCGGCAGTCGATGCAGTGGATTCTCAAGTGAACAACTTTCTCATTTCGAAGAGTTCTCTTTCCGATGTCGATGTGGTTCTGGATGGTACGGCAATCCAAAACGGTCGAATTGTCGAAAACACACTCACGGGGTCTACCGATTCTGAATCGCTTTCTTTAATTCTGATCAACGGGGCCAACGCCGATGGTTTTTCAATCGACAACAATGTCGAGCTGGAGGGAATCTCGATCAATGCCATTAGCAGTTCTTTCGACGATGCGGAGATTTCTGGAAACGTCGTTTCCGGTCCGGTCGGTGTCGAGGGAATTTTTCTGTCATTGAGAAACGGTGCCACTGCCGATCGTTTCACTGTTGCCGAGAACTTGGGAATTGAATCCATCACCGAAGATGCCGTGCATTTCGATCTGGACGGTACACCTATCGACGGATTGACCATACGCGACAACGAATTCTCGCGGGGAGTCAATACCGGCATCGATTTTCTGATCGATGGCGACACCTTCTCGCAACCGTTTGCCATTACCAACACGTCCGGGCTTGGTCAGCGTTTGGTGAGATTCCGGCTGGATATTGCACCCTCTGGATTGGAGTTCGACCCCACCGCGGAAACCGGTCAACCTTTCACTCCTGTCAACGGTAGCGAAACTGTCACCGGTTTGGTTGAACCTGTTGATGTTTTGGATCGCAGCACTTTGCTCGACATGCGGTTTACCGATTTTACGCAAAACGAAACGTTCCAGTGGTTGCTCGATCTTGACCGCGCCGGTCTCGATACTTCGGTCCTTGGAAACGAATTGATCGGTTCGACTGTCGTACTCGATTTTTCGGATGGAACCCAAGTGACTGGAATTATGGTTGCTGTCCCCGACAACCCCGATGCCTCGCGGCTGGCAATCGCCCAGGGTGGCAGTGGCGGTGATGGTGTCGATTTTAATCTCGACCATGCCGACTTAACGAACCTCGATATTTCAGGTAACTTCCTCGAAGGCAATGCCGATAGCGGTTTTCGCTTTACAGCATTCCACAGCAACATCGACGCACAAATTGTTGGTAACGAACTGAACCTGATGAGTGACCATGGTCTCAATTTCGATCTGGTCAGTAGTAATTTTTCAGGTGCCATCTTCCAAAATACCATCGGTGGAAACGGTGGAAATGCGATTAACTTTGCGCCACGTGTCGAAAATTCCGGGTTGGTACTAGGCGCTTCGAATCAGGATCCGATCCGCATCACGTCATTTGCCCACGGCCTCACCAGTGGAGATGTCGTGACCATCGTCGGTGTGGAAGGTAACGAAGCGGCTAATGGAACTTTCACAGTGAATGTCGTCTCGGCGAATGTGTTCGAACTGGTGGGTGTCGAAGGTGACGGGTTGTATCTTGGCGGCGGAAGCTGGTACGAAACACAAGATGCCATCACGATCGACTTGCAATCCTCTTCATCCAAGGGGCTATCTGGAAATGTTCTGAATGCCAATGCGGGATCTGGCATCTTCGTCGATCTGCCTGTCGGAACGACACTCAATGCAAACATCACGCGAAATGTCGTCGAGAATAACCAGGATGTCGGTTTCGCGTTGATCGCGAAAGACAGTGTTTTCGACCTCAATGTCGGGAGTGTCAATTCTGCAGACGGAAACCTTTTCAATCGGAACGTCGGTGCCGGAATTGGGTTCGATATTAACGATACGGCCGTCGGTTCCTACGAAATTCGTAATAACGAGATTATCGGAACCTTGGGATCGGCACCCAGTGGACCGGTAGGACCGCGTTACGATATCGACTTGAGCATAGTGGGTGGATTGTCTCCCAGTCAAATTGCAATTTTCGATCTGGCGGCTTCTCGTTGGGAAGAAATGATTATCGGTGATCTCCCCGATGTTGGACTGATTGACGATGTTCTGATCTCAGCGCAAGGTGCGGCGATCGATGGACCGGGGGGGATTTTGGGATTTGCGGGTCCGACTGGTCTTCGACCTGCTCCCTCCTTCTTGCCATTTTCAGGTGATATGACATTCGATACTGCCGAC
>Ga0114931_10008237_pt1 | contig 12640 bp, 6 predicted proteins | sample 2SBtaG_FD_89579 | JGI IMG/M metagenome (GOLD analysis project Ga0114931, IMG submission 89579) | Deep subsurface microbial communities from Kolumbo volcano to uncover new lineages of life (NeLLi) - 2SBTROV14_V59a metaG | ecosystem: Environmental > Aquatic > Marine > Volcanic | place: Kolumbo...
CGTAGGGGCGAGTCCGTGGGCACATCGTGGCCGGCGCCGTCATTGGTCACATCGACAATCACCCAGACCCGCCCGGCCACAGCACGCACATCCGCTTTCATGGACACAGCGCCGCTCACGAACTGGTCGTTATAGGCGCCGCCCATTTGGTGGCTATGGATCTGGTCCGGGTTGCGCTGGGGCCCCCCCTTTTCGGGAAAGACAATGTGGTCGTAGTCCACCGGCCCCATATGACAGTCCTGGCAGGTGAGTCCAGTTTCCGGATCGCCGTAGGGACTGGCCAGCCATTCGCTGTACGAACTGTAGATGAGAACACCGCCGGTCACCTGCTGTTTCCCCACCACGCCGCCCATCACACCGTAGTGGCAGCCGGCGCATATCGTACTCTGGGTAAAGAGAGGGTTGTAGCTATCCCGAGTGACCTTCTGGCCAGCGATCACGACATCCTCTAGCGGACCAAAGAAAAGTTGCTGATCGTCCTGGGGACGATAGAGGCGCAGGGAGAGGATGCCAGGCGAGTCCTCGTAGGGCAGGCCAGTCTTGCGATTGATGTAAACCTGGCCGATCTTGTGGCAGAACTCGCAGGAGATGCCTTCGGCTGCGTCCCCGGTCAAGTCCAACGGACTGACGCCAGGATCCAAAATGCCGTGAGAACGGGCGCTGGTCGTGCTGGCATGACAACCGGCCCAACCACAGTTCTTCCTGTTAGAAATCTTACCGGCTATGGGCGTATGGCACGTGGCGTAGTTGCCCGCCCGATTCGGATAGTCCAATGCAAATCCAGGACCGTAGTAGGGCTTGCTCAAATCCGGCGGCTGGGTGATGCCCAGGCTGTTTTTGATCGGGTCCGGGCTGCGCTTGCCGTTGACATAGGTCCCCTTGTACATGGTCAGGAAACGGGGGTTGACCGCGGTCTGGGAATGGGCGTCGGCAGCCCACTCTACGTAGTTGTTGTGGCACTGTTTGCAGGCCGTCGATCCATGGAAGCCATCCTGGCTGAACCATTCATAGGCGTGGTTGTCGGTGGTGTAGGGCGCTTCGATTGTGATGGTCAACGGCTCGCCGCCAGCAAAACCCGTGTTCCAGCCGATATAAAATCCAGGCAAAGCCGCGGTCACCGTGATCTGCTGGGACGGGTCCAGGCCAGTGAAGACAAAGGAGCCGTCGGCGTCTGACAGGACGCGGCGGTCGCTGGTGTGGATGCGCACAGCCGCGCCCTTCACGGGTCCATCTTTGTCCATCACCACGCCGCGCAGGGAGGCGCCTTCTACGGCAGCAGGCGGTGTAGGGCTGGCCGGCCCGCTCTCCTGGGCTGCAACCAGAGATGCAAACCCGACCAGAACGATAATAAGAAGAACAGTGGCGCCGATCACACGCGTCAGTTTCATAACGATACGTATCCTCCTGCCGATTACAGTGCGGCGCAAGTATCCGTGTACTTTGGGCGCTATCGCCGGGTCTATGGCCGGCGGGGCGCAGAAAAACACAGGCATTTGTGTGAAAATGTACTATGCCAATGCATAGGGATCGGCGGCGTCACGCAGGACGTCGCCCAGCAGGTTGAAACCGAGTACAGCGGCGATAATAAAGAGAGCCGGTGTCATGATCCAGGGTGTCTCGCCCAGCGTGCGCAGATTCTGAGCATCCTGCATAAGCAGCCGCCAACTGATCAGCGGGCGCTGGATGCCGATGCCCAGGAAGCTGAGAAAAGCCTCGGCTAGAATGATCCCCGGAATGGTCAGCGTCAAAACCACAATAATATGACTGAATGTGTTGGGGAGGAGGTGCACAAACATAATGCGGGCGTCGGATGCGCCCATCTCTTTGGCCGCCAATACAAAGTCTGTCTCACGCAGGGAGAGAACCTTGCCCCGTACTTCGCGGGCAAGGGTTGTCCACGAAAGCAGCGCGAAAATAAACGACATAATGATGAAAATACGAAAAGAGTCCCACGTGCGAGGAATGATAGCGGCCAGGGAGAGCCAGAGCGCCAACTGGGGGAAAGCGGAGAGAAACTCCACAAAGCGCTGGGTGATGTTGTCGAACCAGCCGCCATAGTAGCCAGAGACGACACCCACAGCCGCGCCGATGATCACGCTGATGACTGTGCCGAAGATGCTCATCGTCAGGGAGATGCGTCCGGCCTCACAGGCTTTGCTCCATAGGTCCGCGCCCAGTTTATCAGTCCCCAGTAGAAAGATACTGCCGCCCTCGTCCACGCCAAACAGATGCAGATTCATGGGAATGATGCCGAATAATTTGTAGTCCCAGCCCTTGACCAGAAAGCGAACGAAATAAATTTTGTCATAGTCTTCGGTCCAAGTAGGTACAAAGGTCTTGGGATCGACCGTAACGACCAGAGGATAGATAAAGGGTCGAAAATGGAAATTGCCCTGGTAGTCGATCAGGCGCACCTTCGAGGGCGGGATGAACGCATCCTGCGCATTGGTGTAGCTGAGCGGGTAGGGCGCGAAAAAGTCAGCGAAGATCGCCAGCACAGCCAACACGAGGACAATCAGCCCGCCGATGATGGCCGGTTTGCTGCGCCGAAAACGCCGCCAGACTAGCTGGAAGTAGCTTTCACTCACATCGGATTTGGTCTGTACGGGGCCATCGTCGACAACCGTCACAACAGCTTCATTCATCGGAGCCTATCTCCCAATAGGAAAACCACAAAGACACAAAGGGAAAGCAAACTAGGACTTTTTAACTGTAGCGGATACGTGGGTCCAGTATGGCGAGGTAGATATCGGCCAACAAGTTGCCCAGCACAATCAGCACGGCAATAATCAGCAGCGAACCGCCGGCAAGATAGATATCCTGGGTGACGAGCGCCTGATAGAGAATCGGGCCGAGGGTCGGAATCCCCATCACGATTGTGGCTTCCAACTCCCCCTGAAACATATAGGGCAGCACCGTACCCTGGTAGGCGACCATGGGGTGCAGGGCATTGGGCACGGCGTGGTGATACATGACTGTGCTCTCGCGTAGGCCTTTGGAGCGGGCGGTAGTGACGTATTGGGCATTGAGCACGTCGAGCAGATTGCCGCGCATGACACGCATGTTGCGCGCCACACCCCCCAACCCCGCAATCAGGATCACCGGCCAGATGTGTTGCAGCAGGTTAAGAAATTTGTCCCAGGACCAGGGCGCAACCACATATTCGGGCGAGAAAAATGATGTCAAATGGTGCTGGCGAAAGACAAAGACGAGGACGTACAAAATGACCAGCGCGATAAAAAAACGTGGAATTGAAGTTAGAATAAATGCGATGACACTGAGTATATTGTCCGCTGCCCCGTACTGGCGTGGGGCCACATAAATGCCGGCAAAGACACCCACCAGCGTAGAAGTAAGGTGGGCCAATAAGGCCAGCATCAGGGTTTTAGGGAAACGATCCATAATGATGGCGCCGGCGTCCATGCGATAGGCAAAGGAGTAGCCAAACTTGCCTTCGGTGACAATGCCTTTGACCCAAGAAAAAAATTGTAGATAAACAGGTTGATCCAGGCCGTATTCTTTGCGCACAAGTTGTGTCATCTCTTCTGCCCGCTGTTCAGTCAACCCGCCGGTCTGGATCAGGAACGTCTTATAGGTCGAAGCAAAATCGCCGGGCGGCAACTGAATGATAAAGAAGGATGTTGTCGCAATGGCAATGAGAACCAGCACCGAGATGAACAGACGACGTAGAATGTAATTGAACATAGAAACAACCTCTTGCGGGCAGGCGAGGCAACAGTAAAACCACAGTACAGTTTAGGTGGGGAGGGGAACGGGTTCGTTCCCCTCCCCACCCGATTAGAGAATCACGGCGAGCAATAGACTACTTGCTATAGACCGGAATGGCATCCGGGCGCACCTGTTCCTTCTGCTGGTCGACGGGTGTCCAGATCGTCTCGGACATAATCGCGTCTTCGACCCACTGGTACATGTAGGGCGGGGTGCCGCCGGGCACGTTCTTGAAGCGCTTGGCCAGAGCCAGGCCCTTGCGCCCGATGATTGTGCCGAGCGAGTAGTTATGCAGCGTGAACAGATAGTTGTAGTGGTTGATCAACTCCTTGCGTTTGGCAGGATCCTGCTCGCTGCAATAGGTTGTGATCGTATCCACCATATCCTGTTCCCAATCACGCAACACACGATCGACGCCTTCGGCCTGACGATTCCAGTTTGGCGTATGAGGGGTAAGCGGCGCCAAATTGACACAGTTCTTGAAGGGCAGATCGAAATCACTGGTGCGGTTGATCAGCATATCCCACTCACCGCTGGTATTCATGTCGGTGCGGGCCTGGCTGGTCATGGGGCGATCGTTGGCCTTGATACCCACGGCAGCAAACATAGCCGCCAACTGGTCGCCGATAGTCTGCGTCTCGGCCGCGTCCTGAGATGTCGACATGCCCACGATCACGTCTTGACCTTTGGCCGGGCCATCGGTGAAGTTGAGGATGCCGTTGCCGTCCGTGTCTTCCAGACCGATCTCGGCCAGCAAGGCTTTGGCCTTTTCCACGTCGTACGGATAGTAGACCACAGAAGCCTTGTCATACTCGGGCGAAGCGGGGAAGAGACCGCCGGGGAAGGCGCGCAGGAAGGGGCCGCGCATGATAGACTGGGCGATGCCGTCCCGGTCCATAGCGTGGCTGAGGGCCTGGCGGAACTTGTCATTGCGGAACAACTCGCGGATCGCCTTGTCCCGGTCGCTGGTGATGCCCAGAGTCTCGGACTGATTCAGTTCCAGATTGAAGACCAGGTCTTCGGGTCCCCAGTTCATCTTGAATTGGGCATCCGGCTCCTGCTGTCGCTTCAGCGCTTCCACAAACTCACTGGAGGGATTTTCCAGGTTGGTGTGGTCACAGCCGCCGGCCAGGGTGCACAGGGTGCGGCCTACGCCGCTGGGTCCCTTCTGGTAGACAGCCTCGTCGATGTAGGGAAGCTGGTTGCCCTCTTCGTCCACTTCCCAGAAGTAGGGGTTGCGGCGCATGATCAGCAACTCGTCGGTCTTGTATTCATAGGGAACCCAGGGTCCCATGGTGACGGCGGGCAGCATGTCCGCGGGCAAGGCATTGGCAAAGGACGTGTAGTCCATGCTGTCATTGTACTTGGGGTGCAGTGGCTTGAGGACGTGCGCTGGCGAAACGTTGAAATCACCCTCATCCATGTAGTAGAAGAGTTGCAGGGGTTTGGCCACGGCAAAGGTCCAACGGATGGTATAGTCATCCACCTTTTCGAGAATCGAAGGCTGGCCATCCAGATTGAAGGCATCGCCCTTGACACCGTTGCGCACAATCTGGGGATCGTTGATCAGGTCTTCCCAGGTAAAGATCACATCGTCGGCGGTGAAAGGCTCGCCGTCAGACCATTTGGCGCCTTCGACCAGGTGCATGGTCAACTGCAGGCCGTCGTCGCTCCACTCCCAGCTTTTGGCCAGATTGGGGAAGGGTTCCAAGTCCTGATCGGCGCGGAAGAGGGGGCCGGTCTTGACCAGGGCCTGGTAGTTGAAGGACATGGACTCGATGCCAAACCAACCGGACGTGACACCGGCGCCATTGTTCCAACCGGCCGTGGGGCAGGCCGAGAAGTCGCGCCAGACGCCGCCGTAGACGCCGATGCCGTCAGACATACCGGCTTTCAGGATCACCTTTGGCTCTTTGGGCAGACGGTCGGCCACGGGCGGTAGCTGGCCAGCGTCCACCAGCTTCGTCACCCATTCAGGTTCGTGATAGGCGGGCAACGCCTTATAGGTCACAATCTCGTTGATAGGCATGCGTTTCACAGCTACGCCGCCCAGGTCCAATGCCGGTGGATCGGGATAGTCGATCGTGTCAGCAGGGCGTGGGCCATAGGGCGTATCGACCATCGCTGCGGCGGCGGGTGCTTCTGCGGGCTTGGCCGGTTCTGCGGCGGCAGGCGCTTCTGCGGGTTTGGCCGGTTCCGCGGCGGCGGGCGCGGCCGCCGACGGCGCTTCCGCCGCTGGTTGGGTCGGGCCACAGGCCGCCAACACCATCACCAGCAGTGCAAGCAAAAAAGTAAACAACAATCCTCGTTTTATCATTCTTATCCTCCATTGTGGTAACAAAAAAACGAAACGACGAACAAAACCGGGCATTGCCGGCGAGGGGGGGGGAACAGGTCACTCTCTAGCCCAAACGTAGTCAAGCAATGACAGGAGCGGAACGAAAAAGGCAAGTAGATCGGATTGCACCTCCTTTTTGCCGAACAAAGGCTGCTATGCGTGCAGCCAGCAGGCGACCAGATGGTGGTCACCATTGATTGCTTTCAAGTCCGGCGTTTCTTCCGTACAAATCTGCATCCGCTGGGGGCAACGGTCGGCAAAAGCGCAGCCACGGATGTCGTCGGAAGCGTTGGGAACCATCCCCTCAATCGGGATCAGCAGTTTTGTCTTCTGCCCCAACACAGGCACAGACTTGAGCAGGCCTTCAGTATAAGGATGTTTCGGATTATGAAAAAGAGTGCGGGTGCCGGCGTGTTCCACCACTTTGCCCAAATACATTACCGCAATTTCGTCTGCCATCTGGGAGACAACACCCAGGTTGTGGGTGATGAGCATAATCGAGGAATCGAAGTCCTGCTGCAAGTCGCGCATCAGGTCCAGAATCTGGGCCTGGACAGTCACATCCAGAGCGGTCGTCGGCTCATCGGCCACCAGAATTTTCGGGTTGCAGGAAAGAGCCAGCGCAATCATCACGCGCTGGCGCATACCACCGCTCAATTGGTGGGGATATTCGTGCAAGTGCCGCGCCGGGGCCGCAATGCGCACCCGGGCCAGCATTTCCTCGGCCCGCTCCAGAGCCTGCTTTTTGTGTACATTTTGGTGCAACATCACCACCTCGGCAATCTGGCTGCCAATGGTGTGCAACGGATTTAGGGAGGTCATGGGCTCCTGAAAAATCATGGCGATCTGCCCGCCGCGGATTTTGCGAATCTCCGCGCCACGCGGATTGAGCTGGGCCAGGTCCACCGTCTCCTGGCCGTCGCTGTGGAGCAAAATTTCACCCTCCACAATTTTGCCTGGCGGCTCTTTGATCAGGCGCATGATGGAGTGGGCGGTAACGCTCTTGCCACAGCCACTCTCTCCCACCACGCCCAGGGTCGATTGGCGGCCCAGGGTGAGATCAACCCCGTTGACGGCTTTGACAGTGGCCCGTTCCAGGAAGAAATAGGTCTTGAGGTTCTTGATTTCCAGCAGGGGTTCGGGAGCGGTTCGAATCGTCTGTGACACCAGAAATTCCTTAGCGGCGAGAAAGAAAGGCCTGTCAGGCTGCCATCCTGGCGCGATGGCTCGCGCCAGAGCCGGCATTCATCATCGAATTCCTTGTCATCTACAATTGGGTGTTGCGTTTTTCAAACAGTTGGAACAACGGGCGTCAACAAGCGATCTTGATGATCGTCAAGTTTTTGCCGGCTCGAGATTCAGGTGGGGTCAATATCTTCGATTATCAGTTTACTGCGCCCGCATAAAACGTTTTAAGCGAGGATGGAACCTATTGTAGCGACCTATTCCCACTTTGTCAAGTCTGATTTTTCTCTCTACTTTGACAGGCGCTGCAATCTCCACTATACTCCCCAACAACGCCACACATGGCTCAGTCAACGTGATATCCAGCGCACCGGCGCTATGTTTCCTGTGCCCGGCGGCCATTCCCATCCAAAGGCATCTCGAGTGCTATGATCACGGTCAAACACGTGGCCCGGCGCGCTGGCGTCTCGCCAGGAACAGTGTCCAATGCCCTGACGGGGAAGCGGCCTGTTTCGCCCAAGACCCGCAGTCGCATCTTTCAGGCCATCGAGGAACTCGGCTACAAACCCAACCTGCTGGCTCGCAGCCTGGTCAACCGGCGCAGCCATTTCATCGCGGTTGTCACCTCCGAGGTCGAACACTTTGGCCCGTCCCGCATTCTCAGCGGCATCGACGCACAGGCTGAGGAACTGGGCTACTCCCTGCTGCTCAGCCTGCAGCGCGATCCGGCCCAGAGCGATGTGGAACAGATCATCACCAACCTGGCGGCGCGCGGGGTGGACGGGATCATCTGGGCGGTGCATGAGGTCGGACAAAACCGGCGCTGGTTCACGGCCGAGCGACGGCGAGAGTTGCCGCCCATCGTTTTTGTCACCATGAGGCCACGGCCGGGCTTCACCATCATCAACACGGACAACCGGGCCGGCGCCAGACTGGCTGTGCAACACCTGATCGACGCCGATCGGCGCGTCATCGGCCACATCACCGGCCCACTGGATTGGTGGGAAGCCCAGGAGCGTCTGGCCGGGTGGCGAGAAACCCTGGCCGCCGCCGGGCGGGAACACGACGACGATCTGGTGGTTTACGGCAACTGGGAGGCAGATAGCGGTGAGAATGGCCTGCGCCAGCTCCTGTCGCAGCGGCCCGACGTGGACGCCATCTTCGTCGCCAATGATCAGATGTCCATCGGCGCCCTGCAGGCGGCCCACCGTCTGGGCTATGCGATCCCCCAACGCCTGGCCCTGGTCGGCTTCGACAACATCCCAGAGTCCCGCTACTTCTGGCCGCCCTTGTCCACAGTCCATCAGGGCCTGTTCGAAATCGGGAATCTTGCTCTACAGGCCGTCCACGACGCCATCGAAGGCGAGACAAAAGAGCGTTACATCGTGGTCCAACCGGAACTCATTGTGCGCAAGAGCACAGAGACAACCTCGACCCAGCGTTGACGGGCCGGCGCCGGCAAGCCATCCGGCGCGGAGAACGTAGACAGACGTAGACAGAACGGCCGGCCTCCCGGCCCGTGAAGGTCTGCCCCTCTGAGCAAGGGATGGACCATCGGCGGTCAGACAGCGACAGATTCCTCCCCGATGTTGCCATATCGAGATTTTGAAAATATATTGACAATAAAATGTTGACAAGAAAAATGGGAAACGATAGGATACAGCGTAGAACAGATGGGGCGCCCTGGACTTGACGCGTATACGATTGGGTTGCCCTTGTCTGTGGGCATCAGCGCACCGCCCGGTGATGGAGTTTCTGCATGGATCGAACCACACCCACCTTCAATTTGAAAGCTGTCGTACAGGAGACCGGCGTCAAGCCGGACACTCTGCGCGCCTGGGAGCGTCGCTACGGCCTGCCCGATCCCAACCGTAGCGCCGGTGGGCACCGGCTTTACTCTCAACGAGACATCGACACCCTGCGCTGGCTGTTGGCCCGCCAGGAAGAAGGGTTGAGCATCAGCCGGGCAGTAAAATTGTGGCGTCAAGTAGAGAACGAGGAAGGGGACCCCCTGCAGTCGCTCCAATATAGCCTGATCGACAGTAACCGGGCGGCCCCCGTCCTGAGCGGAGAGGAGATCTCATCCGCGCGCGAGAAGTGGATGGACGCCTGTTTGGACTTCAACGAGAGAAGCGCCGAACAGATTCTGGCCCAGGCCTTTGCCCTGTTCCCCGTCGAGGTTGTCTGTCTCGAAGTCCTGCAGCGGGGCATCGGTGAAATTGGAGAGGGATGGTACAAAGGGCGCGTATCGGTGCAACAGGAACATTTCGCCTCGGTCCTGGCCGTGCGCAAACTGGAATCGATTCTGGCGTCCACGCCGCCGCCGCAGCGAGCCGGACGTATTCTGCTCGCCGGCGCAGCCGAGGAAAACCACACCATCGGACAGCTCGTCTTCCAACTGTTGTTGCGGCGCAAGGGATGGGAGACAGTCGATTGGGGGGCAAACATCCCCCTGCTGCGCTTGGAGGAGAGTCTGGATGCCGTGCGTCCGCAACTGGTCGTTCTCACCGCCCAGCAATTGTACACCGCAGCCAGACTACAGACGATGGCCAACAATCTTGTCCATACGGGCATTCCTGTGGCCTACGCCGGACGCGCTTTTGTCCACATGCCAGAGCTATGCTCACGCATCCGCGGCCACTATCTGGGCGACACCCTCCAGCAGGCTGTGGAAAAAGTGGAGACGTTGATCCCGCTGGCGCCGCCCCTAGCTGAAGTGTCGCCCGTGTCGCCAGCTTACCTGCGCGCATTGACCCACTTCCAGAGCAAAGCAACCACGATCCAGGCCCACGTAATGAGCATGAGAGACCGGTTCGAGACCCAGCCCAGCCCCATTGAAATCGCCGGGCTGAATTTGACCCGTTCGATCTTCGCCGCCCTGCAGTTGGGCGACATCGACCTGGTGCGGGGCGAAATCGACTGGATCCGGGGGCTGCTGCACAACTTCGAGATTGCCGAAAGCCATCTGGTGCGTTTTTTCAACAGTTACCACCAGATGGCCCACCAGGTGCTTGGCGCCGACGGCCAACCGGTGTTGGATTGGCTGGACAAAACCCGCGACGAATTGCAGCGCGCGCCCTGAAGACCGCACTGCGCATCGTCTCTCTCTGCAACGCCCCCGAACATCCGCCGTCCGGGTTTCGATACGCCGCCGCCAAAGCACCTCACTCAATCAGTCCGGGTGGCCCGACGAACACAGAAGGATTCAGTTCTGTGTATTGTACTGGGCCTCCACGACGGCCATCGTGGCCACGTTCACAATGTCGATGACCTCGGCGCCGGTCTCCAGCACCTGGATGGGCTGCCCCATGCCCACAAGGATGGGGCCGATGGTCTCGGCGCCGCCCAGCCGGTTGAGCAGCTTATAGGCCGTGTTGGCCGCGGCCAGGTCGGGGAAGACGAGGACATTGGCGTCTTTCACAGCGCTGAAGGGGTAGTTCTGGGCCATGCGTTCCGGGACCACGGCCACGTCGGCCTGCATTTCGCCGTCCACGACCAGGTCCGGGCGGCGAGACTTGACGATCTCGGTGGCCTGGCGCACCTTCTCGGAGATGGGATGCTGTGTGCTGCCGAAGTTGGAGAAACTGAGCATGGCGATACGCGGCTCCACGTCGAACTGGTTGGCCACATCGGCCGCGTTGATGGCGATTGTAGCCAGCGTCTGTGCGTCCGGCTCGATATTGACCTTGGCGTCGGAGAAGAAGTAGGGTCGCCCCTGCACCAGAATCAGATAGACGCCGCTGACCACGCCGCGGTCGGCCTGGGAGCCAACCACCTGCAGGGCCGGGCGCAGCACGTCCGGGTAGTTATAGGTCAAGCCGGAGACAAAGGCATCGGCGTCGCCCTGCTCCACCATCATCGGACCGAAGTAGTTGGGCTGGCGCAGCAGATCGCGGGCCAGCGTGAGGGTGACTCCCTTCCGTTGGCGACGCTGGTGAAAGTGGGCCGCGTAGCCGGCCCGCTTTTCGCTCTGGTTGGGATCGATGACAGTGGGCGAAAAGTTCATGCCCAACTCGGCGCACTGCTGCTTCACGACATCGGGTCGCCCCAGCAGGATCGGCGTCGCCACGCCCTGGGTGGTCAATGTGTGCGCGGCGCGGATGACCTTCGACTGCTCGCCCTCGGCAAAGACCACCCGTTTGGGGTTCGCTTTGGCTTTGGCCTGCATGGAGCGCATGATCTGGTAGCCGGCCCCGATGCGGGCGGCCAACTGGTCCATGTAGACGTCCAGGTCGATCTGTTTGCGCGCCACCCCGGTCTGCATAGCGGTCCTGGCCACGGCCGGGGCCACGCGCATGAGGACACGCGAATCCACCGGTTTGGGAATGATGTAGTCCGGACCAAAACGCAACTGGTCCAGATCGTAGGCTTTCATCACGCTGTCCGGCACATCCTCGCGCGTCAGGTCGGCCAGCGCCCGGGCCGCGGCCAGTTTCATCTCCATGTTGATGTCGGTGGCGCGCACATCCAAGGCGCCACGGAAGATGAAGGGGAAGCCCAGCAGATTGTTGACCTGATTGGGGTAGTCGCTGCGCCCTGTACCCATGATCACCATATCGTCCCGGGACGACATGGCGTCATCGTAGGTGATCTCCGGGTCCGGATTGGCCATGGCAAAGATGATGGGATTGTCCGCCATAGAACGGATCATGTCCTGGGTGAAGCTATTGGCGACCGAGAGGCCGAGAAGCACGTCACAGCCGACCACGGCCTCGGCCAGGGTGCGGACGTCGGTTTCGGCGGCGTGCTTTTCCTTCCACGGGTTCATGTTGATCGTGCGGCCCTTGTAGATGACGCCCTTGCTGTCGCACATGATGATGTTGTCCGGGTTGGCGCCCAGGGCCACATGGAAGTCGGCGCAGGCAATGGCGGCCGCGCCGGCGCCGTTGATAACGATGCGCACATCGGCAAAGGTCTTGCCCACGATGTCCAGGGCGTTGATCAGCCCCGCGCCGGAGATGATCGCCGTGCCGTGCTGGTCATCGTGGAAGACCGGGATGTCGAGACTCTCCTTCAGCCGCCGCTCGATCTCGAAGCACCCCGGTGCCCGGATGTCCTCCAGGTTGATCCCCCCGAAGGTGGGGGCAATCAGCTCACAGGTCCGGACGATGTCGTCCGGGTCCTCGCTGGCGATCTCGATGTCGAACACGTCCACGTCGGCAAAGCGCTTGAAAAGGACCGCCTTGCCCTCCATCACCGGCTTCGAGGCCAGGGCGCCCCGGTTGCCCAGGCCGAGGATGGCGCTTCCGTTGCTGATGACACCCACCAGGTTCCCTTTGGCGGTGTAGTCGAACACGGTGTCGGGCTGGTCGGCGCCGGCAAGCACGGGATGGGCCACGCCGGGGGCATAGGCCAGGCAGAGATCGTCCTTGGCCTCCATAGGTTCGC